>Ga0070741_10009367_pt1 | contig 19073 bp, 14 predicted proteins | sample Coa_R1_4_FD_66440 | JGI IMG/M metagenome (GOLD analysis project Ga0070741, IMG submission 66440) | Surface soil microbial communities from Centralia Pennsylvania, which are recovering from an underground coalmine fire - Coalmine... | ecosystem: Environmental > Terrestrial > Soil > Unclassified ...
CGATCTTGATGACGGCGCCAATCGGCTTCACCGCTATCAGCGAGAGTTCGTGATTCCCCGCACGCCTACTAATAACCCGCTGCTTGTGCAGTTCAATTCCTGGTATCCTTTTCCCGGCAAGATGACAGTGGCGGAGATGAAGCGATGCGCCGACGCGGCGGCCGGCCTTGGCGCCGAGGTTTTCGTGCTCGATGCAGGATGGTTCAGCAGCAAAAATTGGAGCCGCGAGCTTGGAGACTGGACCCCGAACCCCCAAGAATATCCCCACGGCATCGAAGAACTCGCCCAGTACGTCCGAAGCAAGGGCATGAAGTTTGGCATCTGGGTCGAGATCGAAAATCTGGGCGTCGATTCGAGGATGTTTCGTGAACATCCCGACTGGTGCCTGACGTATAACGGCAAGCCACTGGAGGTCTTCGAACGTTATCATCTCAACTTCGCCAAGCCGACGGTCCGGGCGTGGGCGCGTTCGGTCATCGATCGCTTTGTTAAGGATTACGGAATCGCGTGGTTGAAAATCGACTACAACATCGACATTGGGGAACGGTTCGATCCACCAGTCCTTTTCCAACGGCAAGGGCACATCCTCTACGATCACTTGATGAACTATTATCATTGGCTCGACGAGGTTCGCGCGGCTTATCCCGGTCTGGTCATCGAGAATTGTTCGAGCGGCGGAACCCGGTTCGACTTGGGAATCATGGCCCATGCTCACACCACCTGGCTGTCGGATGAGGTCCGGCCTCTCCCTTCCGTCCAGCTCGGCTACGGGTGCACCGTGGAGTTCATTCCCGAGGTGTGCAATCACTGGATGGTGGGAGACAAGGACAATGGCGAGGTGATGCTTTCGAATCCTCCCGGCTGGTGGGATTTCATGCTGCGCGTTCCAATGACCGGCCAGTTTGGAATCTCCAGCCGCGTGTTTGACTGGAATTCGGAACTGGTTCGAACCGCAACCACCAATGTGGCTCTCTATAAGCGCATCCGGCGGACGCTGATGGGTTCGGATGTCTACCACCTGACGCCGCAGCCGAGCCACGACAACCCCACGGGCTGGTGCGCGCTTCAATACGTGTCTGGCGACCGGGACCGCAGTCTGGTGTTGACCTACCGCCTTGCGAACAGCAATCCGACCAAAGTGTTCAAGCTCCGCGGGCTGAATCCCGCCGGGCTCTATCAGATTTCGGTGGATGGAGTGGCTCAAGGCCGCCTCAGCGGCGAAACCCTGAGCGCCGCAGGTCTTCCGATTTCGCTCCGCGATGAGTGGCGAGCGGCGGTTGTTGAACTCCAGGTGCAGCGATAGGAATCACCCATCTTCATTGACTTGCCCACTTCTGCGAATCAGAATGAAATGAGCGGAGGGCAGGGGCATTGAGACTCCTTGGATTCTTACTGGCCTGTTCAGTGTTGGTCTGGCCATGTCCCGATACAGGGCTTGCGGTTGATGAAACCGCCGTCGAGATTCAGAGGCACGCTGAGCAGGCGCGCCTCGCCCTGAGCCAGAACGATCTTGAGCGAGCGGAGCAGGAGTACGAGGCCATTCTGAAGCTTGATCCTCAGAATGCGTCTATCTACACTGCGCTGGGTGTCGCCTTCTATGGTTCCGGCAAACCAGCCGATGCCGAGTCCGCACTGAGGACCGCGTTGCGCCTGGACCCGAATCAGAGTCAAGCTGAAGCGTTTCTAGGCCTCGCGGAATCGGAGCTGGGTCATTGTCAGGAGGCCACTCCAGTCCTGACAAGGCAGTTCAATTCACAACATGATCCGAAACTGCGCCGGTTGCTGGGGCTGAACCTGCTGAACTGCCACCTGACAAGTTCAAACTTCGATTCTGCCATTGAGGTGGCACGCACGCTCCGGCAGTCGTATCCGGATGATCCCGACGTCCTCTACACGCTTGCGGGGCTCTACACACGGCTGTGGGACTCGGTGGCTTCCGATCTCATGGAGAAGCATCCCGAGTCCTACCGCGTCCACCAACTGGCGGGCGAAGTGATGGAAGCTCAAGGCCGGACGGACCGGGCCATCAAGGAATATCAACTTGCCCTCAAGCAGAATCCCAAAATTCCCCAGGTGAACAACCGCATCGGCCGCCTGATTTTGCTCGCGGGGGGACCGGACGCCAACCGGAATGCTCTCGAGAGATTCCAGCAGGAGCTGGCGGTGAATCCGCGCGATGCATCGTCCGAATATTGGATCGGGGTGATTGACACTGACGTGCACGCACTGCCGGAAGCCGTGAAGCACTTTGAGCGCGCGAAAGAGCTCGACCCACAATTTGCTCAGGCGTATGTGGGACTGGCCAAGGTCTTTCTCCAGCAGAAACAGCCGGCGAAGGCCGTGGAGGAACTTCAGCAGGCAATCCAATTAAGTCCGGAAAGTTCCACGGCCCACTACGAACTCATGGAGGCGTATCGAGACCAGGGCCGGCTTGCAGACGCTCAGCGCGAGATGGCTCTCTTTCAGAAACTTCAGAAGGCCGAAGCCGAGAGCTTTCGCTCCCGGCTTGATTCGCTTTTGTCCGGCCAGGCAAAAAACGTGAAGAACCCGGATTGACTGGATTGAAACGTTCAGGTTACAGGGGGTCAGTGTCGGCCGTTGCTTTGTGGACTCTCATCGCGGCAACGGCGGGAGGTTCGGGCGCCTTTCAAGCGGCTTCGCAGTCTCGTGCGGACGCTCATCTGGCCGCTCAGCACGTTGATCGTGGGCTGAATCTCTTGAAGGGCGGAAAGCCCCACGAAGCTTTGGCCGAATTTCAGCAAGCGTGTCAGGAGGACCCCCGGTCCGTCCGGGCACTGGTTCTGGCAGGCATTGCGGAAAATGAGCTGGGCCAGGCAGAGGAAGGAGCCTCCGTCTTGCGCCGGGCCCTGCGGCTCGATCCCCATTCCCAGGCCGCACACTACAATCTGGCGCTGAGCCTGGCCCAGTTGAAACAATATAATGAGGCCATCGGCGAACTCCGCCGCGTGCTGAAGTTGAATCCCCGTTTTGGGCCGGCCAGCTACAATCTCGGCGTGCTGCTTGAGAAACGCGGCGACCCCGAAGGCGCCATAGAAGCCTTCCAGACAGCTCGGGAAGCGCGGCCGGGTGATCCCGCCATCGTGACGCACCTCATTGCCGCATTCTATATGGCGGGAAAGCGCGCCCAGGCTCTCAGCCTGGCGCGCGAGGCCGTGAGCCGCAATTCCGCTGCGGACTTTGCATCCCAAGTCGGCCTGCTCCTGATTGAGCACAACGATATTGAGGAAGCCATCCGCTTGCTCGAATCTCAGCGGCCCCGAGCGGCTGCCACACCGGATTTTACTCTGACTCTGGCCAGGGCCTACATCGCAGCCGGGCAACCCCAAAAAGGGATCGACTTGCTGAAGACAATTCCGGCGGCGGATTCTTCCTGGCAGTCTGCCGAGCTGACTGGGTTGGCGTATGTCTCACTGAACAACCCGCCCGCCGCCCTCGCCGCATTTCGGGAGGCGGTTCGTTTAGCGCCCGCACAACCCAAGGCGCATCTTCAACTGGGCAAATTGTTGCTGAGTTCAAGCAGGGCGGCGGAACAGGATGAAGGCGTCAAGGAGGTCTCCAGGGCAATCTCGCTCCAACCTCAGGAAGTTGAAAACTACCGGGTCCTGGCAGAATGGTTCTTAAGACACGATTATGTGAAACCCGCGCTTGAAGTTCTCGAGCAAGGAATCCACAACGCTCCTCCCTCCGCGGGGCTGGAGGCCCTGATGGCCCTTGCCCAGGCGTCGCTTCACGGAGGAATTGCAGCCAGACCCTTCGCCGAACGGGCGCTTCAATTGGCGCCCAGACTGGCGCTCGCACACTATCTGGTAGGATTCGCTCACTTCACTTCGGGCGATTACGAGGGCGCGGTAAAGTATTACCGGGAGGCAATTGAAATCGACTCCGGCAATGCCGTTTTTTTCTATAACACCGCGGTGGCGCTCGAACGGCTCAATCGCAACGCGGAGGCTCTGCCCTATGCGGAAAAGGCGGCGGCTCTTCGCCCCGAGCGGGGTCTGTATCATTATCTACTCGGCAAGCTTTACCGCAAACTCCAGCGCGACCGCGATGCCCTCCGGGAGCTCGAGACCAGCCTCAGACTTAATCCCCAACTGGCCAGCTCCTATTATCTGCTCTTGCAGCTATACAACCGCGCGGGAGACACAACCAGGGCGGCTGAAATGCGGGCGAAGCTGGCGGAACTGAAAGTCGCAACCGACAACGAGGTTAAGTTGTCTTCAAAAGAAACCGAGTCTGAGCGGGAGATTCCACCATCTCAAGTTCTCGAGGGCCGCAGTCCCTGATTGATGTTCGGACAGGTTGCTGAAAAATGGCAATTGCCAGTGCCACCCAGAGCGGAGCGAAAGAGCTCGGTATTTCTTTCAAAGAATGCAGGGATGCTTCGTTTCGCTCAGCATGACAATTTCGCTTTCTCCCTAAGAAGTCTTGACGCGAGGCGAGACGGTTCCTTCCTCTATCTCGAAAATCTTATCCACCGGCAGGTTGTGAAAGGTGTCCATCCGTCCGCTGGGCCATCGCACATCGAGCGCGTCCACGACTTCTGCCGGGCCGAGGCCGAAGTGCACCCGCAGATCGCTTTGCGAAAGGAAGCTGCCGCCGCTTCGTACCTCGTCGATTTGGGAGTGATGCGAGGTCACGCAGGTGAGACGCGCGCCGATGGCACTGCGATTGGACTTGGTCCCGATGAGCTTGATCTTGATCCAGTGATTGTGGTTCACCCGGTCGCAGCGCAGCAGAGAAGGGGTATCATTCATTCGGTTGATCAGGATGTCGACGTCGCCGTCGTTGTCAAAGTCGCCGAAGGCGCACCCCATGTCCCGGGAAAAGACAGTCACCCCCGGGCCCGCCCGGGAGGAAACATCGGCGAAGCGCCCGTTGCCAAGATTGCGGTAAAGTACCCGGGGCTCCAGGAACTTCAACTCCACATCCGCCGACTGAAGTTCCGGGTAAACGTGCCCGTTGCAGTAGAAAATATCCAGCCAGCCGTCGTTGTCGGGATCAATGAATCCGCATCCCCAGCCAACATACTGGTCGTGCATACCGACTCCGGCCTCGGATGTCACATCCGTAAAGACCGCGTTGCCGTTGTTCCTGTACAGGGTGGGCGCCTCGCCGGAAAAATTTGTGCGAAGGATGTCCAGCAGGCCGTCGCAATTGTAGTCTCCCGCCGCCACCCCCATTCCCGAGGTCACCCGGCCATTCTCGTCGTACGCGCACCCCGCGAGTACGGCAATGTCGGTGAAAGTCCCGTCGTGGTTGTTACGGAAAAGAATGCTCGGCGTCACGTCGTTGGCCACATAAATATCCGGCCAGCCGTCATTATCAAAGTCGCCGGTGAGGACGCCCAGCCCGTAGTAGCCGCTCGGCTGAGTGATGCCCGCTTGCTGCGAAACCTCGGTAAATGTCCCGTCGCCGTTGTTGTGGTAAAGGCTGTTGACTTCGCCCTCGAGTCCCTTGGGGCCGCAGTTGACCGCAAGCCCACGGAACTGGCAGTACGGGTTCGTTCCGGGGTCGGGAGCTGTCTTAGGATCGAAAACGAGATAGTGCGAGACAAACAGGTCCAGCCGCCCGTCGCGATCATAATCGACAAAGGCGCATCCCGTGCTCCATCGTGTGCGCGGACTCAGGAGTCCGGCTTGAGCCGTAACGTCCGTGAAAGTTCCGTCGCCATTGTTGTGGTAGAGAACATTCTGGCCCCAGTAGGTCACAAACAGGTCGTCGCGGCCGTCGTTATCGTAGTCGCCGACGCACACCCCCTGCGCCCAGCCGGAACGCCCGAGCCCCGCCCTTCTGGTAACATCCGTGAAGGTGCCGTCACGATTATTGCGCAGAAGGTGGTTCGTCGGCTCCTGCCCGGGTGGGAAACCCTCGAGTCTCGAACCATTCAGCAGAAACACATCGAGCCAGCCATCGTGATCATAATCGAAGAAAGCCGCCCCGCAACCATTGGCCTCCAGGATATAGCGCTTCGATCTTTCCCCGCCGTAGGTATTGCGGAAGTTCAGCCCCGCGGAGCCCGCCACCTCGACAAAGGCGTAGCCTAGGCTTTCGGAAGAGGGGGCCTGATCGCGAGCGGCTTCCAGGAGGGAAATGAACGCCCCGCCTCCAGCCAGAAAAGCGTTGGACAGCATCGCCCGCAGAAGGCCGCGCCGGCTCAGGCCGCCATTCAGGTCCATACCCGATTCAATGCATAAGGCTGGCGGCATCCAGGCGCTTGAGACAGCCCAGAAATCAGCCCCTCCTGCTGCCCGGACTCCCGAGATTGTGCCGCAGCCCGCGCGACGATTGTACCACGCCCCTCCCGGGGACGCGGAGACACCCAGCGCTCGCCAAGGGGCCCGGAACGACCCCTGAGGCTAGCGGTAGTTTGGTACGAACTATCTAGTCTACTGTCCCAGAAATAAGTGAACTACATTGGGTCACGGTGCGTCTAAGATGTAGGAGGCTCAGATGCGAACCGGACGACCCAAATGACCCTTGATTTTGACTGAGGACGAGCAGGAGCGGCTTCAATCGCTGGCCCATCGCGCGCGCAGCCAGCCAGCGCTGGCTCGGCGGGCGCGGGTGGTGTCGGCCTGCGCCGAGGGAGTCGCGAATAAAACCGTGGCCAGGAGACTGCGCTGCTCGCTGGGCATGGTGGCCAAATGGCGTTCCCGATTTCTGAAGATGCGCCTGGAAGGGCTCTATGACGAGCCGCGACCCGGAGCGCCCCGCAAAGTCACCGATGCCCAGGTCGAGCAGGTGGTCATTCAGACCTTGGAGAGCACGCCGCGCGGACAGACGCATTGGAGCACGCGCGGTCTGGCCCAAGCCGCCGGGCTCAGCCGCATGACCATCAGCCGGATTTGGCGGGCCTTCGGTTTGCAACCTCATCGCACCGACACCTTCAAGCTCTCGCCCGACCCGTTGCTCATCGAGAAAGTGCGCGACATCGTGGACCTGTACATGAACCCGCCCGATCACGCCCTGGTCTTGTGCCTGGACGAGAAGAGCCAGATTCAGGCGCTGGACCGCACGCAACCGCTGCTGCCTTTACGGCCGGGGCAAGTCGAGTGCCGCACCCACGACTACCACGGCCATGGGACGACTTCCCTGTTGGCCGTGCTGGAACTGAAGACCAGCCGCGTGATCGGCCAACTGCACCGCCGCCATCGCTCCTCGGAATTTCGCCAGTTCTTGGACACCATCGAGGCGCATGTGCCTGCCGGACTGAACGTGCATATCATCATGGATAACTACGGCACCTACAAAACCGCGATGATCCGGAAATGGTTCGCAAAACGCCCGCGCTTTCATGTCCACTTGACTCCCACCTATGGGTCCTGGATCAACCTGGTGGAACGCTGGTTTGCCGAAATCACCAACAAGAGAATTCGACGCGGCGTGTTCCGAAGCGTCAAAGAGCTGGAAGCGGCCATCCGCGACTACATCGACGTGCACAACCAAAGTCCCAAGCCCTTCATGTGGACCAAAACGGCGGACCAAATCCTCGCCAGCATCGCTCGCTTCGCCCCGCGCACGTGCCCTTCCCAACCCTCATGACTTATGTCACGAATCACTGGGACAGGAGACTAGAGCATCTGGGGGTTGGCTTCGTGTCACTGACCGAGGCACTGGATCTGACTACGCCGGCTGGTCGAGCCATGGCCAGCCTTTTAGCTGTGTTCGTGGAGTTCGAAAGAGAGATTCTGCGGGAACGAGTTCGGGCCGGCTTGGCGCACGCCCGCCAGAATGGCCAACGCCTGGGCAGGCCAGTAACCGCGGCCCTCCACGCTGACCAGGTACTGAAGCTCTACCGCGCCGGCATCACCCAAGCGGAGATCGCCCGCCGGTTGCAGATCGAGCGCGCGTCCGTCCGACGCATTGTGGCCGCAAAGTGATGAAGAAGACCAAAAGAGATCCAATTCGAGAGGACCGTATCCAGAACGAAGCCATTGTGGACGCGTATGGGCCGGAGGAGCAGGCCCTGAGCTGGTATTACTACCTGGAGAACAAAATCCGCTTCCCGTTCCAGGCCGAATGTCGCCGAACCAAGGCGGTTTCGCCCCTCCTCAAGGGTGAACCAACGCTTGGCACCGGAAGACGCCTGCACCGCTGACATGCTCGTACAGATCCACTGGCACGGCCGCAAAAGGGCCGTGCCCCTGTCCCAACTGATCGGAATAGATGTAGACGCATCAACTGCCGAGACCATCGCCGACGCGCATTATTGGGGGGACCCAAGGCTACTACTTCTGATTCACCCCCCAACCCCACCCCTCTACGCAGCCCTACCGAAAGCTCACGAAGCAGGTGGCGTGGTCGAAGGTGCTAGAGTTGCTGGTGGTGAGCCGGCTGGTGGCACCGGGCAGCGAGTTCCGTTTGCACTGGCAAGGCTTCGATCAAAGCGCCATGGGCGATCGGTTCGAATGCGGATTCGCGGCGGCGCAAAAGGATCGACTGTATTGCTGCCTGGATCGGATTGTCGAACACAAGACGTCTTTGTTTGGTAACTTGCGCGAGCGCTGGCAGGACCTGTTTCAGGCTCGCTTCGACGTGTTGCTGTATGAGCACGTCGAGGGCGCAGGGGAAGTGATTCCCAAGGCGAAATCCGGCTACAGTCGATACCAACGGTTCGGCTACCGGAAAGCAGTGATTGCGCTGGTGGTGACCCAGGAAGGATTGTGCCTAGCCTACGTAGTGGCAGTCGGGAGCAGGTCGGACCGGGTGACGTTGGGGGAATTTCTGACGAAGCGCAGTACGGTCGGGGCCGGCGAGTCGGGGTGGGTGATGGATCGGAGGATTCCCAGCGAAGAGGTACTGGAAGAAATGCGCACCTGGAAGCGTGAAGTCTTCTACGTTGGGGGTACGCCGCGAGTCGTGCTGGAAAAACTGGCCACGATTCCAATGCTCGATGTCCGTTTTTCGACCACCCACGACCGCTGGCGCGTCATGCCCCGCTACACCCAACGGGAAGCTGATCAGATGCTTCAACTGCACGAGCTCCGCTTGTCGCTGGCGCCGCGACCTCCGCCACGCACTAAGCTGTCAGAACAAGTTGCGGCAGCGACGTCGCCTTTGCGAGTGTAGTCTAGGCCTTGGAGATCCCTTTGGTTAAACCAAACCGCTTGCGACGGGAATACCCCCTCAACTGAGAAAGTTCGGCGAAGCGGATGATTGGCAGATCGGCCCGGATGGAGTTACGCTGCTATGTCTGGGTCGCCAGGCCAGGGATGTCGGATGGCGTTCCACCAACAGGCAGGAAGGTGAGGATCAGCATGTCAGGAGTGGTCTATAAAGCAGGGAGGCGAAGTCGAATCCAGGGGTTTCTGGCTGGCCTCCTTTATATCCTGTGCTCCCCGCGGCTTATGGTAGGGCAAGCGCAAACCGCCCAGGTGGATCGCGTTCCGGACTCTCTACACCAACTCAGCAGTGCGTTTGAGGCACTTGTGAAGCGCGTTTCACCAAGCGTTGTCCAGGTGCTGGTCACTGGGATTGGTCCGGCAGAGGAAGACGAATCCGGCGAGGCAGGCTTGGTGCTCGGTAGGCAGCGCAGCGTCGGGTCGGGGGCCGTTATCGACCCCGAAGGGTACATTATCACCAACGCGCATGTGGTGAGCGGCGCGCAGCGAGTCCAGGTCGTTCTGCCCTCTCCGCTCGATGAGGCGGCGCCGATCCAGTCCCCTCTCAATGCGCGGGGGCGAACGGCGGACGCGCGCATCGTAGGAATTACTCACGAGTTAGACCTGGCCCTGCTGAAAGTTGAAGTGAAAGGACTGAGGGCTCTCCCCATTGGAGATTACAACAAGCTTCATCAAGGTGAAATCGTCTTTGCCTTCGGCAGTCCCATCGGGCTGAGGAACTCTGTTACGATGGGTGTGGTCAGTGCCATAGCACGCCAGCCGGACCCTGATAGCCCCCTAGTCTACATTCAAACCGACGCACCCATCAACCCGGGCAACAGTGGCGGGCCTTTGGTGAACGCCGACGGGGAGCTGGTTGGGGTAAACACCTTTATTCTTTCGCAGTCCGGGGGAAACGAGGGTTTGGGATTTGCCATTCCGAGCGCCATCGTGAGCTTTGCCTATCCTCAACTGCGCCGGGTCGGTCATCTCCATCGCGGCGAAATTGGAATCAGCGTTCAGGCGATCACCCCGTCGCTGGCCTCGGGGCTGGGGCTGGCCAGAGATTGGGGCGTGATTGTTTGCGATGTTCTGCCGGGTAGTCCCGCGGATTCTGCGGGATTGAAGATCCAGGATGTTCTCTTGACCCTCAACGGGAAGCCGGTGGATAGTGTGCCGATCTTTACAATCAATTTCCTCATGGTCAACCCGGGAGAAACGATGAGCGTCGACGTCCTTCGGGGATTGGAGCGAGTCTCTTTGAAGATCCCCGTCGTCGAGCGGAGGCAGCAGGCGGACCGCCTGATCGACCTGGTGGATCCAGAGAAGAACCTTATCAGGCGCCTGGGAATCCTCGGAGTCGAGCTTGACGCCAAGCTGGTCAAGATGCTACCTGGCTTGCGCGAAGCATCCGGAGTCATTGTGGCAGCCAAGGCAGCCGGTTCGGGGGCGGCTGAAAAACTTCTGGAGGTGGGGGATGTGATCCACGGTTTGAATGGCATGACGGTGTTGAGCCTTGATTTCCTGCGCAGCGAACTCCACCGCCTTCAGCCGGATGCTCCCGTGGTTCTTCAAATCGAGCGGGAAGGGCGCATGCAGTACGTTGAGTTTCGGGTAGATTGAGCTCAGGTTGTCGCCACCATTCCATGCATTCCGACTCCGGGAGAATGGATTTTCTGCCATTCTGCGTCGCGAGGGAAGCCGGTGGGCCACACTTAGGACCGAGCGGCATCTTGTTCCTGGGGCAAGTTTCGGATGCAATCGGTTCAGAGTTCTCAGACAGGGAAAAACACGGTGGGGAAGAGGTCTGTGACAGCAGATGGGTGATCAAGGAAACGATTCTTCGACGCAGCGCGGATGGAAGCAACGCTCCCTTTTAGGGATCGGAGCCTGCGCTTGGATTGCCGGCATGGTGGTTGGTCTCTATCCTCTGCGCGCGGCCCCGGCGGTGCAAATCGAGCGGCCGACACCAGTCATCCTGGTTTCCATCGACACGCTTCGCGCCGATCACTTGAGCGCCTACGGTTATCGCAGGATTCGCACTTCAGAGATCGACAGATTCACCCGCGGGGGGACGATCTTCACCCAGGCCAACGCGCAGATTCCACTTACGCTTCCTTCACACACTTCGCTCTTGACCTCAACGTTTCCGTTCGAAAACCAGATCGAAGAAAATGGTGAGCGGCTCCCGCTAGGTGTGGCGACCCTTGCCGCGGTACTCCGGTCTCATGGCTACAAGACTGCGGCATTCATTGGGAGCGACTTTCTGAGCCGCCGATACGGATTGGATCAGGGCTTTGATGTCTACGACAGCCCCTTCAACCTCTTGGGACGAGGTCTCGAGAACCCCATGGCTGTAAGAGGGAGGCGGGACGGGGCGCTTGTGCTGCGCGCCGCGAAAGAATGGCTCGGTGCGACTCGCGGCCAGTTGGTTTTTGCCTTCGTTCATCTCTTCGACATGCACACGCCGTATGAGCTTCCTCCTTCCTTCGTCCCGTCGCGGGGAATTTCGCGCTATGACGCGGAACTCGAATACGTCGACCGGTTAATCGGCCAGTTCAGGCGAGCGCTCAAGCAGGGTGGGTGGTGGGACCGGTCACTGGTGATTCTGCTTTCGGATCACGGCGAGGGTTTGGGTGAGCACGGCGAATCGACACACGGCTATTTCATCTACCAAAGTACGCTCTGGGTACCGTTGATTTTCCACTGGCCCGCCGGCACGCCAAGCTTCCCTTTGCAAGTCAGCCAGCCCGTTGGCTTGATCGATGTGGCGCCGACCGTGCTGGACTTTCTCGGCTTGCCTTTGCCGCCTACTTTCCAAGGGAAAAGTCTGCTAAGTCTTCTAAAGTCCCGAAATGGGGGAGAGCGGCGGCTGGTCTACAGCGAGAGCCTGTATGCACATGATGCTTTTCGCTGGGCTCCCTTGCGCAGCCTGCGAGTGGGACACTACAAATACATCGAGGCGCCCAAGCCAGAACTCTACGATCTTGAGCGAGACCCAGGCGAGCGGAGCAATGCTGCCCGTCTGAACAAGGCCGAGGCCCTGGCGCTGAGACGTGATCTGGCCAGCCTGCTCGCACGCTCAGCTCAAAAGTGGCCCACCCCGCCGCGCGATATGTCACCGGAAACGTTGGCGCTTCTGGACTCGCTGGGTTACGTCTCTCGTGATTCCCGGTCCGAACTTACGGGTGGCGAGAAGGATCCCAAGGATGGACTTGCAGAATACCATCAATATGAAAAAGGGCTTGTCTCACTTTATGGCGGGCGCGCCGATGCAGCGGTTTCCACCTTCCGGGCGATTCTCGCGAGGGACCCCCGTAATACCCTGGCGCGCTTTCATTTGGGGGAGAGTTACTTGATGGCCCACAGGCCCTCAGGTGCCCTCCGAGAATGGCGCAGGGCTCTTGTGCTTGATCCTGAGTACGCCCCTGCCGCCCAGGCTTTGGGGGAATACTGGCTCGAGCGGCACAACTATTCAAAGGCTCGTTCATGCTTCCTCCAGGCTCTAGCGATAGACCCTGAGAATTACACGATTCAACTCAATCTGGGTATTGCGGAGAAGCATCTCGGATTGTTCAAGGAGGCTCATGAACACATCGAAGCCGCGTGCAAGATCGCTCCGACCACAGCCCTTTGCCAGCCAGTGCGGGAACAATCTGAGCGGAGCCTGAAGTAGCCTGTGGGTCGGCTGTATTTATGGCGCTGGTGGGTGCATGGCATGTTTTCCTCCATCGCGGTTTTGGTCGGTGCGATAACTCTCTTGGATTGTGGCGAGGCGGGCCCCGGCAAAGTCGGAGCGCCCACATTCTTCAGGGATGTAATGCCCATTCTTCAGCGGCGATGCCAGAGTTGCCATCGCAAAGGTGGAGTGGCTCCCATGCCTCTCGTGACCTACAGGCAGGCAAAGCCATGGGCAGCAGTGATCGAAGCGGCTGTGAAGTCAAAGGCCATGCCGCCGTGGTTTGCCGACCCACGATACGGCAAGTTTGAGAACGACCCTTCGCTTTCTCCGCAAGAGATCGCGATCCTCTCGGCATGGGCGCGAGCGGGCGCTCCTCGCGGGGACCCGCGTGCGGCGCCTCCGGTTCGTCATTGGGCTGAGGGCTGGATTATGCCACAGCCGGATCGCGTGATCGAAATGCCCCGGGCCGTTCGGATCCCGCGGAGCGGGGATGTGGAGTACACCTACGAAATCGTGCCGACGGGTTTTTCCGAAGACAAGTGGGTGAGGGCATCAGAGATTCGCCCTTCAAGCCGGTCGCACGTGCATCACGCGGTGGTCTATATCCGCCCTCCGGACTCGACGTGGCTGCGCCAGGCGCCGGTTGGCGTTCCCTTTACGGCATCAACTTTGGCCGATGATGGAGCGAGGCTTGATGCGATGGCGACTGACAGTGACATCCTGTTGGTCTATGCGCCAGGGAGTTCTCCGGACAGGTGGCCCGAAGGCAGGGCCAAGTTCGTTCCACGAGGGTCCGACCTCGTTTTCCAGATGCACTACACCACCAACGGCAGGGCTGCAAGCGACCGGACGACCATCGGTTTGATCTTCAGCCAACAGCCGCCCCGCGAACGTGTGCTGACGCTGCAACTCACCAACCACACGTTCGTGATTCCCCCGGGCGTCGACAATTATCGACTCGAGGCGCACGGCACTCTACCGAACGATGCCACCCTGCTTAGCTTCTTTCCGCATATGCACCTGCGTGGGAAACGGTTTGAGTACAACCTCATTCGCCCGGACGGAACTCTGGTCGAGACCTTACTGCGGGTGAATTATGACTTCCACTGGCAGTTGAGTTACAAGCTTGCTGAGCCTCGACCTCTCAAGGCAGGGATGACGCTCCAGGCTGTTGCTTGGTACGACAACTCGCACAGCAATCCGCACAATCCCGATCCTGACAGCTTCGTCCGCTGGGGAGACCAGACTTACGATGAAATGATGGTCGGGTTCTTTGATGTTGCTGTACCTGCGGCGCTGGATAAATGGCGCTATTTTGTTCGTCATGCTGGGCAATGAGAGGCTGGGAAAAAGGGGAGCTGGCTTGGTGAGGCTCCGGGAAAGCATCGGTGTTCAGCATTCATTCGGTTTACCCTTGCTCAGGTGGTCTCGTGGAGCGGCTGAATGACTTGTCCTGGGACGGCGAGACCGTATAATCTCAACTGCCGCCATGGGACGCTGGCAGTCTCAGACGACACGGTGTCTAGCATTGCTTGACCTTCCCGTATTTCAATCTCAGGAGGCTTAAACTATGGCCCTGACAAGGCGTCGGTTTCTCGAAACCTCGATTTGTGCAGGGGCTGGGATCGCCGCACTCCGCGGACCGGAGGCTCCCTCTTGCCCGATCCCTGCAGAAACTGAGCAGGTCGTTCTTGCTCCAACCGTTGAATGGATAGCAGCCACTCCTGCGAGCGCCTACCGCGCCTACCGTTCGAAGCCTGCGAAAAGCGCCGATGCGGAAACGTGGGTTCAGATCGATCTCGGAGTCAGTCAACCGATTGATTCTGTGAAAGTCTATCCCGCTAACGAGAAGCTCGTCCCCGGACGCGATGAACACTACGCTGGCGAGGGTTTTCCCGTTCGCTTCAAAATCGAAATCTCGGACGATGCAGGCTTTCACACGCCCAAAAGCATCGTGGATCATAGCGGCGCAGACTTTGCAAACCCCAGAGGGGCCATCCAGCAGTACAAGGCAAAGGGTGCCCGCGGCCGCTACGTGCGCTTGACCGCAACCCGCCTTATGCAGGTCGCTGGCGGCGGCTATTACCTGGCTTTGGGGAAGATCGAGGTTTTCTCCGGAGGGAAGGAGATTGCCACGTTGTGTCCCGTGGTGGCCGATTCGACATACGGCAATGACGATGACATAGCGCAGGTGACCAGGCCTGCACGCCCAGGTGGGGAAGGAGTTTTCACAGACAATCCGGGTAACGTCACCCCGGCGAACAAGTGGAAGCCTCCGGCTCCCAAGGCGCGCGTGCCGCTAACAGGGATTACGTTGGAAGGTGGCGTTTTCCAGACCGCCATGGAAAACAACATCCGTTACTTGCTCGATTCCTACACAGTGGACGAACTCCTGCGCCAGTTCCGGGACCGGGCCGGCGTCGCGAATCCGCCTGGCCTGCCCAAGCCCAAGACGCAGTTCTGGGAAGACGATCTTGCCGGCTCCAATGCCGGGCGCTTCCTCATGGGGGCGGGAAACACACTGCGATGGATGAATCATCCCGAGCTTCGCGGTCGCCTCGACGCCATTGTGGATGGCATCGCGCAGTGCCGCCAGTCTAACGGCTACATCATGGCCTATCCTGAGGACACCATCTTCTTTTCGGAGCGCGGCGCCTACACGCGCGCCTGGTTGACGCACGGATTGATTGAGGCGGGCTATGCAGGCAACAAGAAAGCGTTTGAGCTGCTGCGTGACTACTATGACTGGCTCTATCAATCCCCATACCTGCCCTTCCTCCTGCGCTTCGCCATCCAGGGCGGGCAGGGCATGATCGCCAACACGCGCATGTACTTTACGCCCGTCGGTAAACCCGCTGACATTCAGGTTATTCAGCGGTACTTTCAAGAAGACTTCTGGATGGAGCAGTTGGCCGCTCGCGAGGATCGGGCCATTTGGCAATATCCCTACGACCGCCCGCACTGCTATTTGCTGACAAATCTTGAGGCTTACCTCGACCTTTATCGCGCTACCGGCGACTCGCGCTATCTCCATGCGGTGGAAGGAGCATGGGAACTCTATCACAGCAAGTGGGAGAATCCCGGCGGCTCCATTGCCATTATCGAATACGTTGTATGTCCCCCGAAGTCCTACCTTCTTCACGCTGACCTTGAGGAACTCTGCGGAAGTGCCTTTTGGGCCTTCCTAAGCCAGCGTTTCCACCTGCTGGATCCTGAGGAGGAAAAATACGTAACAGAGATTGAGAAGTCGATTTACAACGTGGCCATGGCCAACCAGAGTGGTTCGGAAGGTTTTCGCTATCACGCGCTCCTCGCACATCGGAAGGAGAAGCCCACCGCCATTAACACCTGCTGCGAAGGGCAGGGAACGCGGTTGGTTGGGTCGATTCCTGAACACATTTATTCGATTGCTGATGATGGCCTGTACGTGAATCTCTTCGAACCTTCTACGATCCAGTGGACCCAAAAGGGAGCGCGAATTCGCTTGAAAATGGTTACTCGGTTTCCGCTTGATCCTCAGGTCCGCTTGGAGCTCTCGACGCCTCGACCACTGAACCTCAAGCTTCGCGTTCGGGTACCGTCGTGGGCCACAAGGGAAATGGAAGTCAGCGTTAACGATAAGCCAGCGGCGAAAGGACGGCCCGGAAGTTACCTGACGCTGGATCGGAACTGGGCGGACGGTGATCGGGTCAGCTTCACGCTGCCCGCTGCCCTCGGAGTGGTGCGATACGCAGGTGTGGATCAAATTCCAGAGTATGAACGCTACGCCTTCACCTATGGTCCCATCCTGCTCGCGGCAGTCGGTGCGCCCGAGATCCGGCTGCGCAACGAAACTGCCGCTCATCCGGAGGACCTCTTGAAGCTCTTGAAGCCGAAACCCGGCCAGCCGCTCCATTACACGGTTGAGCACAATCCCGGCATCGAAGTCATGCCCTATTGGCAAGTCGACCAGCAACCGTTCAACTGCTTTCCGGCGGTCAAAATCCGTGCCAGTTGAACTTGAAGACTTGCCGTGACCGAGCCATCCTCGACGGGGCTACCTGAGGGCTTTTTCAATTGCTGCGGTGGCGATTGGCGCCATGACCTCGTAACCGCGACCGTTGGGGTGCAGGCCGTCGTTCGAATAGCCCTCGCGCAGCATTCCGTGGTCATCAACGAGCGCCGAGTAATAGTCGGCAACCGTGGCATGGATTTCCGCACTATAACTACGCAGCCAGTCGTTCAGCTTGAGGATATCCTTTGGCGGGCGGTGAACCGTCTGCTTGTTGGTTGTGTAGTCGCTGACAGGCAGCAACAAACAGAGGATAACCTTGATGCGGTGTTTCTCCGCCAGTTCGCACATGGCGCGGAAATTGTCTTCAATCATCTCCGCAGTTTCGGGGCCGGTGTTCCTGGCGATATCATTCGTGCCTGCCAGGATGATCACGGCCGCGGGGTGGAGGTTAATCACGTCGGGATACATTCGCACCAGCATTTGAGGCGTGGTTTGGCCGCTGATGCCCCGGTTCACATAAGGCTTGCCGGGGAAATACCGGGCCAGATCCCAGCCGTCGGTAATTGAATCACCCAGGAAAACGACGCGTCCTTTCTCCTGGGGCTGTATCACAAGTCGCTGATCGTCCTCGTGGTAGCGGCCGAGCTGATTCCAGTCCTGCATCTCGTCAGCAAGGCGCTGGGCGAGAAACTGAAGACAGCAATCCGCTTTGGGCGGAGAAAACTGCTGCACCAATTGCGCCGGAGATTGTACCGGCAATGAAGATACGGCCATCAGGAAGAGTAGCAACTTGCCGGACTTGCGCATATTTGCCTCCAGAAGTGAAGTCATCATTTCCTCAGGGCGGTCAGTTTCCCTGTTGCATCAAGCAGGTGCTCGCCGTCCTGGTATCGCGCGCCCAATGCAGGCGACCGACTCGGCTCCATATTACTGAAGACCTCAGACATCCCCAAGCCGAATTCACGGAATAGGGAGCCGTGCGCGATAACGAAAGCATGTCCAGCGTGTTCCTGAACTTGGAGAACAGGCCCGCCAGCACCGGCGGAAGCGAGATTGTTGCGCATGATATAGTTTCTCAGGGGGATGAGTGCGTCTGCATTTGGCTTGTTCATAGCAGTGAGGAAGCTGATATCGCGAGTTGAGTGTCAGATTTTCAGTGTGGGAAGGGGGTGCTATGGGGCCGACCAAAGTTCGCTGGGGTGTCCTGGGTGTGGCACGGATTGCCACAACCAAGGTCATCCCTGCGATGCAAAAAGGGGAGTGGAGCACGGTAATGGCAATCGCCTCCCGCGATCGACGCAAAGCTGAGGATGCCGCGCGTGCGCTCGGCATCCCAAAGGCCTACGGGTCATACGAAGAACTATTGCAGGATCCGAATGTCGAGGCAGTCTACAACCCACTCCCGAATCACCTGCACGTGCCCTGGACGCTGCGGGCAGCAGGGGCTGGCAAACACGTTCTGTGCGAAAAGCCGCTGAGCCTTACCGTTGAGGAAGCTAAAACGCTCCTGGCCGTGAGAGACCGGGCCGGAGTGAAGATCGGTGAGGCATTCATGGTTCGCACTCACCCGCAATGGCTTCGGACGCGCGAATTGATAGTCTCGGGCCGCATCGGCCAATTGCGTTCCATCGTTGGCGTCTTCAGTTATTTCAACCGGGACCCTGCAAATATCCGCAATATCCTCCTATACGGTGGAGGAGCGCTGATGGATATCGGCTGCTATCCGGTTACCACCTCACGGTTCATCTATGGCGAGGAACCGACTCGCGTCCTGGGTCTAATCGAGCGAGACCCCGAGATGAAAACGGACCGCCTGACATCGGTCATGTTGGACTTCCCTTCCGGCCATTCCATTTTCACCTGTAGCACTCAGCTTGTGCCCTACCAGCGGATGCAGTTTCTCGGAACTCAGGGGCGCATCGAAATCGAAATCCCGTTCAATGCTCCTAACGATAGGCCGTGCCGTCTGTTCATCGACGACGGCCGCGATGTTTCCGGCGGAGGCGTGACGACCGAAGCGTTTGCAGTCTGCGACCAATACACGATTCAGGGTGATGTGTTTTCCAGGGCCGTGCGTGAAGGAGGCGAAGTTCCCGTCTCGATCGAAGATGCGATCCGCAACATGGCCGTGATAGAAGCCGTTTTTCGGTCCGCTGAATCGGGGAAGTGGGAAAAGCCGTAAACCTATTTTGCCGCAACAGCGACGACGACCCCGTGATGTGTTTGACTCACTTCAAGCCTGACGTTATAGTGGATTGATTTGAAGCCCTTACCG
>Ga0070741_10009368_pt1 | contig 19072 bp, 11 predicted proteins | sample Coa_R1_4_FD_66440 | JGI IMG/M metagenome (GOLD analysis project Ga0070741, IMG submission 66440) | Surface soil microbial communities from Centralia Pennsylvania, which are recovering from an underground coalmine fire - Coalmine... | ecosystem: Environmental > Terrestrial > Soil > Unclassified ...
GCCGCCGCTGGCTCGCGGGCCCGGGAGACGTTACAACCGCGGCGGTGTGCCGCGGAGCTCCACCGTGACGAGCGGCCTCGGCCGCAACGCCGCCCTCGCGCTCGCCGGCGCCGGGCTCGAGAAGCTCGTCCCGCTCGGCATCGCGCTCTACCTCCCGCGGCATCTCGGCGTGGCGGGCTTCGGCGAGTACGCGCTCGTCGTTGCGATGCTCGGCTTCTTCCAGGTGCTGCCCGACGCGAGCCTCGAGGCCGTGCTCGTCGCGCGTCTCGCGCGCGCCGAAGGCGAGGCGCGCGCGATCGCCGGCCGGGCCGCGGCCCTCCGGCTGCTCGTCGCGGCAGGCGGCGCGCTCCTCGGGCTCGCGGCGCTCGCCCTCGTGACTCGGGACGGACGACTCGTGGGGGCGGGCGGCGTCGCCGCGCTCGGGCTCGCGGCCGGCGCGGGGAACCCGTACCGGGCGCTCCTCCGCGCGCGCCTGCGCCTCGGCCGCTACGTCGGGCTCGTCGCGGGGCAGGCGGCGCTCGCGGTCGCCCTGCTCGCCGCCGTCGTGCGCGCGGGCGGCGGCCTCGCGGCGGTCTTCGGCGCCGTGTCGGCGGCCGCGGCGGGCGGGGTGGTGCTCGGACGGCTGCTCGTCGGGCGGGGCGCCGCCCTCCGGCGCGATCCGGCGCTCGACCGGCGCCTCGCCGCCGACGCGTGGCCGCTCGCGGCGAACACCCTGGCACTCCTCGCCGCGCAGCAGGTCCTGCTCCAGGTCCTCCTCGTGCGCTGGCACGGGGCCGCGGCCGTCGGGCTCCTCGCGGGCGCGCAGCGTCTCGTGGACGCGATCGGGCAGCTCCCCCAGGCGCTCATGGTGAGCGTCCTGCCCGCGCTCTCCGCGGCGGCTTCGACACCGAACGGGGCGGTCGTGCCGGCCCGCGACGTGGCCCGCGTCCTCGTCGTCGCCGTCGTGCCGGCCGTCGCGGCGCTCGCCGTGTGGGCGCAGCCCCTGCTGACGCTCGTGTTCGGGACGGCAGAGTGGCGGGCGGCCGTCCCGCTCGTGCGCGTGCTCGTCCCGGGCGCGGTCCTGGTCGCCACGGGTACCGTCCTCTCGAACCTCCTCGTGGCGCTCGGCCTCCAGCGCGCGCTCCTCCGCGTGAACGTCGGCGCGGCGCTCGTCATGGTCGCCCTCGGGCTCGCCCTCGTGCCGGGAGAGGGCGCGCGCGGCGCGGCGATCGCGACGCTCGCCGCGATGCTCGCCGGTCAGGCGGCGCTCGCGGCACTGCCGCCGACGCGCGCCGTCGTCGCGCCCGTCCTGGCCGGCGTGATCGCGCCCCTCGCCGCCGGCGGCGCCGCCGCCGCGGTCGCGCTCGCCGCGACCCGGTCGCCGGTGCTCGGGGTGACGACTCTCGTCGTCGGCTATCCGGCCGTCCTCTTCGCGACGCGAACGATCACGCGTACGGACCTCGCGCGCTGGGTAGGCTGAGGCGCCGGCTCGCGCGGCGGTCGTCGTCATTCTCGACAGCGCGCCCGAGCCCCCACGGTCGCCGGGCGCTGGCACGCTCGCTGCTCCGTGGGCGATGCCGGGCATTCTCGGTGTCGTGGACGTCCGACGTCCGGTCGAGGAGGGGATGGCGCTCGCGCGCGCGATGGCCGCGCGTCTCGCCGTCACGGGTCGACTGCGCGTGGAGCTCGAGCGCGGGACGGCGTGGCCCGCGGTGCTCGGGCGCGTCGACCTGGGCCTCCTCGATCCGGCGCCCGCGCCCGCCGTGGCGGCCGATGGGACGTGCCGGGCGGTTCTCGCGGGCGAGGTGCACGGCGTGCCCGCCGGCGCGCGCGGGCTGCTCGAGGCCTACCGGACGCACGGCGAGCGCGCCTTCCACGGGCTCGCGGGCTCCTTCGCGTTTGCCCTCTGGGACGCGGTTGCGCGGCGACTCTTCCTCGTGAACGACCGCTTCGGCCTGCGGAACGTCTACTATGCCGCGAGCCGCGACCGCTTCGTCTTCGCGCCGCTCGTGGCCGCGCTCCTCGAGGATCCGTCGCTCCCCCGGCACCTCGACCCGCAGGCCACCGCCGAATTCGTCGTCTTCCAGTGCGTGCTCGGCGACCGCACGCTCCTCGACGACGTCCGGCTCCTGCCGCCGGCGTCGATCCTCGTCTTCGAGCCCGGGCGCGGCGTGCGGATGCGCGAGACGTGGCAGCTCGCGTACCGGCCGCGTCGGCGGACGCTCGCCGAGCACGCGGGCGTGCTCGCGGATGCCCTGACGGACGCGACGCGCCGGCTCGCCGCCGCCGGCGGATTCCGCGTCGGCCTCCCGCTGTCCGGCGGCCTCGACTCGCGGACGCTGCTCGCCGCGCTCGGCCCGGCGGCGCGCGCGATGCCGCTCGTGACGTACGGTGCCCCGGGCTCCGACGACGTGGTCCTCGCACGCAAGCTCGCCCGCATCGCTGGAGCGCCCCATCACGTGATCCCGCTCGCCCCGGGATACGTCGCGGCGGAGGTCGAGACGATGGTCGCGCGGACCGACGGCATGCACTCGTGCCTGAACGCGCACGCGGCGGTCCTTCGCGAGGCCGGCCGGTTCTGCGACCTCGTGCTGCTCGGGAACGGCGGGGACTGCCTCCTGGACGGTCTGTGGCCGGGTCCCGAGGACGGGCCCGAGGAGGCGCTCGCCGCCCGGCTCCTCGACAAGCTCGCGATCGGTATGCCGCCCGGGCTCGCCGCCGAAGTGGTCGCGCCCGGTGCGCCGTTCGCCGACGTGGCGGCCCGCGCCGCGACGTCGCTCCGGGCGGCGCTTGCGAACGCGCCCGGGGGCTCGTTCGCCGACCGCGCGGACGCCTTCAACGTCGCCTGCCGGCACCGCCGCTGGGTGCTCCAGGGCGTTCCCGCGCAGGCGACGCACGTCGAGTTCCGGCATCCGTACTACGACCCGCTGTTCGTCGGCGCCGCGCTCGAGGTCCCGGCGAGGCTCCGCGCGGAGCGGGTCGTGCACGTCGCGGCGCTCGCGCGCCTCTCGCCCGCGCTCGCGCGCGTCCGGCAGCAGGGCCGTCCGTTTGGGTTCCTCGCGCCGCCGTGGCGCCGCGCGGTCCACCGCGCGTCGACACGCGTCCGCGACGCAGTCCGCTGGCGTGCGAACCGCTTCGGCCTGAACCCGCTCCTCGGCCGGCGCGACCGGCGCGCGTTCTCCGACTACCACGACGAGCTGCGGAACGGCTCGCGCGCCCTCCTCGACGAGCTCGTGGCCGACCGGACGCTCGGCCGCGGCTTCTGGCGCCCGGACGCGCTGCGCCGCCTCGTTCTGGACCACGCGACCGGCCGGGCCAACCTGGCCCACGCGCTCGGCGTCGTGCTGACGCTCGAGCTCTTCGCCCGGGCGGTCCTCGACGGTCCGTCCGCCGCCGCAACCGAGATCGAGGCGGTCGCCGCCCGGGGCGCCGACGTCGGCGTCCTCTAGGAACTAGAGGACGATGCCGTGCCGGGTCCGGACGCGCTCGGCCGCGCTGCCGACGTACAGCCGGAAGCGACCGGGCGGTCCCTCCACCAGATAGGGCTGCGGATAGGCCGGACCGTTGACCCGACCGATCCACCCGCGGAGCAGGCTGATGTCCTTCGGCGCGGCCACGTCCAGCTCGAGGCATTCCTCCTCGATCCGCACAGTGCCCCCGCGTCCTGCATAGGACCCGGAAGTCCTCGCCATCCCTCTCGAGCGTGCCATGCCGGACGACATAGCGAATACCGTGCCGGAAGGACCCTAGCGCGGTCACGTCTTAACGTGAGCGCAAACCCTGCACGCGTGCGCGGCCTGGCGTTGCGGCACGGCTGCGTTGACCCGTCAAGGCGACGGGTGCAAAAGGGGCACTCCTAAAGGAGGGGGGGCATGGCCGAGGCGGTGACGATCCGGGTCCTCAAGAACGGTCCGTACGAGGTCGCCGGGCGACCCGGCCTGATCGACTGGGAGGGGGCGAGCTACACCGTCACCGAGGACGTCAACTACCTCTGCCGGTGCGGCCGGTCGGCGAGCAAGCCCTTCTGCGACGGGATGCACAAGAAGGCGGGCTTCCAGGCCGACGAGTGCGTGCGGATGACGCGCGGGCGCTGAGCGCCGACACGATCGTCGTCTACCCGACCGCGCTCAAGGCGGAGAGCGTCCTGCGGGCGCGCGTGGCGCGGGGCGGCGTGCTCCTCGGCCACCGGGTCACGACGTTCCCCGAGCTGACCGACACGCTCGCCGCCGACCTGGGCGTCGCGTCGCGGGTGATCGACCCCGACCTCGCGGTGGTCGTCCTCGCGCGAGCGCTCGAGCGGCGCGGGATGCCGGACGGGCTCGGCACGGGGCAGGGTGGGGTGCTGCGCGAGCTCATGCGCGTCGTCGCCGAGCTCGAGGCCGCCTACCTCGCGCCCGACGAGGTGGCCGAGGTCGCAGCCGCGCTCGGACCGGGCCCGGCCGGCGCCCGCCTCGCGGCGCTCGCCCGCGTCTACGCGGCCTACGAGCAGGAGCTCGCGCGGGTCCGCGCGGTCGACCGTCACGGGCGGGAGCGGCTCGTGTGCGAGGCGCTCGCCGCGGCGACCGCCCCGCCCCCGGCGCTCGCCGGGGTCCGCCGCGTCGTCTTCGCCGAGATCTACGACTTCTCGGTCCTCCAGTTCCTGATCGCGACGAGCCTCATCCGTCTCGTCGGCGACGCCGAGCTGGTCGCCTTCGCCCATCCCGAAAACGTCGACGCGACGCGCTTCCTCGACCGCACCTGGAATCGGTTCGTCGGCGACCCCACGATCGCCGATCGGGTGCTGCCCTCCTTCGTCGCGCGCGGCGGCCGCCAGGGGAACGTGTCCGCCGTCCTGCGCGGCGTCTTCGCGCGCGAGCGGCCGGCGTCCGTCCCGCCCGACGGCTCGGTCCGCGTCGTCGTCGCGCCGAGCCGCTACCGCGAGGTGGAGGACGCGATCCGCGACGTCCGCCGCCGGCTCGCGCGGCCGGGCGCGGACCCCGAACGGATCGCGATCCTCGCGCGCGACCTTCAGCCGTACCGCGAGCTCATCGCCGACGTGTGCCGCCGCTATCGCGTGCCGGTGTACTTCCGGAAGGGGCCGCCGCTCCTCGCGAGCGCGCTCGTGCGGACCTGCCTCAACCTCCTCCGCTGCGCCGCCGAGGGGCTCCCCCGCGTCCGGCTGGCGGCGCTCCTCGAGTCGGACTACTTCCGCCGCCCGGCGCCCGGCCTCGCGCGCCTCCTCGCCGAGATCGGCTTCGTCGCCGACCGCGCCCGCCCGCTCACCGAGTGCCTCGCCCACGAAGGCGAGCGCCTGCGCGCGGAGGCGGCCGACGCGCGCCTTCCTTTCCGCCGGCGGGCGGCGGCTGCGCGGCGCGCCGCACGGCTCGAAGCGGTGCGCCCCGGGCTCACCGCGTTCGCCGAGGCCGTCCGCGCGCTCGACGCGCGGCGGCCCGTCGAGGGGCACGTCCGCGCGCTCCGCCGGACGCTCCGCCGGCTCGGCCTCCGGCGAGCCGCGTCCGGCGAACCCGGCCCGGCGACCCGCCGGGACGCCGCGGGCTGGGCGCAGCTCGAGCGGACGCTCGTCCTCCTCGACGGGCTCGCCGAAGCGCTCGCCCTCGAGCCGAGACCGCTCGACGACTTCGTGCGCCTCCTCGTCGCCGCGCTCGAGCCGCAGGCGATCGAGGACGGCGCGCCCGCGACCGGCAGCATCCGCGCGCTCAGCGTCCTCGACGCGCGCGGCCTCGACTTCGACGTCGTGTACCTCCTCGGGCTCGACGACGGCAGCTTTCCCTCGCCGCACGGGGAGAGCCCGCTCTGGCCGGACGCGATGAAGCGCGCCGCGAATGCGCCCGCCGCGCGCGTGCTGCGGCGGAAGCTCGGCGCGCGCGCCGCCGGGCTGCCGCTCGGCGGGCTCTTCCGCACGGCGCGCGAGGCGAGCCTCGAGGACCCGTTCCTCTTCTTCCTCGGGCTCTCGATGGCGGAAGACGAGATCGTCCTCTCCTATCCGGCGGTGAACGAGCAGGGGAATCCGACCGTCGAGTCGCCCTTCGTCGAGGAGGTGCGCGCGTGCGTCGCGGATCTGCCGACGCGCGTGCTCGAGGCGACGGCGCTCGTCCCGCCCCTCGCCGAGTGCGCCGAGGTGCCGGAGCTCCTCGGGCGCGCGGCGCTCGACCGCTGGGCGCCCGGCGCGGGCGCGGCGCCCGACCGGCTCGGCCCGGCGCTCGCCGCCGCGCTCCCGGACGGGCCCGCCCGCCTCGCGGCGCTCGACGCCCGGGCGCGGATCGAGGAGCGACGGGGCCGCTTCTTCCTCGCCGGCGGCGACGAGAAGACGCGGCTCGCCGCCGGGGACCTGGGCCCGTGGATCGGACGGCTCGCGGCGCCGCCGGCACCGCTTCCCGCGCGCCTGCGCGCGCTCGCCTGGAGCCCCACCCTGCTGAACGACCTCGGGGCCTGCGGCTTCAAGTTCTTCGCCAAGCACGTCCTCGGCCTCGCGCGGGCGGACGAGCCCGACCTCGAAGTCGATCCGCGCGAGCGGGGCCGGCTCGTGCACGCGGTCCTCGAAGAGCTCTTCGGACGCCACCCGGTGCTGCCCGCCGACCTCGCCGCCGCCCGCGCGCTCGGGCGCGAGCTCGTTGCCGCGGCGCGGGCACGTGCCGTCGCGCGCATCGCGGCGAAGGACCCGGCGCTGCTCGACGTCGCGTGGGATCTCGTCGGGACGTTCGTCGACGAGGTCATCGTGCTCGAGCACGCCGAGCAGGTCCACCGCCCGCCCGACGTCCGGGTGACCCGCCTCGTCGAGGAGCCGCTCGAGCACGGGATCGCGGACGGCGACGGCGTCCTGCGAATCGGCGGGCGGCCGGACCGCGTCGACGTCCACTGGCGGGACGGGCGCGTCGTCCTCGTCCGCGTCCTCGACTACAAGGCGAGCCGCGACCGCGCCGGGCACCTGCGGAAGCTCGACCCCGAGCGCGACCTCCTGACGGTCGGGTTCCAGGTGCCGGTCTACCTCCTCGGCGCGCGGTCGGCGGTCGGGCCGCTCGCGCCGGACGCGGTCCTCGACGGCGGCTACGTGCTCCTCCGCGAGGCGGGACGGAAGCTCGCGACGCGCACCTTCGACGAGGCCGTCCTCGAACGCGTCGTCGCGCGGGTCCGGGCACTCGTCGCCCGCGCGGAGGCGGCGCACTTCGACGTCGATCCGGCGGTGTGCGACCCGTCCTGCGACTACCGCGCCGTCTGCCGCTACCAGCCGCCCCCGCTCGAGGACGAGGCGACGCCCGGTGCCTGAGCTCACCTCCGAGCAGCGCCGCGCGGTCGAGGTCGAGGGCGGGGCGGCCGTGCGCGCCGGGGCGGGGTCCGGCAAGACGACCGTCCTCGCCGAACGCTTCCTCCATCTGCTCCGGCCGCGCGCCGACGGCACGCCGGGCCCCGTCGCCGAGGTGGGGCAGATCCTCGCGATCACGTTCACCGAGCGCGCGGCGGCGGAGATGCGGCGCAAGATCCGCGAGCTCCTCGCGCACGAGACGGCAGCGGCGCCGGAGCGCCTGCGGCCGCACTGGGAGGCGGTGCGGCGGGATCTCCTCGGCGCGCAGATCTCGACCATCCACGCGTTCTGCGCGCGCGTGCTGCGCGAGAACCCGATCGAGGCCGGCATCGACCCGGAGGCGACCGTGCTCGACGAGCACGAGAGCCGCGCGTACGTCGAGCGCGTCGTCGAGGACGAGATCGTGGGGCGGCTGCGCGCGGGCGACCCGGCGGCGCGCGCGTTCGTGCGCCGGCACCGCCTCGTCGACCCGCGGACGGGCGGCGCGGTCGGCGTCGCGACGGCGCTCCTCGGCCGGCTCGCGACCACCGACCGCGACGCTGCCTGGCTCGTTGCGGCGACGGCGCGCCAGGACGACGAGACGGCGGCGGCCGCCGCCGAGATGCGGGCCGCCGCCGCGCGCGTCGCGGCGACGGTCGCCGACGCCTGCGCCGCGCGCCCGAAGCACACGCATCGGCTCGCCGCGGCGTGGCCCCGTTGGGGCGCCTTCCTCGCCGCCGTCGGCCCGGCGACGCCGCTCGAGGAGTTCCTGACGCTCGCCGAGCTCTGCCGGCTCCTCGCCGAGGCCCGACTCGGGCGCGCGGTCGCCGCCGACCTGCGGCTCGAGCAGGACACCGGCCGCCTCCGCGGCGCGCTCCCGGACGCGTACGGGTTCGTCGCCGCCCGCGCCGACGCCGCCCGGCTCGCCGCGCTCCTCGGCGAGGTGGCGCGCGCGCTTGCGGCGCGCAAGCGCGCGGACGCGGTCCTCACCTTCGGCGACATGATCGCCGAGACGCGGGCGCTCCTCGCGCGGGAGCCCGGCGTCGCCCGCCGGTACGCCGAGCGCTTCCGGGCGGTGCTAGTCGACGAATTCCAGGACACCGACGCCGTGCAGGCGGAGGTGATCCGCCTGCTGGCGACCGGGACGCCGGCGCCCGTCGTCTTCGTCGTCGGCGACGAGAAGCAGTCGATCTACCGCTTTCGCGGCGCGGACATCGCGGTGTTCAAGCGGATCCGCGAGGAGATGGGGCGGACGCTCTCGCTCGGCACGAGCTTCCGCTCGCAGCCCGGGATCCTCCGCTTCGTGAACGCGCTCGCGGCGCACGTGCTGAACGGACCCGGCACCGGCGCCGGGGAGCACTGGACGGGGTTCGACGAGACGCAGCACCTCGTCCCCCATCGCGCGCAGACGTGGCCGGGGCCGGGCGTCCGGCTCGTGAGCTTCGTGCGCGAGCACGCCCGCCGGCGCGCGACGAAGCGCGACCTCCCGGTCGCGGAGGCCCGCGAGCTCGAGGCGCGCGTGCTGGCCGGGCTCGTCGCGCGCCTGCGGGCCGACGGCGTCGCCTCCAGGGACGTCGCGGTCCTCTTCCGCACGCTCAACCAGGTGAAGGCGTACGAGTACGCGCTCCGCCGGCGCGAGATCCCGTACTACGTCGTGAAGGGCCGCGGCTTCTTCCAGTGCCAGGAGGTCGGCGACGTCGTGGCCCTGCTCGCGGCCGTGGCGGACGCCTCCGACGGGATCGCGCTCGCCGCGGCGCTCCGCTCGCCGTTCTTCGCGGTCGACGACGACACGCTCGCCCGGCTCGCGTGGCCCGCGGACGCGGCCCGCGCCCATCTCGCGCGCCGGTTCCGGCGCGGGGAGTTCGCCGACGTCGGGGCGGACGCGAGGGCGGCGCTCGGCCGCGCGCGCGAGCTCCTCCGGCGCCTCCGCCGCCTCCGGCACCGCGCGTCGATCGCGGAGCTGCTCGAAGAGGCCTTCGCGTCGACCGACTTCGAGGCCGTCCTCCTGACGCAGTTCCAGGGCGCGCAGAAGGTGGCGAACGTCCGCAAGCTGATCGAGTTCGCGCGCGACCAGGAGCGGGGCCGCCACGCGGGCCTCCGCGACTTCGTCCGCACCGTGCGCGCGCTCGCCGCCCACGAGCCGCGCGAGCCGGAGGCCCCGCTCGTGGGCGAGACGGACGACGTCGTACGGCTCATGACGATCCACCAGGCGAAGGGCCTCGAGTTCCCCGTCGTCGTCGTCCCCGACCTCGGACGCCAGCTCGCCGCCGACAATGCGACGACCGTGCTCGACGAGCGGCTCGGCGTCCTCACGACCGCGGTCGACGCGGCCGGGCGCATGCGCCTCGGAAACCGCGCGCTCGAGGCGTGGCGCGCCCGCGAGCAGGATCGCGAGCGCGCCGAGCAGGGCCGGCTCCTCTACGTGGCGTGCACCCGCGCGAAGGACCTGCTCGTGCTGCTCGAAGGGAAGGGCGACCCGCGGTGGCTCGAAGAGGGGCGGGGCGACGGCACGCGGTGGTGCCACCAGGTGTGGGACGTCGTCGGCCGCGCGCGGGTCGCGGCGTTCGCGAAGGGCAGCGCCGCGCGCGAGACGGTCGTCCTCGCGAACGGCGCCGAGGTGCTGCTCGAGGCGGCCGAGGAGTACGTGGCCGAGGCGGCGCCCCCGCGTGTGCCGGCCGCGGCGCCGCGCACGGCGGCCCCGACCGCCGCGGAGACGGACGCGGTCCGGCGCGTGCTCGAGTTCCGCGCGCCGGCGCCGCGCGACGTCGTGACGACGCCGACGGCGCTCGCCGCCTTCCGTCGCTGCCCGCGGCAGTACTGGCTGCGCCACGTGGCGGGCGTCGCCGAGCGCGGCAGCGGCGGCGCGCGGGCGGCGCTCCTCGGTACGGCGGCGCACGGCGTCCTCGAGACCGTCGACCTCGCCGCGGCGCCCGACGCGGAGATCGCGCGCCGCCTCGAGGCCCGGCTCGAAGCGCTCGTTCTCCCGCGCCGGGAGCGCGTCGCGCTCGCGGCCGACCTGGTCGCGGCCGCCCGGGTGCTCCGCGCGGAGGTCGCGGCCGGCCTCGCGATCGTCGGGCGCGAGGTGCCGTTCGTGCTGGCGCTGCCCGCGGGCGCGCGGCGGGTCGTCCTGCAGGGACGCATCGACCTCCTCGCGCGGCGCGGCGACGACCTCCTCGTGCGCGACTACAAGTACGCCGCGGCGACGCCCGACGGCGGCGCCCGCTCTGCCGACCAGCTCGACGCCTACCGGCTCGCCGTCGCGACCGCGGAGGGCGCGCGCGTCGGGGCGGAGCTCGTGTTCCTCCGCGGCGGCCCCGCCGTCGTGCCGCTCCCCCCGCTCGACCTCGCGCGCGTGCGGACCGACCTCGCCGAGGCGGGCGTCGCACTCGGTGACGCGCTCGCCGACGGCGCGGCCGAGGCGTTTCCGAAGGCCCCGCCGGCGCGGAATGCGTGCGAGGCGCTCGGCTGCGGCTACGTCCGGCGGTGCTGGGGCGGCGCCGCTGCGTAGAGCTACGCAGCCGCCGGCGCGTCGGCCGTTGCGGAATGTGCTGGATCGCGGGGCCGCGACGCCCCTATAATTCGGCGCGATGGCCGCGCCCGCCCGCCCGCGTCGCCTCCTCCTCGTGTATCCCGCCTTCCCGAAGACGCACTACGGGATGCAGTACCTGTACCCGCTCGGCCGGATGCGCGCCTTCATGCCGCCGCTCGGGCTCCTGACGATCGCGGCGCTCACGCCGTCCGACGTCGAGATCCGCCTGGTCGACGTGAACTGCGAGCCGCTCGAGGACGACGACATCGCGTGGGCCGACCTCGTCTGCTTCTCCGCGATGCTGACCCAGCGGCGCTCGCTCTTCGCGCTCGCGACGCGCTGCCGCGCGCAGAACAAGACGATCGTCTTCGGCGGCCCGTATCCGACCGCGTGTCCCGAGCAGTGCCGGCCGTACTGCGACGTGCTCGTGCTGAACGAGGGCGAGGTCACCTGGCCGCGCTTTCTCGCCGACCTCGAGCGCGGCACCCCGCAGGCCCGGTACGCGAGCGAGGAGAAGCCCGACGTCACCCGGGTGCCGGTGCCGCGCTTCGACCTGGTCGACCTCTCCCACTACACGATGGTGCCCCTCCAGTTCTCGCGCGGCTGTCCGTTCCAGTGCGAGTTCTGCGACATCATCGTCATGTTCGGCCGCCGCCCGCGCACGAAGACGGCCGAGCAGTTCTGCCGCGAGCTCGAGGCGGTGCGGGCGACGGGCTACCGCGGGCTCGTCTTCGTCGTCGACGACAACTTCATCGGCAACGAGAAGGAGGTCCGGAAGCTCCTGCCGGCGATGCGGGCGTGGAACCGGGCGCACGGCAACCCCTTCCTCTACTGCACCGAGGCGTCCGTGAACCTCGCCGACGACCCCTCCCTCGTCGCGGAGATGGTCGAGGCGAGCTTCCGCCGCGTCTTCATCGGGATCGAGACGCCGTCGATGGAGGCGCTCCAGCAGACGCGGAAGTTCCAGAACACGAAGCGGCCGCTCGAGCGCGCCGTCGAGGCGATCCAGCGAGGCGGCCTCCTCGTCGACGCGGGGTTCATCGTCGGCTTCGACAGCGACGGGGACGACATCTTCGCCCGCCAGGAGGAGTTCATCACGCGCGCCGCCATTCCGAACGCGATCGTCTCCGTCCTGACGGCGCTCCCCGGCACGCCGCTCTACGAGCGCATGCAGCGGACCGGGCGTCTCAAGGCGGAGAAGGCGCTCGACCGCGACTGGTGCAGTGCCACGAACATCGTGACGCGCATGCCCGAGCGCCGCCTGCTCGAGGGACATCGCGAGCTCCTCGTCCGCCTGAACGCGCCCGACGCCTACTTCGCCCGCGCGATCGCGCAGCTCTGCCGCCTGCCGCGGCTCGGCGCCCGCGCGGGGCTCGCCGAGCTCCTCGGCGTGGGCTGGCTCGTCGTGAAGACCCTCGTCACCCAGCGCCGCGCCGGGCGCCGCGCCGCCGCCGGCCCGTCCCCCGCGGCCGCGCTCGTCCGGCGGCTCCGCACCGAGGTGCCGCCCGAGTTCCGCCGCGCGGCCGCCCGCTTCGCCTGGGCGGTGCTCCGCCGCCGGCCGTACCAGCTTCCGCGCGTCGCCGTGTTCCTCTTCCTCGGGATCCACTACTACCGATTCACGTTCGAGGACGTGATCCCGGAGCTCGACCGCCGCCTCGCCGAGCTGCGCGAGCCGGCGGCGTCGGCGGACGCCGCCGTCGGGTGACGGCGCCCGCTACTCGTAGAGCGCCTTCTCCGTGGACCGGTAGCGCCGCATCTTGACCGCCGGCGCGACCGAGAGCCCGCCGTCGCCGAACGAGCCCTGGACGTACACGGGGACGTATTTCTCGAGCGGGCCGATCTCGGGATCGCGGCGATCGGCCGTGACGAGGCTCTCGTAGAGCGCTTCCTGCGCCGCGGCCTTCGCCCGCGCCCACGCGTCGGACGACAGCCTCCGAGTCTCGACGCGGTGCCCGGGCGCCGCGTCGTCGTCCAGGGTCAGCTTGAGCGCGCCGTCCGCGAGCGCCACGCCGGCGTCGGCGAGCTCGCCGTTCTTCCGGTCGCCGTCGAGGAGCGCGGGATCGAGGTCGAGACCGTCGGGGCCGAGGAGCGTCGGGTTCGCGAGGAGGAGCGCCTTGTCGAGGGTCGTGTCGCCGTCGGGCGGGAGCTCGCCGAGGCGCTTGCGCGCCTTGTCCGCGGCCTTCGTCTCCGGGAAGTGGTCGACGATGCCCGTCAAGAGCACGCGGTTCGGCGGGCCCTTGTCGGCCTGCTCGAGGAGATCGGCGGCCATCTTCGCCTCGAGCCTCTTCACCCGTCCCGGGTCGGGCGCGCGCGTGGCGCGGTAGTGCATGAGGGCGCGCCCGTACTGCCCGGCGCGCTCGTAGGCGGCGGCGAGCTTCTCGTGCACCTCGTTCGCTTCCGGGGCTTCCGGCTGCCGGGCGAGGAACTCCTCGCCGCGGTCGATGATCGCCTGGTTGGAGACCGGGTCCTTCCGCCACGCCGTCCACGCGCGCGTGAGCACCCCGATCACGTTGAAGATGCCGAGCGACTCGGCCGCCTGGACCCCCTGCGCCGCGAGCTGGGTCCCGCTGTGGAGCGCCGTCCGCCCGTCCAGCTGCCCGCCGAGGAAGACGTACTTGAGCGTGTCGCGGAAGTGGCGGCGCTCGGCGTCGGCGATGGCGTCGACGCGCCGGAACTCGACGCTCGCGAGCGCGCCCGCGGCCGCGCGGCCCGCCGTCGTGCGCCCGTCGCGGGCGAGCGCCTCGAGGGCGACCTTCGCCTCGTCGTGGTGCCCCGCGAGGTCGCGCGCGACGGCGACGACGTAGCGCGCCGAGGGGGCGAAGTCGCTGTCGTCGTGCCGCTGGAGGAAGCGGCTCGCCGCCTCGATCATGGCGCCGGGTTCGCCGAGCGCGGTCGCGACGAGGAGGGCGTGGTAGTCGTCGGCCTCGGCGCCCGTCTCGGGCTCGGGAGGCTCGTCGACGGGCCAGCGACCGGCCTCCTCGCGCGCGGCGCGCCGCGCGAGGGCCTCGCGCGCCTCCGCGAGCGGGCGGGCCGCCGCGCCGCAGCCCTCCATGCCGTCGGCGGTGCGGAGGTAGAAGACGGCGTGATCGAGATCCCGCTCCCCGAGCGCCTTCTTCCCGAGCGCGACCGTCTCCGCGCAGAGCGCGGCCGCCCGCTTGGCGCCGAGCCTCCGGATCGCGCGCGCGATTTCGGGGGCGTCCTGCGTCCGCGGCTGGCGGACGAGCGTCTGCCGGTAGCGGGCGAGGGCCTCGCGCTCCGGCGTCGAGAGGCGGTTGTAGTTCCAGAGGTTCACGGCCGTGGTCGCGATGCTGTCGACGGCGCTCCCCGCGAGCAGGATCGGGTTGATGGCCGCGAAGAGCGCGCCGCCCGAGAAGACGCCGAGCGGGCGGACCGCGTCGTTGATGATCGCGGCGCGGCGGTTGTGGCGGTCGTCGGAGAGGATGCGGTTGGCCGCCTCGGCGTCGTCCGCCTCGAGCCGGTGCTCGGCCAGGTGGCGCACGACGTCGTCGGGGTGCGCGCGGAGGACGGCGTGGAGCGCGTCGCGCGCGGCGTCGCGCGTCGGCGCGAGGCTCGCGGCGAGGTAGCGGACGTCGTCGGTGAGGCCGGTCGGGGCGAGGCCGCGGTCCCGTCGCGCCTCGTCACGCGCCTCGAGCCGGGCGACGTCGGCGGCGAGTGCGCGGGCGTCGCCCTCGAGGCGGTGGACCAGGATCTCCCGGACGCGCTGCTCGACGTCGGCCTGCTGCGCGGCGACGTCGTCCAAGAGGTCGCCGGCGCGGACGAACGCGGGGCACGCGAGCGCCGCGGCGGCGAGGACGAGGGCGGCCGGGCGCATCACCGATAGCGGGCCAGCACGGAGGTCTTGTAGGCATCGAACGCGGCGAAGCGGCCCTGCGCCTCGGGCTTCTCCGGCGCGCCGTCCCAGGTGGCGACCTTCCGGTACATGTCGAGCGCGCGGTCGGCGCGCGCATCGAACTCGTCGGGGTCGAAGGCGAGGGGCCGCGCGTGCTGCTCGACGTAGTCGCGCGCGAGCTCGGCGTAGAGGTCGCCGAGCCGGAGGATGTGCTCCGGGAGGTTCTTCGAGTCGGCGTGCTTCTCGACGAGGAAGCGGAGCGAGCGCTCCGCCGTCTTCGGCCCGTCCTCGATCGCGCGGCGGTTCTCGACGATGAGCCGCGCGACCGTGCTCTCGAGCCGCTCCTCCTCGGCCATCGCCGCGGCCTGGTACGGCGTGCCGTCGAACCTCTGGACGAGCGCGCCCCAGGCGTCGAGCTTCTTGCGGAGCGCCGTGAGCGACGCGTCGAGATCGTCGCCCCACTCCGGGAGCGCCGCCGCCTCGGCGAAGGCGGCGCTCCGGTCCGCGCCCGCCCGGGCCTTCTCGGCGAGCGGGGACTGCATCGCTCCGACCTGGCGGTACGCTTCGGCCGCCCGCTCGTACTCGCCGAGGTGCTCGAGCGCCTCGGCGCGCGTGAAGCCGGTCACGTCGACGAGGCGCCCGGGATAGCGCTTCTCCCAGTTCTCGATGCGGCGGAGCGCCAGCTGATAGAGCTCGTGTCCGGTCGCGTCCTTCGGCGGCGGGAAGCGGTAGGTGTCGTCGTTCAGGTGCCAGGTGAGGTCGGCGATGACCTGGAGGATGTCCTCGTACGGCGCGAACGCGCCGGTCGCGTCGCCGGCACGCGCCGACGGCGCGAGCGCGAGACCGAGGACGAGGGCGGCGAGGACGCGTCGAGTGGCCATGGCGCGCTCCCATAGCACGGGGCGCGCCGCGCGTCGCGGGTATCGGGGAAGCGGCGCACGGGGGGTGGGAGCGCCCCCGGCCGGCGCGCGCCGCGGTCCCCGCGGGCCTCAGGACGTCCCGAAGAGGCAGGTGCAGTCGCCCTGGCAGGTGCCGTCGGGCGGACAGGCGGCGCCCGGAGGATCGCACTCCTCGCCGGGCTCGACCTTGCCGTTGCCGCAGACGGCGACCGGCATCGTCGTGGTCGTCGTGTCGGTCGGGGGCGGCGAGGACGTCGTCGAGGACGTGAGCACCGTCGTCGTGGTCGTCGTCTCGGTCGTCGTCGAGCTGGTCGTCGTGCTCGACGTCGTCGTGGTCGTCGTCGACCCGCCGAGGCGGCAGCTCGCGTCGCAGACGCCCGGCGACGGCGGATCGCACTGCTCGCCCGTCTCGACGACGCCGTTGCCGCACACGGGGTGGCTGAAGTGCGTCGAGTGGTCGGTGTTGACGTTTCGGCCGACGAACTGGCCGACGCCGACGAAGCTCCGTCCGAAGAGGAGGCTCGCGTTCGGCGCGAACACGTAGAGGACCGCCTGCGAGTCCGCGCCGAAGCGGACGAGCGGGCCGCCGACGTTCACCACGACCTCGTGCGGGGCGACGGTCGGATCCGCCGGGCCGGCGAACGAGTCGTTGCCCAGCCGGAAGCTCCCCGCGACGTCGAGCGTGACGGGCGCGGCGGCCCGGACGGCGGCGTGCTGGCCCACCTTGAGGCTCGCGAGCTCGTACGTGCCGCCCGCCAGCTCGAGCACGGCACCGTTCTGGACGACGACGGTCCCCCACGCGCCGGCGACGAGGGTGAGCGTCTGCCCGCCCCGGACGACGACCGGGGCGTCGCCCGGGGCGAAGGGCGGGAGCGGCGGGAGCGGGGCGATCAACGGGAGCGGGCCGAACGGCGCGGGCCCGGCGCCGTCGACGGTCAGGTTCCCGAGCGGCGAGAGGAGGCGGTTCGCGAAGAGATCGAAGACCCGGGTGCCGCCGCTCGCCTTGCAGACGTCGCCGACCGCCTGCGTCCCGGAGGCGAGCACGACGCCGCGTCCGAACGAGAGCCCGTAGCGGCCGAGGCCCCGGCCCGCCGCGACGTTCGTGCCGACGTTCCCCGACTCGACGAAGGACTCGTCCTTCAGCTTCACGCGGTCGATGCCGAGCAGGACGTAGTCGGCGAGGTCCCGCGAGGGGTCCGCCGCGGGGGCCGCCGGCACGGCGGCAGACACGAGCGCCAGCGCGAGCAGGGCCGACCGCATCCCCATCATCATCCTCCACCTCCCCTGGACCGAGGCCATGGTGGCACGCGGCCCGCCGAGTGTCATGCAGGCGCGAAGCGCGCGGCTTGAGGGTCGCCCCGGCGCCCGCTACGCTCGCAGCCGTGCCGGGTCGCACGGCCGAGGCGGCCGCCGGCCGCGCCGCCGCGCGCGGATGAGGGTCGCGTACTTCACGGCCGGGACGGTCGGCGCGGGACACCTCGTTCGCGGCGTCGCGCTCGGGCGCGCGCTCCGGCGGCGCGGAGCCGCCGTCGAGTATCGGATGTTCGGGCCTCCGGTCCCGTACGCCGCCGCCGCGCGGGACGACTACGAGGCCGTCCGGATCGCCGAGGCGGAGCTTCGCGACCCGACGCGTGCCCGCGCGAGCGCTCTCGCCGCCGCGCTCGGCGCGTTCCGTCCGGATCTCCTCGTCGTCGACCTCTTCTGGGCACCGCTCCGGCACGTCCTCCCGCTGCCCGGCTGCGAGGCCTGGCTCCTCGTCCGCTGCTGCCCGCGCGCGTGGTTCGAGGGACCGCCCGACACCCGCTGGGAGCCGCGGCAGTTCGCGCGCGTCGTCGGGATCGAGCCGCACCGCCATGCGGCGGTCCGGGAGACCGTCGAGCCCGTCGTCGTGTGCAATCCGGAGGAGTGCCGGCCGGCGTCCGCGCTCCGCGAGCGACTGGGCGTCCCGGCGAACCGGCGCCTCGTCGTCGCGACGCATGCGGGCGTGCGGGGCGAGATGGCGGCCGTCGCGGCGGGCGCGGAGACGGCGGTCCGGATGGACCTTCACGCCGCCGACGCGCTCTTTCCGCTCGCGGAGTGGCTCGGGGGCGCCGACGCGGTCCTCGCGGCGGCCGGCTACAACGCGTTCTGGGAGGCGCGGTGGCTCGGGTACGCGGCGCGCACGCGCTTCACCCCGCTCCGGCGCGACGTCGACGACCAGGCGTGGCGGCTCCATGTGTGCAGCGGCTACGCGATGCGCGCGAACGGCGCGGACGTCCTCGCCGGCTGGATCGCGGGGCGCTGACGGGGCCGGTTGACACCGCCGCGGCGGCGCGCCTACAGGGCGGTCGGATCGTTCGGGCGAACGACGCGCGCACGAACGACGCGCGCGACGGGAGGGACCCATGGCGGCGAATTCGAGCCCGACCCAGCCCGGAAGGCTGATCGAGCGGCAGGTCGTGCCGCCCGGCCAGGGGGCGAGCGGGAAGGTGGCGAAGGGGCAGATCCTCCGCATCACGGACGTCGAGGGAGAGCAGGTGGCCGACTTCTGCTCGTTCAGCCTCGACGACCCCGCGGAGTACTGCGACGTCGTCTATACGACCTTCGCGAAGCGCTCGTGGAAGGTCGGCGAAGGTGACGTGATCTACACGAGGGAGATGCGCCCGCTCTGGACGATCACGCGGGACACGGCCGGCGTCCACTATTGGGGCGGCGGCTTCTGCTCGCGTGCGCTCAACCGATTCGTGGGCGTCGACCAGCACGGCTGCCGGGACACGATCACGGAGCAGCTCGCCGCGCACGAGCTCTCGGCGCTCTACGTCTCCCCGTCCTCCTGCTTCAACGTGTTCATGAACTTCCCGTACGGCGCCGACGGGCGATGGGAGATCCTGCGCCCGGTCACGCGCCCCGGCGACCACATCGACCTGCGCGCCGAGATGCCCGTGCTCTGGGCGGTGTCGGTCTGCCACTTCCCCGGGGCCTGCAACGGCGACCGGCCGACGCCCCTCCAGTTCGAGCTGTTCGACGCGCGATAGCGCCGCCGTCGCGTCGGTCAGGGGCGGAGCACGATCTTCCCGAACTGCGCGCCGGCCTCCATCCGCCTGAAGGCGGTCTCCGCGGCGTCGAGGGCGAACACCTCGTCGACGACCGGCTCGAGCCGTCGCGCCGCGACGAGCGCGAGCATCCCGGCGAAGTCCGGCGGCGAGCCCATCGTCGTCCCGAGCAGGGTGAGCTGGCGGAAGAAGCAGCGCCGGAGGTCGATGCCGGGCGGGTTCCCCGTCGTGGCGCCGAAGAAGACGATGCGTCCTCCGGGCGCCGCGAGCTCGATCAGTCGGCCGAAGCCCTCGCCGCCCGCGCTGTCGACGACCACGTCGAAGAGGCCCGCCTCCTTCTGGAGGGCCTGGGACCAGTCGGGGTCCCGGTAGCTCGCGCCGCCGGCCGCGCCGAGGTCGCGGGCGCGGCGGAGCTTCTCGGCGGAGCCGGACGTCACCCAGACCGTCGCGCCGGCAGCGAGGGCGAACTGGAGCGCGAAGAGCGCGACGCCGCCGCCGATCCCC
>Ga0070741_10009369_pt1 | contig 19072 bp, 15 predicted proteins | sample Coa_R1_4_FD_66440 | JGI IMG/M metagenome (GOLD analysis project Ga0070741, IMG submission 66440) | Surface soil microbial communities from Centralia Pennsylvania, which are recovering from an underground coalmine fire - Coalmine... | ecosystem: Environmental > Terrestrial > Soil > Unclassified ...
TCGCGCGCCCGTATCCCGATATTGATTTCGCCACGCCGCAGAAACGCGCGTCGCAAATTGAAAAATTATTCGAAGAGCTCGGTTATACGCCGAACAAGAATTTCAATCTTTTTAACGGCGATGTGCGCTTGCTCTTTTACGATGACGAGCATCATCGTCAAGTGGATATTTTTGTGGCGCAGTTCACCATGTGTCACAAAATCCCCATTACCGAGCGCATGAATCTCGATTCGCCGACTATTCCCCTCGCTGAACTGCTCTTGACGAAATTACAAATCTACGAGATGAATGAAAAAGACATCCGCGATGTTTGCGCGCTCTTGCTCGATCATCCGCTCGGCGAAACGGATACGGAAACCATCAACGTCAATCGCATCATGCAGCTGACCGGGGAAGATTGGGGTTTGTGGAAAACTTCGATGTTAAGTATTGGCAAAGTGAAGCGGTATATGGAGACGGTGGAGATGGAGCCGCCGCACCGCGACACTCTCAACGCGCGTCTTGGTGGTCTCGAAGCCGCACTGAACACTGCGCCCAAATCCATGAAATGGAAAATGCGCGATAGGGTAGGGGATAAAGTAAAATGGTATGAATTGCCAGAGGAAGTTCGTAGAGGGTAATGGATACCTCCATTTTGCTTGCGTTTCTAGCCGCGAGCGTAACGCTGCTCGGCTGGCTCGTCAATTATGTTTTGTCAGGACGGGATGAACGCCGCAGAAAACAACTCGAAGAATCGCTCGCCCGCATGGAAAGTCAGCTTCAAGAGCTCTATGGTCCACTCGCGTTCGCCATTCAGGAAGGACAGCGAACGCATCAAGACCTCTTGAAAGCATTGGGGCGCGAGCATGTCTTTGTGGAGGGGAAAGAGCTAACGGAAGACGATCTGAAAACGTGGCTCTTTTGGGTTGAAAATGACCTCTTTCCGCGTAATGAAAAAATCAAGAGCTTGCTCCTGGACAAGACGCACCTGATTGATGAGGAAAAACTGCCGCAGAGTTATCTGGATTTTTTAGAACATTACAATTCGTGGAAAATCAATCACCTGCGCTGGCAAAAGGAACAGGTCAAATATCCTTGGCGCTCGAATATCGCGTTCCCCGACCAGTTTGAAACCGATGTGCTGGCAACATTTGAAGCACTCAAAAGCAGACATGCTAGTGCGCTCGGCTTGAAACACGCCAGCGCCAACTCAAGAATCAAAAGAGCAGAAGATAAAATCAAGTCTATTGCACGGGAGAAATAATCACAGATGCCTAATGTTCGGTCGTTTGAAGTACCTACCGTGATGAAGCACGGCGTCGGTGCCGTCCAAACGCTCGCCGACGAAGCGCGCTCTCTAGGAATGCGCCGACCCTTTGTTGTCACCGATCCAGGGATTGTTAAAGCGGGACTCTTGGAACGCGCGACGAATCCGCTCAAAGAAGCGAACATGGATTTTATTGTCTTTGACCGCGTTGCTCCGAATCCGCCGATTGCGTTGGTGGACGAAGCGGCTGCAATTTACAAAAGCGAAAAATGCGACGGGGTGATTGGATTCGGCGGTGGGAGCTCGATGGATACTGCGAAATCCGTTGGCGTCGTTGCGCAAAATGGCGGCTCGATTCTGAATTACGAATGGGCAGACCCGCAGCCAATTCAAAAGCGAATCCCGCCGACGATTTGTGTTCCGACGACCGCAGGCACAGGCAGCGAAGTCACGCTCTGGGCGGTCATTACTGACCCGAAACGCAAAATCAAATTTAATGTTGGAGGTACATCGAAAATTGGCGCGTGGGTCGCCTTGATTGACCCCGAACTCACACTGGACCTTCCTGCACCTGTTACCGCCGGGACGGGAATGGATGCACTCGCTCACGCCATCGAATGCTATACCTGCGCGTACGCCCAACCCTTTCCCGATTCAACCGCGCTCCTCGCTATGGAATATGTCGGGCAGTATCTTCGTGTCGCGTACGCGCAAGGGCACAACATCGAGGCGCGCTACAAGATGAGCATGGCGGCAATGTTGGGCGCACTGTCATACGGCACCGAAAGCGCGGGCGCAGCGCACGCCATGAGTCAATCGGCGGGCGGCGTACATGATGTGCCACATGGCGCGTTAACGGCACGCGTTCTCGGGCCCGTGATGGAATACAATTACATGGGCGAGCCGCAAAAATTCGCGCGCATCGCGCAGGCGCTCGGCGAAGATATACGCGGTCTTTCGGTCTGGCAGGCAGCCGAAAAAGCTGTTGATGCAGTGTACCAATTGACGGAAGATCTCTCTATCCCCACGCTGCAAGAATTGGGATTCAACGAAGCAGAAATTCCGCTGCTCGCGCAAATCGCCTTTCAAGACCCACAAACTATCGGCAATCCGCGCGATTTGACCCAAAAAGCCTACGAGGGAATTTACAAACGCACCTTTGAGATGGGCAAATAGCTAAAACCCGAAGGGTCTCTTGCGCCAAAGGACGGCGCAGACCCTTCGGGTTTATAGAGTATGCACGTAACGAGTGAACTTTTAACACTTGAAGAGGAAGGCTTGGTACGCCGCGTCGAAGATAACGATTTAACGTACTTTTTCAAGCACATTCTGACCCAAGAGACCGCGTACGCGTCGCTTTTGCTCAAAGAACGCCGCGAATGGCATCGCCTCATTGCCTCGACCTGTGAAACGCTCTTTGCGGATAATCTGAACGATTACCTTCCACTGCTCGCGCATCACTTTACCGAAGCGGGCGAGTATGACAAGGCAGTTTCCTATTGGTATCAATATGGTGAGCGCGCGCTGCAAATCAGCGCATTTCCCGAAGCGTTGAAAGCATTCCAAAACGCGCTTGCACTCTTGCCGAACGAGCCAACGTCAGAACGCGCGCAGGTCTACGCTCAACTCGGTGAACTCTATTGTCGGCATACGGACTATGATGTCGCCAAAGAAAATTTTCGCAATGCGCTTTCCACAGGCATTGCGGCGCGTGATGCCAAAACGACTGCAACCGCGCTGACGGGCATTGCGCGTATTGAAAGTCAACGCGGCGACCATCAGCAGGCGCGCGAATTGGGTGAAGAAGCGTTGCGTTGGGCAAAGGACGCGAACGATATTGAAGCAATTGCTCACGCGCATCGTCAACTCGGCGTTGCCTATAACTATGAAGGCAAGAATGAGTTGGCGCAGGAGCATTTGCGGGCGGGTTTGGCGCTCTATCAACAGCTCAATGACCGCGAAGGGATTTCCAGCTGTCTGAATAGCCTCGGCGTCGTGGCGCGGGATGAAAAGAAATATGAGCTCGCGCATTCATACATCGAAAAAGCACTTGCCATTTCCCAAGAGCTCGGAGACCGTTATGGTGTCAGCGTCCGCCTCGTGAATCTCGGCGTGATTGCCGAACAGCGCGGGGATTATCAAACGGCGGCGCGTTGTCAAGACGAAGCATTATCAATTTCGCAAGAGATTGGCGATAGAGAAGGCGCCGCGCTCATTCGTCTGAATCTTGGCAGTCTTGCCCTCACGCGCGGCGACAGCGATTTGGCGATGCAAGAGTATCGTCAGGCGCTCTCGGAAGCGCGAGGGTTGGGTTTGCAGGCTCTATCACTCTATATCATTGCCGCAATTGCGAAAGTACAACTCGCGCTTGGCAACGCGGAATATGCCGCCGAGCTGCTCGGTCTCGCCTTTCATCACCCTGCTGGCACCGCCGACATCAAAATTGATTTCGATTCCGTATTGCAAGAGCTAAATACAAAACTTTCTCCAGAGGAATTGAACGTAGCGATAGAGCGCGGCGAGATAATGGATTTGGAACACGCAGCGAGAAAACTCTTGGAGCACATTCAAGCGTAGGACAAGTTTACAAACTTTCCTACATAATGGGCGGGATTTCAAGATACCTTAATACAAACAGATGCTTAACCTGAATAGAGCACGTAAATTTGCAATAGACCTACACCGGAAGCAGATCGAATGGCGAGGCGAAGCGTTTGGCTGGCAAGCCGAATACAATCCGTCGCGCGCCGCTCCGCCGTTGGACTCAAAAATGACATTCACGCCTGCCGACTTGGTTATCGGAGAAAGTGGAATATGGTTCTTTTCCATGATGTGGGAACATGGCGATGACGAACCTCCTATTGAATTCTTGGATGATCGCAACATTGTTGGCACACTCGCGGGAAATGCGGCGAGCTAGATTGAATGAATCTTAACGCCTGGCGTCTGTACGCTTCTTATTATCGCGGCAAAGAGCTCTACCTGGCTGCGAGTGTTTTGCTGGCAGCAGGGCAGGGGCTGTTTATTTTGCCCATCGCGTTCTTTGTGCGATATGCGTTCGATACGCTGATTCCTACGCGTAACATTGGTGGTTTATTCGCAATTGGTGGGGGAATTCTAGTTCTCACCCTTTTGAATAATGGCATCAATGTGCTCTCGCGTTATCTTACGCTCGACGTGACCAAGCGGGCGGTGGCTGCGCTGCGCCAAGACCTTTTGGAAAAATGTTACGCGCTCTCGCGGCATTTTCATACGCGTGCAGATCGGGGCGATCTGCACGCGCAGCTTGTCTATGACACCGAACGCGTGGACGGTATGAGCAGTGGGATTATGACCCAACTGCTGCCTGCGCTCTGCACTTCCCTCGCGTTATTGTTTGTGCTGCTCTATCTCAATCCGTTGCTCTTTCTGCTCATTGCTACGGTCATGCCCGTTCTGGTGATTGCGGGACGCCGCATGGGAATTTTATTGCGGGACAATACGCGGGAATTCCATCACGCCTTTATGCATTTTAGTAAAGGAATTTTGTTCATGCTTGGGGCAATGGACTTGACCCGCGTGCAGGCAGCAGAAAAAGTGGAGCAAAACGCGCAGCGCGAGCGAATTGAGCATCTCCGCCGCACCAGCAAGCGCAAGTTATGGTTGGAAACGGCAGACAGTGCGCTGCACAGCACGATTGTTACCATCTGGAGCGTCCTCATTCTCATCGTAGGTGGCTGGGCAGTCGTACAAAACACCATGACCATCGGTGATCTTTTGTCGTACTATGTAGCCGTGAGTCTAATGAGCGTACAGCTGCGCGGTGCGCTCGGTGCCCTTCCTTATACCATTGAAGGCAATGCCTCGCTCAACAAGCTCTATGAATTTTTGCGTCTCCAAGACCCCATTCCTTATCAGGGAACGCGGACAATTGATTTGCAGGGGAATATTTCTCTCAACGATGTCTGGTTCAATTACGATGCGGTGCAGGTGCTGCGCGGCGTGAATCTCGCGCTCCGTCCCGGCAGCACGACGGCAATTGTTGGAGCAAACGGCGCAGGGAAAAGCACTATCACCTATTTAATGCTCGGCTTTTATCGTCCAATGCGTGGTATCGTCACTGCCGATACCATGCTGTACGACGAATTGTCCATGACTGCACTACGTTCGCGCATCGGCGTAGTCATGCAAGACCCGATTCTTTTTCCCGGAACTATTCGAGAAAACATTACCTACGGTTCTCCGAATAGTACTGAAGCAGAAATAGCCCGCGCCAGCCAACTGGCTACTGCGCATGAATTCATCGAACGCCTTTCACAAAAGTATGAAACGGAGATTGGCGATGAAGGCGTTTTGTTATCCGGCGGTCAGCGGCAGCGAATTGCCTTGGCGCGTGCGCTGCTGCGCCAACCGAGACTTTTGATTTTGGATGAGCCGACCAATCACCTCGACCTCAACGCAATTTCGACGTTGATGCAAAATCTACGAGGGCTAAATCCGCGTCCCGCGATCCTGATGATCAGCCATGACCCGCAAGTGGCGGAGCAAGCGGACGAAGTGTATGAATTGCGGGATGGTCAATTAACTCCCTTACTGCGCATGGACGCATATGCGCGCGCCCAACTTGGCGCGGAAAAACTCCATGGCTAAACAACTCGCTGGGCCCGCCGACGGTGTTCCAGAACACAACGGTGGGTGGCATCCATCGGCAGAGCAAGAGCTTTTGTTACGTGCGGCGCTGTGGCGTGGAGCAGACGCGCGCGCAGCGTGGGAAACGTGGCGGGCGCGCGTTGATCTACCAAAGCTGGATTCTGGTTCATTTCGTTTGCTACCCTTGCTTTATTTGAATCTGCGAAGCATCGGCGTCGAATCTTCGGCTCTCACGCAGCTTCGCAAAGTCTATGACTATTTTCGCTTTCCCAATCAGATATTACTCTTTCATGGGAAAAAGTCATTGCAAACCCTGCACGCGGCGGGCATCCCAACCCTGTTGCTCAAAGCCAGCGCGCTAATTCCGCTGTATTATCACGATGTCGGCGCGCGACCGATGGGCGATCTGGATGTGCTTGTGCCAACGTCGCAGACGCGGGAAGCGTTATGGGTCCTTCACGAGATGGGCTGGAAGACCAAGCTGCGCCCGCTGAATGAATTGCCCGATGCGTATCTCGACCAGACCTATGCCCACACCTTGACGCTTGAGCGCGTGACGCTTGATTTGCATCAGCACGTATTGTTTCGTGATTCGCGCCTTCATGCGGATGATGATTTTTGGACGGGTGCGATTCCACTCGATTTCTGGGGCATAGCTACCCTCGCGCTCAATCCGGCGGATCAATTGTTACACGTTTGTGCACATGGCACGTTATGGAATGATATGCCGCCGGTGCGCTGGGTCGCCGATGCGTATTACATTCTAACGCACGCGACGGTGGATTGGGAACGGCTCACCGTCCAAGCGCAAGTACGCGAATTGGTACTGCCTCTCTTGAATACTCTCCGCTACTTGCATGACCAGATGAATGCTCCCGTTCCTGTATCCGTGTTAGATGGACTGGCGCGCCTTCCCGTCACGCGTGCCGCGCGCCTCAAATTTCAACTAGAGACGCAGCCGCCATCCAAGCACAACATCGCCGTCAAACTCTGGTATCACTATGACCGCTTTCGCACAGTCAGCATTCATTATCAGAACGAAAATCCGTTGTTGCGGTTTCCCGCGTATTTGCGCGACATTTGGAATTTACACGAGACGCGCCAGGTGCCCGGCTATATCGCAAACTTTGCGCGCCAACGCTTGACCGGCGGCAGCTCCTAAGAGCCGTCAGGGATGAAGAATTTGATGGTGAAATATAAGGAACCGCGAATCCACGCGCATCTACGCTAATTTTTTATATGTTTAGCGTAGATGCGCGGTTCAAATCGTAAAGTATCTTTTAGCGCCTACTCCTGCGTGAGGCAAAAGAATGATTACACATACTGCGCCCAAGTACGAATATCTCCCGAATGAAGACATTGAAAAAATTCACGACACGACCATGCGCGTGTTGGAAGAATTCGGGATTGCGTTCAACCACGACCAAGCGGTAGATATTCTCGAACGCGCAGGCTGTGAAGTAGATCGAGACGCGTTGCCCGCGCCGCTGGTGAAATTTCCGCGCGGCTTTATTGCCGAACAGATTGCCAAAGCGCCAAGTGAATTCACCATCTATGCGCGCAATCCTGCCAACAATATCATTCTTGGTGGTAATCACATGGTGCTTGCGCCCGTCTATGGTCCGCCCAATGTGCAAGATTTGGACAAAGGGCGACGGGAGGCAACGCTGGAGGACTATCGCAATTTTGTAAAACTCGCGCAGGTCGTCCCTGATATGCACAACGCGGGGGGAACGGTTGTCGAACCCAATGACGAGCCACAAGAGACGCGCCATCTCGATATGATTTATTCTCTCCTCACGCTGTCCGATAAAACCTTCATGGGCAACGTCGTTTCCGCCGAAAATGCACAGGACACGCTGGAAATGGCATCCATCGTTTTTGGCGGACGCGAAGTATTGGCGAACAAGCCCGTGATGATTTCTCTCGTGAACGTAAACAGTCCGCGTCTCTACGATACGCGCATGTTGGACGCGCTGCTGACGTATGCGCAAGCGCGGCAGCCCTTGATCATCACACCGTTCATTCTCGCGGGTGCGATGTCGCCTGTCGCGGTCGGCGGAACGCTGGTGCAGCAAAACGCCGAAGCGTTGGCGGGCATTGCGCTCACGCAATTGATTAACCCCGGAACGCCTGTCGTCTATGGCTCGTTCCTCTCCAACAGCGATATGCAATCGGGCAGTCCTGCGTTCGGAACTCCCGAATCGGCAGCAGCACTATTCGTCAGCGCGCAGCTTGCGCGCAAATATAAATTGCCGTTTCGCAGTGGCGGTGGTCTCACGTCGTCTAAAGCGCCTGATGGCCAGGCGATGTGGGAGGCGACGATGACCTTTTGGCCCACGTTTCTCGCGTGCACCAATTTTGTGCTCCACGCGGCGGGCTGGCTTGAGTCGGGGTTAGTCTCGTCGTACGAAAAATTTGCGATGGATGTGGAATTGGTGCGGATGATGCAGGTGTTTTTGGCGGGAATTCCATTGGACGAAGAGGGATTGGCGCTCGACGCATTTGAAGAAATCGGACCCGGCGGCTATTTCTTTGGCGCGGCGCACACCATGCGCCATTTCCGCGATGCCTTCTATCGCCCTATCATCGCCGATGTGCAAAATTATGTGCGCTGGGAACAAAAAGGCGCCGAGACCTCCGATGTGCGCGCGAATCGCGTTTGGAAGAAATGGTTGAACGAATATCAAAAGCCGCCCATAGACTCGGCCATCGAAGAAGCCTTACAGGAATACGCGGCGCACCGCAAACGGGAAATTCAAGCCGCGATTGAAGCATAGATGATGACAAGGTAGCCCCAGGGGAAAAGAAAGCGAGGGATGCAAACAGCAAACGAACTCTAACTATTCCCTATGTAAGACCAACCCAACAATCAAAGGAGATAAAATGAACCGCCCTACCTTAACCCTCATCGGCGTCATCGGGTTGCTCTTGCTCGTCGGCAGCACTGCTCTTGCCGCGCCCATTGTAGACACGCGCGCGCAAGCGCCTAACCTGGCTGCGCCTGCCCCGGTCACGACAACCTTCAAAGTGAACGTTGTCTTTGTCGGATATGCACAGACGGCAATCAACATGAGCAGCTTTCAATCCCAGCTGCCTACGACCTACCAGCCGATCGTCCGCTATCCGAATTTTTACGATATTGACATTCCGGTTGGAATTCAGGGCAACTACGCTTTCAACTATGTATTCGCGCCCAATAGTTTCAACAACGCGTTCTTCCAATACTTGGCCTCTATCGGTAGCCCTGGGCCCTTGACGGTTTACCAAGATGCCTACAATCATCAAGTTCACAAAGTTCCGAATGTTAGTGTAACGCCGACCGTTCTCTACATTGATGCTCCCTCGACCGAACGCTATTTGGAAACCCACGCCCGTGATGATCTGGGGCTAGACATTGGCACCTATACTATCTTTTTCGTAAATTGGTATGGGCGCTCGGATTTCCAGTTCCATGTCTATACTAAAACCGATTCGCCGGATCCCGATACAAAGTACAACTTTGGCATCATCCGCGAATCGCGCAAGATTATTGCTTGGGGTGGTTCTTTCGGACGCGGTTGGTTCTATGATCTCTCGGCAGGGCCCGAATCATGGACCGATAACTGGGACGTAGATGATGCGGACGTGGATGGAGATCATGTCGCTGACTATCGGATGCCGCCCGTTTGGGAATATGGCAACACGAGCGGCTACCGCCCCTTTACCGATCTCTCTGGTGATCTCGGCAAAGTCCTGCGCTATGTAGCATTGGACACCTTGTTTACCTCGTCGCCGCTGTATGATCCACTCACGACCGAGCCGCTGCCGGGCTATGGCAAGCAAGTTCGCGTGATCATGTTTGAGGATTATCCAAAATCCAACAACGGGTTTGGTTGGCTCAAACCAGACTGGGTGAGAGCGCGCCTTGCCGCGTTGCAGCCTCAATTCAAGTGGACCGTCAAAAAGGGCAAGGACCTGCCTCTGGTGGGAGCACCGAAACAGGCGTTCCGCATCTGGGGAGACAAAGTAAGTCAAAATGATTGTTGGAACTCCTTCGGGACGACCTTTGCCGAGTTATTCTGTTTCTTTGATGCCCGACGCAACCAGTATTTGCCTCCTATCAAGGTACAGCAGGACAATATCGGCGGCGTCTTTGCGTTCTTCACAACTGATCTGCGTATGGGCGATGAAGTGGGCTTGCTAGGCTATGCCGATGACAATTGGATCAGCGGCTATCCGACGTACGTGTTTATGTTTGACACCCCTGAAGACCGCGCGCTCGGTTATGGCTTTACGTGGACCCTCGCGCACGAATATGCGCATCACGTCGGTATGTCGCATCCCCACGACGGCTACGACAGCACTTCGGATACGGATTTTGACGCGGTGGGGCCATTCTACTTTGCCTGGTCGGGGGATGAGAGTGAAACGATCATGTCCTACATTCGCCTTTCGAATAATTTTGGATGGTTCGAGCGTGACAACATGAATCGCTTTTACGCTGCGCGCGTGCTCATGCAAGCAAACCAGATTGCTGCTCAAGTGCGTCAAAGTCAAAACGCCGCGCAAGCCGCCGCGTTATTGAAAGAAGGCAATACCCACTTGTCTATCGTAAAGGGCGCATTCGACCAAGCCGATTACGAAAAGGCGGCGAATGAGGCACAAGCGGGGTTGGAGCGCATCTTGCGCGCAGCGGAGGTCGCTAAGGTGGATGTTCAATTGGCTGCGCCGCATGGTCCCGGTGGACCGTTACATCATCCCAAGTACGTAGATCGTATTCCGCCCAAAGCCAAGAAACGCTAATATCGTCTTGAGGAGGGTGTTTGCTCATGCACCACCCTCCTCTGTAAAAAGATTCTCACTGTATATGAGGAATTGAACATGGATGTTATGGACCTTTTGCGAATCAATCTACACGTGGCGCATGATGCCTTTATGGGCACTGTCAGCGACTTGACCCAAGAAATGATAGAGTGGCTGCCGCCCGGCGTTGCTCACCCGATTGGCGAACGCTATCTGCACGCCGTTGCTGCGGAAGATTGGCTTGTCAATGGAATGTCCAAAGGCGGCGCGCCGTTATTCAGTTCGACGTGGAATGTTTTTGGCAACATCAACCTCGGCGCAAGCTCTTTGGAAGCCCGCGCGATGAAAGTGGATTTGAACCAGGTGGCTGAATATGCCCGCGCGGTCTTTCCCGCGAGCGAAGAATATCTAAATTCGCTGCCGGTCTCCGAAGCCGAGCGCATCTACGATATGTCAGCAATGGGGTATGGTAGTGTGCCCGCGCCCGCGTGGTGGAGCACTTTTGTTATCGGGCATCTCCACGACATTATGGGCGAAATTTCCGCGCTCAAAGGCTGTCAAGGCGCAAAAGGCTATCCGTACTAGGTAGTTGGAGTTATGCGAGACCAAGCGCAAGTTGTCATCATCGGCGCGGGCATTGTCGGTTGCAGCACCGCGTACTATCTCACCCAAATGGGTTGGCACGATATTATCGTGCTGGAACAAGGGCCCCTCTATAAAGTGTATGGCTCGACCTCGCACGCGCCCGGCCTTATTTTTCAACACAACAATTCCAAAAGTTTCTGCCAGATTGCCCAGTGGACGGTGGAAACCTACTTGCAGGTACACGCTCCTGAAAAAGCTGTATGGCAGGTTGGTTCGCTGGAAATCGCCTTAACGTCCGAACGCTGGTACGAGCTCAAACGCAAAATCGGGAATGCAAAAGCGTGGGGGCTAGACGCCCACCTCGCTACCCCCGACGAGATTAAAAAGATGGTGCCGATTATGCGTACCGATGACTTGTATGGCGCGTTCTACGTTCCGAGCGATGTGAATGTTAAAGGTACGGCATTGCTTGAAGGCTTGACCAGAATGGCGCAACAGGGCGGCGCGGAATTTTTCGATTTCACCCGCGTTAGCGGCTTTGACATTACGCCCGCGAACGGCAGCGCGGCACGCGTCGTCGGCGTCAAGACCGACAAAGGCAATATCAAATGTGAGTACGTCGTATGTGCTGCAGGGTTGTGGGGACCAGTCGTCGGCGCGATGGCAGGCGTAAACATTCCCCAAATCCCCTGCGAACATCTCTATGTGCGAACGACGCCCATTCCTGAATTGGAGAATGCGGTGGACGATTTGACGACACCCATTGTCCGCTATCAAGACAAGGATATGTACTTTCGCCAGCACCGCGAAGCGTACGGCGGCGGTTCGTACGCGCATGACCCTATCATGCACTTTGCGGATGAGCTCGCTGATAACGACCATCCTGCGTTAGCGCCCGCGCCGCCGCAGCGCGTCGAACAATTGATGAGCGAAATGGTCTATCGCTATCCCGCGCTTGCCAACGCACAGGTTGCCGATGCATTCAACGGCATGTTCTCCTTTACCCCCGATGGCAATATGAATATTGGGGAATCTATGCACGTGCGAGGCTTTTGGTCGGCTGAAGCGGTGTGGGTTACGCATGGCGGCGGTACGGGACGAGTGGTTGCTGAATGGATAACGAGCGGCACACCACCGATTGATATGCGCGAGCATGAGGTGAATCGCTGGCATCCCTTTGCCTTTGGCAAACCGTACTATCGCGCGCGCGCCGAACGACAATACATCGAGGTCTATGACATTATCCACCCGATGCAGCAAACGCTGACCCCACGCCCAATTCGTGTCTCGCCATTTTACGAACGCGAAAAAGCATTGGGCGCAGAATTTTTTGAAGCAGCAGGCTGGGAACGTCCCCAATGGTATGCGGTGAATGCGAACCTCTCCCCTCTCCCCTCTCCCGAAAGGAGAGGGGAGAGGGTGTGGATGCGCGAGGGTTGGACGGCGCGCTATTGGTCGCCCATCATCGCGGCGGAGCACGCGGCGACGCGCGAACGCGCTGGCTTGTTCGATTTGACCGCCTTCACCAAGCTGGAAGTAAAGGGGGCGGGCGCGCTCGCGTTTTTGCAACGGCTTGCAGCCAATCAAATGGATCGTCCGGTAGGTCATGTGACCTACACCGCAATGGTGAACGAACGAGGCGGCATCGAAACCGATTTGACCGTCACCCGCATCGCGCCCGACACCTTTTGGGTCATCACTGGCGGCGGAATGGGAATGCACGACCTCGCGTGGTTGAAAAAGCATCTCCCCGACGATGAAAGCGTCACTATCACCGACCTCACCTCCGCGTACGCCACGCTTGGCTTGTGGGGACCACGTGCGCGCGATTTGATTCAACGCGTCTCCAGCGACGATTTTTCCAATCAAGGCTTTTCCTACGTCACCTCCAAGGAAGTGTATATTGGCTATGTGCCTGTCCGCGCCATTCGTATTTCCTATGCAGGCGAACTGGGCTGGGAGTTGTATACGCCAACCGAATATGGCGCGAAACTCTGGGATACGTTATGGGATGCAGGGCAAGAATTTGGAATTGCGGCGGTGGGCGGCGGGGCGTTTGAATCGCTTCGCATTGAAAAGGGCTATCGCTTTTGGGGCGCAGACATTCACAGCGAATACAATCCCTATGAAGCGGGGTTGGGCTTTGCCGTCAAATTGAACAAGGGCGATTTCATCGGACGTGCCGCGCTGGAAAAAATCAAAACAGAGGGCTTCACCCGCAAGCTCGTTTGCATGACCTTTGATGACCCGCACGTGATTGTCATGGGCAAAGAACCCATCCTCGACGGCGAACAAGTATTGGGGTATGTGACGAGCGCGAATTTCGGCTATACTGTCGGCAAGAGTATCGCCTACGGCTATGTACCCATCGAGTACGCCAAACTAGGCACGCCAGTCAAAATTTATTTCTTCGGCGAGCTGTACAATGCTAGGGTGGATCAAGACCCATTGTATGATACGGAGATGAAACGACTCAAGAGTTGAAATCATGGCAGACCAAGACACTCTCAACCAACTCCTTCAGGGTGTAGAATCGTGGAATGCGTGGCGGCGCGAAACCTCCACCTCTATTCTCGATCTTAGCTATGCTGAACTCGCGGGTATGGATTTGTCTCAAGTAAATTTTAGTGGTGTCTTTCTTGCCGACGCCAATCTTCGCGCAGCACGTCTCAAGAAGGCAAACCTTCAAGGCGCTGAACTTGCGGGCGCAAATCTGGTCGCCGCGGACCTAACGGAGGCAAACGCCAGTTCTGCCGATTTCAGCCATGCGAGAATGGTGGACGCGGTTTTTGCACACGCGAATCTCGCTGGCGCGGATTTGCGTAACGCCGACCTGCAAGGCTGCGATTTTCGCCTTGCGAACTTGAGTCAAGCGAATTTGCGCGGCGCGAGCTTACGCGGGGCAACCCTCACTGGGGCGAGTCTCACAGGCGCGAACCTGACCGACACGATTCTGGCAGACGCGAAATTAGATAATCCATGAACGCACGCGATATTCTCTTCTACGGCGACGGTACGCTCATGGCAAGCCTCGAACGCATACCGCCTGCCGACCGCACCAAACGCGGCGTCGTCGGCTGGTGGTCGGCGCGCGAGACGATGGCGCATCTTGCGATTTTTGAAGAGCAATTGGTTGAGGTTCTCGAATTGTTTATAAAAGGCAGCGGTGTCCCCGAAGCGGCGCAAATGTCCCCAGAAATGAATGATGTGCTGGTCGCGCAGCGCAAGGATGAAACATTCGATGAACTTTTTGCAGATTACCAAAAAGCGCACGCTCGCGTGATGGAGCTCATCGAAAAAATTCCACCCGAAAAATTGCGCGAGGTCGGCACGATTCCATGGTACGGCGATCAGTATTCACTCGATGATTTTCTGGTGTACACCTTTTACGGGCACAAACGCGAGCACGCGGGGCGGTTTGAAATGTTCGGGGATCGGTTGGAGGGAACCGATCAATAATGGAACGCCGCAGTCCCTTGTATGATTATCATTTGCGAAACTCGTCGCAACTCGTCAAGGGCGGCGGCGATTTTATGTTTCCTCTGCAATACACGTCTGCCGTCGAGGAACATATCAACACGCGCACTAACGTTGGGATGCAAGACTTGTCTTCGATGGGCGAAGTGGATATCAAAGGACCCGGCGCGGAGCGGCTCGTCAATCGCCTCATCGTGAACGACATTCGCGACCTCATGCCCGGTCAGGCACGCTATTCTACGATGGTCAACGAAACGGGCGGTGTACTGGATGACATCACTGTTTACAAATTCAGCGACGACCATTTTATGATTGTGACCAGCTCGGGCCCGCGCAAAAAGACTGCGCGCTGGATTATGGAGTACGCCGAAGGTTCGAGCGCGTATGCGACGGATGTGACTGCCGCCATCGCGCTGCCTGTTGTACAGGGGCCGCGTTCGCGCGAATTTTTGAAGACGATTGTCGAGGGTGTGGATTTAGATACACTCAAATATTTTCGGTTCGCTCCTGTTCGAATTAACGAGACTGAACTGATTCTTTCGCGTTCGGGGTATACCGGCGAATTGGGCTATGAACTCTATACGCCTGCCGAAGAAGCGGGCGTGCTATGGGAGTTTGTATTGAATGCAGGCAAACCGTTCGGGCTAAAACCCTACGGCGTCTCTGCCATGCAAACGCTTCGTCTCGAAAAGGCATATCCGCTGTACGGCAGTGACATCACCGAAGATGTCACGCCATTTCATGTTGGACTCGACCGCTGGATTCGTTTTGACAAACGCGAGTTCATTGGGCGCGATGCGTTGCTCCGCGTGCAAGAGCAGGGGATTGACGAGCGATTGACAGGTCTCATTCTCGAAGGCAATATGCCCGCGAACGTGCGTGATCCGATTTATCCTGCGCGCGAAGTGAATCTCTATCGCGACGAAAAAGAATACGGACCCGAAGCGGGCAATCCCGAAGACAGAGTCTTCCCCGGCGCGCAGCCGGTCGGCTACATAACCTACAGCAACAAAGGGCACACCGTCGGCAAAGTGCTGGCATTGGCGTATGTACGCACGACACATACCTTTCCTGGCTCGCGGCTCGTTATTGAAACCGATGGTCGTTGGATTCCCGCCACTGTCGCGCCGACCCCGTTCTTTGACCCCGGCGGATTGAGGTTGCGCGCATGAATAATTTTCCTCGCCGCGACAGATTCAGCACATTTACGCGTAGCACCTTTACCAATCGCATGGTATTCCCGCGCCGCGCCAATGCGCCACTTTATCCCGCCGTCTCGGAAGTTCCGCATTCTACGCTCAAAGATGTGCCGAAACATTTCGAGGCCATTGTGATTGGCGTCGGCGCAATGGGGAGTTCGGCATGTTATCATCTCGCGCAGCGCGGCAAGCGCGTACTAGGTTTGGAACAATTCAGCATTCCGAACGACCAAGGTTCCTCGCATGGTATGACGCGTATCATCCGCCTTGCGTACTCGGAACATCCCTCGTACGTGAATCTCTTGCGCCGCGCCTACGAGTTGTGGCACGATTTGGAAAACGTCGTCAACGAAAAATTGCTTTATACGACGGGCGGAATTGACGCGGGTCCTGAAGATAGCTGGGTCTTTCAAGGCTCGTGGCTTTCGTGCAAGCAGCACGATTTGCCGCATCAAGTCTTGACGGGCGCGGAGCTGCATCGCAAATTCCCCGGCTACAACTTGCCGTCCAACATCATGGCGGTCTTTCAACCTGACGCGGGATTTCTTACGCCAGAACGCTGTGTGGCATCGTACGCCATCGCCGCGCAATCGCTCGGCGCGGAAATTCACGGACATGAACCTGTGTTGGGGTGGGAACCACGCGGCGATGGTTTTCGCGTCGTCACCACGCACGACGAATATCACGGCGATAAGCTCATCATCTCGGCGGGCGCGTGGGCAGCGAACATGATTCCCGAACTGCGCGGCTTGACCGTTCCTGAACGTCAGATACTCGCATGGCTTCAGCCTTCACGTCCTGAATATTTTCAGCTCCACAACTTTCCCGTTTTCCAAATGCTCGTCGAAGAAGGACGCTATTACGGCTTTCCGCAGTTCGGCATTCCGGGCTTTAAATTCGCGCGCTATCATCACTTTGAAGAAATTATTGACCCCGACGATTTTGAACGCGAAGCGAATGAGGATGATGAAAGCGTCTTGCGCGAATTTTGTGAACGCTATTTTCCCTATGGGGTCGGGCCTACGCAAACGCTCAAATCGTGCATCTTTACCAACACGCCCGACCGTCATTTCATCCTCGACATTCATCCCGAGCTGCCCAACCTTATCATCGTCTCGCCCTGTTCGGGGCATGGCTTTAAATTCGTCAGCGTGATTGGCGAAATCGCCGCCGACCTCGCTATCTACGGCACAACGCGCCATGACATCTCGCTTTTTCAACTTGCTCGCTTTAGTGACCCGCTATACATGGCATCGCTTTCCTCAAGGCATCGCGCGGGTAATGCTGGACGCCCGCGCTTGGATTCCACGCGCTCGTTCATACGCGGCTATCCAACCCCGCAAGGCACGCGCTGGCAGACCACACAACAGCCGCCCTGGTCAGCTTGGCGCAATTTTCCATCCACGACGGTTTCACAAGCGCAGATGAGCGAATGGGGCTATCAAATCCCAGAGGATGTGCCGACGTTTTGGTAGAATCCTCTTTCTCCCTCGCGGAGTTTTCTCCCGCACTCATCATCTTTGATAAAGACGGCACGCTAATTGATTTCAATTTCATGTGGGCGAGTTGGGTCACAGAACTGTCCCATCGTCTTGTCCGTTCCACGAACTGCGCGCTTGCTAATATGCTCTATCGCGCCATTGGCTACGATGAAGCGAATGCGCGTGTGATTGCTGGTTCACCGCTCGCCGCGCATTCGATGGCGAACTTGCGCGAGTTGACCATACGGGTCGCACAGGACGCTGGACTCTCGCGTCAAGCTGCCGAGCAAGCCGTTGCCGAAGCATGGTTCATTCCCGACCCCGTTGCGATGGCGCGTCCTGTGGCTGATCTGCCGCGTGTTTTTTCAACCCTACGCGCTCGCAATATCCTTACCGCTATCGCTACCTCTGATGACCGCGCGCCGACCGAAATCACGCTAAAGGCATTGGGCATCGCGCCTTACGTCAACGCTCTTGTGAGCGCAGATGATGACCTGCCGAACAAACCTGCGCCCGACATGCTTCTCCACATTTGCCGGTTGCTCGACGTTGAACCCTCACACACTGCGATGGTCGGTGATTCCGTCGCTGATATGCAAGCAGCGGAAGCAGCAGGAATTCCTTTTCGCATCGGCGTGCTCTCGGGCGTTACGTCCCGCGAACTCCTTGCCCCTTACGTCCAAGTCGTTCTCTCCGATATTGGTTCACTGGTAGGTTAATGCCCATCAATGATATTTCGGTCGGCGGTCTGCTGTCTGCGGTCCGTCTTCGACACTCATTGACATTCCACCTGCCTCGCGGTAAACTGTTGTTGCACTATTCGGGAGATGTTGCGTATTATGCAACAAGCGCTCACACACGAACGAGGACAGCGAATTCAATCCGTGCAGCGCGCGGCTTCTATTTTGCGCGCATTTGGCGAGGGCGCGCCCGAGCTCGGTGTCGGTGAGTTGAGCCGCCGTTTGGCCCTGCACAAAAGCACTGTATCGCGGTTACTCTCGACGCTCGAAGGCGAAGGTTTGGTCGAGCGCGTCGTGCCGGGCGATAAATACCGTCTCGGCTTTGAATTTGCACGGCTCGCGGGGCAGGTTCCGCACTTTGGCGATGTGCGCGCCATCGCGCAACCGCTGTTAAGAGAACTGGCTGATGCCTCGCATGAGACGGTACATCTCGCCGTGCGCGATGGCGACCAAGTGATTAACGTGGATCAAATCAGCGGCGCGCATCTCGTTCGTGACACGAATTGGGTCGGACGCCGCACGCCGTTTCACTGTGTCGCCAACGGCAAGGCGTTGCTCGCCTTTTTCCCAGAAGCCGACATCAAGCGTCTCACCGTGCAACCATTGGAACGCTTCACGCCGCGCACCATTACAAACAAGACAGAGCTGCGCGCGGAATTGGCGCGCGTGCGTCGTCTCGGGTATGCACAGGCGCGCGGCGAAATCGAAGAAGGTTTGAATGCTGTCGCTGCGCCTGTATTTGATAAGAATGGACAGGTCATTGCCGCAGTGAGCGTTTCAGGACCTGCGTATCGGCTTACACCAACGCGTCTCCGCACGATGGGCGAATTGGTCAAGCGGTATGCCCAGCGCATTTCAAAACGATTGGGTTCATCAAGCCCGGTTGGGATAGAGATTTCTCGCAAAGACGGCTCGAAATGACAAGTGCGA
>Ga0070741_10009370_pt1 | contig 19072 bp, 19 predicted proteins | sample Coa_R1_4_FD_66440 | JGI IMG/M metagenome (GOLD analysis project Ga0070741, IMG submission 66440) | Surface soil microbial communities from Centralia Pennsylvania, which are recovering from an underground coalmine fire - Coalmine... | ecosystem: Environmental > Terrestrial > Soil > Unclassified ...
TCGCCGTTGACGGTGACGCGGCCGGCCTTGATCAGCTCGTCGGCACCGCGCCGCGACGCGACTCCTGCGCGCGCGAGCCAGGCGTTGAGTCTCAATACAAGGCCGTTGCGAGCTTGCGCCGGTACTGCACGACGAGCGGATGCTCGTGCCCGAGCTCGCCGAAGAGCTTCACCATCAGCTCGCGCGACGCCTCGCGGTCGCCGTTGCCGACGCGCGCGAGCAGGATGTCGAACGCGCTCTGGTAGTCGCCGTCCGCGAGCACCCGCTGCAGCTCGGGGTCGTCGACGGACTCGGCAACCGGCGGCTGCGTCAGCTCCTCCAGCCACACGTCGACCATCTGCCGCGAGCGCGCGCCGACGAACTCGGCGACAACCTGGCCGTTCCGGAATGCCTTCACCGCCGGGATGCTCGCGATGTTGAAGCGACGGGCGACGTCCGGGTTCGCGTCGACGTCCACCTTCGCGAGCGTCACGCCCTTCTCGGCCGTCGCCGCCTCGAGCACCGGCCCGAGCGCCTTGCAGGGCCCGCACCAGTCGGCCCAGAAGTCGACGACGACCGGCGCCGCCTCCGAGGCGGCGACCACGTCCTGCTCGAACGTTGCGTCCGTGACGTCCACGGACGAATCCTGCCCTACGCGGGGCGCTTCTCGGCGACCGCTTCGAGCCGCTCGCGAATCTCGGCGGCGTCTTCGCCGACGTCGTCGACGCGGGGCAGCGAGGCAAGCGACTCGAGGCCGAACACGCGCTCGAAGAGCGGGGTCGTGTGGTACCGGATCGCGCCGAACTCGTTCTCGCGGCCGTGCTCGGCGATCAGCCCGCGCTCGGCCAGGCCGGCGACCACGCCGTCGACGTTCACGCCGCGGATGCGCGCGATCTCCGGGCGCGACACCGGGCCGAGGTACGCGACGATCGCCAGCGTCTCGAGCGCGGCCTGCGACAGGCCCTTCTCGGCGGGCCGGTCGAAGAGGCGTGCGCACGCGACGGCGGCAGCGGCGGCGGCGCGGAACGCGTAGCCGCCGGCGACATGCTCGAGGACGATGCCGCACTGCCCTTCCGCGTAGCGCTCGGCGAGGATCGCGAGCGCCGCCTCGACCTCCGGGGCGTCCACCTCGGCCGCACTAGCCATGTCCTCGACGGACAAGGGCTGGGCGGCGACGACGAGGAGCGCCTCCAGCGTCCGCGACAGCTCGTCGGCGGGTGTCGAGAGCGTGGGAATCAGGCGGAGCGTACTGACCACGAAAGGCTCCTTTCGTCCTCGGAACGGGAAATCCTTATCGGTGCGAACGGGGCCGCCTGCGAGATGGCGATCTCGTTCTGCTTGCGCAGCTCGAGCAGCGCGAGGAACGCGACCGCGACCTCGACGCGCGTCAGCCCGGCGACCTCCTGGTCGAAGTCGAACCGGGTGCGGCGCCGGAGCAGCGCGCGCCAGCGCTCGACGAACTGCGCGGTCGGCGGGAAGCGCAGCGCCATGTGCGCGGTGGAAGGCTGCGGTGGTTCCACCACCAACCGACGCAGCGAAGCTGCCAGCAGCTCAGCCGCCTGCGGTGCGAGCTTGCGCTCTGTCTGCGGCTGGAGCGGCGCGGGGCCGAGCCGGAAGAAGAGGTCGCGCCGCTCGCGCAGGCGCTCCTGCAGGAACTCGGCCGCCTCCTTCGCGCGCCGGTACTCGGCGAGCCGGCGGGCCAGCTCCTCGGCCGCCTCCTCCGGCTCGAGCTCGGCGAGCTCGGCCTCCTCGTCGGGGAACATCGCCCGCGCCTTCAGCTCGAGCAGCGCGGCGATGAGGATCAGGAACTCGCCGCACGCGTCGAGATCGAGCTCGCCCTTCGCCTCCAGATGCTCGACGAAGGCGACGACGATCTCGGCCAGCTCGACGTCGCGGAGCTCCAGCTCCTCGCGGAGCACGAGCGACAGCAGCAGGTCGAACGGGCCCTCGAACGCGTCGAGGTCCAGCTCGAGCTCACGGACGGCCACCGGCATGGCGGGAGGCTATCGGGGCTACCGGACGCGCCCGCGGGGGATCGCCATCTTCGGTCCCTCGGGCACCTGGCGGCGCGGTTTCGGCTTCTCCGTCGGCGTGTCGGCGTGGAAGAACTGCCACCAGACGAAGAACCCGGTGGCGGCGACCCACACGACGATCGAGACCCATGCGTTCAGCCGCAGCCCGGCGAAATGGTGCGCCGGGTCGATGCGGATCAGCTCCTCGAAGAAGCGCCCGAACGTGTACCACGACACGTAGAGGGCGAACAGGCCGGGCGGCTTGATCCGGAAGCGGCGGTCGACCCAGAGCAGGACCCCGACGCCGATGACGTCCCAGATCAGCTCGTAGAGGAACGTCGGCTGGTACGTCGCCGCCGTCGTGAGCCGATGCGCGGGGTCGATCTTCAGCGCCCACGGCCACGTCGACGGCTTGCCGTACAGCTCCTGGTTCCACCAGTTGCCGATACGGCCGATGCCCTGCGCGAGCAGCAGGCCGGGCGCGACGCAGTCCATCATCGCGCGCGCGCTGTAGCCCTCGCGGCGCACGATCCACGTGCCGGCGAGCGCGCCGAACAGGACGCCGCCCCAGATGCCGAGGCCGCCCTGCCAGACCTCGAAGATGCCCTTCCACTTCGGCGCCGGCACCTCGTTCCACGACGTGACGTCGTGGTACGCGCGCGCGCCGACGACGCCGAACGCGACGCCCCACACCGCGACGCGCCAGATCAGGTCCCAGTCGCCGCCGCGCGCCGTCCAGCGGCGGCCGGTGAGCCAGATGCACGCCAGGATCGCCACCAGCAGCGTCAGGCCGTACATGTGGACGGTCAGCGGACCGAGATGGAACGACCCGCTGTGCGGCGACGGGATGTAGGCGATCACCGCAACGCAGGTTAGAGGAGAATCTGGAGCGCCAGCTCGGCGGGGCAGCCGTTGGCGAGCAGCTCGACGGCGTGGTGCAGGTCGACGTCGTGGCGAGCGGCGAGCTCGGCTGCCGCCTCGGCGGGGTAGCCGGCCCGGATCAGCTCCTGGGCGCGCCAGTGCTCGACCTGGTCGAGCTCGCTACGGACATTGACTTCTGCAGTTGCCATCTTCTAGTTCCTCATTCGGTAAAACGACGAAGCCGGTTGAGAGTTTTGCCTCGACCGCTCGGATTTAACGCACTTCTAACGTACTAAGCCACCGCACCCTCGCCGAGGAGAACCTTCACCTCCGCATAGAAGTCGGGCGCGGGCGAGACGCGGAACTGCGGGCCGAAGGCATAGGTCCTCGGCCCGAGTGACGTCATGCAGTCGACATAGACGGGCGATTCGCCCGGGAAATCCTGGATCAGGTTGCGCAGCTCGCGGATCACGCCGGCGCCCGTCTTCGTCGCGTCGAGCTTCAGCCGCACCTCGCGCTTCTCCGGCACCGCCTCGAACGCGGAGAGCTCGAGCGCGATCAGCTTCGTCTCGCCCTCCTTGTGGTCGACGCGGCCCTTCACGACGAGGATGCGGTCGACCGTGCAGAGCTCGCGCACCTTCTCGTAGGTCGAGTTGAAGACGACGCACTCGGTGCCGCCGGTGACGTCGTCGAGGCGCAGGAACACCATCGCGTCGCCGCGCTTCGTCGTCATGTGCTTCAGCGTGGAGACGATGCCGCCGACGGTGACGACCTCGCCGTCGCGGCGCCGCTCGAGCTCGCCGATCGTCGCGTCGGTCTTGCGGCGCAGCTGGTCGCGGATCGACGACAGGGGATGCTCGGAGACGTAGAGGCCGAGCACCTCTTTCTCGAGGCGGAGCAGCTCGTTCTTCTCGAACTCCTCGCTGGAGAGGACCGGATGGTGGCGCGGCTTCGCTTCCTCGACCGGCGCGAGGTCGAAGATCGAGCCCTGCCCGGCGAGCCGGTCGGCCTGCTGCTTCTGCCCCCACGCCAGCGCCTGCTCCAGCATCTCGAGCATGCCCTTGCGCGGCCCGGGCAGCGCGCCGCACTTCACGAGCGACTCGACGACGCGCTTGTTGGCGACCGTCGGATCGACGCGCTCGCAGAAGTCCCAGATCGACTCGAACGGCCCGTCGGCCCGCGCAGCGACGATCGCGGCCGCGGCGCCCTCGCCGACGCCCTTCACCGCGTTCAGGCCGAAGCGGATCTTGCCGTCGACGACCGCGAAGTCGACCTGCGACTCGTTGACGTCCGGCGGCAACACCTCGATGCCGATCTCGTGGCACGCGTTGACGTAGAAGGGCACGCGGTCCTTCGTGTTCATCACGGAGGAGATGAGCGCGGCCATGTACTCGCACGGGTGGTTCGCGCGAAGCCATGCGGTGCGGTACGAGATGAGCGCGTAACACGCGGCGTGCGCTTTGTTGAACGAGTAGTCCTGCGCCTTCTCGAGGTCGTCCCACAGCTGGCGCGCGACCGCGTCGGAGGTGCCGCCCGCGATGCAGCCTTCGACGAACTTCGTCTTCAGCGACTGCATCAGCTTGTGGTCCTTCTTGCCGATCGCGCGACGCAGGTCGTCTGCTTCCGGGAGGCTGAAGCCGGCGATCACCTGTGCGATCTGCAGCGACTGCTCCTGGTACACGCTGATCCCCATCGTGTTGCCGAGGATCGGCTCGAGGCGCTTGTCGAGGTAGCTGATGCGCTCCTTGCCGTTCTTGCGCGCGGCGAATGACGGGATGTACTGCATCGGCCCCGGGCGGTACAGCGCGCCGAGCGCGACGAGGTCGTCGAAGACGGTGGGCTTCACCTGGCGCAGCGCTTCGCGCATGCCCGACGACTCGAACTGGAAGACGCCGGTGGAGTCGCCGCGCGCGAGCATCTCGTACGTCTTCTTGTCGTCGAGCGGGATCTTCGAGATGTCGAGGTTGCCGAGCAGCCGGCACGCCTTGTCGATCACGTCGAGGTTCCGCAGGCCGAGGAAGTCCATCTTCAGCAGGCCGAGCGCCTCCACGTCCTTCATCGCGAACTGCGTCACGATTTCCTGGTCGCCGCCCTTCTGCTGCAGCGGGACGACGTTGATCAGCGGCTGAGCTCCGATCACGACGCCGGCGGCGTGGATCGAGTCGGCGCGCGTGAGCCCTTCGAGCGGCTGCGCGAGCTCGAGGATCTCCTTCGCGGTCGGGTCGTTGGCGACGGCCTTGTGCAGGTCGCCCGCCTCGGCGAGCGTCTGGCCGGGGCCTTCCGGGATCAGCTTCGCGATCTTGTCGACGGTGCCGTAGGGCACCTCGAGCACGCGGCCGGCGTCGCGCACGGCTGCGCGCGCGGCCATCGTCGAGAACGTGATGATCTGCGCGACGCGGTCGGAGCCGTACTTCTCGCGCACGTAGTTGATGACACGCTCGCGGCCTTCCACGGCGAAGTCGATGTCGATGTCGGGCATCGACTTGCGACCCGGGTTGAGGAACCGCTCGAACAGCAGGTCGTGGCGGATCGGGTCGAGGTCGGTGATCTCGAGGCAGTACGACACGAGGCTGCCGGCGGCGGACCCGCGGCCCGGGCCGACCGAGACGCCGTGCGTCTTGGCGAAGTGGATGAAGTCCCAGACGATCAGGAAGTAGTCCGTGAACCCCATCTCCTTGATCGTCTTGAGCTCGTACTTCAGCCGCTCCTGGAGATCGGACGTGACGGTGTCGTAGCGGCGCGCGAGGCCGCGCTCGCAGAGCTCGACGAGGTAGTCGAACGAGTCGCGCCCTTCCGGCACGGGGAAGTGCGGCAGGTGGATCTTCCCGAGCTCGATCTCGACGTTGCAGCGCTCGGCCACCTCGAGCGTGCGGAGCATTGCCGCCTCGTGCCCGGGGAAGTCGAGCGCCATCTCCTCCGGCGACTTGAAGTAGAAATGGTCGGTCTCGAACTTCCAGTGGTTGGGGTTCTTCAGCGAGTCGCCGGACTGGATGCAGAGCAGCGCCTCGTGCGCGCGCGCGTCCGTGTCGCGGAGGTAGTGGACGTCGCCCGTGGCGACCGTCGGCAGGTTCTGCTTCGCCGCGAGCTCGACGAGCTGCGGGAGGATGCGCGCCTGCACGTCGAGGTGCGCGTTCTGCAGCTCGACATAGGTGTTGTCGCGGCCGAACACCTGCGTGAGCCGGTCGAGCTCGGCGGCCGCGTCGTTCGCGCGGCTCTCCTCGAGCGCCTTGCACACGCGGCCGGAGAGGCAGCCGGAGAGCGCGATCAGTCCCGCGCTGTGGTTCTCGAGCAGCTGCCAGTCGACGCGCGGCTTGTAGTAGTAGCCCTCGAGGTAGCCGAGGCTCGACAGCTTGATCAGGTTCGCGTAGCCGTCGTTGTCGCGCGCGAGCAGGGTGAGGTGTGCGTAGCCCTTCTGCTGCGCCTTGCGGTCGTCGGCGACGTACACCTCGCAGCCGATGACCGGCTTCACGCCGGTGCCCTTCGTCTTCTGGAACAGCTGGATCGCCCCCGCGAGGCTGCCGTGATCCGTCAGCGTGACGGCGGGCATCTCGAGCTCGGCCGCCCGCTTCACCAGGTCGGGGATGCGGCACGCACCATCCAGAATGGAGTACTCGGAATGGACGTGAAGATGGACGAATTCGGCCTGACCCATGGGCGGAGAGACACCGTATCGCCCGGTCCCGACAGACCCTTGGGGCCGCCTCGCAAAGAGCGGGAAGAGTCGATCTACACCTTCGTCTGGGGCAACAACCCGCGCCGGGCGGAGCTCCGAGGACGCCGCTGCCGCGTCCTCGCCCGCGGCCGGATGGGCACCGTCCTCGTCGAGTTCCTCGACACGGGCGAACGTGTCACGTGCTCCTTCCGGGCGATCCGGCTACTGCCGTGACCGGCCATGGCCCGCGCGGGTCGGCCGCGCCAGGTGGGCGCCTGCCACCCGCCTGGCGCCCGGGTGGCACGCGGGTGGCACCCCGGTGGCGTGCGCCTGCCACCTGCCTGGCGGCGACGGCCTGAACGGACACGTCTCGCCGAGTCCGACCGCATCTGACGGCACTCGTCTACGCTCGTATCGATGGCGCATCGCGTGGTCATCGTGGGAGGCGGATTTGCGGGACTGCAGGCCGCGCGGGCGCTGAAGAGCGCGCCGGTGGAGGTCACGCTCGTCGACCGCCAGAACTTCCACCTCTTCCAGCCGCTCGCGTACCAGGTCGCCACCGGCGCGCTGTCGGCGAGCGAGGTCGCGATCCCGCTGCGCGGCATCCTCAAGCGCCAGCGCAACGCGCGCGTGCTGCTCGGCGAAGCGTCCGACGTCGACCTCGACGCACACACGATCACGCTGAAGAACCTGCCGAACGGCGACGGCGAGGAGACGCTCGCGTACGACACGCTCGTCGTCGCGACCGGCTCGCGCTACTCGTACTTCGGCCACGACGACTGGGCGCCGTTCGCGCCGCAGCTGAAGACGCTCGACGGCGCGCTCGACATCCGCGCGCGCATCCTCCGCGCGTTCGAAGCGGCCGAGGTCGAGCCCGACCCGGCGAAGCGGCAGGCGTGGCTCACGTTCGTCGTCGTCGGCGCCGGCCCGACGGGCGCGGAGATGGCGGGGCAGATCGCCGAGCTCGCACGCGATGCCCTCCCCCACGACTTCCGCGCCGCCGACACGAAGCAGGCGAAGGTGCTGCTGGTGGAAGCCGCCGACCGCGTGCTGACGGCGTTCGACCCGAGACTGTCCGCGAAGGCGCAGCGTGCGCTCGAGAGCCTCGGCGTGACGCCGATCGTCGGCCGCGCCGTGACCGGCATCGACGCCGCCGGCGTGCGGATCGGCGACGAGCACGTGCCGGCGCACACCGTGATCTGGGCCGCCGGCGTGACCGCGTCGAGCTTCGCGAGCAAGCTCGGCGGCGAGCAGGACCGCGCCGGCCGCGTCGACGTCACCGAGCAGCTCACGCTGCCAGGCCACCCCGAGGTGTTCGTGCTCGGCGACATGGCGCGACCCGGCGGCGAGCTCCTCCCCGGCCTCGCGCCCGCCGCGATGCAGGAGGGCCGCTTCGCAGGCCGCGTGATCCGCGACCGCCTCGCCGGGCGCACGCCGCCGGCGCGCTACCGCTACCACGACAAGGGCAACCTCGCGACCATCGGGCGACTACGTGCGGTCGGGGAGCTCGGCCCGCTTCGCCTCAGCGGCTTCCTCGCGTGGGCGCTCTGGCTCGGCGTGCACCTCGCGTACCTGATCGGCTTCCAGAACCGCCTCGTCGTGCTCGTCCGCTGGGCGTTCAGCTTCGCGACGCACGGCCGCGGCGCGCGCGTCATCTCCCGCTGAATCCGACACGGCGCACGCGCCGTAGATACGGACAACTCAAGGAGGTGGCAATGCTGGAAACAATTCACCTCGAGCGAGGGGCCTGGAAGACCGCCGCAGTGCTCGCACTCGCCGGTCTGCTCGGATACCTCGCCGCATCGGGCGCGATCGCGCACGGTGCGGTCAGCTCGAAGGCGACCGTCTCGCTCAAGTCGACGAGTCTCGGCAAGGTGCTCGTCGGCGCGAACGGCCGCACGCTGTATCTCTTCACGCACGACAGGTCGGGAAAGAGCTTGTGCAGCGGCCAGTGCGCGGCGTTCTGGCCCCCGCTGATCGTCAAGTCGAAGCCGACCGCGGGCGCCGGCGTGAAGGCCTCGATGCTCGGCTGGACGAAGCGCAGCGACGGCAAGCTGCAGGTCACGTACAACCATCACCCGCTGTACTTCTTCAAGCTCGACAAGGCCGCCGGTCAGGTCAACGGCGAAGGCTTCAACCACTTCGGCGGCCTGTGGTGGGTCGTCTCCGCCAAGGGCGCAGCGGTGAAGAAGGCTGCCGCGGCTCCGCCTGCCACGACGACGACGAGCAGCAGCACCACCACCACGACGGGTAGCTACGGCGGCGGCTACGGGGGCGGCGGCTACGGGGGCGGCGGCTACTAGCCGACCCCTCGCGCAGTCCGTCCCTACCGCAGGGGGACGGACTGCGCGAACCGAAAGAGGTTATGCGGGTCGTACGCGCGCTTCACGCGCTCGAGCCGCGGCAGGTTCGCGCCGTAGTACGCGTGCAACGCGTTCGGCAGCTGCGGGTCGATGTAGTTGACGTACGCCTCGCCGGTCATCGCAGGAGCCAGCTGCGCACGGGTCTGCGTCACCCATGCACGCGCCGACGACGTCCCCGCTGCGAAGTACTGGATCGACGCGAGCCCACGCCGGTGCGGGAACGCGGTGGCCGTCGGAGCGACGCGGTTGACGGCTCCGCCGTACGCGTCGATCAGGAGCGCACCCGACTGCGAGCCGCGCGCCTCGATCGCCTGCCGGAACTGCGTGAGCTGCGCCTGCGTCGGGATGCGGCCGAGGTAGCTCGACGAGCCGGCGAACGCGGTATCCACCGGCACCGAGCAGCCGGGCAGCGAATGGCCCAGGCAGCCTGCCCAGCGCGCGACGAGGTCGAGCCATGTCGCCGTGCCGACGACGAGCTTCGACGCGGCCGGCTTCAGCGTCGCGAGCAGCCCCGACAGCTCGTTCTGCGGACCGAGGTACTGCCCGAAGATCTGCACCGTCGGCGCGCCGCCCGCAGCGAGGCGACAGATCGACCCCACCGCGTCCGAGGTCGTCGGCGCCCACGCGAGAAAACCGGCGACGACCTCTTCGACCTGCGCCCACGGATAGCTCGCGACGAAGTACGAGCCCGTCGCGATCTTGTGCGTGCGGAACACGAAGCGCGTCGCGATCCCGAAGTTCCCGCCGCCGCCGCCGCGGCACGCCCAGTACAGGTCGGAATGATGCGTCGCGTCGACGCTGAGCACGCGGCCGTCGGCGGTGACGACCTGCGCGTCGAGGACGTTGTCGCACGCGAGCCCCCACGCGCGCGACGCGAGCCCGAACCCGCCGCCGAGCGTGTGCCCGCCGATGCCGACGCTCGGGCACGTGCCGGCCGGGATCGCGAGCCCGTGCGCGTTCAGCGTCGAGTACACGTTGCCGAGCCGCGCGCCGGGCCCGACCAGCGCGCGGTTCCCCGACACGCTCACGTGCGAGAGCAGCGCGAGGTCGACGACGACGCCGTGCGTCGTCGAGTAGCCGCCGTAGCTGTGGCCGCCCGACCGGGCGACGATCGGGACGTGCTCCTTCGCCGCCCACTTGACGACCGTCGCGACGTCGGCCGCGTCGACCGGGCGCACGACGGCGAGCGGACGAACCGCTGCGTAGTCGAGGTTGTACGGCACGCGCGCCGCCTCGTACGCGGACGACCCCGGCGTGAGGATCTGACCGCGGAACGTCTTCGCCAGCAGCCGAAGGCGACTGTCGGACGCAGTCGCGGTCGCCGCCGGCGCGAACGCAAGCGCCGCCCCGAGCCCGAGGAACGTCCGGCGGGTGAGCGCGCTACTCAGTCGTCTCGTCGGTGCTGTCGCCGGAGCGCTTGCGCCAGAAGGTCAGCGCGCCGACGAGCCCGGCGACCGAGAGCGCGATCGCGCTCTTGTTCGGGCGCTTCGTGTCGGGGTCGACATTCGGCACCGCATCCTTGGCCTTGCGCTTCAGGACGCGCTTGCCGACGAGCAAGGCGAGCCACCCCACGGCGGCGTTACGGCGGTTGAAGATCCCCACGAGGCGACTCTACCCCTCCACCGAGGCGAGGCAAACGAAAAGAGGGGGCCCCGCCTCCTGCGGCTGAGGCGGGGCCCCCTCGGGAGAGTGCCCGGAAGCTGCGGGCGGGCAGTTTCCGGGCGGGACGAGGGCACGTCCACCTAGTAAGACGCCGCCGGGCGGAAAACCTTGCACCCTTTTTTCGGACATGGGCGAAATGGCCTCTAGCCGGGGCTGGACCAAGGGTTTATGGTCCCGCGGTGGGTTCGGGGGGAAGCTTGCTGCCACTCCGGGAGCGGCCGTTCAGGCTGCTCTGGCTCGGCCGCGTCGCCTCGAACGTCGGCGACGTCCTGATCCCGGTCGCGCTCGCCTTCGCCGTCCTCGGCCTCCACGATTCGTCGCTCGCCTACGGCCTGGTGCTCGCGGTGTTCACCGGCGCGCGCGTCGGCTTCTCGCTCGTCGGCGGCGTCATCGCCGACCGGCTGCCGCGCCGCCGCGTGATGCTCGGCTGCGACGTCGCGCGCGCCCTGATCGAGGCGTTCACCGCCGCGATGCTGTTCTCGCACCTGATGACGCTGCCGCTGTTCCTCGTCACGGCAGCGCTGTTCGGCGCCGCATCCGCGTTCTTCGGCCCTGCGTCGATGGCCTTGATCCCGAAGACCGTCCCCGCCGACCAGTTGCAGCAGGCGAATGCGCTGCTCGGCATGTCGCAGAGCGTGCTCAACGTCTTCGGGCCGGCGGTCTCGGGCCTGATCATCGTGCTGACGCATACGACCGCGTGGGTCTTCGCGGTCGACGCGGCCACGTTCGTCGCGAGCGCGTTCTTCCTGGTCCAACTGCAGGTCGACGAGCCGCTACCGCAGGAACGTGCGAGCTTCCTCACGGAGCTTCGCGTCGGCTACCGCGAGGTGCGCGCACGCAACTGGGTGTCGTCGGCGCTCGTCGCGTTCTCCGTGTCGAACCTCTGCATCGCGTCCTTCCTCGTGCTCGGCCCGGTGATCGTGCGCCACCACGGCGGCGCGGGCGGCTGGGCGGCCGTGTCGGCGTCCGCAGCGTTCGGGCTCTTCGCAGGCGGCTACCTGTCGAGCCGCGCGCGACCGACGCATCCGCTCGCCGTCGGCTTCGCGTCCGCGGCGCTGATCGGGCTGCCGCTCGCGGCGCTCGCGGTCCCGTTGCCCGTACCGCTGATCGCGCTCGCAATCGCGATCGGGCTGGCGTCGACCGAGTACGCCGACATGCTGTGGGAGACGACGCTCCAACGGCGCATCCCGAGCCTCGTGCTCGCGCGCGTGCGCTCGTACGACCAGCTCGTGTCGTTCTCGTTCATGCCGCTCGGCTACATCGCGTTCGGCGCGCTGGCGCAGGGCGTCGGCGCGGAGCCGACGCTGCTCGCGGCCGCCGCCGTCGTCGCGGTGACGAACCTCGCGGTCTCGGTGGTGCCGAGCATCCGCAGGCTGAGCGCCGACGAAGCGGCGCCCAGCGCTGCGCAAGTCGCGGCGTAGCTACGCCTTCGCCGGCGTCTTCTTCTTGTTCGGCAGGTGGATCGCGCGGCCGAGCGCGACGAGGCCCGCTTCCTTGATCGCCTCGCTCAGCGTCGGGTGCGCGGCCATGCCGTCGGCGACCGTCTCGACCGTCGACTCCGCGTCGATCGCGACCGTGCCGGCCTCGATCAGGTCGGTGACGTGCGGGCCGACCATGATCAGCCCGAGCAGCTCGCCGTACTTCGTCTCGTGGATCGACTTCACCCAGCCGACCGTCTCGGCTTGCATCACCGCGCGCGCATTCGCGACCCACGGGAACACGCCGACCGCGACGTCGTCGCCGTACTGCTCGCGCGCCTGCGCCTCGGTGAGGCCGACGCCGGCGATCTCCGGGTCGGTGTAGATCGGCCGCGGCACCGCGCGGTTGTCGACGATCTCGTCGTGGCCGCACGCGTTCTCGGCCGCGACCTCACCTTCGCGGAACGCGGTGTGCGCGAGCTGCCAGTAGCCGGCGCAGTCGCCGACGGCGTAGATGTGCGGCACGCTCGTGCGGCGGTGCTCGTCGGCGGCGATGCCCTTGCGCTTGTCGTAGTCGACGCCGGCGTTCTCGAGGCCGATGCCCTCGACGAGCGGCCCGCGGCCGACCGCGACGAGCATGAGGTCGCAGTCGACGGTCTCGCCGTCGCCGAACGTCACCGTCAGCGCGTTGCCCTTCTGCTCGACGCCCGTGCACTGCTTGCCGAGCTGCAGCGAGATCCCGCGCTTGGTGAGCGCCTTCGCGAGCTCCTTCGCCGCGTCCGCGTCCTCCTGCGGGATGAGCGTGTCGAGCATCTCGATGATCGTCACCTCGGAGCCGAAGCGGTTGAAGATCGAGGCGAACTCGCAGCCGATGATCCCGCCGCCCAGGATGACGAGGCGCTTCGGCACCTCGGTCTGCGCGAGCAGACCCGTCGAGTCGACGCAGAGATCGGACTCGAGCCCGGGGATCGGCGGGCGGAGCGGGAACGAGCCCGTTGCGACGATCGCGCTCTTGAAGGTGACGTCCTCGCCGCCCTCGACCGCGATCGTGTTCGCGTCCTTGAAGGTGCCCTGGCCCTTCACCCACTCGACACCGTTTGCCTTGAACAGGCTCGCGATGCCGCCGGTCATCTGCTTGACGACGCCGGTCTTCCACTCGTTCGCGGCAGCGAAGTCGAGCGCGGTGTTGTCGACCTTGACGCCGAGCTTGGCGAAGGTCTCGTTCGCCTGGTGCAGGAAGTGCGCGGTCTGCACCCAGGCCTTGGTCGGGATGCAGCCGACGCGGAGGCACGTGCCGCCGAGGTCGGGCTCCTTCTCGATGCATGCGACCTTCGCGCCGAGCTGCGCCGCACGGATCGCCGCCGTGTATCCGCCCGGGCCGCCGCCCAGGACTGCGATGTCGAATTCCATGACGGCGATGGTATCGACGCGGGTTACGCGGCCGACGCGGTGACGAACCAGACGGACGAGTCGAGGAACACGCCGTCGCCGGTGTCGTACGGCGCCAGCGCCTCGCGCAGCAGCCCCTCGAGCTTCGGGCGCAGGGCCTCGCCCTGCTCGCCCGCGAAGCGGAGAGCCTCGGCGGCCGGGCCGAGCGCGAGGTTCATCTCGATCGCCTCGTCGACGTCCCGGCCGATGGAGAACGGCGTGTCGTAGCGCTGGAACGCGATCTCGGCGAAGCCGGCCGCACGCAGCTGCAGGCTCACGGTGTCGGCGCCGGCCATCGAGAACGGACCGGGCCCGCAATGCGCCTCGTCGACCGTCTCGTCCTCCTCCGGCAAGAGCGGCTTCACGACCTGCTCGGCGACGTACAGCCACGGGTTCTCCTCGCGCCGGCGCCAGACGACCATGCACAGCCGCCCACCGTCGCCCAGCGCGTTTCGCACGTTGCGCAGCGCGGCCACCGGGTTGGCGAAGAACATCGTCCCGAAGCGCGAGAACGCGTAGTCGAAACGCTGCTCGAACGGCATCGCCTGCACGTCCATCACCTCGTAGCGGACGTTCGGCAGCGTCGCCTCGGAGCGCGCGAGCTCGACGAAGCGCGGCGCGATGTCGACGCCCAGCGCCGAGCCGGCGGGCCCGACCAGCTCCGCGAGCTGCGCGGTGCTGTCGCCGAAGCCGCAGCCGAGGTCGACCACACGGTCGCCCTCGCCCGGCGGGAACCGGCGCATCGCCTCGATCCCGAACCGGCCGAGGCCTTCCACGATCTGCGCCCGGAAGTGGACGAAGCGGTCGAAGAGAACGCCGTCCCACGCGCGCTGCGACTCCTCGTTCTCCGGCAGGACCGGCGTCTCCGTCATGTGTCGAATGTTACGACGATCTTCCCGAACTTCCCACCCTGCGCGAACCGCTCGTAGGCAGCCTCGACCTCGGCGAGCGGATACGCCGCCTCGACGGGAACGGTGAAGCGCTCGAGGTCGAGCCCGGCCAGCCGCCGGACGACCTTCGCCTTCTCGTCGGCGCTCCGCGCGCGCAGGGTGGATGCGCTGATGCGCCCGCGCTTGGCCATCAACGGGCCGAAGTCGATCTCCGCCCTGCGTCCCGCGCCGGTGCCGATGATCACGATGCGGCCGCCGGCCGCCAGGCGCAGCAGGTTCTGCTGCAGGTTCTCGCCGCCGACGAGCTCGACGATCACGTCGTACTCGCCGTCGACGTCCGTGTCGGCGCCGAGCGCCTGCAGCTCCGCGTGGTGATGGCGCGCGTTCGCGGTGACCTTCGCCCGCGCGTCGACGCCGAGCTGCACCGCGGCGACGCCCACGCCGCCCGCGGCGCCGTTCACCAGCAGCCGGTCGCCTGCCTGCAGCTGCGCCTGCGTGAAGAGCGCGTCGTGCGCCGTGCAGAACGCCTCCATGAAGCCGCCGGCCTGGACGTCGTCGAGCCCCGCGGGGACGTCGAGCACGTGCCGCGCGTCCACGACGACCACCTCGGCCTGGCCGCCGCCGCCGAGGAGCGCCATCACGCGACGGCCGTCCTCGGTCTCGCCGGCACATTCCAAGCCGGGGATGTCCGCGGGCGCCCCCGGAGGCGCCGGATAGTGGCCGGCGCGCTGGATCAGGTCGGCGTTGTTGACGCCTGCCGCGCGCACGCGGATGCGCAGCTCACCCTCGGGCTCGGGGCGCTCCTCGACCGCGAGCTTCCCTTCGCGGATTACTGCGGCGCGCATTGCGTCATGCTACGACGATGAAGCTCGAAGGCGTGCACCACGTGACGTGCATCACCGGCGACGCGCCGGCGAACGTGGAGTTCTACGCGGGCGTCCTCGGCCTCCGCATGGTGAAGAAGACGGTGAACCAGGACGACCCGAGCGTCTACCACCTCTTCTACGCGGACGAGAAGGGCTCGGCCGGCGCCGACATCACGTTCTTCGAGTACCCCGGCGTCCCGCGCGGTCGCGCAGGCGACGGGATGGTGCACCTCGTGTCGTTTCGCGTCGCGTCACGGGAGTCGCTGGCGTGGTGGGAGCAGCGCGTCGGCGGCGACCGCAGCGACGAGTCGCTCGTCTTCGAGGACCCCGAGGGACTGCGCCTCGAGCTGCTGGTCGACGACTCCGGCGACGAGCCGCTCACCGCGGACGCGCCGGACATCCCGCGCGAGCATCGCATCCGCGGGTTCGCGGGTGTGCGCGCCTACGCATCGCAGCCCGCGCGCAGCGAGCAGTTGCTGGGCGCGCTGGGATTCGCGCCGGGGTGGTTCCTGCGCGGCGACCGGCGCAGCGGCTTCTACGCGTACGACCCGCCGCCGGAGCAGCGCGGGCTCCAGGGCGCGGGCAGCGTGCACCACGTGGCGTGGGCGTCGCAGCCGGACGACCACGAGGCGTGGCGTCGCGCCGTCATCGAGGCGGGCGGGCAGCCGACGCCGGTGATCGACCGCTTCTACTTCAAGTCGATCTACTTCCGCGAGCCGAGCGGCGTCCTGTTCGAGATCGCGACGATCGGTCCAGGCTTCACCGCCGACGAGCCGTTCGAGACGCTCGGCGAGCGGCTGTCGCTGCCGCCGAACTACGAGCAGTACCGCGACCAGGTCGAGAAGCTCCTCACGCCGCTGCCGGATCCCCGTGCTCGTCAGTCGCGAACGTCCGGCTGACGGCGACGCCGCCGGCGCGCTCGTCCTCCTCCACGGGCGCGGCGCGGACGAGAACGACCTCTTCCCGCTGCTCGACGTGCTCGACCCCGAGCGACGGCTGCACGGCTACTGCCCGCGCGGCCCGCTGTCGCTGCCGCCCGGCGGCGCGCACTGGTACGTCGTCCCGCGTGTCGGCTTCCCCGACCCGGCGACGTTCTGGTCGTCGTATCGCGCGGCGGCCAAGTGGCTCGACGCGCTGCCGTACGCGCGCGTCGTCGTCGGCGGCTTCTCACAGGGATGCGTGATGTCGCTCGCGCTCGGCCTCGGCTCGGGCCGCCCGCGGCCGGCGGCGATCTGCGGCTTCTCGGGCTTCATCCCGACGGTCGACGGATGGACGCCCGACCTCTCTTCTGCGCTGCCGCCGATCGCGCTCGGGCACGGCACGTACGACCCGGTGATCCCGATCGAGTTCGGCCGCGCCGCACGCGACCAGCTCGTCGCCGCCGGAGCGGAGGTGCTGTACCGCGAGTACCCGCTGCCGCACACGCTCGACCCGGCGTTCCTCGTTGCCTTGCGCGACTGGTTGCCCTCTGTGGTCTAGTCCCTTCGCCAAACCAGCGCAACAACATTGCGAATTGAGTGGAACGACATTGTCACGTCGTTTGCCGCACGTTGCGGCGAAGGCGGCCCTCGTCGCCAAACAAAGGTGAAAAGAGTGCGCCAGAAGAGTGCGCCGAGTGTGTGCGCAAGAACCGCGCGAAGAACGCTACGGCTTCGGCAGCGCGCGTGGGTTAGTCGAAGTGCTGCGCGAGCTGGATGCGGTTGCCGTCGGGGTCGAACACGTCGACGATCCGCACCTGTCCGGCTAGGTCGAGCACCGTGCCGACCTCGACGCCCTCCGCACGTAGCTCGTCGGCGGCCTGCTTCACGTCGTCGACGTCGACCATCGCGACGCCGCCGTTGCCGGGCTCGCCTTCGCTCAGCGCGATGCGCATCTCACCGCGCTCGAGCTTCGCCCACTTGTCGTCGAAGTCGACGAACGACTCCTCGAAGCCGAGCACACGCTTGTAGAAGTCGCGACCCAGCTCGAAGTCGCGGACGAAGTACCAGACCCTCGGCTCGACGGCCACGGTCAGAGCGCGAGCGCGGGATCTTCGAGGAACAGCTTCACGGTGCGCAGGAAGTCTGCGCCTTCCGCCCCGTCGACGGCGCGGTGGTCGACCGTCAGCGTCAGCGTCATGATCGGCCGGACGACGACGGCACCGTCGCGCACGACCGGCGTGTCGACCGTGGCGCCGACCGCGAGGATCGCCGCCTGCGGCGGGTTGATCACGGCGACGAACTGCTCGACGCCGAACATGCCGAGGTTCGAGATCGTGAACGTGCCGTCCTCCATGTCCTGAGCCGTGAGCTTGTTGTCGCGCGCCCGACCGACGGCTTCGCCGCGCACCTGCGCAAGCTCCGCGAGCGAGAGGCGCTCGACGCCGCGCACGACCGGGACGACGAGACCCTGCGGCGCCGCAACGGCGATGCCGACGTTCGCCGTCGGGAACTTCAGCAGCGCGTCCTCCGTGTACTGCACGTTGACGTCGCGGTGGCGCATGAGCGCCTGCGCGCACACCTTCGCGAGCACGTCGGTGACGGTGATGCGCACGTCCGGGTTCAGCTCGCGGGCGCGCGACACGAGCTCGTTGGCGCGCGTCATGTCCGCCGTGACGGTGAGCTGGAAGACGGGCGCCTGCCACGCGGCGGTGAGCCGGCGCGCAATCGTCTTGCGGATGTTCGTGAGCGGGATCGACTCGATCTCGCCGACCGGCGCGGCCGCCGGGGCCGGCGCCGACACCTCGGCGCGCTCGACGTCCTCGGCGACGATCCGTCCCTCGGGGCCGGTGCCGCGCAGCCGGTGGAGGTCGATGCCCTTCTCGCGCGCGATGCGGCGGGCGAGCGGCGACGCCTTGACGCGGCCGCCGTTCGACGACGCCTCCGGCGCCGGCTCGACAGGCGTGTCGGGCACCTTCGTGTCCGATGCGCGCTCTTCGGCCTGAGGCGCGGGTTTCGACTCTTCCTTGACCTCCTCGCCGGCTTCGCCGATCCACGCGACCGTCTGGCCGACCGGCGCCTCGCCTTCCTGCACCGCGATCTTCAGCAGCACGCCGCCGAAGTCGGCCTCGACCTCCTGGGTGACCTTGTCGGTGTCGACCTCGAACAGCGGCTCGCCCTTCGCGACCTGGTCGCCCTCCGACTTGAGCCAGCGCGTGATCGTGCCGGCTTCCATGCCCTGACCGAGGCGCGGGAGCTTGACCTCGTTCGCCATCAGCGACCCAGCGTGCGCTTGATCGCCGCGAGCACGTCGTCCGGCCCGGGCACGACGAACTGCTCCATCACCGGCGCGAACGCAAGCGGCGCGAACTTGGCGCCCACGCGCTCGATCGGCGCGTCGAGCCAGTCGAATGCCTTGTACTGCAGCACCGCCGCGACCTCGGCGCCGAAGCCCATGCGGGTGACGGCCTCGTGCGCGACGACGACGCGGTTCGTCTTCTTCACGCTCTCGACGAGCGCGTCCTCGTCCAGCGGCTGCAGCGAGCGCGGATCGACGATCTCGACCGAGATGCCTTCTTCCTCGGCGCGCGCGGCCGCGTCGAGCGAGCGGTGCACGAGCGGGCCTGTCGCGATCACGGTGACGTCGGTCCCTTCGCGCACCGTGCGCGCCTTGCCGATCGGGATCGGCGCGATCTCCTCCGGCACCTCGCCCTTCACCGGGTAGAGCAGCCGGTGCTCGAAGACGATGACCGGGTTGTCGTCGTGGATCGCCGACGTGAGGATCCCGCGGACGTCCTCGGGCGTCGACGGGAACACGACCTTCAGTCCCGGGATGTGCACGAGCCACGCCTCGAGCTGCTGCGCGTGCTGTGCGCCCGGCGACCAGCCGGCGCCGCCCTGCGTGCGGATCGTCAGCGGCACCTTCAGCTGCCCGCCCGACATGTAGCGATGCTTCGCCGCCTGGTTGACGATCTGCTCGAGCGAGAGCGTCAGGAAGTCCTCGTACATGATCTCGACGACCGG
>Ga0070741_10009371_pt1 | contig 19071 bp, 18 predicted proteins | sample Coa_R1_4_FD_66440 | JGI IMG/M metagenome (GOLD analysis project Ga0070741, IMG submission 66440) | Surface soil microbial communities from Centralia Pennsylvania, which are recovering from an underground coalmine fire - Coalmine... | ecosystem: Environmental > Terrestrial > Soil > Unclassified ...
TCGCGGTATGGGTCCGGGCCCCGCTCGGCCAATCCCGAATCCCGAATCCCCACTCCCGGCTCTCAGACCACCCGCGCGCGCAGCAAATCGTGAATATTGAGCGCCCCGACGACGCGATTCTCGGCGTCGACGACGAGCAGCGCGTGGATCTTGTGTGCTTCCATGAGGCGGGCGGCTTCGATGGCGAGCTTGTCGGCGCCGATCGTCTTGGGCTTCGCGGTCATGAGCGCGGTCACGGGCGTGGCGCGCAGGTCGACGTTCTTGTTGTCGAGCGCGCGGCGCAGGTCGCCGTCGGTGAACACGCCGAGCAGGCGCTGGTCGGTATCGACGATCGCGGTCATGCCGAGGCCCTTGCGCGTCATCTCGATGAGCGCTTCGGAAAGGCTCGCGTCTGCGCCGATGCGCGGCACCTGGTCGCCCGAGTGCATGATGTCCGCGATGTGCAGTAACAGCCTGCGGCCGAGGCTGCCGGCCGGGTGGGAGCGTGCGAAGTCCTCGTCGGTGAAGCCGCGCGCTTCGAGCAGCGCGATCGCGAGCGCGTCGCCCATCACGAGCGCGGCGGTCGTGCTCGCCGTCGGCGCGAGGCCGAGCGGACACGCCTCGGCAGGCACGCTCGCGTCCAGATGCACGTCGCCCATCGTCGCGAGGGACGAGCCTGGATTGCCCGTCATGACGATGAGCGGAATGCCCTGGCGCTTGATGACCGGCAGGATCGTCAGGAGCTCGTCGGTCTCGCCCGAGTTGGACAGCGCGAGCACGACGTCCTTTTGCGTGATCATGCCGAGATCGCCGTGGCTCGCCTCGCCCGGGTGGACGAAAAAGGCGGGTGTGCCGGTCGACGCCAGGGTCGCCGCGATCTTGCGCGCGATGTGGCCCGATTTGCCCATGCCCGACACCACGACGCGGCCCGGACACTCGAACATGAGCCGGCAGGCGTCGAAGAAGCTGTCGTCGATGCGATTCTTGAGCACCTCGATCGCACGCGCTTCGGTATCGATCACGACCGACGCGCTGCGTTTGAGCATCGCGGGGTCGAGCGTCGAGGAATCCAGCACGGATTGCGTGATCCTCGACGCCGCGGCGGCGGTCTTCAATTGTGCGTTCATGAGCAGGGGATGCCAGAGGGAAATTGCTGGTTCGTCGCGATCCGGGTTTCTGCGGCCAAGGATTTTAAGTACCATGCGCGTCCCTATTGTACCCTGTCGGCCCCTGCCCGGGCCTAGGACGGCCGAAGTCCGGCCGGCGTCGCAACCGGGCACGCGCCCGCATCCCGCCATAATCAAGCCCCAGCATGGACACAGCCACCATCAAGAATCTCATCGAACGAGGCCTGCCCGGGGCGCATGCCGAAGTGCGGGGCGACGATGGCGTGCACTTCGAGGCCACGGTCGTGGCGGCGGCGTTCGCCGGCAAGCTGCCGCTCGCGCGCCATCGCATGGTGTACGCGACTTTGGGCGATTTGATGGGCGGTGCGATCCATGCCTTGTCCTTGAAGACCGTGACGCCCGAGGAAGCAGGGCAGCGTGGCTGAGGCTGGATGTCGACACGAATGCAAAGACGCTCTCGCCCGGCGATTCCCCCAACGGCCCTGCGCACCGGCGCTTCCGGCTCACTCACACCATAAATTCCCATGGCAAAAATCGTAATCAGCGGCGGCGAGCCTCTCAACGGCGACGTCTGGATTTCGGGCGCCAAGAACGCCGTGTTGCCGATCCTCGCCGCGACCCTGCTCGCCGACGAGCCCGTGACGATCGGCAACGTGCCGCACTTGCATGACGTCACCACGACGATGGAGCTGCTCGGCCAGATGGGCGTGGCGCTGACGATCGACGAGCGCATGCGCATTCACGTCGATCCGCGGCCGGCCAACCGCTATTTCGCGCCGTACGATCTCGTCAAGACCATGCGCGCGTCGATCCTCGTGCTCGGGCCGCTCGTCGCGCGCTTCGGCGAAGCGGACGTCTCGCTGCCCGGCGGCTGCGCGATCGGTTCGCGCCCGGTGAATCTGCACATCAAGGGACTGCAGGCGCTCGGCGCCGACGTCACGGTCGAAAACGGCTACATTCGCGCGCGCGCCAAGCGGCTCAGGGGCGCGCGCATCGTCATGGACCTCGTCACCGTCACCGGCACCGAGAACATCATGATGGCGGCCGCGCTCGCGCAGGGCACCACGATCATCGAAAACGCGGCGCAAGAACCCGAAGTCGTCGATCTCGCGAACTGCATCAACGCGATGGGCGGCAAGATTTCAGGGGGCGGCACGAGCACGATCGTCGTCGAGGGCGTCGAGCGCTTGCACGGTACGCACTACGACGTGCTGCCGGACCGCATCGAGACCGGCACCTTCCTCGTGGCCGGCGCGATCACGGGCGGCCGCGTGCTGGCCAAGCGCGCGCGGCCGAAGACGCTCGACGCCGTGCTGCAAAAGCTCGAGGAATCCGGCGCCCAGGTTTCGACGGGCGAGGATTGGATCGAAGTCGACATGCAGGGCCGGCGCCCGCAGGCGGTGGACATCACGACCGCGCCGTATCCTGCGTTTCCGACCGACATGCAGGCGCAGTTCACGGCGCTCAATGCCGTCGCGGAAGGCGTCGGCACGATCACCGAGACCGTCTTCGAAAACCGCTTCATGCACGTCCACGAACTCGAGCGCCTCGGCGCCGACATCCGGCTCGAAGGCAACACGGCCGTGATCAAGGGCGTCAGCGCGATGTCCGGAGCGCCGCTGATGGCCACGGACTTGCGCGCTTCGGCCTGCCTCGTGCTCGCCGGCCTCGTCGCCAAGGGCGACACGACCGTCGACCGCATCTACCACATCGATCGCGGCTACGAGTGCATCGAAGAGAAGCTCGGCACGCTCGGTGCGAAGATCCGACGACTGCCGTCGTAGCCGCGGCGGGCTCAGCGCATGCTGGCCAGCCGCATCGTGATCACGTCGTTCTTCTCGACCTGCTCGATCTGCACGGGCAGGTAGCCGCGCGCCGGCGCGAACCAGCTCGTCGTGCGGCGCTTGGCATCGGCGCCGCGATCGCGCTCGATCTTCACCGCTTCGATGTTCCCGGCCGGCAGCGCCAGCATCTCGCGCGCCGATTCCACGTAGCGCTGATCCGATACCTTGTCCTTCTCGACGACGCGATAGTCGAACGGCGCCGACGCGTGTGCGAGATCGTGCATGAGCGCGAGCGTCACGAGGTGCCGGTCCATGGACGGCGCCTCGAGCGCGACGCTCGCCGGCCTGCCGTTGTCGTCGACTTGCGCGGCGTGCGCGGACCAGTTGCAGTCGATCACGAGATCGCGCGATTTGATCGCCGCCTTCTGCGCATAGCTGTAGTGAAGGCACTCGGGTTGGCCGTCCTGCCAGCGGAACGCGGATTTTTCCACCACATCAAGCCCCACCAGCGCCGCCATGCCCGCCGTGCCGTGCGTCTCGCTCGAAAACTCCCAGTTGCCGCCGCTGCCGGCATGCAGATCCAACACCGCGTGGCCGATCTCCTTGCCATTGCGCAGCACCTGGTATTCGGCGTGAAAGGGCGCGAGCGGCGCGTCGGCGGCGTAGGCCGCCGGACCAGTAAGAATCAGCAATGGCAAAAGCCACTTCATCGACGACTCCAGTTGAGGCTGGAGCGGCAGACTGCCATCGGCAGCCTGAACGCGACCTTAGACCGGACGCGAAAGGACCTCGGCGGCCTTCTGTTAAGATTCATGCAACACCCGTCGAGTGCCAATCATGTCGGAGCGGATTTCGTGCGCGATCGTCGCGCTTGCGATGTTGTGCGGTCCGCTCCATGCCGGCGCAGCACAAACGGATATACCGGGGCCACCCGGGAGCGTGGCGTTTGGGGCAGTCGTCGTCCCGCTTCCGAACGGAAATTTTGTCGTCGTCGATTTGCCGCCCTTGCCCACGCTGGGGATTGGAACGGTTTATCTCTATTCCGCCGAAGGAAACATGATATCCGCGCTAACCGGTAGCGCGGTCGGAGACGAGGTTGGCGAAGGAGGCATCTTCATCGTCGGCGACAGCAACTTCGTCGTATTCAGTCCCGATTGGCAGAACGTGGGAGCCGTCACGTGGGTAGACGGCAAGCAGGGCCTGACCGGAGCCGTTTCCAGCAGCAACTCCCTTACTGGAACCGGCATCGGCGCGTTCGACTACGCAACAGGCGACACGCTTTTCAGCAGCGTCTATGTGCTCAGCAACGGCAACTACGTAGTCACCAATCCGACGTGGAACGATAGGCGCGGTGCTGCCGCGTGGGCGAGCGGTGCGACAGGAATTTCGGGCGCGATGTCCGAGGAAAATTCGCTGGTCGGGTCCACGGCGGGGGATTACGTCGGCCAGTTGATCACGGTGCTGGGCAACGGCAACTACGTCGTGGGCAGTCGCCATTGGAATGGCGCTCGGGGTGCCGCCACCTTGGGCAATGGCGTCAGCGGAACCGTCGCTGTCGTCTCGGCGACGAATTCCTTGGTAGGGACTTCCGTAAACGATCGGGTCGGTGATGAGGTTGTGGCGCTCGCCAACGGCAACTACGTCGTCCGGACCTATACTTGGAACGGCGCCCGTGGCGCGGCCACCTGGGGCGACGGAACGAAAGGCGTCGTCGGGGAGATTTCGAGTGCGAACTCATTGGTCGGCTCGAATCAAGGCGACTACGTGAGCTCCGCCGGAATCACCGCGTTGAGCAATGGCAACTACGTCGTGGCGAGCGAGTCATGGAACGCCGACCGAGGCGCGGCGACCTGGGGCGACGGCACCGTTGGAACGACAGGCACGATTTCCGCCGGCAACTCGCTGGTCGGTTCCCAAGCGGGCGATCAAATGGCCAGCAGTGTCATGGCTCTGGCCAATGGCAATTACGTCGTGAGCACTTCAGCCTGGAATAATTGGCGGGGTAGCGCGACGTGGGGAAGCGGCACCGCCGGCGTAACCGGCGAAGTCTCTGCGGAAAACTCGCTGGTCGGTTCGACGCCGATGGATCGCGTCGCTTCCGACTACGGTGCAATGCCTCTGGCGAACGGCAACTACGTCGTCACGAGTTTCGCTTGGAACGGCGGTTTCGGCGCGGCGACCTGGGGAAACGGGGCGGTCGGCACCGTGGGTGTCGTTTCCGCCGAAAATTCGTTGGTCGGCACCCCGGAAAACGTAGGCATCGGGCGTGTCGTAGTTCCATTGGCCAACGGCAACTATGTCGTAGAGGGCACGTTCTCCACTGCATTTCGGGGTTGCGCTACGTGGGGAAGCGGCGTGAGCGGAATTTCCGGCGCCGTTTCGGCCGACAATTCGCTGATTGGTTCTCCGATTACCGGGATGAACGAATTCAATGTCCTTCCGCTTGCCAATGGAGACTACGTCGCCACCGACACGTGGGCAAACAACCAAGGCGCGATCACGTGGGGCGATGGCGAGCACGGCACCGTCGGCACGATATCTGTCGCCAATTCGTTTGTCGGGACCAGCACCAACGATCTGGTTGGCTATGGAGGCATCAACGTGACGGAAGATGGCCATTACGTGGTACGAAGTCCGAATTGGAACGGCGGCCGAGGTGCGGTCACCCTGGCCAGCGACGAATTTCCGTTGATCGGTACGGTGCAGCCTTGGAACAGCGTGACAGGCACCGCAGCCAACGGCGGCTCGCAGATGTTTCCCTACTACGATACGGTGCACCACCGCTTGCTGGTAGGCCGTCCCGCCGACAACGTGGTCAGTATCCTGACGCTCGACTATACAATCTTTGCTGACGGCTTCGAGTGAACGCTAAAGTGTGTTCGTCGCAGCCCTGCAACTTTCCAGACTAAGCGGATCGGTCAGCCGCTTTCCATCGAGCACGACGCCTTCCGCGCCAAGCTGCACGCGTCCGCGTGCGATGAGCTCGACCGTGGCGGCGAGCAGCCGATGTTCGAGCGGCAACAGGCGCGCTGCGAGCGTTTCGGGCGTGTCGCCAGGCGCGACGGCGAGCGTCGCCTGCGCGATGACGGGACCGCCGTCGAGCTCGGCCGTCACGTAGTGCACGCTCGATCCATGCAGCGCGTCGCCGGCGTCGAGCGCGCGTGCGTGCGTGCGCAGACCCGGGTACTTCGGCAGCAGCGAAGGGTGGATGTTGATCATGCGCCCGTGCCAGCTTTCGACGACGGCGGTGTCGATGACGCGCATGTAGCCGGCGAGCACGACGAGATCGGGCGCGAACTGCGCCGCGCGCCCGAACAGCGCGCGGTCGAACGCCGCGCGATCGGGAAAATCGCGCGGCGACAACGCGATGGCCTCGACGCCCGCGGTGCGGGCGATGTCGAGCGCAGGCGCCGCGGGTTTGTCCGACAGCAGTGCGCGCACCGCGAACGGGGCGCCTGCGCGCTGCGCGTCGAGCAGGGCGGCGAAGTTGCTGCCGCGCCCAGAGGCGAACACGACGACGTCGAACACGCCGCCGCCGTCAGGCGATCTGCACGCGGTCCTCGCCGCGCGCCGGCACGACTTCGCCGATCGTCCACGCCGGCAGCCCGAGCGCCTCGAGCGCGCCGATCGTCGACGATGCCTCGTGGGGCGCCACGATCAGCGTGTAGCCGATGCCGCAATTGAACGTTCTCCACATTTCCCTTTGTGGAACATTGCCCTCGCGCTGCAGCCAATCGAACACCGCGGGAAGCTGCCAGGCGCGGCTGTCGAGCGCGATGCCGAGGTCGTCGGGCACGACGCGGATGATGTTCTCGACGAGGCCGCCGCCCGTGACGTGGGCCATGCCGTGGATCTCGCGCTCGCCGAGCAGCTTGAGGATCGGCTTGACGTAGATCGTCGTCGGAGCGAGCAGGGCGTCGTCGAGCCGCACGCCGCCGAGGTCGAGATCGAACGGGTTGCCGGCGCGCGCGCAGATCTTGCGGACGAGCGAATAGCCGTTCGAGTGCGGTCCGCTCGAGGCGATGCCGACGATCGCATCGCCGCGCCGGATCTTCGCGCCGTCGATGAGCTTGGATTTCTCCACCGCACCGACGTTGAAGCCGGCCAGATCGTATTCGCCGGGCGGGTACATGTCGGGCATTTCCGCAGTCTCGCCGCCGATCAGCGCGCAGCCGGCGAGCTCGCAGCCCTTGGCGATGCCGCCGATCACGCTGACCGTCGTCGCGACATCGAGCTTGCCCGTGGCGAAATAGTCGAGGAAGAACAGCGGTTCGGCGCCTTGCACGAGCACGTCGTTCACGCACATGGCGACGAGGTCGATGCCGATCGTGTCGTGGCGGCCGAGCGTCTGCGCGAGCTTGAGCTTGGTGCCGACGCCGTCGGTCCCCGATACGAGCACGGGCTCCTTGTAGCGGCCGGCCAGCTCGAAGAGCGCGCCGAAGCCGCCGAGACCCGCCATCACCTCCTTGCGGAACGTGCGCGCGACGAGCGGCTTGATGCGCTCGACGACTTCTTCGCCCGCGTCGATGTCGACGCCGGCGGCGGCGTAGGTGAGAGCTTCCTTCTCGTTGGACATGGCTGACCTCGGCTTGCGCCGCACGTTTCGGGACCCGGGCGCGCAATGATAGACGTTCGCAGCGCGATTCGGCAGACTGAGCCGCCCCCGTACGCCGTCTGGAACCTCGTCGTGCCTCTGGCCATCGCGCGCTGCCTCTCGATCCTGCTGCTGTTTTCCCTGGTTTTCCCGCTTCCGCTGCGTGCGGCGGCGAGCCTGTACACGGGCGAGGTGCCCGTAAGCTCGCAATCCGAGGGCGAGCGCACCGAGGCACTCAAGAACGCGCTCGCGCAGGTCATCGTCAAAGTGAGCGGCGACAACGGCTTGCTGACGCAGCCGGCGATCGTCAAGGCCATCGCGTCGGCCGACCACTACGTGCAGCAGTACCAATACGCGCAAAACGTCGTAACCGACGCCGGCCAGCCGCAGGTGCGCCTGACCTTGATCGCCCAGTTCGACCGCGATGCCGTCGATCAGCTGCTGCGCGATGCCGGTGCGGGCCATGGCGCGACCGGTGAAACGGCGGCCACGCCGGCCGAGACGCCGTCGGGCACATATCGCGTCTGGGTGGGCGGCGTGGGCTCGGCCGAGGATTACGCGCGGCTCATCGGCGCGCTGTCGCGCAACGAGCTCGTGCGCGGGGTGCAGGTCGAATTGGCGCGCGGCGACGGCGTGGAGCTCAGGATCGACGCCACCGTGTCGCTCGCGCGCCTGCTCGATTCGCTCGGCAACGGGCCGGTGCGCGTCGTCAATGCCAAGCCGCCGGTCGAGGGGGTCGACGCGCTGCTCGGCATGCAGCCTTGACGGCGGACGGAGGCGCCCGCGTGACGACCACGAAGCCCGATCGGAGCCTGTCGCCGTGGCGGCACTTGCCGAACGCGCTGACGGGTCTGCGCATGCTGCTCGTCGTTCCGCTCGTGTGGCTCATCCGCGACGGCCAGTTCGCGGGCGCCGTCCTCGTCGCCGCCGCCGCGGGCTTGAGCGACGCGCTCGACGGCTGGTTCGCCAAGCGCTTCCGTTGGCAAACCTGGCTCGGCGGCGTGCTCGATCCGATCGCCGACAAGCTCATGCTCGTGGGCTGTTTCGTGTCGCTGGCGCTCATCGGCGCCGATCCGGCGTGGCTGAGCGGGCTCGTCGTCGGTCGCGACGTCGTGATCGTGCTCGGCGCCGTGGCCTACCACAATTTCGTCGGCCGCATCAGCGCGCAGCCGACGCTGCTCTCGAAATGGACGACCTGCATCCAGATCGCGTTCGTGCTGCTCGAACTCGTGCGGCTGAGCGGATGGCTCGCGCTGCCCGATGCCGCGCTCACCGCGCTCGTGTGGCTCACGGCGGCGTGCACCGTGGCGAGCGGCCTGCAGTACGTCGTGATATGGTCGCGCAAAGCCGCGCGCGACACCCGGAGGCGGGATCCCCCATGACTACGCAGATGGCGCTGCGCTGGCGCCTCGCCGTGCTGGCGCTCGTGGTCGCGTTCGCGATCTGGCTGCTCGCACCCGTGCTCACGCCGTTCGCGATCGCCGCGATGTTCGCGTATCTGTTCGATCCGCTCGCGCGCTGGCTCGAACGCCGCGGCCTGGGGCGCAATGCGGCCGTCGCGATCGTGTTTCTCGGGCTGGTGCTGATCCTGATCTTGTTCTTGCTGCTGTTCCTGCCCTATCTGCAGCGCCAGATCGCCGCGTTCTTCGGCCGCCTGCCGCAGTGGCTGGCCTGGTTCCGCGATTCGGCCGTGCCCTGGCTCAACGCGCAGCTCAAGATCGATCTCGAACTGCCCGATACCCAGCAGCTTGCCGGCATCGTCCAGGAGCATTGGAAAGAAGCCGGCGGCGCCGCCGCGAGCGTCGTCGCCCAAGTGTCGCGCTCCGGCTTGGCCGTCGTCGCTTGGATCACGCACCTCATCGTCGTTCCGGTGGCGTTCTTCTATCTGCTGCGCGACTGGCGCCTGATCATCGCGCACGTGCACGACCTCCTGCCGCGCTCGGTCGAGCCCGTGATCGGTCGTCTGGCCCGCGAAGCCGATTCGACGCTCGCCGGATTCCTGCGCGGCCAGCTCTCGGTGATGCTGGCGCTGTGCGCGTTCTACGCGATCGGATTGCGCTTGGTCGGCATCGACGTCGGACCGTTGATCGGTATCGTCGCCGGCCTCATCAGCTTCGTGCCGTACCTCGGCGGCATCTTGGGCGTGCTCATGGGCCTCATCGCTGCGCTCGTGCAGTACCACGACTGGCCGCATGCGCTGCTCGTGCTCGGCGTGTTCGGCCTCGGCCATCTGCTCGAAGGTTACGTGCTCGTGCCGCGCCTCGTCGGCGAGAAGATCGGGCTGCATCCGCTCGCCGTGATCTTCGCGATCCTCGCGGGCGGCGAACTGTTCGGCTTCCTCGGCGTGCTGCTCGCGCTGCCGATCGCCGCGGTCGTCATGGTGCTGCTGCGCTACCTGCACGAACGCTATCGCGAAAGCGATCTGTACCGCAGCGGCCGCGAAGCCGTGATCGTGATTCCGGGCGAAGCGGATGCACCCACCATCGTGATCCTCGAGCGCGGCGACGATTCCGGCTCGGCCGCATGAGCGCGCAATTGCCGCTCGCGCTGCGCTGGCCGGCGCAGCAGCGTTTCGACTCCTATGTCGCGGGCGAGAACGGCGCCGGCGTCGATGCGGTGCGCCATGCCGCCGAAGCGGGCGGCGCGTGGGCGTATCTGCACGGTCCGGCCGGCTGCGGCAAGACGCATCTTTTGATCGCCGCCTGCGCGGCCGCCGCCGCGGCGGGCCGCAGCGCCCAATACCTGCCGCTCGCCAAGCTCGGCGCCGGGGCCGGCGACGTCTTGCGCGGCGTCGGCGGCAGCGAACTGCTCGCGATCGACGACCTCGCCGCGGCGGGGCGCGACGTCGAGCATGCGCTGTTCGACCTCTACAATCGCTGTAAAGTGGAAAAATCCACATTGTTGTTCGCCGCCGCGGCGGCGCCGGCGCAGCTCGGGCTCGGCCTGCCGGATCTCGTCTCGCGGCTCTCGGCCTGCACGCAACTCGCGCTCAAACCGCTCGACGAAGCCACCCGCCGCGACGCGGTGCGCCGCCGCGCCGCGGCGCGCGGCCTCGTGCTCGACGACGCCGTGCTCGATTGGCTGTTCGCGCACAGCCAGCGCGATCTCGGCAGCCTGACCGCGCTCGTGGAGCGCCTGGACCGCGAGTCGCTCGCGGCCAAGCGGCGCATCACCGTGCCGTTCCTGCGCAAGGTGCTCGGACGCGACGGCTGAACGCGGCGGTTTGCGCCACGCGTTGGCGTATTCGTCGGCATGCTGCCGAACAAGAAACGACGCGCTCCCGTCCGCCCCGGAGACATCCTGGCGCGGCACTTCATCGCAGGACACGAGGGTCTGACGCCGCACGCCGCCGCGCGCGCCATGCGCGTGCGTCCGTCCGTGGTCTATGACGTGATACGCGGCCGCCGCGCGATCACCGCGCCGCTCGCATTGCGGCTCGGCCGCCTGTTCGGCACGCGCGCACATTTCTGGCTCGGACTGCAGGCGCAGTACGACCTCGAGCTTGCCGAACGTGAAGAGGGTGCCCGCGTGCGCGACGAAGTCCGGCGCCTGCGGCACCTTCCCCCGCCGCAGCGGGGGAAGGCATCTTGCCGATGAGGCTTATTGCACTTTGAGACTGACGTCGTCGATGACGAACGACGTTTGCAGCGAGCTGTTCTCGACGCCCTTGAAGTAGAGCTTCACGGTCTGGCCCTTGTAGGCGCTGACGTCGAAGGTCTTCTGCGCGTAGCCCGTGTTCTTGTTGAGATTCGAGTACGTCGCGAGCGTGGTCAGCACGGTGCCCGAACTCGACTGGAGCTGCACGGTCAACGTGTCGTGCGCCGTGGTCGTGGTGGTCTCGGCCGTGTCGATGTGCAGCCAGAACGAGAACGTCGCCGTCGTGATCGTCGACGGGATCGTGACGGTCTGGCTCAGCGTGTCGGTCGTCGTCGTGCCATAGCCGTCGAGCCAGGCGAGATAGCTGCCCGTGTGTGCGGTTTCACCCGAGCCGCTCGCCGTGATCACGCCCGACGTGGCCGTCCAACCCGTGCTGCCCGACTCGAAGCCGCCGTTCGTCACGAGCTCGGTCGCCGTCGCGGCGTTCACCGTGAGGCTCAGCGTCGTGGTGTGCGTGAGGCTGCCCGAGGTGCCCGTGATCGTAACCGTCGCGGTGCCGGCCGGCGCGCTGCTGGCCGCGGTGAGCGTCAGCGTGCTCGAACCCGTCGTGCTCGTCGGGCTGAACGACGCGGTGACGCCCGTGGGCAAGCCCGAGGCCGACAGCGCCACGCTGCCCGTGAAGCCGTTCTGCGGGCTGATCGCGATGGTGTCGCTCGTGCTCGCACCGGGCGTGACGCCGACCGACGTCGGCGCGGCGGCGATCGTGAAATCGGGCGCCGGCGCGGACGAGTTCACGGCGAAGATCAGGTCGTCGTGGTCGTCGTACGAACCCGTGCTGCACGACGAAGCGCTGCCCTGGTAGCGGAAATTGCCGCGCACCGCTTGCAGGCCGCCGCTCGGCAGCGTGAACGAGGTCGAGAGCGTCTGCGCGCCCGCTGCGGTCGGATTGATCGTGCTCAGGAACACCCACGACGGGCTGTTCGCGTTCGCAGCGGAATAGAGATCGAGCGCGTCGGCCGTCGAATACGCCCACACGGTAGCCGTCACCTTCACGCTCTTGCCCGCGGTCAGCGGACTGCCGTCGGCCGAAGCGACCACGAGGCGGTCGATCGATTCCGACGAGTGGAACGTGCCCGAGGTGCCGTCCGCGCACGAGTTGTTGATCGTGTTCGGCTGGTTCGGCTCCGCGCCGCCCGAGATGTTGCCGCGGCCGAGCAGCAGCGAGGGGCCGGAATCGCAGGACGAGCCCACCGTCGAGCACCACGGCGCCGTGAGCGTGGAATTGTATACCGCGGTCAGACCGCCGCCGCCGCCGCTCGGATTGACCGTCAACGTCACGGTCGCGGTATGCGAGAGGCTGCCCGAAACGCCTTTGACGGTCACGGTGCTCGTGCCCGCCGCGGCGGAGCTCGATGCGGTGAACGTCAACGTGCTGCTGCCGGTCGTCGAGCTCGGATTGAACGACGCGGTCACGCCGCTCGGCAGACCCGTGGCCGAGAGCGCCACGCTGCCCGTGAAGCCGTTCGCCGGCGTCTCGGTGATGGTGGTCGTCGCGGTGGCGCCCGGCTGCACGGTCACCGTGCCCGGCGACGCCGACAGCGAGAAGTCCGCGTTGCCGCCCGTGCTCGGATTGAACACGATGTCGAGCACCGGATGCAGCTCGATCGCGTTCGGCGCCACGCCGGTCTGGCCGTGCTGGAAATCGAAGAAGCCGATGCCGGTGAGCTGGACCGGGATGTTCGCGGTCTGGAAGCTCGTCGTCGCCGAATACTTGGCGTCGAACGTGCTGCGCGCGTTCTGGATCAGGTTCGCGAACGGGCTGCCCGCGCCCACGCACGCCGGATCGGGGATTTCCGCGATCATCGTATTGCCCGCGGAATCCTTGATGACGAGGTGGTAGTCCGAGTCCGTCTCGAGCTTGTATTCGACGAGCGTCGCGTCGACCACGAACATCGTGGTCTCGGTCGGCTGGATACGGTTGTTCGCGGGCAGCGTCGACGGCGCCGTGAGGCCGCGTAGATAGCTGATCGTCTGGATGACGGGATCGTTCATGTCGACGAGGCCGACGTCGGCGTCGGTGCCGGTCTTCACCGACCAGCGTTCCACGCCGCAGCTGCCGCTGCTGGCTTGCGTGGTGGCGAGCAGTTCCTCGTGTTCGTCGTCGCTCGTGTAGAGTCCGGCGGCGGACCGCTCTTCGGCGAGCGCCGAAGCGGCCAGCACGCAGCCGGACAGAAGTGCGGCCAATCCATACCTCAGTGTATTTCTATACATTTTTTGCCTCCCGAAAGTAGAAAAAAATCTTCCCTGAGCCGTCGGCCCGCCGCGCAAGAAGTCCCGCAGTGACCGTGACGCCCCCCGACGCCGTTGTTGCCTCCGTGCTTGTCCTCCGTCGTAACGACGGTGGATTCCGATGCGCGAGCGGCGCCCCACGGCCGTTCTCGATCGAAATGCGAGTGAGCCCGATCGGGGTTACATCCGTATTACGATGCACCTACGCCGCGCGGACTAGTCTCGAAGGCCGAAACGATACGGATTTCCGTGTTGTTGTCGAGTTTTGCGCCGAAATTTGAGCCAGTATCCGTACGCGCGATGGGCCCCCATCGCTGGTCGCTGGCAGGTTCGCGCCGTCCTTGCTAGCGTGCGCGGCATGGAACGCGTTTTCGCTCGGCGCGCCGCATGGCTGGCCGCCCTCGTCGTGCTCGCCGCCGGCATGCTCGTTGCGGCGACGTTCCCCGATGCCGCCGACTATCGCGGCGCCGCGGACGAAGGCGCCTACTACCGGCAGGGCCGCACGCTCGTCGAGGAGGGCGTCTTCGCCGGCTACGCGCGCATCGCGCACGAGTACCTGGCGAGTCCCGCGCAGCAGGATTTCCCCGATCCGCTACGCGTTGGGACGATCGCGGCGGCGGCGACGGCGCTCGCGTTCGCCGACTCGTATCGCGCGCTCTCCTGGGTGTCGCTGACCGCGTATTTGCTGCTGCTCGTCGCGGTCTGGCGGTTCGCGCGGCGGCGCTGGCCGGCAGGGCAGGCCGTGCTGGCGCTCGTCTTCGTCGCAGCGTCGCCGCTCGCGCTCGGCATGGCGCGGCGTGCGCTCATGGACAGCCTCGCGTGCCTGTTCGCCGCGCTTTCGTTGTTCGCGTTCGTGCGTCTGCTCGAGCAGGGCGGACGCCGGGCGCTCGCGGTTTTCGCGCTCGCGACGACGGCGGCGATCCTCGTCAAGGAAACGGCCGTGCTGCTGCTGCCGTTCTATACGATTGTACTCGTATACTCGCGCCTGCGCGGCGGCATTACGCTTTCGTGGTGGCGGATCGCCGCGGCGGTGCTGCTGCCGCCGCTGCTCGCCCTCGTCGTGTACGGCGTGCTCTACGGGCCGCGCGAAGTCGTCGAGATCGCCGCGATCGTCCGGCGCGAAGCCGCCACGCAGGCGCCGTACCTCGCGTTTTCGGAAGGCCCATGGAACCGGTATCTCGTCGATTTCACGGCGCTCTCGCCGTTCGTGCTGCTGCTCGCAGCGATGTATCTCGGCTATGCGGTGCGCAGCGGCGCCGATCGGGCGCTCGTCGTCGTCGCGGTGCTGGCCGCGTACCTGCTCGCCGCGTATGCGCCGCTCACGAAGAGCGCGCGCTATCTCTTGCTGTTCGATGTCTGCCTGCGCCTGCTCGCGGCGGCGATGGTCATGCGGCTGCCTGAGCTCTTGCGCCGTTTCGCGCGTCCGCGGCCCGCCGGCCTCGTAGCGGCTACGTTCGTCGCGGCCCTCGTGATCGCGAGCGACGCCGCCGCGTATCGCCGCTATTTCGTGGCCGGCGGCGTCTACGATCCCGTGACGTATGCCTTGTTGCGCGTCGACCGCATGGTGCCTGCCATCGCCGCGGACGCAACGCAGGCCGCCGGCATCGCGGAGGCGCGCCGCGCCGTGCAGTCGACTCCGGATGCGGATCACTACGTCGAGCTCGCGTATCGTTATTGCGCCGCCGACGAGCCGCTCGAATGCCGTTGGGCGAGCCTGGAAGCCTTGCGCCTCGCCCCGGACGACGCGCGCGCGCACAACGATCTCTGCGCGGCCTATAACGGCTTGCACGCGTGGAACGACGCGGTCGCGGAGTGCCGCGAAGCGTTGCGCCTGCGGCCCGACTACGCGCTCGCGCGCAACAATCTCGACTGGGCGCTCAGCCAGGCCGCGAAGGAAGGTTCCGCGCCAGCATCGCATTGAGTTCGCGCAGGCGCTCGGGCGTGCCGATGTCGTTCCAGGCGCCGCGGTGATGCGTGCCGGTGACGCGGCCTGCGCGCATCGCGGCGCGCAGCAGCGGCGCGATCGGGAATCGCCCCGGCGCGTGCGCCGCGACGAGCTCGGGCCGGTAGACCCCGACGCCGGCGAAGGTCAGGCGCGGCGAATGCTCGCTCGGCTCGTCATACAGCCTGCCGTCGCGCAGCACGAAATCGCCGTGCGGATGCTGCGGCGGGTTGTCGACCACCACGAGATGCGCGACGCCCTGTGGAGACTGCGGCAATGTGGAAAAATCCACATCGCACCAGATGTCGCCGTTGATCGCGAGGAACGGCGCGTCGCCGAGGAGCGGCAGCGCGCGGCGCATGCCGCCGCCCGTCTCGAGCGGTTCCGGACCCTCGTACGACCAGCGGATGCGCACGCCGAAGCGTGCGCCGTCGCCGAGCGTCGCCGGGAAACGCTCGGCCAGGTGCGAGGTGTTGATCGCGATCTCGCGCACGCCCGCCGCGGCGAGCCTTTCGATGTGCCAGACGATGAGCGGTTTGCCGCCCGCGTCGAGCAGCGGTTTCGGTGTCGTATCGGTCAGCGGCCGCATGCGCTCGCCGCGCCCGGCGGCGAAGATCAGCGCGTGTCCGATCATGACGCCGCGACGACGGCCGGCTGGCGCGGCAGCGCGATGTCGCTGTCCGCAACGGCGCGGTGAAGCAGGGCGCGGAAATCCGCGAGCTCCGGATAGCGCGCCGCCACGTCGAGCACGTAGCCGAGCACGCGCGGCAGGTCGGCGAGATAGCCCGGTTTGCCGTCGCGGTAATACAGCCGGCAGAAGATGCCGAGCACCTTGACGTGGCGCTGCAGCCCGGCCAGATCGAACCAGCGCCGGAAGCGCCGCGCGTCGGCGGCCGCGAGGCCATGCTTCACGAGCCGCTGCCGGTGCGCCTCGGCCCAGGCGTCGACACGCTCGACCGGCCAGGCGATGTAGCAGTCGCGCAGCAGCGAGGCGGCGTCGTAGGCGATCGGCCCGAGCATCGCGCCCTGGAAATCGATGATGCCGGGCTCGCGCCTGCCCGCGAGGATCATGAGATTGCGGCTGTGGTAATCGCGATGCATGAACGTCCGCGGCTGCTCCGCCACCGCCCCAGCGATCGCGCCGAATGCCGCTTCGATCGTGTCCCATTCGCCGCAGCTCGGTGCGCGTCCGAGGTGCCGCTCGAGGAACCATGTCGGCATGAGTTCGAGCTCGGCCTTGACGAAGACGTCGTCGAACACCGGCAGGCGGTCGGCCGACACCTGCGCCTGCATGAGCGCCAGCGCATCGAGCGCAGCGCCATAGAGTTCTTCGCTGCGCAGTTCTTCGGCACGCGTCGCCTCGAGCTCGGGCAAATAGGGACGGTCGCCGAGATCCTCCATGAGGATGAACCCTTGCGCCGCATCGACCGCGAAGACGCGCGGCGCATGGAGTCCGGCCGCGCGCAGCCGCGCCCCGACGTCGAGCCACGGCGCGGTGTTCTCCTTGTCGGGCGGCGCATCCATGACGATGTGGCTCTGCCTGTCGCCGAGCGTGCGCACGCGCCAGTAGCTGCGAAAGCTCGCGTCCGCCGACGCGGGCGCGAGCTCGATATCGTCGCTGCGCAGAGCCGCCGCGGCGAAGCGGTGCAGCGCGGTGTCGCGGTCTCGGGTCATGCGCGGCAGTGTAGCCGCCCGCGCGCTCAAAGGAACATGCCGCCCGAAACCTCGATGCGCTGCGCGTTGATCCAGCGGCTGTCCGGCGCGAGCAGCGCGGCAACCGCGCCGCCGACATCGTCCGGCAGGCCCACGCGGCCGAGCGCGGTCTGCGCCGCGATGGCTTTGTTGAGCTCCGGATTGTCGCGCACGGCGCCGTCGCGGAAATCGGTCTCGATCGCGCCGGGGGCGACGACATTGACCGCGATGCCGCGCGGCCCGAGCTCCTTCGCGAGATAGCGCGTCAGCACTTCGACGGCGCCCTTCATCGATGCATAGGCCGCATAGCCCGGCAGGCTGAAGCGCGCGAGGCCGGTGGAGATGTTGACGATGCGGCCGCCGTCGGCGATGAGCGGCAGGAGCTTCTGCGTGAGGAAGAACACTCCCTTGAAATGCACGTGGTAGAGCGCGTCGAAATCGGCTTCGGTCGTGTCGGCGAAGCTCGCGCCGAGGCCGACGCCCGCGTTGTTGACGAGATGGTCGAAACGCTCGCGCCGCCAATGCTCGGCGAGCGCGTCGCGCAGCGTCTGCGCGAACGCGTCGAACGACCGCACGTCGCCGACGTCGAGCGGAAACGCGAGTGCGCGCCGGCCCAGTGCGCGAATCGCGGCGACGACGGCGTCGGCTTCCGCGCGGTTGCTGCGGTAAGTGAGGATCACGTCGCTGCCGTTTTCGGCCAGCTTGAGCGCCATACTGCGGCCGAGCCCGCGGCTGCCGCCCGTGATCAAAGCGATCGGAGTGGTGGTCGTCATTGCAAACTCCTTGCGTGTGGGGTGGCGCTACTCTATTGTGCTGTAATTAGCAGATAAACAATCTAATTACGAAATAACTGTTCATAAGATCCGAACAATATGGACCGCCTCGAGGCACTGCAGATCTTCATCCGCGTCGCCGAGCTCGCGAGCTTCACGCGTGCCGGCGAAAGCCTCGGCATGCCAAAGGCGAGCGTCTCGACGGCCGTGCAGCAGCTCGAAGCGGCGCTCGGCGCGCGCCTTCTACACCGGACCACGCGCCGCGTGGAACTGACGAGCGACGGCCGCACGTTCTACGAACGCGCCAAGGATCTCGTCGTCGATTTCGACGAACTCGCGTCGATGTTCCAGCGTGGCGCGCAAGCCCTGAGCGGAAGGCTGCGCGTCGACATGCCGAGCGGCGTGGCGCGCAATCACGTGATCCCGCGCCTGCCCGAATTCCTGGCCGCGCATCCCAAACTCGAGATCGAGCTCAGCAGCACCGACCGCCGTGTCGATGTCGTGCGCGAAGGCTTCGATTGCGTGCTGCGCGTCGGCGATCCGGGCGAGGGCAGCCTCGTGGCGCGCCGACTCGGCGCGTTTCGCATCGTGAATTGCGCGAGCCCCGCCTACGTGCGCCGCTACGGTGAGCCGCACAGCGTCGACGATCTCGCGCAACACCGGCTGGTCCACTACGTCCCGCTCTTGGGCGGCCGTTCGCCCGGGTTCGAATACCGCGACGGCGACCGCTATCGCAGCCAGCCGATGGGCGGCGTCGTGACCGTGAACAACAGCGACGCCTACCAGGCCGCGTGCCTGGCCGGCCTCGGCATCGTCCAGGTGCCCGTGGTCGGCGTGCAGCACCTGCTCGACGACGAACGGCTCGTCGAAGTGGCGCGCGAGCTCGTCGCCGAGCCCATGCCGGTGTCGCTCGTCTACGCGAATCGTCGCAACCAGCCCAAACGCGTGCAGGCGTTCATGGCCTGGGTCGCGCAGACATTGGCGCCTTATCTCATGGCGTGAGCGCGCAGACGTGTCTACTGGCAATACGCACAGGCGAATACACCGTACATTTCCTGCAACATTCCGTGCGCTACCCTGAGTGCGGGTTCCATCATCGGCGGACGCCGGCTGCAACGGCAGCGGCGACATCCGGACTACGGAGGCACGTCCATGGGAAAGACGAAGAGCGACGACGCGGCAGCCGGATCGCCGTATCGCATCCTGTCGATCGACGGCGGCGGCTTGCGCGGCATCGTCCCGCTCGCCGTGCTCGAAAATCTCGATCGCAAAAAGCCCGGCTGGCGCGACGGCA
>Ga0070741_10009372_pt1 | contig 19070 bp, 19 predicted proteins | sample Coa_R1_4_FD_66440 | JGI IMG/M metagenome (GOLD analysis project Ga0070741, IMG submission 66440) | Surface soil microbial communities from Centralia Pennsylvania, which are recovering from an underground coalmine fire - Coalmine... | ecosystem: Environmental > Terrestrial > Soil > Unclassified ...
CCCTCCCCCGCTTCGCGGGGGAGGATGCGCCCGGCCGACGCGCATGCGTCTTCATGCGTTCACCTTTTCCAACCCGCCCATGTACTTGCGGAGTGCGTCAGGGACGGCGATCGAGCCGTCGGGGTTCTGGTAGTTCTCCATGACCGCAATGAGGGCGCGGCCGACGGCGACGCCGGAGCCGTTGAGGGTGTGGACGAGGCGGTTCGATTTGGAGTCCCTGGGTCGATAGCGCGCCGCCATGCGGCGGGCCTGGAAATCGCCGCAGACGGAGCAGGACGAGATTTCGCGGTACGTCCCCTGCCCCGGCAGCCAGACCTCGATGTCGTAAGTTTTCTGCGCGGAGAAGCCCATGTCGCCGGTCGAGAGCGTCATCACCCGGTAGTGGAGGTCGAGGCGGCGGAGCACCTCCTCGGCGCAGGCGAGCATGCGCTCATGCTCGTCCCGCGACTGCTCGGGCGTGGTGATCGAGACGAGCTCCACCTTGTCGAACTGGTGCTGGCGGAGCATGCCGCGCGTGTCGCGTCCGGCGGCGCCGGCCTCGGAGCGGAAGCACGGGGTGAGCGCGGTGAAGCGGAGCGGGAGTTCCTCTTCGGCGAGGACGGATTCGCGGACGAGGTTGGTGAGCGGGACTTCGGCGGTGGGGATGAGCCAGAACTGCTCCACCGTCTCCGCCTCATCTATGAGTTCGTGGACCACCCTGGCCGGACTTTCACCGCGCTTAGGCACTTCCTCATCCAGTTTAGAGAGCACGTCAAACAGCCGCTTGCTGCGCCATTCCATTTGTGCCGAGATAAATTGATCGTCTCGAAACTTCGGTAGCTGACCGGTGCCAAACATCACCTCATCGCGCACGAGCAGCGGAGGCTGAACCTCGGTGTAGCCGTGCTCCTCGGTGTGCAGGTCGAGCATGAACTGGCCGAGCGCGCGCTCCATGCGGGCGAGGCCCTTCTTCAGGACCACGAAGCGGGAGCCGGAGAGTTTCGCGGCGGCCTCGAAGTCCATCTGGCCGAGCTGCTCGCCGAGTTCGTAGTGCTCCTTCGCCGAATTGAGCGCGGGACGCTGGCCCCAGCGGCGGTATTCGACGTTGGCGTGCTCGTCGGCGCCGACGGGCACGTCGGGCAAGGGCACGTTGGGGACGATCGCGAGCGCGTCCTCCAGCGCCTTGTCGGCCGCCTTCGACTTCGCCTCGGATTCGGCGAGGAACGTCTTCAGGTCGGCGACCTCGGCCATGAGCCGCGCCGTGATCGCCTCGTCCTTCGCGGCCTTCGCCTTGCCGATGTCCTTCGAAGCGGCGTTCCGGCGCGCCTGCGCCTCCTCGACCCTGGTGATGAGGGCGCGGCGGGCGGCGTCCTTAGCGATGAGGTCGGCGACCGTCGCCTTCGCCGCGGCGCGCTCGACGTTGCGGGAGACCAGCGCGGCTTCCAGCGCTTCCGGGTTCTCGCGAATCCACTTGATGTCGAGCATGGCGGGGCTTCCGGGGAGTCGGGGTGGCGCGTTCTACCCTCAACCGGGCCGGGGGCAAAGGGCGGGGGTGCCCGGGATGTTGCCGGGAGCGGCGCCGGTGCGTCCTTCGAGGCCCGGCCTTCGGCCGGGCACCTCAGGATGGCGGGGTGGGTGCTTGCCGCATCGGCAAGCTCATCAGGATGGCGAGGTGGGTGTTGCCGCATCGGCAAGCACTTCAGGATGGCGGGGGTGTTTACCGCATCGGTGGGGCGGCAGCCCCCTCCATCACGCTTCGCAACGTCCCCTTCCCCGTTTCACGGGGGAGGATGCGGGGCCTGATTTCAGAGGCACGAGCATTTGATCGACCCGCTACCTGTCATCCCCGCGAAAGCGGGGACCCAGTAAACGAGCCGCTGGGATTTGCCATCATCCTGTGGTCAGGCCGAGGAACAGATCATCCCAATTCGGGTTGCGCTCCTCGATGAGCTGAACTTTCCAAGCGCGGTTCCATTTCTTCAACCGCTTCTCGCGCGCTATCGCGTCACGGATGTCGCCGAACTCTTCGAAGTACACGAGGCGAACGACACCGTATTTTCGAGTGAACCCCTCGACCAGGCCGGCTCGGTGCTCGGAGACGCGCCGGACGAGATCGTTGGTCACGCCGATGTAGAGCGTCCCGCCCAGCCCGCTGGCCAGGATGTAGACGAAGTATTGGTGGAGTTTGCCGGTCACCGAGCACGCCCTGCGTCGGGCCATTCTACCAGCGTCTCGGTTACTGGGTCCCCGCTTTCGCGGGGATGACAGGTGGAGGGAGCGTTCGGCGGCGAGTTGGGCGCGACTACGCCGCCTTGGCGGCCTTGGCGGCTTCGGCCTCGGCGGCGGCCCGGCGCTTCTCGACCATCCGCACCGAGAGGATCGCGCCCTCGTAGAGGACGAGCGTCGGGATGGCGAGGCTGAACTGGCTGATCACGTCGGGCGGGGTCAGCACCGCGGCGACGACGAAGGCGATGACGATGGCGTAGCGGCGGTAGCCCCTAAGGCCGTCGCTGGTGACGACGCCGATCCGGGCGAGCAGCGTCAGGATGACCGGAAGCTGGAAGACGAGGCCGAAGGCGACGACCAGCGCCATGATCAGCGACAGGTACTCGTTGACCTTCGGTAGGAGGTCGATCGCCGCCTGCCCCGCCCCGGCCGGCTGCTCGAAGGAGAGGAAGAAGCGCATGGCGAGCGGCATCAGGCCGAAGAAGACCAGCGCCGCGCCCATGACGAACAGGATCGGCGTCGCGATCAGGTAGGGGACGAAGGCGCTCCGCTCGTTCTTGTAGAGGCCGGGCGCGACGAACTTGTAGACCTGCACCGCGATCACCGGGAAGGCGACGAAGATCGCGCCGAAGAGCGCGACCTTCACCTGCGTCAGGAAATATTCCTGCGGCGCGGTGAAGATGAGGCGCGGCACGTCGCCATGCGCGGTTGCCGCCCAGACATAGGGGATGAGCAGGAAGTTGTAGATCTGGCGGGCGAAGAAGAAGCAGAGGATGAAGGCGGCGAGCACGGCGAGGAGCGCGCGGACGAGCCGCTGGCGCAGTTCGATCAGATGGGTGAGGAGCGGCGCCCGGCTCGCCTCGATCTCGTCTTCCTCGGGGGTCACGGCTTTGGCTCGGCGGCGGCTGGGGCGGGCTCGGGCGTGGTCACCGGCGGCGCCGGCTCGTCGACGCCCTTGTCGGCGGCAAGCCGGGACAATTCGGGATCGGCGGTGGCCGCCTCAAGCGTGCCGCGCACCTCGCCGACGGCCTTGCCGGTCTCCTCGCGCATCAGGTTCACGCGCTCGGTGACGGCGTTCTTCACTTCCTTGCCGAGCTTGTGGAGGTCGTCGAGCTCGGCCTCTTTCAGGGCCTCGCTGAACTGGCGCTGGAAGTCGCCCGCCATGCGCCGCACCTTGCCGGTCCAGCGGCCGAAGGCGCGCAGCGCCCCGGGCAGGTCCTTCGGCCCGATGACGACGATCGCCACCACGGCGATGACCAGCAGTTCCGACCAACCGATATCGAACATTCAAGAGGCGCCTTCGGCCGCCGGCACCGGCAACAGCGGCCGTACCCGAGAAGACGAGCTTCTAGCTCACCTTGGTCTTTTCAGGGGCCTTGTCCATGTCGACGGCGCGCTGCGCCTCGACCTTGGCGCTGTCATCGTCGGCCATGCCCTTGCGGAAGGACTTGATGCCCTGGGCGAAGTCGCCCATCAGCGAGGAAATCTTGCCGCGACCGCCGAACAGGACGAGGACGACGACGAGAACGACCAACCAGTGTTGGATTCCCCAAGCACCCATCGCTTTCTACTCCGTATGCCTGGCCTTGCGCGGCGCGCCCGCGAGGGCGGCGCCCGGCGGCCATAAGAACCCCAATCCCATGTAGGACCAAACGCCGCCCAAGGCAAACCGAATGCGGCTGGGTCCCGGCCCTGAGGCGCGCCTATTCGGGCTGCGGGAAGAGTTCGGGGTCGTTCGGGTCGAGCGGGTCCTCGTCGGGGGCGAGTTCCTCGCTCGCCCGCGGCTCGGGCACGCTGAAGCCCGGCGGGACGCGGGAATCAAGGAGGCCCGCGCCTTTCAGTTCCTCGACGCCGGGCAGGTCGCCGACGCTGTCGAGGCCGAAATGGGCGAGGAAGGCCTCGGTGGTGCCGTAGGTGACCGGGCGGCCCGGGGTCTTGCGGCGGCCGCGCATCCGGATCCAGTTGGTCTCAAGGAGCATGTCGAGGGTGCCCTTCGAGGTAACCACGCCGCGGATTTCCTCGATCTCAGCGCGGGTGACGGGCTGGTGGTAGGCAATGATGGCGAGCGTCTCCAGCGCCGCCCGCGACAGGCGCTTCTGCTCGACCGCCTGGCGCGAGAGCAGGAAGGAGAGGTCGCCTGCGGTGCGGAAGAGCCACTTGCCGGCGACCTGGACGAGATTCACCCCGTGGCCGGCATAGGCCTCCTGCAGCTCCTTCAGGTGGCCGATGATGTCGGTCCCCTCGGGCAGGCGGCCGGCAAGGTCGGCGGCCGAAAGCGGCTCGGCCGCGGCAAAGAGCAGCGCCTCCAGCATGCGCTGCGTCTGGCGGTGGTCGTCCGGCGTCTCGGCGCGGGAATTGGCGTCGTTGTCGACGGCAATGACGACGGCGGCGTTGGAACTAGGCATCGGTCGGGGCCTCCGGGGCCGGCAAGGGCACGGCGTGAATGCGGTCGCGCATGTAGAGGGGGGCGAAAGGCTCGGTCTGGCGGAGTTCGATGCGGCCCTCGCGGACGAGTTCGAGGCTGGCGCCGAAGGAGCTGGCGCGCACGGTCGCGCGCATTTCCGGCGTCGAGAAATGGGGCGAGAGGAACACCTCCATCGGCGTCCAGTCGGCCATCCGCCCGATCAGCCGGGTCAGCATGTCGCGGGCGTCGTGGAGCGACCAGACCTGGCGCTTCTTCACCGTGACGATGCCGATCGCCTTCTCCTGGCGGCGCTGGGCGTAGGCGGCAAGCAGGTCGTAGAGCGTGGCGGAATATTCGGCGTGGCGGACGACCACCACCGGCTCGGGCGCGCCGCGCGGGAAGACGTCGCGGCCGAGGCGGTTGCGGTTGGCGAGCCGGGCGGCGGCATCGCGCATCGCCTCGAGGCGGCGGAGGCGGAAGGCAAGCTCGGCGGCAAGCTCCTCGCCGGTCGGCTCCTCGCCCTCCTCTTCCGGGAGAAGGAGCTTCGACTTGAGGTAGGCGAGCCACGCCGCCATGACGAGATAGTCGGCGGCGACTTCCAGGCGAAGGTCGCGGATGCGCTCGATGAAGGCGAGATACTGCTCGGCAAGCGCCAGGATCGAGATGCGGGTGATGTCGACCTTCTGGTTGCGGGCGAGCGTCAAGAGCAGGTCGAGCGGGCCTTCGTACCCGTCGACGTCGATCATCAGCGAAGGCTCGCCGTCCGGCCGCGGCGGGGCGCGGTAGACCTCCCACATCTGTTCCTGATTGAGGTCGGACACGGTCAGGCGACCGGGGTCCAGTGAACCCGCGCGGCGAGTTCCAGGAGCTCGGCGCGGCCATCGGCGCGCCGGAAGGCCTGCGGCTCGCGGCGGGCAAGGAGAGCCCGCGCCGCCCGCCCGCCGGCCTCCCCGGCAAGCGCGGGCGCGGCCTCCGCCACGGCCCGCATCTCCTCGATCCGCCCGTTGCAGTGAAGCACGAGATCGCAGCCGGCGGCAAAGATGCGCCGCGCGCGGTCCCCGTAATCCCCAGAAAGGGCGTTCATCGAAACGTCGTCGCTCATCAGGAGGCCGCCGAAACCGATTCGTCGCCGGATGATATCGCGGATGACGGTGGCGGAAGTGGTCGCCGGGTTGTCGGGGTCGATTGCGGTGTAGACAACATGGCAGGTCATCGCCATCGGCAGGTCGGCGAGCGCCACGAACGGGGCGAAGTCGGTCCGGGCGAGCGTGTCCAGATCGGCATCGACGACGGGAAGCGCGTGGTGGCTGTCGGCCTCGCCGCGGCCGTGGCCGGGAATATGCTTCATCACCGGCAGGACGCCGCCGGCGGCAAGTCCCTCGGCGACGGCGCGGCCGAGGCGCGCGGCAATCGCCGGATCGGCGCCGAAGCTGCGGTTGCCGATCGCGGCGCTGACCCCGGGGACCACGTCGAGGAGCGGCAGGCAATCGACATCGATGCCGAGATCGAGGAGGTCGGCGGCGATCAGGCGGGCGTGCAGGAAGGCGGCGCGCTCGCCCGCGGCGGCATCATGTTCGGCGAGCTGGCCGAGCGCCCTCGCCGGCGGATAGGACGGCCAGCCGGGCGGCGACAGTCGCTGGACGCGGCCGCCTTCCTGGTCGATCAGCACCGGCGCGTCGACGCGGCCGACGGCGAAGCGGAAGTCGCGGACGAGGTTGCGGATGCTCTCGGCATCGGCGCAGTTGCGCTTGAAGAGAATGAGACCCCAGGGCTGCTCGCGGGCGAAGAACGCGGCCTCTTCGGGCAGCAGCCGGGGCCCGGCGCAGCCGGAGATGAAGGCCTTCACCGTCGGGCTCGGACGGGGGCCGCCATTCAACGGGCGATGATGCACTCGCCGCCGGCCGCTCTGAGGTCCTCGCAGAGGCGCGCCGCGTCGGCGGCCGAGAACGGCCCGACCCGGACGCGGTAGTAGATGCCGCGGTCGCCGAGATCGGCGCGCGCGATGTTGGGCTTGTACGGCCCAAGGATCGCGGCGAACTTCCGCTGCAGCCCGGCATAGGTCGAGCGGGCGGCGTCCTCGGATTTCTGCGAGGAAAGCTGGACGAGCGCCGCACCGGAGGGCAGCGCCGGGGCGGCTGCGGCGGCCGGGGCCGGCGTCAGCTGCATCGGCTTGGCGGCGACGACCACCGGCTTCGGCGGCTTCACCGGCTTCGTCGGCGGCACGGCGTTGATCGGCGGCGCGGCGGCCACCTCGGCCGGATCGGTGGCCGGAACGGTGCCGGTCGGCGGGGCGGGCGCCGGTTCGGAGGCGGCTACCGGAGGCGGCGTCGCGCCGGAGGGCGGGGTCGCGTCAGAGGGCGGCGCGGCCGCCGTGTCCGCCTTGGCGGCGGTGGCGAGCGGATCGGTATCGACCGGGATGCCCTTGCCGTTGAGGACCGTGTCCATGCCGGTTTCCTTCGGCGCGGCGGTCGGCTCGAGCGGCAGCGAAGCGTCGGCAGCGGGGGCGGCAGGCGCCGGCGCGGCCGCAACCGGCGTGGCCGCGGGCGGCGGGGTTACGACCGGCGGCGTCGAGCCGTCGGCGGCGACCGCCTCGGTGCTGACGATGGTGCCATCCGGCCGGACGACGACGGTGCGCACCTTCTTCGGGCCGATCTGCCCCGATTCGTCGGCGGCGGCATCGCCGGCAGCGGCTTCGCCGTCGGCAGGCGCATCATAGCCGGGCCCGGCCGGCAGGAGGACCCGCGAGATCGGATTCTTGGAGTCGGTATCGGTCGGGAGCGCGGCGACCGCGCTTTCGTCCGGCTTGACGAGGTTGGTGTCGCCGCTGGTGTCGAGCGCATCGACGCGGTCGGTATCCTTGGCGACCGGCGCTTCGGCGGTCTGGTCCGGGATGACCTTGGTCGGCGTCGGGTCGGCGGCGATGATCGGCGGCGCGGTGCTGGAAGAGTCGCTTAGCATGAAATAGGCGAGGCCACCGGCGAGCGCGATGACCAGCACGCCGGCGATGGCGCCGATGGCGCGGCCGTTGCGGCGGCGCGAAAGCCCGGCGAGCTCGTCCTCGGGGAACGGGACTTCGTTGTCGCCGTATTCGGGGAGCGCGCTCAGATCCTCAATGGCGAACTCGTCTTCCGGGGTGAGTTCGAACGGCTCCTCGCCGACCTCGACCTCGGGCGCCTCGCTCCTCGGCGGGGGAGCGGCCACTGCACGCGGCGGGGCGAATTTGCTCGGGGCTTCCGGCGCTGCCGGTGCGGCGGCCCTACCCGCCTCGGCGGCCGCCGAAGCGGCGCCCCAGCGCGGCACGTTGCCCTTCGGCGGCGGCGCCGGCGCCGCCGCGGGCGCGGCGGTCGGGCGCATCTGCAGGTGGCTGAGGTCGACGGTCGGGCTGTTGTTCGACCGGTAGATGCTGGTGCGCTCGCCAAGCGTGGGCGCGCTGGCCGACGGGGCCGCGGGCGGTGGCGCGACGCTCGCGGGGGGGTTGGGAAGCACGGGACGGTCGGCGCGGGCGAGCGGCGGCGCGACCGGGATGTTCTGGCGCTCGGACCGGGGCGGTATCGGCGGCGGGACGCGGTCCGCGCGCGGCGCGGCCGCCGACGGCTGACCCGACGCTGCGGCCGGGGCGGGACGCGGCGACGGCTCGGCGGCGGTCGCCGCCGGTGACGGGGCAGCCGGCTTCGGCGGAGCCGCCGGGGCGGCGGGAGCCGGCGCCGGGGCGGCCTTGGCCGCGGCCGGCGACGCCATTCCGTCCCGGATCAGGCCGAAGGAGGCCTGGAGGTCGCTCATCAGCTCGGATTCGAGATCCATCGCCAGGCCGGAGTCGCCCTGGGACGCCCCCGCCGAGGTGGCAGCGGGAACAGTCTTGTTCTTCTGGGCGGGCGCCGGATCGAAGGTCGAGCGCCCGCTGATCATGCGGGTCAGCTCCAAAAGCGGATCGTCCTCGGCCGGCGGCTGGGCAGGCTTCCGCTCGCTCATCGGACGCACCGAAAGTTTCGGCTCGTAGCGGTCGGCCATCGGCCTTTCATCCACTCAAGGGGCTGTTGCTGCAGGGCCCTTCCGGCCCGCCGGAAAACGCTCAACGCATTTCTTCCGGCGCGCCTACACCAAGGATAGCCAAACCGGAGGACAACACCAATTTTGTGGCATGGACCAGAGCAAGGCGCGCCAACGTCGAATCTGGGTCGGTTTGGTTAATAAAGCGCAATTGCGGCAACTCCTTGCCCCGATTCCAGTGCCCGTGGAAGTCTGAAGCCAGCTCATAAAGGTAGAAGGCGACGCGGTGGGGCTCGTGGGCTTCGGCCGCAGCTTCCAGCACTTTCGGGTACTCCGCCAGGCGGCGGATGAGGCCCATTTCGCCTTGATCGGCGAGGCGGTCGAATGCCGCAGCCGAGAGCGCGGCCAGATCGGGCTTCAGGCCTGGCATCTCGGCTTCCGCCTGGCGGAAGATCGAGGCGGTGCGGGCGTGGGCGTACTGGACGTAGAAGACGGGGTTATCCTTCGACTGCTCCTTGACCTTCTCGAAGTCGAAGTCGAGGGGCGCGTCGTTCTTGCGGAAGACCATCATGAAGCGGACGGGATCGCGGTCGACCTCATCCACCACTTCACGAACGGTGATGAAGTCTCCGGCCCGCTTCGACATCTTGTAGGGCTCGCCGCCGCGATAGAGCTTGACCAGCTGGCAGAGCTTCACGTCGATGCGGGCCTGATTGTCGGTGACAGCCGCCACCGCCGCCTTGAGGCGCTTGACGTAGCCGGCATGGTCGGCGCCGACGACCACGATCATGTCGCGGAAGCCGCGCAGGAACTTGTCGTGGTGGTAGGCGATGTCGGGGGTCAGGTAGGTGTAGCTGCCGTCCGACTTGAGAAGCGGGCGATCGATGTCGTCGCCGAAGGCGGTCGCCCGGAAGAGGGTCTGCTCGCGCGGCTCCCAGTCCTCGAGCAGCTTGCCCTTCGGCGGTTCGAGAATGCCGCGATAGAGGAGGCCCTTCGCCTCGAGTGTGGCGAGGGCCGACTGGACGCGGCTCGGGCCGCCGTTCACGGGGTCCGACAGCGCCCGCTCCGAGGAGAAGACCTCGTGACGGATGCCGAGCGCGACCAGGTCTTCGCGGATGAGGTCCATCATGCGTGCGACGGTGAAATCGCGGACGAGCGGCAGCCAACGCTCCTCGGCCTCGTCGAGGAGGGTCCGGCCATATTCCTCGGCGAGCGCCTTGCCGACGGGGACAAGGTAGTCGCCGGGGTAGAGACCCTCGGGAATTTCGCCGATGTCCTCGCCGACGGCCTCGCGGTAGCGGAGGTAGGCGGAACGGGCGAGGCGATCGACCTGCGCGCCGCCATCGTTGATGTAATATTCGCGGGTGACCGCAAAGCCGGCCGCCGCGAGCAGATTGGCGAGGGAATCGCCGAAGACGGCGCCGCGGGCATGGCCGACATGCATCGGCCCGGTCGGGTTGGCGGAAACGTACTCGACATTGACGGGCTCGCCCTTGCCGAGGTTGCTCCGGCCGTACTCGGCGCCCGCCGCGATGAGCGCGCCGAGCGCACGATGCCAGTAGGGCATGCGGAGGCGAAGGTTGATGAAGCCGGGGCCCGCCACCTCGGCCGCATCGACGTCGGGATCGGAGGCGAGGCTCGCGGCGATACGGGTCGCGAGTTCCCGGGGCTTCATCGCCAGCGGCTTCGCCAGCACCATCGCGGCGTTGCAGGCGAGATCGCCGTGACCGGCCTCGCGCGGAGTTTCGACCACGATGCGGGCAAGGTCCGAGTCGGTTACGGCACTTCCGGCAATCGCCTGAACGATCTTCTTAATTCTGTCGGTGAAATCGTTGAAGACGTTCATGGGCGCGCGGTTCGGGGGCTTTCTCGGGAGCGGCGCGGCCTAGCCCAAATAGGCCGGGCCGTCAAACCGCCCTACTCCGCCGCCCGCGGCGCCGGCCAGCGGAGTTCGGCCGGGGTGCCGAACAGGCGCTCATGCTCGGCAAGCGCATAGCGGTCGGTCATGCCGGCGACGAAATCGGCGACGCGGCGGGCCCGCTCGGGGACGCCGGCGCTTCCGGGGGGCCGCCATTCGGCGGGCATCGCGGCCGGATCGCGGAGGTAACGGTCGAACAGGCGGCGGAGGAGCGCCTCGGCGTTGCCCATCGCCACCATGATCTCGGCGTGACGATAGACGGACTGGCCGAGCACGGCCTTGATCGCCCGGTCGGCGGCGTCCATCGCCGGGGAGAAGCCGATGAGGGGCCCGCCGGCGGCGCGCACGTCGTCGGCCGAGGAGGGCCTGACGCGATCGAGACGGGCGAGGCTTTCGCCGATCACGTCCTCGATCATGCGCGTGATGAGGCGCCGGACGAGTTCGTGGCGGGTCCGTTCCGGCGCGAGGCCGGGATATTCGCGGGCAATCGCGGCAAGCAGTTCGCCGACGAGCGGGACGCCCGCAATGGCAGCGAGGGTCAGGTAGCCCGAGCGAAGCCCGTCATCGATGTCGTGGGCGTCGTAGGCGATGTCGTCGGCGATCGCGGCGGCCTGGGCTTCCGCGCCGGCATGCGTGGCGAGGTGAAGGTCCTGGACGGCGGCGTACTCGGCAACCGCGAAAGGCAGGCCGGCAGGGTCCCGCCCGGGCGCCTGGAGCGGGCCATTGTGCTTGGCGAGGCCCTCCAGAGTCTCCCAGGTGAGGTTCAGCCCGTCGAAGCCGGGGTAGCTCCGCTCGAGCCGGGTGACGACGCGCAGGCTCTGGGCGTTGTGGTCGAAGCCGCCGTATTGCTTCATCGCGGCGTCGAGGGCGCGCTCGCCGGCATGGCCGAAGGGTGTGTGGCCGAGGTCGTGGGCGAGCGCCAGCGCCTCGGCGAGGTCCTCGTCGAGCCGCAGCGCCCGGGCGAGCGCGCGGGCGATCTGGGTGACCTCGATCGTGTGGGTCAGCCGGGTGCGGTAATGGTCGCCCTCGTCGACGAGGAAGACCTGCGTCTTTTCGCGCAGGCGGCGGAAGGCGGTGGAATGGATGATGCGGTCGCGGTCGCGCTGGAACGCGGTGCGGGTGGGACTCGCCGCCTCCTCGTAGCGGCGACCGCGGCTCGCCCACGGATCGGAGGCGAAAGGTGCGCGCTCGCTCCGCCCGTAGCCGATGCGGTCGCCGAACATCGCTCCCCGCCGCGATTGACTTAGCTCTGGCGCGTTCATAACTATCGCAGAGACTAATGCAAATCCGCGGGATTTGCCTGAACCGGCAGCATTGATGCTCGATACCGCCCTCCCCGTCACCCTTTCCGAGCGCGCCGCGCGGCGGATCGCCAGGATTCTCTCGGCGGAGCCGGGCGGGACGGCGCTCCGGATCAGCGTATCGGGCGGCGGCTGCTCGGGATTCCAATACGCCTTCGACCTCGACCAGACGCGGGCGCCGGACGACATCGTCATCGAGCGCGACGGTGCGACGGTGCTCATCGACGCCGTCTCGCTCCCCTACATGGACGGGTCGGAAATCGATTTCGTCGACGACCTCATCGGCCAGGCGTTCAAGATCAACAATCCGCACGCCACGTCGTCCTGCGGCTGCGGAACCAGCTTCTCGATCTGAGGGCCGAAGCGTGGCGCGGAAGGCCTCCCCGAGGCAGGCAGCGCGCAAGACCGCGGGCGCCAAGCGCCGGGGCGGCGCGAGGTCCGCAACCAGGACCCGGAAAGCGCGCAAGCCGAAGGTCACAGGGGCGAAGACGGCCGCGCAGCGCAGAAAGCCGGCGACGCCGGGGAAGATTCCCGCGCGAAGGAAGCCCGCCGCGCCTCCCCGCTTCGGGCGGCTGCACCAGGTCGCGTTAAAGGCGAGCGACCTCGATGCGTCGGTGGCCTTTTACCGCGACGTGCTTGGCCTGGCGCTGATTGCCCGGTTCGATCCGCCGGGACTCGCCTTCTTCGACCTCGACGGAACCCGCCTGATGCTCTCGCCCAATTCGAGCGAGGGGACGCTCTATTTCAGCGTCCGCGACCTCGATGCATTGATCGCCGAGCTGACCGCGCGGGGGCTGGCGCTCGCGGCGCCCGCCGCGCTCGTCCACCGCGACGAGGCGGGGCATTTCGGGCCGGCCGGCTCGGAAGAATGGATGGCCTTCTTCCGTGACCCGAGCGGGAATTTGCTCGCACTGGCGACGCGGAAGTAGGAGCTAATTGTCGAAGATGGCGTCGGTGTCCATGCGGCCGTGGAGAACACGCACAACCTCCACTGCGGTTTTTCGTAACGCGGTAGAACACTACGTATGGCGGAGCCGCCAGCGAGCGCACGCCAACGCGCAATTCGTCTCGCACTCGACCCGACATAGGCCAATCACGCAGGATGCCGACGGCTCGCTCGATTTCCCGCAACTGACTTTCGGCAACCGCAGGCGACGCCTCAGCCGCAAGGTAATTCCAGATACCGTCGAGGTCGCGGAGTGCGACCGGGGACCAACGTATCGGTGGACTAGCGGCCGGCATTCCGGAGGCGGCCGCGGCCGATCACATCCTCCACCGACAGCGTTTGGCCTTTGCCCGCATCGAGCTCCGCCAGCCCCTCGTCCAGAGCTGCCCGCAGCGCGGACAGCTTGTCGATGTGCCGAAGAAGCGCCTGACCGATCTCGTCTTGATCGGCCTCGGGCAATTGCGCGGCTTTCGCCACCGCCTGCTCCATCAATCTGGTCATGCCCGAAATATGGAGCAATTCCATTGCCGAGGCTACGCCCAGCTGTCGAAGCCGTGAAGGTCGTCCGCGCGGCAGACCCGGCGACGTCGTCCGTCGGTGAACCGCCGCGGGCCGCCTCTGCCAGGCGCGACGGCGGGCGCGCCTTGGGCAGGCCCCTAGCCTGCCGGCATCGTCCCGCTCGGCCAGGAATCCGACCAGGCGCAGACCTTGCCGCCGAGCGCGGCGACGACGCGGTCGGTCGGCTTGCCGGCAAGGGAGACGGACAGTTTGGGGTCGGTCTGCCAGTTCACTTCCTGCTTGTAGGCGCCCTTGTCGGCGGCGCCGACCCGGAAGGCCTTCTGCGCCTTGCAGTCGATACCCCAGAGACGCCAGTGGCTCATGCCGCCACCGGCGACCGCCTTCGGCGTGGCGACGGTAGAGCGGACCAGGATCAGACCGCCCTTCGGCTCGTAGACGATCGTATCGACGTCAAACCAGGCATACTTGCCACCCTTGTTCGGGTCCTTCGCCATGACCCGCAGCCAGCGTTCGGCGTGGGCGGCCTCGACGCCCACGGCCAACGTCACACACAGCGCCAGGAACCCGGTCAAGAAGCGCGACATTCCATCCTCCTCGTCGGCGTTACTGGAACGCCGTCTCCTGAAAACTCCTGAGCTTGCGCGAATGCAGGCGCTCGGGCGCCATGGCGCGGAGCTTTTCCATGGCACGAATGCCGATCTCGAGATGCTGGCCGACCTGACGGCGGTAGAAGTCCGACGCCATGCCGGGCAGCTTCAGTTCGCCGTGCAGCGGCTTGTCGGAGACGCAGAGCAGCGTGCCATAGGGGACGCGGAAGCGGAAACCGTTGGCGGCGATCGTGGCCGATTCCATGTCGAGGGCGACCGCGCGCGACTGCGAGAAGCGCTGGACGGGCTCCTTGTGGTCGCGGAGCTCCCAGTTGCGGTTGTCGATGGTGGCGACGGTGCCGGTGCGCATGATGCGCTTCAGTTCGAAGCCCTCGAGGCCGGTCACCTCGGCGACCGCCTCCTCCAGCGCAACCTGGACCTCGGCCAGCGGCGGGATCGGCAGCCAGGTCGGCAGGTCCGCGTCGAGCACGTGGTCCTCGCGGACGTAGCCGTGCGCCAGCACGTAGTCGCCGAGCGCCTGCGTGTTGCGGAGGCCGGCGCAGTGGCCGAGCATCAGCCAGGCATGCGGGCGCAGCACCGCGATATGGTCGGTGATGGTCTTGGCGTTGGACGGGCCGACGCCGATGTTGACCATGGTGAGGCCGGTGTGCCCCTCGCGGACGAGGTGGAAGGCCGGCATCTGCGGCAGGCGCGGCGGCGGCGTGCCCGCGACCGGGCGTTTCCTGCCGGCCGGCGTGACGACGTTTCCCGGCTCGACCAGGCTCGCATAGCCGCTGCCGCCCTCGGCGATGATGCGGCGGGCGCGGGCGACGAATTCATCGACGTAGAACTGGTAGTTGGTGAAGATGACGAAGTTCTGGAAATGCTCGGGCGCGGTCGCGGTGTAGTGCGGCAGGCGGTGGAGCGAATAGTCGACGCGCTGCGCGGTGAACGGGGCGAGCGGCAGCGCCTGGCCGGGCGCCGGGATGAAGGTGCCGTTGACGATCGCGTCGTCGGTGACGGCGAGGTCGGGCACGTCGAAGAGGTCGCGGAGCGGCACCTCGATCCGGTCGGCGATCTCCCCCTCGACATGGATGCCGTCCGGGAAGGCGAAGTGGAGCGGAATCGGCTCCTCGGAGGGCCCGATCTCGACGCTGGTGCCGTGCGCCTTGATGAGCAGGCGGATCTGCTCGGCGAGGTAGTTGCGGAAGAGAGCCGGCTGGGTGACGCTGGTGGCGTAGCTGCCCGGCCCGGCGACGTGGCCGTAGGACAGGCGCGAGTCGATCTTGGCGTAGCTCGACGTCTCGATGCGGATCGCCGGATAGGTGGCGCGGACGCGGCCGCGCAGGCGCTTGTTCCTGAGGAGGGCCTGGAAGCGGTCGCGGATGAAGGCGGTGTGCTGCTCGTAGATCATTTCGAGCCGCTCGACGGCCTTGTCGGCATCGTCGAAGCGCTCCGCCGGAATCGGCCGCGGGCGCTCGAAGTGAGTCCCGTTCAGTTTCATGCGCGCCGTTCTCGGCCCAACGCGCCGGGAAATCAAGCCGAACCGCGAGTCCCGGAGAGGCCGCGGGCGGCGTCGAGCCGGGCGATCAGGCCGGCCGCGTCCGGCTCGGCGAGGAAGCGCTCAACCCAGCGTTCGTTCTCCTCAGTCGCCTGGCGGCGGAGCTTCAGCCGGCTTTCGTCGGGCTCCCTGGCCAGGGGGACGCCGGCATGCGCGGCGATCGCCCGCACCGTGTCCTCCAGGCGGTCGGCGACGTCCTCATACCAGAGTGGGAGGGGAGCGACGCCGCGGCCGGCAAAGTAACCTCGCCAGACGCCGTCGTGGAGCAGGAGCGACTTGAGACAATGGCGGAGCAGGCTGGACGAATAGGAAACCGTCGCTGGGCCCCCGTCCGTGCTCGTCCACTTGCCGCTTCGCCATGCGAACGCCAGGGAGACCGCCTGGCGCAGAAGATCGCGCCGCCGCAGCCAGACCCACGAAACATTCGGAAACCAGCGCGGGAAATCGATCTCGGCCACGATCCCCACGAAATAGATGCCGAAGAGCTTGACCGCGCCGACCCCGTTCGGCGTCAGCCCGTTGGCGAGAAGCAGCCGGCAGCATTGTTCAACCGTGCTGTTGGGCAGTTCCGTGACGGAAGGAGGCCAGGAAAAGCCGACGTGCAGCCATTCGTGCGGGATGCCGAGCGAACCGGTCTGCGCCATGACGGTGCCGAGCATGCTTGTGCCCGAGCGCGGGCTGGCCGCGATGGCGATGAGGCGATCCGGCGGCCGCCAGTCCGGCGGAGGCGCTCGGTTCACCCTACGCGTTCCCGGCAGGCGCCACCCGCCGCCGCTGCTCGGCGGCAAAGGTGAGGACCGCGATGGCGAGGGTCGCGACCATGAATCCGACCGTGATCCACGGCAGTTCGGAATAGGCCCAGCCGGCATTGAGGGCCATGCCGCCGATCCACGGGCCGGCGGCGATTCCGATGTTGAAGGCGGTCGAGATCAGGGTCGAGGCAAGGTTGGGCGCGTCGGCGGCGCCCTTGAGGATGCGCGCCTGAACCGGGGCGGCAAAGGAGAAGCCGACCAGCGACATGAGGAAGAATGTCACCGCGGTCGCCACCGGGTCGACCATGGCGACGAGGAAGATGAGGTCGAGCAGGAGAACGATCGCGAAGATGCCGATGAGGGCGGGCATCGGCCGCCAGTCGCCGAGGCGCCCCCCGGCGAGGTTTCCGAACACGCCGCCAATGCCCGAGGCAAAGAGCAGGTACGGTACGTCGCCGGTGGGGATGCCGGTGACCGTGGTGAGGATCGGCACGACATAAGCGAAGAAGGCGAAGAAGGCCGTCATCGACAGGGTGATCATCAGGTAGGAGGTGAGGACCTCTGGCCGCAGCACTGCCTTTATCTCGTCGCCGAGCCGGGACTGAGGCGGCGCCTCGTTCCGCGCCGTCCGCGGCAGGAAGAACGCGAGCATCGCCGTCGCGCCGATGCCGACCGCGGCAATCGCCCAGAAGCTCGCGTGCCAGCCCCAGGCATTGCCGATGGCGGTGCCGACCGGCGCCCCGACGACGTTGGCGAAGGTGATGCCGGCGACGACCAGGGACACCGCGGTCCCCTCCCGTCCTTTCGGCACGAGGCCGGTGGCGATGACCATGGCGAGGCCGAAGAAGAGGCCATGACTGGCCGCGATCACCAGCCGCGCGCCCATCAGGAGCCAGTAGCTGTCGGCAAGCGCGCAGAGCACGTTGCCGAGGATGAAGACCGCCATCAGCCCGAGTAGCAGCGGGCGGCGGGGAATCCGGCCGGTGGCGAGCGACAGGAACGGGCCGCCCACCGCCACGCCGGCCGCATAGCCCGAGATGAGAAGCCCCGCGGTCGGGATGTCGACGGCAAGGTCCGCGGCAAGCGCGGGCAGCAGTCCGGCAATGATCAGCTCGGTCGTGCCGACGGCGAAGGCCGCGAAGAAGAGCGCGATGAGAGGCAGTTGCATGACAGGGCCCCGGGCGAGCGCCGGGTGGTTGCACGACCGATGTGACAGCGCAAGGGTCGGTGTTCCCCGCGCCGGTCCCTCCCGAAGCGAGACGGGCAAGGCGCTTCTTTTCCGGGCCGAAAGGCGGCGCGCGCTATCCGCTTCTTCTTCCCGGGACGGTGCCCGCCGCTACGGACAGATTGTTAGCGAGGGCGAAGTGCTGCATCCTTGACGGATACCTCGGCAAGACGAAACGCCCGCAAGGGGAGAGAACATGGCCCGCAAGTTCCAAAGCATCCTCGAGACGGTTGGCAACACCCCGGTCGTCAAGATCAATCGCCTAGCGCCTGCCGGGGTCAATCTCTACGTCAAGGTCGAGGCGTTCAACCCGCTCGGCTCGGTCAAGGACCGGCTCGCGCTCGGCGTCATCGAGGCGGCCGAGAAGTCGGGCGAATTGAAGCCGGGCCAGACCGTGATCGAGGCGACAAGCGGCAACACGGGCATCGGCCTCGCCATGGTCTGCGCGGCCAAGGGCTACCCGCTGGTATTGACCATGGCGGAGCCGTTCAGCGTCGAGCGGCGGAAGCTGATGCGCTTTCTCGGCGCCAAGGTCATCATCACCCCCGCCGCCGAGCGCGCGGTCGGCATGATCAAGAAGACGATCGAACTCGCCAAGACGCACGGCTGGTTCATGACCCGCCAGTTCGAGAACGAGGCCAACCCCGATTTCCATTCGAAGACGACCGCGCGCGAAATCATCGACGACTTCGCCGGCGAACGGCTCGACTACTGGGTGACCGGCTACGGCACCGGCGGGACGCTGAAGGGCGTCGGGCGCGTCCTGAGGAAGGAGCGGCCCGAGACCAAGATCATCGTCGGCGAGCCGATGGACGCCCAGTTGCTCGGCTCCGGCATCGAGCAGGCCCGGCTGCCGGACGGCTCTCCTGCCGCACCCCATCCGAGCTTCAAGCCCCATCCGATGCAGGGCTGGACGCCGGATTTCATCCCGAAGCTGACGGGCGACGCGGTCGCCATGAAGCTGATCGACCGCATCCTGCCGGTCCCCGGACCGGACGCGATCCGCTGCGCCAGGGATCTGGCGACCAAGGAGGGCATCTTCGTCGGCATCACCTCGGGGGCGACGTTCGCGGCGGCGCTCAAGATCGCGGCCGAAGCGGAAAAGGGCGCGACGATCCTCTGCATGCTTCCGGACACCGGCGAGCGCTATCTCAGCACGCCGCTTTTCGCCGACGTGTCCGCCGACATGAACGAGGAGGAACTGGCGATCTCCCGCTCGTCGCCGAGCGCGCGCCCGGCCTCGTAGGCCGGCGGCCGGTGGCGAGCGCGGGAAGGAGCCGAGATGAAGATCGCCACCTGGAACATCAACGGCATCCGCGCGCGCCTCGAGGGGGCGATCGCCTGGGTGAAGGAAGTGAGGCCGGACGTCGTCTGCTTCCAGGAGATCAAGATCGAGGACCAGAGCTTCCCGCGGCAGGCCTTCGAGGATCTCGGCTACAACATCGAGACGCACGGCCAGAAGAGCTTCAACGGCGTGGCGATGCTGTCGCTGCGACGCTTCGACGAAGTGACCCGCGGCCTCGCCGGCGATGGCGGAGACGATCAGGCGCGCTTCCTCGACGCGGTCTTTTCGGTCGAAGGCGGGGCGGTGCGCGTGGTGTCGCTCTACCTCCCCAACGGCAATCCGACGGGGAGCGAGAAGTTCGCCTACAAGCTCGCCTGGAT
>Ga0070741_10009373_pt1 | contig 19068 bp, 14 predicted proteins | sample Coa_R1_4_FD_66440 | JGI IMG/M metagenome (GOLD analysis project Ga0070741, IMG submission 66440) | Surface soil microbial communities from Centralia Pennsylvania, which are recovering from an underground coalmine fire - Coalmine... | ecosystem: Environmental > Terrestrial > Soil > Unclassified ...
GAACGGCGCTCGATCAAATCCGGCTGGCCGCCGGCATTGCCATCGAGATAGAGTCCGCCGCCGCCAACACCCGCAAGGTTATTGGCAAAGTGGACGCGGAGTTCAACCGAGTCCGCACCGCCCGGCCACGGGAAGTTTTGCGGAGCAAGATACCCTTTGATGAATACCGGGTTCGGCGAATAGATTGCGCCGCCATAAAGATAGGCGACGTTATTGACGAACTGGATAAGGCCAGAGTCGCGCACGAGGGCACCACCGCCACTCGGAGCCGCGAAATGCTCGGCATCGATATTAAGACGAGGAGCCGGAATGCTCGCGTTATTCCACTCGAGCGCGATCGCACCGCCGCGGCCTGCAACGCAGGTGTTGAACAAAGCGGTCTTTAAGATAGTAAGGCCTGGCAGACGATCGGACGGTCCCGGGGGATACGGCACCTGTGAGTTGCCGGAACCGATCGGAACTTCGGTCGGGCTTCCGGAGAATGCGCTCACATCGATTGCACCACCCCAGGAGTTGACGTCAGGCGTCCCGCCGTTCGGGGCCGTGACGGTCTCGATGGCCGAGTCGTTATTGAACGTGCTCTGCGTGAGGACGAGACCGGTGTTCGTACCGACATAGATCGCGCCGCCTTTGGCAAAATTAGTCGCGAGGTTGCCGAACGTATTGTTGGCGGTGCAACGCTCGAAGAGGTTGACATCGAGAGCCGGTGAACCGCAGGGGAAGTTGCTGCCGCCGAGGTAACCGACTACATAATCGGCCGAATTATAGGTCGCGGAGTTCGAGGCCATGTAGATCGCGCCACCGAGCGCCAGAACATCTGTCGCTCCGGTCGTTTCCTGATTGAAGCAGCGAACGTCGCGGATTGTAAGATTGGCGACCTGCCGATTCGCGAGCGCGAGACGGCCATCGTCCGGCACTGGCCAGCCGACCGGCGCCTGGAGGAATGCGAACGCGCCGCCGCGGAACGAAGTCTGCGAGCTGTCGACGATCGCATTATAGATGAATGTCTTCTGAGAAAACGTCGAAATCACACCGCCATTACCGTTGATCGCATTATTAATCGCGGCATTGAAGGCGGCGTGCGTCGGATCGGCCGTCGGGCTGTAGAGCAGCGTTACGTCGACCGTATTGCGTTTACGGAAATTGGTGAATCGGACGTTCGAGAAGTACGCCGAGTCCGAATTTGGAAGAATGATAAAATGGCCCCATTCGACCGAGTTGGCATTGATGCCCGCTCCCCGAAAAAGGATCCGACGGTTTAAGCCGGCGCAACCATTGGCGATGATCTTGCCGCCGGCCGTATCGATAATACGGCTGTTCGGCAGAAACCAAACTTCGGCGCCCTCCTGAACGATGAGCGTTCCGGCGACATGGTAATCGCCCGAGATCTCAAAGATCGTATCGGTCGCAGAGTTCTGCGGAGTGCGGGGAGGAAACACTTTCGTCTGACCCGCCGGGAGATACCCCGAAATCGGAATCAGGCGTTGTGCCTGGAGCTGGCCCGCGAACGTCGCAAGGCCAATGAACACAATAAAAGCAGTCAAGTAACGGTACATACTACCTCCATTAGTGAGGAACGAGGACCGCGAGCGATTCGCCGGCGCGTCCGACTTAAAAAAATTTTCCTGGTCGAGTCTCATTTTCCAGTTATCTGCCACAAAGTTTCGATTTGCGATTTCGCCGAATACTCGCTGGCGCAAGCATTCGGCGCATTAAAACACTCTTGCCGTCAAAGCTCTACGTCCATCTTCAGCAGTTCGCGCTTGGCGGCATCATCGAACTGCGTATTCGGATAGTCTCCGGCGATCTCACGTAGAAGCCGGACGGCGTCGTCCTTTTGTTTTGCTCCTTCGTAATCGCGAGCGGCACTTAGGAGATAGTCCGCATCGAGCGGATTTTGCTTATCTCGTCCTGCCGCTGTTTCAAACAACTTCGCTGCTTCGATTTTGTTACCTCGATGCTCGAAAATAGCAGCACGTCCCGCTTCGATCGAAGCTTTCACGATCGGATAATCGCTCGATGCTTTTTCGAAAGCGGTCTCGGCACTGTCGTATTTGCCGAGCGCATAGTAACAATTGCCGAGCATGAGCGCCGCCTGGTTCCCGGCGGGAGTGGAGCCATATTGGTCCACAATATAGCGGAGACCGTAAATCGGCTCGCCGGCCATACGCTCGGTGCGATCGCCATCGATGGCATGCCGGTAATCGTCGCTGAAATAAAATCCCATCGTCCGGGACAGATACGTCGAAGCGTGTTCGGCATTGGTCTGTCGCTGGCCGGCCCACCACCACAGGGCTCCAACAATAGCGATAAGAACGACCGCGATCACGGCCATCGCGCGCTGGTTGTTCATCACCCAGTCGCGGCTGGTCTCATAACGCAGCAGCAGCTTCTCGGTCTGCGAGAGCCGTTCTGCGCCAGGCCGACTGACTTCGGCGAGTTCCCGTTGTGATCGGATCATCTAAAAATCGTTCAACTAAACTGTTTTTCTTCGTACCTACAGCGTCTTCCGTTGCGACTTAAAGCATTCCTACGCTTTAGAGCTTCGCGGCGGTCAGGGCGTAATCTGCGCGCCCGGAAGGACTTGAACCCTCAGCCTTTGGAACCGGAATCCAACGTTCTATCCAGTTGAACTACGGGCGCTTCGTCCTTCGCCGATGTTTTTGGGGAGGCCCCGGTGACTTGCGGCGATGTTTCCGCTACAAATATACGGTGCAAACTTGCGTGAAGAGTGAATTTCGCTCTTTACGGCATAGTATCCCCCAAAGGCCGGAGCCTCTGTGAAGAAGCCCCCAAATAACCTCCGAATTTCTGTTTTGTTACACCTTGCTGAATCTTTTTTAAAAATTATTTTCGACCGTTACCTAAAAATGCTGTTTCTCGGCCATTCTCGGGCATTCCCCACGCTTCGACGGCTCCGCGCATAAACAAATAATCATGCCGTGGCCGATGAACCCGGCCGATCCGTAGCATGCAAAGCCGTCCGGCAGCCCAAAACAGCTTTTACGCTGGGGGCCACCCGTGGACAAAAACTCCGCTCCGGATCACCGAAGGCTGCAACCGCCGCCTTCGGAAACCCGGAGCGGAGCGAACGAAGAGATCACGACTATTACCCACCTCTACGAGGCTTGCCCCTACGGTAACCTCGATCCCTCTTCGTTCGACATCCGCATGCCCACTCTTTTTTCATCGAACTATCAAGTATGAATTATGAGTCTCGGCCCGGCATTAAAACTAAGACTCTCCCTGAGCCCGTGGCAGTAATTAGAGCTGAATGACCGGCCCATAATTCATACTTGATAGCTCACGCTTTTTTCTTCCCCCATTCGACCACTTCGATGCGTACACGGCCCAGGCCCTCTCGATCGATCCCGATCGCACGAGCTGCCGCCAGCGTCAGATCGATAATCCGCTCGGTCTTGACCGGCCCGCGGTCGTTAATGCGGACTTCGACCTCTCGGCCATTGGTCACGTTTGTCACCCGAACGACGGTCCCGAAGGGCAGGGTACGGTGAGCTGCAGTAAATTTCGAATTGTCAAAGATCTCTCCGCTTGAAGTTTTTCGCCCCTGAAAGTCATTCGAGTAATAGGAAGCGATTCCCTCCTGCGTACCTAAAGCCGTCATGATCGGCCTAACCGAGCAACCGGACAGCACTGCACTGCCGCAAAAAAACAGAACCCAGAAACTGGTTAAGGTCGCCTTGCGGCATGGCGAAGAGGCGCGTGACTTCAAGTTTTACATTATGTTCTCTTGCAAATATACAATGTAAAATGGGCTTTGTCAAGCAAAGACTTAAAGTATTTTATTGCTTAACCATTTTTCGCCACTATTTGACACAGTTTCAAAAGAAAAAATCCTATTAGAAAACTATTTTAATTTGAAATTTTAAGATTAGGGGCAACGGACCATTATAAATACTCGTCCATTTGTCGGCGTTTGAGGTAATCGACGACGTCCCGGACGTTCTGCGCCTGGTCACGTTTAGTGACAAGGATGGCATCGCCGGTATTGATCACTATCGTGTCGGTCATGCCATAGGTAATCACAAGTTGATCGTTGCGGGAGATAAGCAGGCAGCCGCGGGAGTTCCGGGCGATGACATGGCTACCGATGAGCACATTGTTTTCGAGGTCTTTTTCGCTCAATCGATAGACCTCGTCCCAGCTTCCGACGTCGCTCCACCCCAGGGCACCGGCCCTAAGAACGTACACGTTAGGAGCTTTTTCCATTACCGCATAGTCAATCGAGACGCCGCGGATCGTACTATAGACTTCCTTGAGTTTGTCCGCAAACTGCGAAGACGTCCGTTTCGGAAGCGTTCCGATCTCCTCCATGATCTCCGGCGTGAACTCGCGCATGGCCTGCTCGATGGCATCGACGCGCCATGCGAACATACCGGAATTCCAAAGAAAGTCTCCACTTTCGACAAACCGACGCGCCGTATCGACATCCGGCTTTTCGGCAAAGCGCTTTACCGAAAAAACGTCGCGTAGTTCGAATTCGGAAAATTGGGGAAGTTCTTCATGCGATGGAAGGTGCTCATCATCGAGTTGAATATACCCAAAACCGGTCTCTGGTCGCGTGGGATGAACGCCGACCGTGATGAGCGAGCGCGTGTCATACGCGAGTCGTGCGGCGAGCTTCATCAGCCGCGCGAATTCCGATTCGTTTCGAATCACATGGTCTGCCGGCAGCACGATCATGATCGTATCGCCACCATTTTTCTCTTCGATGAGCTTCGCTCCCAACGCGATGCACGGCGCCGTATTCCTTCCCATCGGTTCCGAGATGATATTCGTTTTCGGAAGGTCGGGAAGTTGCCGCTCGAGTTCTTCGCGCTGAACTTCGTTCGTTACGATAAGGGTATCGGCAATGTCTGAAAAGAGGAGTGTTCGCCGGAGCGTCGCCTGAATAAGCGAAACGCCAGGAGTGACGACATCGAGCAATTGCTTTGGCCGCCTCGCGCGGCTTTCCGGCCAGAATCGAGAACCGACTCCGCCCGCCATGATTAATACACTAATTCGCACGCTATTTTAGATTTGGATTTCGAACCGGGATTCCGCTGATTATACTGATTCCGCTGAGGGGGTTTCGATACCTTCGAAGCTTCTTTGACAAAAATACGGCGGAAACCATGCGCCTACATTTTTGGCAATTCATCGCATTCATTTTCCAGAAATCTGGTTCATCCTTTTATGAAGATCCGGTATGCCGAGTGGATTCCGAATGTCAGCCAGACGACAGAGGACCGTCTTAAGGAACTTCTCGGCCTGTTCCATCAACTGCTGCTTTCGACTTCGGGCGATGTGAACGAAGCGCTCGAATGGATGCGATATCTCGATGAGCAGTACCATATCTTCGGTCCCGACATGACGCTCGATATGTTCGTCGATTCGTTGAAAGAAATGGGACTGATCGAAGAGGACGAGAACGCTCTGCTCAAACCGACCAACAAAGCCATCCAGAATATTCGGCGGGACGCACTGCTCGAAATGTTTCGTTCGCTCCGCAAAGCCCCTCATGGTGCCCACGATACGCCGCATACCGGCCAGGGTGTCGAACGAACACAAAATACAAAGCCGTATCACTTTGGCGATTCGTCTTCGAATATCGACTTTACTCAAACATTTCTCAATGCCCAGAAACGCATATTGAAGGACCTGACACCCGACGTGGTCGATCGGCCGCCGGACGCCCTCGATATCCACGAAGACGACATCGAAATTTACGAGACGGAGCACGTCACGAGCTGCGCGACGGTGCTAATGATCGATCTTTCGCATTCGATGATCCTCTACGGTGAGGACCGAATTACACCGGCCAAAAAAGTGGCGCTTGCGCTTTCGGAACTTATCAAAACGAAGTTCCCAAAAGACCAGCTCTACGTCGTGACGTTCGGCGACGACGCAAAGCTGATCACCGTCAGCGAGCTTCCATTCCTCGAGGTCGGGCCGTACCATACGAATACCCGCGCCGGACTTCGCCTTGCCCGACAGCTCCTCAAACGTTCCGGGAACGTGAACAAACAGATTTTTATGGTCACGGACGGCAAGCCTTCCGCCATATTCGAGGAGAACGGCCGCCTGTACAAAAATTCTTTTGGTCTGGACCCGAAGATCGTCAATAAAACGCTCGATGAAGCCGTGGCCTGCCGGCGCGAAAAAGTGACCATTTCGACCTTCATGGTCGCGCGCGATCCGTACCTCATCAACTTCGTCGAAGAGTTGACGAAATCGAATAAAGGCCGCGCCTATTATTCGGGACTCAACGATCTGGGCCAATTTGTTTTCGTCGATTACGTTCGAAACCGAAAGAAAAAGTTTCCAGGCAGCCGGGATTGAAAACACACGCTCCGTGCGTTGCTGCATTCTCCTGTGTCTCTAATTTTTCGATCCGCGTATGAAATATCTCGTTTGTGTTATCGCTCTCGTGATCGCGAGTTCCACCTCGGCGCAATGGAAGCAGGCGGCCGGACCGTATGGCGGGCAGATTACCTCCCTGGCCACGTTTGCCGGAGACGTTTTTGCCGGAACGCCGGCCGGCGTCTATCGCTCGACGGATAGCGGTGCAACCTGGACGTCGAGCATGGCCGCGGTGGGAACAATTCCTATTACGTCGATCACCGTACTCGATACTGCCGTCTTTGCCACCAAAGCAAACGGCGTCTATCGCTCCACGGACAAAGGCCGAAGCTGGCGGCAGATCGGGACCGGACTTTCGAACGCCTCGGATATTACGGTCATCGCCACGCTGGGGCGTCAGCTTTTTATTTCCGACGGATTTTACGGTGGGGTCTATCGCTCGACGAACCGAGGAGTCAACTGGTCCCCCGTGACGACCCTTCCGGTCGATACGACGATCTATTGTTTTTCTTCGATCGGCACCACATTTTTTGCAGGCTCCGAGTGGGGCCTGTTTCGCTCCGCAGATAGCGGCTCGACATGGACACTTCTTACGGATGCTCCACTGGGCTCTGTGTATGCTCTGGCCGTCCAGGGAGCTTCGATATTCGCGGCCGCCCAGGATGGCATTTACCGCTCGTCCGACTCGGGGGCGTCATGGGAACCTGAGAGTTCCGGGCTCGAAGGCATGTCGGTACAAACATTGTTTTCAACGGGTTCTGCGCTCTACTCCAGTGCCTATTCCGGGCTTTATTTCACAACGAATTCGGGCCAAAGCTGGAGCGGACCGAACGCAACGCTCGGTTCTTTAACGGTGACGGCGATGACCGCAGTCGGAACCAGCATTATTGCCGGGACGCGAAGCGCAGGAATCTTTCTTTCGAGCGATGCGGGCTTCACCTGGACCGGAAGTAACACCGGCCTTTCCATCAGCTCTGTGAGTGGTTTTGCCGTGCTCGGTCCGCGTCTGTTTGCGAATTGTGTCAACAGCGACCTTTTTGTAACCGAGGACAGCGGCGCGACATGGACCGACGTAAGCAGTGCAATGCCTTCCAATTACAATAATTCCCTTCAGGCCATCGCAGCGAATCCCGACGACGGATCGGTCTTCGCCGCAAGCTTGTATGGGGAGATCCTGGTTTCTCCGGACAGCGGCGTGACATGGATCAACCCCACGACGAGTTATAGCTCGACGACCATTTCGGCCCTGTATGAACAAAACGGCCTTCTCTTTGCAGGGACCGGCGCCGGGATCTTCGTCTCGTCGGACGATGGCTCTACGTGGGTCGATGAAAGCAGCGGTCTTCTCGCGATCGACCTCGTCGTTACGTCATTTGCTACGAGCGGTAATACGATGTATTGCAGCTCGGCAACCGGTCTGGTCTATTCGTCAAACGATTCTGGAATGACATGGAACAATATCAGTCCTCCGTCCGGCGCGGCTTATAATAATTACTTCTCCGAGGTTGCAGGCACGGATGGGGTGCTATTTTTGGGGACCGAATCGAACGGGATCTTAATCTCGACGAATGATGGCGCGACCTGGAAAACCGGCGCGTTAGCGAGCAATGCGATCTATGGCCTGCTGACCATCGGTCCCGATATATTCGCAGCAACGGACGCTGGAGTGTATGTCTCTCAAGATCTTGGGAGAACATGGAATACCGCGAACGACGGACTCACCGACGGAACAAGCGTGGAAGCGCTTGCCATACAAGGAACGACGCTGTATGCCGGAACGGGAGGCAGCGGCGTCTGGTCGCGGCCGCTTTCGGAAATGGTCGACCTTTCTGGCGTTTCGCGGCTTGCCGATCATACCGTAATCGATGGTAATTATCCGAATCCGTTTACGCGCGAAACGACCATCCCGTTTTCGCTATCGACGGCTGGTCATGCAACCGTAACGATTTATGATGTGCTCGGGCATGAAGTTGCGGCGGTCGCAAACGGTAACTTTTCCTCCGGATCCCATCAAGCCGTCTGGGACGGCACCCATACACCGGCCGGAACATACCAATGCGTGATCGTGACGCCTGACGGAACGCGAACGCTTGCGTTGGAACGGGTTAATTAGTGCGCGTTCAGGTTAAAGAGATAGGCAAAGCCAAGCTGTAGTCCTGCGATCGGGCCATTGTTCCGGGTCTTATCGCTCGAGGTAAAATTGGGTGGCAACGGGCCCGACGTGATTTCCGTAAATCCATAGGACGCATCGGCAATGAACTCCAGGGAGTTCCCATTGCTGGAGACGAACACCGGGACCGCAGCGCCGATCCGCCCTTCGACAAGCACATTCATACTACTGGCGCCAATATGCGGGCTGATTTCGTTTTGGGCCGTGACGCTGGCCCCCACCGGAATGCCGACCCCAAGGCCGACTAAGAAATCGCCGATGCGCAGTTCCGGCCGGAGCGAAAAATAGCTGAACGTATAATCGTCGTAACTATTCGAATTACGTTGGTCGTAAAAGCCGACCGCCCGGGAATCATAACAGACAGAAACTCGAAGGCCAAAATTTGGAGTAAACGGAAAATCGGCCATAGCCCCGAGCGCCCACGAGAAATCGACGACGTCCGTCTTGGCGCCGTTTGCAACCGTGCCCGCGTCGGAGGACATGCCGGGAAGGAACATAGGCCCGAGCCTGACACTTTTCCAGGCGTCATTGGCAGCCGGGTCGAGGCCTTGTGCGATCGCAGGTGAACGAAAAGAAACACTAAGAAGGGTGATGGCAAGAAATAACTTCATAGTCGTATAAATAGGTGGCGTGACAGCAAACGCTTCTGCAAATATACTCGATGGAATCAGAGGCCATGCAAAAGATCGAACTGGTACGATAGCCCGGCTTCGACCGTAGGCAGCGGTCCCTGACCGGGAGCTTTCTGGTTCGAGAACATCCCGGTCGTATCGAACGAGGGCGTTGCCGAATGTAAAAATTTGGACAAGGGATAGCTGCCGCTGACAATAAAGTGCAACTCGGCATTATCGCTTTCGAGGATAGGAACCGAAAGGGCGGCGTGCAACTCGGTCATCGGGGCAAGATCGCTCGTGGGAATATTCAGGTTCTGATTATAGGGCTGGGTCGGCTGGTCCGCATGCTCATAGGACCCGATGATCTCCGTCGCGCTGCCCTCCATCGGAAGGTCGAAGGCGAGGCCGACTAACAGCCACGCGATCCGAATGGAAGGTTGGAACGAAAGATAGCCAATATTCACGTCGATATTATCGCTGCCGGAAAGATCGGCCAGGTACGCGTCGCGCGAATCGTAGAGCGCGGAGAAATCGATCCCGAACAGCCAGTTGACGGCAAAATCGACGGTCGCCCCAATGGTGAACGCGAACCGTGGCGAGGAGTGCCACGGAAGGCTCGTGGACGCATTGGGAAGATTTTCGTTCTGGCGCGAAATGCCGCCCGTGAAATACGGGCCGCCGGTCACTTCCTTGAAAAACAGGAATGTCGATGTGTCCTTCGGGACCACCGGCAAATGATAGGGCTTCACCGGCTGTGCACGGAGCACTGTCGGGAATAGCAGGGCAAACAGTAGAACGATCCCAGGCCGGAACGATCGTTCCTTACCAATATACCACATCGAGCGTTCGTTTCTCCTCATCGAATGTTAAGGTTCCTCCTTCGCCGCGTACCACACTGCCGGAGAGCGAAAGGTTCCGGACCTTGTCCTGTTCCAGCGTAAACGCGACCGTCACAAATTCTCCACTTTGGGTGAGCAGGCGAACCGGCACGCGGGGGATGCGTCCCAACGCACGTGCGACGATCGCCGCACTCATGCATCCGGTCCCACAGGCTAACGTTTCTCCCTCGACTCCGCGTTCGAACGTGCGGATACGCAGGAATTTTTCATCGCCGTCCTCCCGCACCTCAATGAAATTGGCGTTCGCCCCGAGCGGCGCGAACTCGGAATGCCAGCGCACGAGCGGACCGTAATAGGCAACATCGAGGTCGTCGAGGCTCCCATCGACGGCTGCCGAGCGGGCGAGCGCATCGAAAAAGATAACAGCATGCTGAGAACCCAGATCGACATAGCTCGCTGGAACGCTCACACTATTTTCGAGCGGCAGTAAAAAGTCGAGCCGAACCACACTGGGGTCCTGAAAAAACACACGCACGTCCCCATTGGCAAGGATGTCCGCCCGGTTTTTCGCGCCCAGCACTTCGAATGGAATATGGTTCCTCGCTCCTTCGGCAAGATATCCGAAATCGCTCGCGGCCTGCACCGCACACCGCGCGCCGTTGCCGCACAGCATCCCGGTCGAGCCATCGGGATTGTAGAAGTCCATGCGGAAGTGCGCGCCCGTGCCACTATGGTTCACGAGCACGACGCCATCGGAACCAATCCCCGCCTTATAATCGCAGGCCACGCGAACGAACGCGCGCATCGACTCACGCGAGAGCGAAAGGGGATCCTCCCAGGTATTCATGACCACGAACGTATTGCCCGCGGCCGTATATCGCTGGAAGGAATGAGTCATGCTCGTGTAACACACGCGAGGCGGTGCAAAGTCCCCGGTGCAATCGCATGGGCGAAGAAAGGGAAAGTTTTCTGGAATCGTCTCGCACGATGGGAATGTTCGGAAGCAGCGTGTTCTCTTCTCACTTATTTATTTTCATTCCCCGTATGATCTCATACTTCCAACTTCGGACTGCGACCCTTTGTTTTTTGTTCGTCCTCAGTGCCTCGCTTGCGTATGGGCAGAAGAACGCGCCACCCTCTGGCCAGTTCGGCCTGGGTGTCTATGCCATTACGAGCAATCTTCCCAGCGGAGTGGAGGGAACGTATGCCATTAACGAGAATATGCAGGCTGGAGCACAAACTTCTCTTGCTGTCGTAAGCGCAGGGGGTGCAAGCTCCACTCTTTTTCTTCTTTCTCCGTTTTTCCGCTATCAATTCCCTTCGACGGTAAGCCCGTTCGTACAGGGAGGAATGCAAATTCTGTCGGGTGGCGGCGGTTCCAATTTCGGGATCTTTTTAGGAGGGGGCGTCGCCTATTATATCAATCAAACGATCGGCGTAAATGCGGGGATCGACCTGCTGAATATCTTTTTCAGTCCTTCGGTGACGACGTTCGGCTGGAGCGTCGTGCGCGTAGGCGCCGATTGGTTCTTTTAATCGCCGGTCTTCAGGGTCGCATAACATTTCACGGTTACGAATCGCCCATGCCGTAACTCGTAATCGTGGAACGTTCCCTCGTGCTGCATCCCGGAGCGTTCCAGGACACGGGCGGAGCGCACGTTTTCCAGATCGCACGTAGCGGCGACCCGGTGCATGCCCATCTCCTCGAACGCAAATCGGATCATTTCACGGACAGCTTCCGTCATGTAACCAAATCCCCAGTACTTACGAGTAAGCGTGTAACCCAGCTCAATCGAATGATGCTGAGGAGAGATATGATGGAAATCGCACGCGCCGATAAACTCGCGTGGATCCTTCAACTCGATCGCAAATGGTATTCGCTCGCGAGCAGCAAAATTCTTTGGGCATGTTTCTAAATACGCGATCGAATCTTCAATTGAAGTATGTGTCGGGAAGATCATATAGCGCGTGACCTCCGGATCACTGGCATACGCATATACTCCTTCCTTGTCCTCTATCCTGAGCTCTCGTAAGCGTAGCCGGGCCGTTTCAAGCAGCGGATGCGTTTCAAAAAACCGGGACAGATCGAGCGGAGCTATTTCAGCCGCCATGTCGTGCCCTCTTTGGTATCTTCGAGAACGATTCCCGCCGCGTCCAGCTCATTGCGGATGGCATCGCTGGCGGCGAAATCGCGCCGGTCGCGCGCCGCTTTGCGCTGGCGGATCAGGAGATGCATCGCGCTATCCATTTTTTCGGTGAGATCGCTCTGCGTCGATGCCGCGCGGGGCAAGATACCGAGAATGTTGCCCGCAAGAACGTTCCACGTGGACCGTAACGTCGCATATCGTCCTTTGTCCTGCTGCGTTAACGCAGAATTTGTTTCGGTCGAAAGGTCGTAAAGTGTGGCAATCGCTTTTGCCGTGTTGAAATCGTCGTCCATCGAAGCAATGAATTCCCGAACGAGCGAATTACTTTCTTCGAGGCCGGTTACGGGTAATCCCATGCTTGCCTGCAGAAGGCGGTGATAAGAGGATAATAATTTCTGATATCCCGCGTCGGCGGCGGCGATCGCCTCTTCGGTAAACTCGGTCGTGCTGCGATAATGCGATTGCAATATCGTAAAACGAAGCGAAAGGGGATCGTATTGCTGGTAGAGGTCGCGCAAATAGGCCGAGTTCCCAAGCGATTTTCCCATCTTCACGCCGCCGGTCGTGACCATATTGTTATGCATCCAGTATTTCACGAACGGCTTTTTCCCGGTGGCGCATTCGGACTGTGCGATCTCGCATTCGTTATGAGGAAATGAATTTTCGAGTCCGGCGCCGTGAATATCGAACGACTCACCGAGATACTTCATCGACATGGCCGAGCACTCGATATGCCAGCCCGGGAACCCCATACCCCAGGGCGAAGGCCATTGCAGAAGATGCCCTTTTTCCGCTCGCTTCCAAAGTGCGAAGTCCTGTGGCGAGCGTTTATCGGACCGTTCCTCTACTCTCCCGCTCGACTCCTGTTCTTCCGCCTTCCGCCCGGAAAGCTTGCCGTAATCCTTGTCCTGTGCGACATCGAAATAAACATTCCCGTTCACTTCATACGCATAACCTTTGGTAAGAAGCTCTTTGATGATCTCGATCTGCTCGATGATGTGGCCGGTCGCTCGCGGGGAAATATCGGGACGAGTGATATTCAGGGCGTCCATGTCCTCGAAGTAGCGGCGCGTGTAATACTCCGCCACTTCCATCGGATGCTTGCGTTCTTTTCGCGATTGAACCTCGAGCTTATCTTCTCCGGATACATCGTCGTTATCGGTCATGTGGCCGACATCGGTGATGTTCTGGACATACGTAACTTTTTTGTCCGGAAAGCGGAAGCGAAGGTAGCGGTTGACGATGTCCGCCGTGATATACGCCTTCGCATGGCCGACGTGAGCATCGCCATAGACGGTCGGCCCGCAAAAATAGACGCCGATCCGATCGGGATGAACGGATTCAAACGGTTCCTTACGCCGCGTAAGTGTATTGTAGATGTGAAGCGCCATTCGTGAATGTGACGGATCGGCCCATACCACCGACCGTCCCTAACTCTTCGAATTCATTACCAGCCAAAAATTTGGTCGAGCGAAAGCTGCTCGACATCCCCGTACTTCTCGAGGGCCTGCATGTCGATCTTATTTTTAGGCCCGATCACACAGATCGCATAATGATGCCCCGCGATATTCTGGAGTTGAAAGGCCTGCACCTGTTCGAAGGTCAACGCCGGTACGTTGCGATAGACGTCCTGGCGTACATCGTAGTCTACGCCCATTTTTTTTGCGTGCTCGTACGACCACAGGATCCCTTCCCGCGTCGTACGCTCGCTCGCGAGGGTATGTTCGAGCGAAACTTTCGATTCGTCGAATAATTTATCGGCGCGCGGCATCGTATCCAGGATCGAGAACATGCTTGCGAGCGACTCCGGCATTTTATCCGACTGCGAGCCGACATACGAGAAAATATAGTAGGGATCTTCTTTTTTCGGCCCTTCCGCGTACCGACTATAGACCGCATAGGCAAGCGCTTTGGACTCGCGAATCGTCTGGAACGTGATCGAGGCCATCGAACCGCCGTAATACTCGTTGTAGAGCGACAGGATGGGAGCCATTTTTGGATCGTACGACGGCAGCCCTTTCGAGAGCATGATGATCTCCGCCTGCGCCATATCGTAATCGACAAAATAAACTTTATTCCGGTCGGTCGGCTGGTGCACGTAGGCGATTGGGGGAGGGGCCGGCCGGTGGCCTGTTACGGTGTGAAGCTTGTCGAGCGAGGCCGTCAGCGCCTGCTTCGTTTTCGGGCCATAATAAAGAATGTGGTGCTCATACCGCGTAATACCCGAGATCCGGCCCAAAAGATCGGAAAGCTTGAGCCGCTCGAGCTCCGCGTTCGAAAGGTCGTTCGTCTGCGGGTTAATGTTCCCATATTCGGCATAATCGCGGAGTGCCGTAAAGAGGATCGCGCGGCGGTCCTTTTTGGTGTCCTCACGCGATTTCAGCGTTCGCGCGATGAATTCATGGAGCGTCGCCGTGTCGGAAGTCGGATGCGCGAGGACCTCCTCCAGGAGCGCGACACTCTTTTCGAAATTCTTATCGAGGCCGGTCATCGAGACCGTCGCTTCATCGTCCGAGGAAGAAGCCGAGAGCTCCGCTCCGAGGGAGAACAACTTCGTCTTCAACTGGGCCGGCGTCAGCTTGTCCGTCCCGATAAAGTCGATATAATCCAGCGCGTAGGTGAGTCCCTTATCATTCCGGTTCCCAAGCTCGATGACATACGAAAGCGTGAACCGGCCGTTCTCGGTATTATGCAAATATTCCACCGGAACGCCATTTCCGAGCTTCGTGTGCACGATCGCCGTTTTGTAATCCAGGAACTCGGGCTGCATGGCCGGGACCGGCATCGCTTCGACCGATTTCAGGAAATCGGATTGCGCCGAGCGGTTCACTTCCACTGGGGTGATCGGCGGCTTCACGACCTTCACGACATTCCGCCGCTCGCCGGTGCGCTTATACACGACCGAATAATTGTTCCCATAATACCGATTCGCAAAGGCCACGATCTCTGCCTTCGTCACGTGAGAAAGGGAATCGAGTTCGTGCGCTTCGTCGCTCCACTCCGTGTGGTGAATAAACGCGTTCATCATCGCGTCCGCGCGGCCCCAATCGTTTTCGTACGAGCGAAGGCGCTGCAGTGTTAGATTATTGATGATCGCGGAGAGCAGGCTCGCATCGAACGCACCCTGCTTTACGAGCTCGATCTGCGAAAGCAAAAGGTTCCGAACGTCATCGAGCGCTTGTCCTTCTTTCGGTTTTCCCTCCAGGATCTCCGCGCTATAGTCGTTCATCTCCTCCAGATCGGTCGAGGCCTCGAGCACTTTCTGCTGTTGGTTGAGATTCAGATCGATCAGCCCCGCCGTGGAGTTCGAAAGCAGCAAGTCCATCATCTTCAGGACCTTCGCTTCGTGCGAATTAATGCCCGGAAAGCGCCACGCCATCAGGATCGATTCAGGTTCCGGGCCATAGACCTCTCGGACGGCCGGCTGTTCCAGCGGCGTTTCCTTCGGCACGTCCCATGGGGGGAGTGACTTCGGTACCCAACCCGAAAACTTCGCGACGATCTCGCGGATCACGCTATCGGGATCGAAATCGCCTGCCATCACGATCGCCATATTGTTCGGCACATACCACTTCGAATAAAACTCCTCGATCTTTTTGATGGAAGGATTTTTTAAATCGTGGATCGTCCCGATCGTCGTGTGCTGGCCATAGGGATGGACCCGAAAGAGCGCGGCCATGAGCGTTTCCCATGCCTGCTCGTCGTCATTGTCCAAACCGCGGTTCTTCTCTTCATAGACGGCTTCGAGCTCCGTATGGAAGAGCCGGAGCACGGGATGCCGATAGCGTTCGGCCTCGATCGTCAGCCACGGCTCGATCTCGTTCGATGGGATATTATCGAGATAGACGGTCTGCTCGTCGGAGGTAAACGCATTCGTTCCGGTCGCCCCAAGTGCCGAGACCATCTTATCGTATTCGTTCGCGATGGCCCAATGCGCGGCAAGGCCGCTCACGGAATCGATCGCGTGATAAATACGAGCCCGGGAGTCCGTATCGGTTGTGGCACGATAGACCTCATATAAATTTTCGATCGTATCGAGATACGGCTTCTCTTTCGCGTAATCGATCGTCCCGAATTTATCGGTCCCTTTGAAGAGCAAGTGCTCGAGATAGTGGGCAAGGCCGGTGGCATCGTTCGGATCGTATTTGCTGCCTGCGCGAACCGCGATCATGGTCTGAATGCGCGGCTCCGATTTATTGACGCTGAGATAGACCGTGAGGCCGTTCTTCAGTTTATAAAGGTGCGCATTCAGCGGATCGCCGGGAACCGGAATGGCGGCTTCATATAAATAGCCATCGGCCGCATGAAGGACGTAGCCCGGCGTCGCCTTTGGCAAGCTCGGCTGGGCAACGGCGTAATCGACGCACGCGGCGGTGAAAACGGAAAGAACGAAAAACGCGGCGAGAAAACGAGTGTACTTCATTCGATAATGATCGTGAGATATTCTACGATGACCCTGTGGCCATGACCTGGCTATTTTTTATTCCCCACCCTGCATTCCGGCCGGAATGGGCTGGTAATTGATGTTCGCAGGCGGAACGAAAAGCGAGTCCGGAAGCGATTTGCGCTCGAACTTCACAAATTCCATCGTGAGGGCCGTGTCCCCGGCCTGCGTGACAACGATCTTGATGGGGAGCATCCCTTTGGAACTGATCTCGCGGAAGGCGTTCGCCACACCGGAATCGTTATTCGGCTGATCGCGCATATTGCGGTAGACCGTCTGGCACAGATCCGGCGGGAACCCCGGGCTGGCCCAGATGGTCACGTCCTGCTTCGGACCCGTCAGTACGAACTCCTGCGCGGTATGGCCGGCGATCGTCTGCGTCTTGCCGGTCGCTTTCAGATTGCTTTTGCCGGTATCTTTTGGCGACAGGTCGCTCGTCATGCCGCGGCCAAGCGCCGCAACGACGATATATACCTTTTTCTTTGCATCGTCGAGATACGTTTTGATATTTCCCTGAACGCCCATGTCCATGTCCATTTCCGAGCGCTCTCCTTTAAAGCTTACGATCGAAGGATGGCTCTCGTCATCAATCGATGGCAGATGGAGCGACCAGGTGACGGTCCCTTCGAAAGGCTGCTGGGCTCGAACCGGACCGGAAATCGCTAACAGAAAAAAAATTGAGGCACAAGCGTACACGTATTTTTTCATCGTACTATAAAAAAAAATGGAAATTTCGGCGGCGGACCAATGACCAGGCTACCGGCGCCAAAGGCTGGTCTGAACGGGCCGCTCCTGTGAAGAGTGCCGATCGAGCGACGTTCTGAACCAGGATTCGGCGAAGCGTTCGGCTGGCACTACGATTGAGCAAATCCTGGAAGTGGACCAAGCTCATGCATCGCTGTGGAACTTTGGCGGCGAGAGCGCATTGGGCCTATCGAAACGCGTCTGGGCCGAAATGAACCGCGACCGCATCTTCGATTCGGCTGCCTCGCTCGCATATTATCTCCTCTTAGCAATATTCCCGTTGCTTATTTCGGTCGTAAGCCTGATGTCGCTCGTCACGGGAGGCGGCACAACGCTCCTGGACTCGTTACTGACCCAGGCCGGGCGTATGATGCCAGCCGACGCCTTTCGTCTGATCGCCATCGCTGCACGAAAAATCGAAGCGCAGTCGAACGGAGGGCTTATTACGATTGGCCTTATAGGAACCTTGTGGTCGGCTTCGAGTGGGATCGCTTCGATCATGGACAGCCTCAACGTTGCGTATGAAGTCAGGGAATCGCGATCGTTCGTAAAACGCCGCGCGATCTCGCTTGCCCTTACGATCGGGCTCACCGTGCTCGCGACGATCGGTGCCGGGCTCCTTGTAGCGAGCGATAAAATCGGGATCCTGCTGGAACACGTTTTTCCATATTCGTGGACGCTCTGGGCCGGGGCCGCACTATCGGTGTGCTCCGGGCTTCTTGCGATGGTTGCCGGCTTTGGTTTTATTCACTATTTCGGGCCGAACGTCCACGACGCGCGGCGCGCCTTCCTCACGCCCGGCTCGCTCATCGGGATCCTGCTTTTTCTCATTGCTTCGTTCGCACTTTCGATCTACCTTCGCATCTCCGGGGGTTTTAGCTCCAGCCTGTACGGTGCCTTCGGAGGCGTGATCGTCTTGCTGCTCTGGCTCTATTTCCTGGGACTCGCGATCCTTATCGGCGGGGAAGTAAACTCCGAAATTGCAAAGGCAAATGCATAGGAACCGACCCTACCACGACATCCACCGAACGAAAGCCGAAACCGAACGAACGTCCCTCGAAAAAATTAGCGTAAAACAGTAAGGCCTGTAGAACACTGTTCATGAATTTCGATTTGAAAATTAGTAGGTAAAATATTCGTAAGTTCGTGTCCTGCTCAACACGTTGAGTTTAATTCAATCTATTTTATGAAGAATTTCATTTTGGTCTCTTGTTTATTTTTGCTCGTTTCGATGGGGCTCGCATCGAAAATTTTAATCCAAAGCGCCTTCGCACAACGATCGTTGGGAGCAAATACGATTGTGCTCGACGATGGCTCGGGACACACGATCACGCTTAAGACGCCTGCAAATGGATGGACGGGAAATATTCCATTTGTCATCCCAATCCCTCCGGCCGGTAATCCGCCATCCGGGTTTGTACATGTGGGTACAGCGCTCGGTCAAATTCTCACATGGAATCCCGCCGACGGCGTGCAGGGCGCATGGGATGCGACGTCCTTCGCTGCGGCAGGTGCCATCACAGGGACTGGAACAAGCGGATCGCTTCCGCTCTGGACCGGCTCATCGACCCAAGGCAATTCCCTTCTGACAGATAATGGGACAACGCTCTCTTACTCTGGCACACATATCAACACTGCAGTGGACTATCAGATCGCGGGCAGTACAGTCGTTTCCAATCCAGGAAGTGGAAACATGTTCGTCGGGGTCGATGCAGGATTTTCGAATACGACCGGCTGGAATCATACG
>Ga0070741_10009374_pt1 | contig 19067 bp, 20 predicted proteins | sample Coa_R1_4_FD_66440 | JGI IMG/M metagenome (GOLD analysis project Ga0070741, IMG submission 66440) | Surface soil microbial communities from Centralia Pennsylvania, which are recovering from an underground coalmine fire - Coalmine... | ecosystem: Environmental > Terrestrial > Soil > Unclassified ...
ACGATCGACAGCCCGAGGCCGTGGTGGCCGTCAGCCGCCGCGCCCCGGCCGCCGTTGAGGCGCTCGAAGGGCTCGAACAGACGATCGATCTCTGAAGCGTCGACCAGCGGCCCCGTGTTGGTCACCGTCAGCAGCGACCGACCCGCCTCGGCGGTCGTCCGGACCATGACTTCACCGCGGTGGTCGTTATGACGGATCGCATTGTCGACCAGGTTCGCCACCAGCCGCTGCACTAAGGCCGGGTCGCCGGAAGTGGGCGCGGGGTGAAGCCCCGCGCGCTCGATCTCAAGCCCCGCCTTGGCCAGTGCCCGCGCCGCAAGTTCAGACAGATCGAGCGGCTCGCGATGCTCGAGCCCGCGCTCGCTCGACGCAAGCGTAAGCAGCGCCTCAATCAGACGCTCCTGGTCGCGCCCCGATGCCAGCAGCTCCTCGCAGGTCGCCCGCAACTGGGTGGCGCTTGCGTCCGAGTCGGCGAGTGCAACCTGGAGCAAGGTGCGCTCGACCGTCAGCGGGGTACGAAGCTCGTGCGAAGCGTTGGCTACGAACCGGCGCTGTGCCTCGAACGACGCCTCCAACCTGGCCAGCAGGGCATCGAAGGTGTCTCCCAACTGCTTGAACTCGTCGTCGCGCCCGGTGAGGCCCAGCCGCTCGTGCAGATTCCCCGCCGAGATCGTCTGCGCGGCCGCCGTCATCTGGCGCACGGGACGGAGGACCCGCCCTGCGAGAAACCAACCGAACACGGCGGACGCCACGGCCGTCACCACCAGCGTCACCCAGGACGCTGCGAGCAGCTGGTTCACGTCGGCCAAGTGCTGCTGGGACACCGCGTGGTGCAGGACGAGCGAGTGGGGCCCGACCGGCACGGCGGCAACCCCGCTGCTCGAACCGACCATCTCGCCGTGCGACCCCACGAGATAGATGACGACCACGATCGCCGTACCGAGCGCCAGGAACACGCCCGAGTACAGCAGCGTGAGACGCAGGCGGACGGTGCGTGGCATCAGATCCGATAGCCCGCTTCGCGCAGGGTCTCGATCACCGGTGGGTCGCCCAACTTCGCGCGCAGGCGACCGATCGTGGTCTTGACGGTACTCGTGAACGGGTTGGTCGCCGCGTCCCATACCCGCTCCAGCAACTCCTCGGCCGAAACCACGCGGCCATCGGCCGCGAGCAAGCACTCCAGCAGCGCGAACTCCTTCGGCGTTAGCGACAGGGGTCGCTGGCCCCGGAAGGCCATCCGCCTGGCCGGGTCCAGGACCACATCACCGCGGGCGAGGGTCGGCGGCAACGGCGTAACCGCCCGTCGTCCGAGGGCGCGGATCCGTGCGACGAGCTCGGGGTACTCAAATGGCTTCGGCAGGTAGTCATCGGCTCCGAGCTCCAGGCCCTCCACACGATCGCGGATGGTGCTTGCAGCCGTGAGCATCAGCACCCGCGTCTCTGCGCCGGAGGCGACCAGCGCTCGGCAAACCTGATCGCCGTGCACCCCCGGGAGGTCGCGGTCCAACACGACCACGTCGTAGCGGTTGACAGTGACTTGCGCGAGTGCCTCATTGCCATCGAACGCCAAGTCGACCGCCATCCCCTCACGCCGCAGCCCCTCGGCCACCGCGCTGGCGAGCCGCCCGTGGTCTTCGACAACTAACACCCTCATCGTCCCTGATAAGGATGGCGCAGCGTAGGTGACAGCACGGTCACGCCGGCTGTGACGGTCCTGGCACCCGCCGCCGGTTACAACGGCGGGCATGCGACCTCTAGCGATCATCACCATTGCACTCCTTGCCGCGGCCTGCGGATCCTCGCCCAGCTCGCCTGGCACCGCTCAGTCATCGCGCAATCCCGCCACCCAGGCGTTCAGGTTCGCGGCCTGCATGCGCGACCATGGCGTGCGCGACTTCCCAGACCCGCAGGTCACGACGACGCCCGGCGGCCACGGAGTCGGAATCCGGCAGGTCGTCCCGGCTTCGGTCGGGCGTTCGCCGAAGTTCAAGGCCGCCCAGAAGGCGTGCCGTGGGATCATGCCGGCCCCGGGAGCCGGGGGGCAGGCGCACTCAGGGCCATCGAAGGCGATCTTGCTTACCTTCGCAGGGTGCCTGCGCAACCACGGCGTCTCCGATTTCCCCGACCCCAATGCCCAGGGACAGCTGACCCTGCAGATGATGAGCGCCGCGGGTGTCGACCTGAAAGCGCCATCATTCCTTCGGGCCGCCAAGGCATGCGTCGGCGCCACACACGGCGCCATCACGCTCGCAGAGGTCGCCCGCGCCGTCAACGGCCCGCACTGAGTATGTCTCGTGGCCTGTGTGTTTGGGTCGCGTCAGGCATCCCCGACCCGCGCTAAGGCACCCACCGCTCGCCGGCCGGCGTGACCATCAGCTCGTGCGTGAGGGCGCGCGACTCCTGCTGCACCAAGAAGGAGACCGCCGCTGCGATCTGTGCCATATCGCCCAGGGCGTCACGCGGCGTCTCCCGTGTGAATGCCTCCGTTTTGGGCGACTCGATGGTCGCGTCGACGATCAGCAGCGCGGCATGGATGCCGTCCTGGCGAAGCTCCTGCGCTGCCGCCTGTACCAGGGCGCGCGCCGCGAAAGCCCCGGCTGCCCACAGCCCCCTGCCCGGCATGGCCCGCCGCGACGAGCCGCCGGTGATCTGTACCAGCGCACCGCCTTCGCTCTGCGCCAGCGCCGCAGCTCCGACCGAGAGAAACACGAACGCCTGCTCCGCCACCGCGACCGTCCAACCGCGGAACGCTTCGAGGTCTGCCGCGGCCAAAGGGCCGCCACCGAACGGACCACTCGTGATGGGGCGTGCGGCTGTGACGGCGTTCACGACGGCGTCCAGCGACCCGAACTCAGCTCTCGCCGTCGTCAACGCATCGCTCAATGAGGCCGCATCCGCAGCATCGGCATCGAGCGCCAACGCGCCCCGCTGCCGCACACGCTCCAATGTGTCCTCGCTGCGTGCCACACCCGCGGCATTCCAACCGAGCTCGAGGAAGTGATCGATGACCGCTCCCCCAAGGTTGCGCGCTCCGAGTACCACCACTGTTTTAGCCATCTCAGACTCCTTCTGCGGTTTAGGCGGGATCGGTGAAAGTGCCGGGGCTGGCAGGCGTGGCCCGGAATTCTTGCGACCGCTCTGGGCTCGCCTGCGCCAAGGCTGCTTTCACGCCGTCAGCACTGAGATCGGTTGTGTACACAGGCGTGCCAGGCTGCTGGCGCCAGGATTCGTCCAGACCTCCGGCGTCAACGGCGTCAAAGCCCAGCTGGTCGACAAGCTCCATCACGGTCGACTTCGCGGCCTCGACGTCTCCGGCTACGGGAAGGCCGATCCGGTCAGGAGACCCTGGGGGCCGGCCGTAGTCGCGCAAGTGCGCTGCATAAATGTTGTTGAAGGCCTTGATCACCGGGCGGCCGAGCTGCTGCGAAACCCACTTGCTTTCCGGCATCCCCGCCTCGATCGGATCGAGGCGCCCGTCGCGCTGGCGGGGGTAATAGTTGCCGGTGTCGATGACCACGACTCGGTCGCTCACGCCGTCGAAGAGATCCCCAGGCAGCAACGCCACGTTCTTCTCGGGAATCGTCACCACAACCACCTCCCTGCCTCGAGCCGCCTCGCGTGCCGAGACCGCCGTAGCACCCGTTTCGTTCTCCACCTCGCGCAGCGAGTCCGGTCCGCGCGAGTTTGCGATTACCACGTCATGACCGAGCTCTGTCCAGCGGTGCGCCAGCGCACCGCCAATGTTTCCAGCACCGATGATCCCGATCCGCATCTTCGCTCCTCAGTTGTTCGTGATGGCGAGCTGCTTGCGCAGCTCGGCGACCTCCGCCTCGAGCGCTTCGACACGCGCTTCGAGGCTGCCACCTGCCGCTGGCAGACGGGGGCCGGGCTTGACCAAGGGCGTGAGGCCGGATTGGGCCAATGCCTGTTCGCCCAGCAGCTGCTCGAATCGATCCTCCTTCTGGCCCGGGCGGCGCTCCAGCCGCCTGGCGTAGCCACGCTCAACAAGGGTTCCAAGCACCCGCTCCACCGCGTCGAGCGAGCCCACGCTCGACATGCGATCGCTGCGCGCCTTGAGCTCGCCCGGAGTTTGCGGCCCGCGCAGCAGCAGGACGGCCAGCACCGCCAGTTCTTCGCGGCCGAGACCGAGAGCTTCCTCGGCCAAATGGCGATACTTGACAGCCCGACTGCCATGGCCACTTGCAAGCCGCGCGAGTCCATAGCGACTCAGCCGGGTGGCGGCCTCCCGCACGGCCGCCTCCTCGTAGTTCGTAACCGGATCGCGATTGGTCGACTGATTGCAGGCCAACCTGAGGGCGTTGAGCGATAGCGGGTACTGGTCCGGGGTCGTCCACCGCTTCTCAATCAGGCAGCCAAGCACCCGTTGCTCCACGGCGGTGAGCTCACGAATATGCACGGCGCGAGGATAAAGGTAGGCGCGTGCTCGGGCGGACCATGCTCGGACTTACCCAGGGACGCCTGCACAACGAGGTAGGACGCGCGACGGCCGCTCGGCGTGTGAAAAGTATGTCTTAATGAGTTTATCTGAGTCTTAGAGAATCTATATTGGACCGCGGATGAGCTCTGGAACTCCTCGGTGGTTGATCGATGCGGCTCAGCGCGGGAATCGCCACGCCCAACACCAGCTCCTTGAGCGCTACGAGCCGCTTGTGCACCGTGTCGCCGCCGAGCTGAGGCCACCCCCTCACATGACGCGTGAGGATCTCGAGCAAGAGGCGCGGATAGGGCTCGTGGCCGCAATCCGCGCGTGGCGCCCCGAACGCGGTCCGTTCCCCCCGTTCGCAGACCGCTGCGCGTCAAACCAGGCACTGCTCGCCGTGCAGTCGGGCTTCACCCGCAGACAGGAGCTGTTGAACCAGGCACTCCGGCTCGAGGACACCCGGAGTCGCCGTAGCACGGCCCGAGACGGCCGGCCGCCGCTCGCGATCGTTGACTGCCTGGCGACCCCGGCGGACGCCCGTACCGACCCTGAGTCCCGCCTGCTCGTGCACGAAGAGCTCATGTGCGTGCTGCGTGCGCTGTCGATACTCAGCGACGGCGAGCGCACTGCCCTCGCCGGCGTCCTTGACGGGGAGCGTTACGAGCGCCTGGGCCCAGCGCTGGGTCGCACCGCCAAGGGCGCGTCCCAGGTCGTCTACCGCGCCCGCCGCAAGCTCGCCCGAGCGCTGCCGCGCGTGGCGTAAGGCCGAATCGCGCCCGCTATCAAACGCCGAGCACGTAGACCACCATCGTCCGACCGTCACCGAAGCGGTCTGGGTGTACTCGGGTTGGGGTTCGGCGTTCGGCACCGAGACGCTCCGCGACTCGTATCGAAGCCCGGTTGCCCTCCTCGATGTCAAGAACCAATGAATGCAGCCCCGCATCGGCGGCGATCTTCATCATCTCGGACACAGCGGCAAACGCCAGCCCTCGCCCTCTCGCATCGGGCAGGAGCCAGAAGCTCAGCTCCCCGGCCGGCTGGTCGCTGGTTTGCACCGCGGCAGATCGGACCGCCTCCGAGGCGAATTGCGGCAAACGTATGGCGACCCTCCCGAGCGCGCGATCGTCGTCGGGCAGACAGATCGCCCGCGTGGGACCACGGTCCTCGGACACCTCCCTGTGGAGCCACGCCGGGAGATCCTCCGCCATCCGCCACCAAGGACGGAGATACTCGTCCTCGGTCATCAGAGCGACCCGGTCTATATCCGCCATCCGCCACCGCCTGAGCCTTACTTCCGGCACTGGGACGCAAGCTAGCGGCTCGCACCCGAGGGAGCCTTCGGAAGAGCGGCTGCTTCAGGAGCGCGCGGCCGCCATCTGCTTGAGCATGTCGTCGTGGTCCAGGTCGATGATCGTGCGGGCCTCGGCGGCAGAGAGCGGATCGCGGCTGAGCGTGAGCTGGTTGTCCTGCAGCTCCTCGCCGCCGAACGACCAGTTGGTCGAGCCCGTGATCAGATACAGACCATCGACGACGAGCAGTTTGTCGTGGCTGATATCACCACGCGAGGAACGACCGATCGCGATCGAGTTACCGATCAGGTTGTTGTTAAACGACGCGAGGATGGCCTTCTCCGCCTTTCCGCCCGCTTGGCTCTTGTCGAGGCTGAGCGTTACGGCGATGGCGTCGTTGAGGGTGTGTATGCGAATGATCGCGCTGGCCTGAGGGTCGTCGAATCCGTACATGTTCACGGCGATCGAGTGTGTGGCCTGGAGGAGCGTCCAGATGATCACCGGGTGGATGCCGGGGTCACGGGGCGCGTAGAAGCTGAGCGCTTGTTGGCTGTAGCCCGGTGGGAATCTGCCGGCTTGCTTGAAGCGGCCAAGACCCTCGAATGGGACCGCGGACAGGTCGGCAAGGCTCAGGCCGGCAAGGTCGGCGCGCGGCTTGGTGAAGTCGGGAGGGTCCTCCCACTCCTCTGCAAACGCGCGGGCCACGCGCTCAGCTTCGCAAGCGCAGCGGACAGGTCCGGTCAGTCAATCCCCTGGGAGCGACACCACGAGCCAGAGTGAGCGGTGTCGGCGGATGATGAAGTTGCCAACCCGACTGGTGACGATGTAAGTACGCCGTCCGTCGGAAGCCAGGCGCACGGGCCCCGCGACACCGGATGCCGCCACCCCGGCGGCCCTGCCGCGGCGCTCAAGAGTCACGATCACCCGAGCCGTGCCATCGCGCGCGGGCAGCTTCGCCAGCCTTCCCTCGCTCCATTCCCCGTAGTCGCGCACGAACCTGACCGCGGCATTCCGTACCGGACGAGGGACGCTTGAGTGGCGCGCCAGGTCAGGCTCACCGCCGTAGGGGGATGAGCGCGGCGCGAAGCCGATCGGCGAATGCCCTGAGCGGCCGTGGGTGCGTCGTGAGCCGGCGCCAGGCCGGCCGGCGCTCCCAGTCAAGATGGAGGTTGCGCCTAGCATCAGCACGAGCACGGCCACGCTGAGGATCGCGCGCCGTCTGCGACCCGCTCCGGCAGCGGGCTTGGTGCGCGCCGGCGCCGACCCTTCAGTCCTCAGCACGAGCCGCCTGCGTACATAGGCCCGGGCCCGGGATCCTGCTCTGTCTTAGCGCCGAGGCTGCGCAGAAAGCGCGCGAACGCCCGCCCTCCCGGGTCGACGTTGTCCTGTTCGGTGCAGCCGCATTGCGACCACGGAACGGATGGCGTGTCGAGCCCCTTCGCCCACCCCCACTCCGTCCAGTCGGGCCCGGGATAGGCGGTGGCGATCGTATCGCCCGCAGAGAAGGTCGTGCCGGGTTTGAGGATGCTCCCGATGTGCTCGGCGACGTAGATGCACTTGTCGGCAAACTCGCCGGCGGCAAGGCGGTAGTCAAACCACGGTCCGTAGACCCCCCACGACCCGATTGCCACGATCGTGCCCGCGCCGATCGCCCTGACCGGCTCGACCTTGAGCGGGTCGTAATCGACCCCCTGATCGTTGCGCGACGGCGCCCATGCCTCACCCTTGAAGGGGTCGATATACCCGCCCGGGGCGGTCACGCACCCCGCCGCCGCGACGGTCGCCGTCCCCGCGCCCTGGTAGGCGTGCGCATCGGCGATAACGCGGTCGGCATAGGCGGCGGCCGCGGGGCCGGAGCCGTTGTAGGCCTCGGCGTAGCGCCAGTAGGCATCGATTGGCTTACCAGTCGGCGCCCCCTTGTCTTTGAGCAAGACGAGGGCTGCCAGCTCCACCGCTGTCGTCGGGTCATGTGGCCCGAGCGCCGGGTTTGGCAGGTCATGACGCAGCGCGTCGTATGCGTCGCCGGCGGCTCCGCCGATGCCGATCGCCATCGGTCCGGACGCTCCCGCGAAATTCGCCACTCCCGGTCCGCGCGCACCCGGGATCGGCGTGCAAGAGGGGGCGGGGAAGCGGCCTTGATTGCATTCTTCCTCCCCGATTCCGGCAAGGACCTCCCATGGAATCTTGTAGCGAGCGCCGACCTGCTCGTAGATGCGCAGAAAGTCGGCGGGGATGTCGCGTCGCGCGACCTGCGACGGCGTGTCTCCAACCCCAGCCCCGCCCAAGCATCCCTGGCCGACCAGCACAGAGATCAGGGCGAGACCGATCGCAAGCAGTATCAGGGCGGCGGCCCCGACGACCAGAATCCAGGTCGTGCGCCTGCGGGTGACTACAGGCACGGCTCCGATTCACCCGCCGTCGACCGCGCTCACGACCCACCCTGCTGGTGTTTCGCGCACCATGACGCGAACGGCGTAGGACACGATCCCCCCGTCATCGATGATCGCCGTCGCAAGCACGACGCCGCGCTTCTGACCGCTCGCCTCCAGCGAAATGACCCGCGGACGGCGACCTCGCTCGGCGGGCGCAACGAAGGCGCGCCGTCTTAGCCCGCGGCGCAACGGGAGGCCCACCGCGTGGACCGAGGAGGCCGTGCCGTCGCCATAGGCGAATCGCAAGAAGCCCCTCATGAACCGACTCGTCGCTGCACGTGCGCGAGCAAGTTGGCCGGGTGAGACCGTCTCGGCGTGGCGCAACACGTATCGTCCTGTGGTGGCACGACGGGTCGCCGTTCGCGACGGGTGACGTGCCACAAGGGTTCTTTTCGGTGCTGGAGCGACGGCGAACGCGGTCAATACGAGCGCCGCAACGCCCATCGCCGCCAAAGCCAGGACGCGAGCCGAGGGTGAGATGCGACCACGCAGCGGGAGCCGACGGTTCACCGCGGCACGACTGCTTCTGAGACGCCGAGGACAGCGGGCACATCGGAGAGGTATTGGCGAGTCGCTTGCACTTCTCGCGCCGGGAGGCCGAGCCACCGAGCAGGCACACAACCGTGCCGCTCGTCATGCTGGCGGTCGATAGATGAGCGACCTCGATGAGATCTACAAGCGGCTTGCGCGCACCTGGCAGCAAGAGGAGCTTGCTGCTCGGTACCGGACCGCCACGGGTGGAGATGTGCGCGTGAGGCGCGGACGGCGAGATGCCGACCGGGCACTCCCGGCGGTTGCCACCGCCCTACCAGCCAGCGCGACCCTAGGTGTGGCCGTCTACGTACTCCACTTGCTCCGCGCCGGCGCTCAAGGCGACCTTGCGCAGCGGCTCATCGAGAATGCGGAACGCAATGCCGCGAGCGCCCTGCACCAGTGCCATCGAGCGCTCGAGCTTGACGCTGCCGCCCATGGCTACACCACGGAGGAGTCGGTGCCAAGCATCTGCGACGTCGCGACTGGGCTTCTGCGCTCTGCTCGCCTCGACCAGGAGCCACCGTCCGTGGTTCAAATGACACAAGATGCGATTAGCTGGCTATCACGGTCGGTGATCGAGCTCGACCAAGAGTCCAGCGAGGTGCCAAGCAGTCTCCGCGAGACGCTGGGACGGCTACTTGCGGTCTGGGTCTTTGCGCAGACCGCTCGTGAGCTCGCGAACTCCAGCTGATGGACCGTCGAGTTGACTGGGTTCGTGTCTATAAGGGAGGAAGCAGATCCCAGATAGGTGGGACACGAAGCCGCAGGTCTGGCTGTTTCCCTCGTTGTCGCTCGCGATCCAGAGCCCCGCCTTGGTGATCAGCATGTCATCAGCGCCGACCCCGCGAGATCTCTCGTAGTACCCGGCGCCGTTGGTTTTATCTAAGTACAGCTTTCCGCTCTTAGGTGCTAGCCCCTCCATTCCCACCGCGTTGTAGGCGCCAGGGCCCTGGAAGCTGCAGCCGTAGGTATTCATCGACCAGCGCTCGTGGCCGCCGAAGTAGGCGGTACTGGCATCGGCCGCGGTGCTGTAGAGCGAGTCGCAGCCGGTGTAGTTGATCCAGAGCGGCTTCACCCTGGTCTGGGTAGCGGGAAAAGCCACCGCGGCATCGCAGAGTCCGGTCAGCGGGAACTGACCGTGTTGCAGCCCGTAGGCTTTACCGCCCGTCGTAGCAACGTAGATCCTGCCATCGCCCGGTGACCAGGATGCCGCCCGAGCATAAAAGGGCTCGGTCTCTTTGCAGTGACCGGCGAAAGCGCGCGAGTACCAGCCGGTCACCTTCGCCTGCGAGCCGCCGAGATACAGCATGAAGATCTGCTGGCGTCTTAGTCCTCCGGCTCGTGTGAAGTCGCCCATGACCAAATCCCGCTCGCCGTTGTGGCTGAGCGCTTGGTTGTACACCTTGGTTCCGTTGTACGCCACACCCGGAAACTGATAGTGCCCGCTGATGTCCAGGTGCACAAACCCATCGTCCCTACCCGTCGTGGGGTTCAGGCCGGTCATGTACGGGTTGGCGGTGCTGCCGTTGATCCTCGTGTAATAGCCACCGGCCAGAATCCGGTCGCCCACCGCAAGAAGCGTCTCCACGGGAGCCGACGCATGGTGAGCGAACCCCGGCACAAGTCCGCCGGTGATGGTGCTGATCTCAGCGAGATTCTTTACGTGAGTTCCGTTCACCGAGGTGAAACTCCCGCCGATGTAAGCGTGGGAGCAATTGCCGTGGACGAAGGTAATCGAGTTGACCTCACCGTTGACTTTCGGACGCCATTTCGTCAGCTTGAACGGCCAGGTATCGCCGAAGCTAAAGACGTTCTGGCGCGTACGCGTGACGCCACGGTGAACTATCCGCGAAAACGACCCCACCGCATACATCGTCTCACCGCACTGAACCAGCTGGCGGATCTGCTCGATCGGGTTGGAATCTTTTACGCTGAAATGTGGCGTGCCGGCGACCGGTCTGGGCCACACCCCGGTACCCGGGGCCGGCACCCCGCTCCCGTTCATCGGTATCTCGGCGCGAGCGACCGAGACGCCTGACGCCATCAGTGCGATGCCCGCCACCAACGCGATCAAGTACCTCTGCATCGCCCGTCTACCTATCTCCAAGCAAGCCGCGAGCCTCATCTGTTCGGTAAAAAGCAGATGCCGGAGAGCCCCGACGTGAAGCCACACGTCTGGCTGTGGCCGAAGTTGTCGCTGGCGATCCAGAGGCCCGCGCGGGTGCGCAGCATGTCGTCGGCACCGTGCCCGCGGGATCTCTCGTAGTACCCGGCAGTGTGGTATTTGTTCGTGAGCAGGCGCCCGCTGGCAGGGGCAAGTCCCTCCATCCCGCTGGCTGTGATTGCGCCGTGACCCTTGAAGTTGCACCCGCGAGGGTTCATCGACCAGCGGTCGTGACCGCCGAAATAGGCTCTGCTGCCGTCAGCTGCTGTGCTGTAGAGGGAGTCGCAGCCGGTGTAGTTTTTCCAGATCGGATAGACCGTTTTTTCGGCAGCCGGAAACGCCGCCGCGACGTCGCAAAGCCCGGTTAGCGGATACTTTGGAGAACTCCCGTGTGGGAAGCGCCCCGTAGACGCGATGTAGATCCTGCCGTCACTCGGGGACCAGGACGCGGCTCGGACGTAGAGCGGCTCGTGGACATCGCAGTGACCGTTGAAAGCGGGCGACCTCCACCCGGTGAGCTTGGCTCTGGCGCCGCCGACATTGATCATGAACATCTGCTGGCGCTTGCGTCCGCGGACCGACGCGAAATCACCGATCACCAAGTCCAGCTTGCGGCTGTGGCTTAGTGCCTGGTTGTAGATGTGGGTTAGGTTCCCGACCACACCCGGAAACCGGATGTTCCCCCTGATTCTCAGGTGCACGAACCCATCGTCGCGACCGGTGATCGGGTTAAGGCTGGTCATGTACGGGTTGGCCGTGCTGCCGTTGATCGACCTGTAGTCGCCGCCTACCAGAATGCGACCGTTTACCGCTTGGAGGGTTTCGACCTGCGCTGAGGCGCTGTGGGCGAACCTCTTGACGAGGCGACCCGTACGCGTGTTGAGCTCGGCGATCTTCCTGGCTCCCTTGCCGTTCACCGAGGTGAAATTACCGCCAATGTAAGCGTGCGAGCATCGGCCCTCGCGGAAGGTAATCGAGTTGACGGTCCCTCTGACGGTCGGGCGCCACGACGTCACTTTGAACGGCGGACGGGCGTGGAAGCTGAAGACGTTGTGGCGCTCGAAGACATGGTTGCGCTGAAGGATCTGAGAAAACGACCCCACCGCATACATCGTGGAGCCGCACTGGACGAGCTGACGCACCTGCTCCACCGGGTTTGCATGCTTCACGCTGAAATGTGGTGTGCCGGAGAGGGGCTTAGCCAATACTCCGATACTCGGCACCTTCAGACCGCCCGTCACGGTGGCCGCCGCCGGTGCGGCGGCCTCGCCGCTGGTGACCATCAGGCCTGCGACGGCCCCAAGCGCGATCAAGTAGCTTCGCATCGCCCTCTACCTCGCTTTCGCGCGCGATCTGGTCGATCAGTCGAAAAGCGTAACGCACGGCTCCGAACGCCGCCGCTGCGGGGTGCAGCGCACTACCCAGGCGCTGCAGGCCTTGACCGCGCCGCCGCAGAGAGCTAGACGCCTGCACCGGCTCGGCGCGTCAGAAGCCGCCGGAGATCGCCTGGCGCACAGTCGCCGTGTCTGACACGTCGTCGCCATAAGCCTGCGTGCAGCCGTTGTTGATCGCCGCGATGACCTTCGAAGGGGAACTTCCCCCGCCGGGCAGCGGACCGTGCTCCTTGAGGTAAAGCCTGCCGTAGGCGGCCTGTAGGGCCTGGTTCGCAGAGCCCCATTGTGTGCAGGTTGTGGAGTCGGTGACCGCTCCACCCTTCGGACCCAGCACTGCGACCAGGATCATCGCCAGCATCAAAGCGACCGCGGCTGCCAGCCCCAGTGCGAAAAGCTTGTGCCGCATCAGCAGGCTGCGAACGGAGAATTCGCTGTCCTTGGCCGCGGCTGCAGAGGCGCCCGTGCTCACGAGCACGACACCTTAGAACACGATGGCGCGGCCCGTGGGTAGTGGGGTTAGATGAAGTCGTTCCCGGTCAGCACGTACACGAACGGCACGAACGGAACCAGCACGGCGATGCCCCAGGTCAGCTTCGGGATCAGCCCCAGATCGCGGCGTCTAACGAGGTTGATCCAGATCAACACCACAGCGACCGGATGCAGGATGCAGAGGAGGAGTTCTACGAGCTTTTTCATGCGGCGGCGCTACTGACCGACCTGGTAGCGCGTCGGGACGTAGTTCTGAACGCTGCGAGGCGGGCGGACGTAGGCCCTGTTCTGCCGCGGCGGGAGCTTGATCTTTTCGTGCGGCGCCTTCTCGTAAGGGATCAGGCTCAGCAGATGGCTCATGAGGTTCAGTCGCAATGTCCGCTTGTCATCGGCCTCGACCACGTACCACGGTGAGTCCCGCGTGTCGGTGTAGGCGAACATCTCGTCCTTCGCCTCCGCGTAGTCTACCCAGCGCGAGCGCGCCTCGAGGTCCATGGCGCTGAGCTTCCACTGCTTCGCGGGGTCGTGCAGGCGTGCCTTGAAGCGCCGCTCCTGTTCCTCGTCGCTGACCGAGAGCCAATACTTCACGAGAGTGATTCCGGAGCGCTGGATGTCACGCTCAAACTGGGGGCAGGTCCGCATGAACTCTTCGTATTCGTCCTGGGTGCAGAATCCCATGACGCGTTCGACGCCGGCGCGGTTGTACCAGCTGCGGTCGAACAGAACGATCTCGCCGGCGGCGGGCAGGTGGGCGGCGTAGCGCTGGAAGTACCACTGCGTGCGCTCACGCTCGGTTGGCGTGCCCAGAGCGACGGTCCGGACCACGCGGGGGCTGGTCTTCTCGGTGATTCGCCTGATTGTCCCGCCCTTGCCGGCGGTGTCGCGACCCTCGAAGATCACGACGACCTTCAGCCCCTTGTGGACAACCCACTCCTGGAGCCGGACGAACTCGACTTGCAGGCGCTCGAGCTCCTTCTCGTACCCTCGCTTGTCGAGCCGCCGCGGCTCGATCGGTCCCGCTTCAGAAGGGCGATCTCCCTCGGGCTTGACCGTGGCCATGGCGGCGACGGTATCGCAAGCGCGCGAATACAGAAAGGAGACGCCAACCGGATGTCAGGCTATTGGCTCGAAGCGGGCGGTGAAGTGCCGCAGTGCCGGGGGCTCGGAGACAATGCGATAGCCGCGCAGGGCTTCCCGATCACGCGCCACCTCAGCGCACACCTCGATCACGTAGTCGATGTGGCTCTGTGTGTAAGTCCGCCGCGGGATCGCCAGCCGTACCAGCTCCATGGGGGCGGCGCTCTCCGATCCATCCGGATGCCGACCGAACATCACCGATCCGATCTCACACCCGCGTACCCCGCCGACCTCATACAGCGCGACCGCCAGGGCCTGCCCCGGATATTGCAACGCCGGAATATGGGGCAGCATCGCGCGGGCGTCGATGTACACGGCGTGACCCCCGGTGGGACGCACGATGGGGATTCCGAGCTCCACCAGGGCATCTCCTAGATAGGCGGTTGAGCGGATGCGGTACCGCAGGTAGTCGTGCTCGACCACCTCGTGCAGGCCCTGGGCGATGGCCTCGAGATCGCGGCCGGCAAGGCCGCCATAAGTGGGGAATCCCTCCGTGAGGATCAGCAAATTGCGACACCGCGCAGCCAGGTCCGCATCGTTGAGCGCCAGCCAGCCGCCGATGTTGGCTAGCCCGTCCTTTTTGGCGCTCATGGTCATCCCGTCCGCCAGAGAGGCCATTTCACGCACGATCTCGCGCACATCGCGCTGCGATTGCCCATCCTCGCGTTCCCGGATAAACCACGCGTTCTCGGCGAAGCGGCAGGCGTCGAGGAACAACGGCACGTCATGGCGGCTGCAGATGTCCCTGGCGGCACGCAGGTTGGTCAGCGACACGGGTTGCCCGCCGCCGGAATTGTTGGTCACCGTGACCATGACCGCCGGTATCGACGCCGCGCGGTCGCGCAGCAGCGCATCCAATCGATCCAAGTCGATGTTTCCCTTGAAGGGATGGACTCCGCTGGGATCGCCGGCTTCTACGCACGGCAGATCCACGGCCTCGGCACCGATAGCTTCGATGTTTGCTCGGGTGGTGTCGAAATGCGTGTTGTTGGGGACGATCTGACCGGGGCCGCAGAGCGCGGTGAAAAGGATCTTCTCCGCCGCTCGCCCCTGGTGGGTGGGGATTACATGGGCAAAAGGAAATAGCTCCTGCACCGCCTCGAGAAACCGATGCCACGAGGGTGACCCCGCGTAGCTCTCGTCCCCGCGCTGTAGGCCTGCCCATTGCTCGCTGGACATCGCCCCAGTCCCGGAGTCGGTGAGCAGGTCGATGAGCACGGCGCGCGAGTGCAGCGAAAAGAGGTTGTAGCCGGCCTCGCGCACGGCTTGCTGTCGCTGCTCGGGCGTCGTCATGACCAACGGCTCCACCGCATGAATGCGGAAGGGCTCGATGATCGTGCGAAACGTCACGCCGGGATCATGCCGCGTGGGCATGACAGTCCCAGCGGCGTGATGACTATGAGTTCTGAATCAGGACCTGAGCCGACGTCTTGAAGCCGGTGCTGTAGGACGTGTCGACCTCGATTCCCGACGGAGCCGAGGTGATCGCCAGCCACTTGCCTTTGCCCGCTGTGATCTTGAGCGAGGTGAGCTTGATCGGCACGCCGGCAACAACACGTAGCTCCTGCGGGATCACGGCGCTCAGGTGATAGGCGAACTTCCCTGACACCTTCGTGATATGTCCGATCACGGCCTTGCGGACGCGCGCGGGATTGTTCATTACCACGTAGAACAGGACCTCTTTGGCGCCGCCGTTGACCACCGTCATCTTGGGACGCGTGGTCGTGCTGGCGGCAAAGGCGATCCCCTCGCCGCTGCCCATGATGGAGCCCTTCGGGCACGCTGCCGGGCCCCCGGCATCAAGCTTGTTGGGCGAGCAGCTCGGGTAGCGGGCGCCGTTGTACTGCGAGCCGGGCGGGAACCAGAGATCGAACCCCGTGATGATGGGGGCGCGGTTTCGCGAAAGCCCTGTCCAGCCAAAGCTGGTGGACAGCTTCACGCCGCCCGTCTTCAGCCGCGCCGGCGCCCTAGTGGTGGTCGAGGAAGCGAGAGCGACTGCGGCCCCTAACGCCAGTGTGATCGCCACAACCCCAGCGGCTACAACCTTGCGCATCGTCATGACCTCCGTTTCGACTAGCTTGGCCTGCGTTCCGCGCACGAGCCGGCGCGCGCTCCGCGTGCGCCCGGAAAGTTGGCCGGCCTGCGCGCTGCGCCTTCGGCGGCGAATCGTACGCCCTTCACCGCCCTGCACACATTCCTGTGTTCGTAGTAGCTCGAGGCACGCGCGATTCGCTCAAGGCGAAGGTCGACGTCTCGCTCAGTGACTCGTGCAGGGCGTCGACATGTGGATCGTGGGACGTTCGGACTTGCCGTTCTGCCCGCGGAGCGTGGCGTGAGCGATCTGAGGCTTGTTGCAGATGTTCTCGTGGTTGCCGGTGATGACCAGGATCCCCTTGGACCCGCCCTTGATCGTGAGGACGAACTTCGAAACGGGAGCGTCGGGAATCGCCGGGAAGCTCGTCGCGAGCTCGTTGTGCTTGTTGACGGAGGTCGGACCCCGAAGATCAAACGCGATCTGGCCCCTTAGCGCGACGAGCAGCGTCGGGAGCGTGCGGATCTTGTGACCGTGCACGATCTTGATGCCCTGCACCAAATACACGTTGCCTGTCAACGGCTTTGACAACAGCGGCGTGACCGCGCTGGCGGAGCCAATCAGCGAGCCCTTGGGGCAAGGCACCGGCCCGGTGGTGACCTTCTTCGCCACCTTGTACGGGCACACGTGGTTTGAGTTCACCGGATCAAGCGCCATCGACAGAGGGAGCGTCAACTTGACCGAGTGCATGTTCGCCTGGTGCGGCGGCTGGGTCAGGGTTGTCGTCAGCGTCGGGTGATCGCCCGAGTGCGTCTGGCCCGTGCCGGACAGCCCGACCGTCAGCTTGGGCGAAAACGCAAGCGCGCCACAGTCGCCGACCTGGAAGCGCGACGACACGGGAGCGTTCGTCGCCTCGGTCGAAATGATCGTGCCTTTGACCGCCTTCACCGCGCATGAGGTCGGATTCAGCGTGAAGTCCTTGCCGTTAAGGATCGTGTCGACGCGCCGGACACGGAGCGGAATGCCCTTGAGAATCGTCGGCAACGGGTCAGAGGCGTCGGTCACCTGGGCCGTCTTGGTGTCGATAAACAGCGCCTGGCGCACAACCACCGTGCCGAGGTCATACGGCCCGGCCAGGGCCGGGACGATCACGGCCAGCCCGTAGGGCGCGCCCTTGTACGGCCCCGTCAAGTACACCCTGCCGGGCAGGAACTCTGAGTCAGGTCCAGGACCGGAACCCACCTCGACCCGCCCCACTTGCGAGCCCGCCGGACACGACGGGTGCACCTTCTCCTGCGCCCCGCTCGAAGACGCGGCGTGGGCGATCTCCGCGCTCGTGCACAACGGCACCCCAGCGAGCTTGGCCAAGAGCCCTTCGGGCAACGTCACCGAGAAACCGGAGAATTCCTGGTATGTGTCCTTACGCTGGAACGAAACCGCAAATGGTGTGAATGCCCCCGCCCGCGGATTCCGCGACCCCGCCAGGAACGACGGCTTGAAGCCGGACACGCACCTGTTGGAGATCGTGAAAGATGTGGAGGGCGTCGCGATCGGCCCCGAGGACCACGGTTCGACGCGAGTCGCGACGGTATCCGTAGCGCATTGATCCGGGGATGCAAGCGCCGCTCGCGGCCCGCCGAAGAAGTTGAGCTTGAAGTCGGTGAACGGCAGCTGCGGGTTGTTGTCGAAAATCGTGGTCAGCTGGCCGGTTTTCGGATTGGCCACGATGTGGCCGGCGAGCTTGATCAGCACCCCGTCGGACTCCGTGGCCACGTAGATCGCGAGCAACGACCCGAACGGGTTGCTCTTCTGCTGCGCCAACCAGATCGACCCCACCAGGGGATCGCTCTGGATCGGCGAATCGATCTCCGCGTACCCGATCTTCGACGCGTTCGGGCAGGCCGGTTCGTTGGCGTTGTCGAGGCCGAACTGCTGTTGCGTGCACGCCTTGAGGCCGTTGGCGGCCGAGGGGTCGATCGACACGCCGGCCGGGAGATTCACAACCGCCTTCTTGACGTCGGGCGTGGCTAGGCCATTGGGATTGGGTGGAGCCTGGGGAACGTGAAGGTCGGTGTCCAGCCCCATCGGTGAGTCGGCCACTTTCGTGTCTGGCTGCGCGGTGAACGAGGGGTTGAATTGCTCGCGGTTACAACCCTTCATGGCGGGGCTTTGCGAAGTCTCGGTCACATACCGCAGGTGCTGCCACGAGTCCGTGCTCAGGGATGACTTCAGCGGCCCCGTGCACGAGGTCGGGTTCGTCAAAAACGGCGTCAGCGGCGCGCCGCTGGAGCACGGAGTGACGCTGCCGGGGCAGACCCGATCGGCGTCGTGGCTCGGGTCTGCCGGCACTCCCCATAGAGTGACTGTGATCCCGTTGATCGGGAGCAGTGTGGGGATGTTGGACGTGGTCACCGTGAGCCCGTAATCCGAGCCCGTGCGGACAGAAATGTCCAGGTAGGAGTTGACGAGCAGGATGTTGGTTCCGAACTCCGCGGGCTCGCCCTGCGGCGGCACCAGGTTGTAGAGAGGGAATGAGCTCGGGCTGGTGTTGCCAAGGATGGTGAGGCCCAAAGTGCCGATCTGCGAGTCGACCGGACAATTACCAGAGTCGAGTTGCGTAATCTCACACCGGGGCGCGGTGGTCGGGTTCCCGATCAGGCCCGGCGGTAGCTTCACGACGACATTCTTGACGTTCTCGGTCGGCAGGCCGTTCTTGCGGGCGGTGAAGGTCATGCTCGTGATCGCCTCCCACGGGTGCGAGCCGGCCTGCGTCGCGGGCTTGCCGTTCTGTTTGATCACCGTGTTGGAGAAGCTCTTGATGCCGAACTTCGCCAGCGCCGGCGCCGTTCCCACGATGCACGGCAGCGCGCATCCGACCGCCAGCGCGATCAGCGCGGACCGAAGGCGGCGGCGCCACGGCGCCCGATCGATGCTCGCTTGTGGGCGCATCGAAGCCTGGTTGTTGATCCCATTCATCGCGGCCTCCTATGCCTTCACCGTGAGCTTGAACCGGGCCGTCGCAGCGTGTCCGGCCGCGGGCGCGTACCGCACTCCAATCGATAGCTTCAGCCTCCCCCATAGCTTCAGCTGGCGCTTCTCCTTCTGATTGAGGGTCACGCGCAGCTTGTAGCTCCCGGCGTGGGAGGCGGACTGCG
>Ga0070741_10009375_pt1 | contig 19066 bp, 18 predicted proteins | sample Coa_R1_4_FD_66440 | JGI IMG/M metagenome (GOLD analysis project Ga0070741, IMG submission 66440) | Surface soil microbial communities from Centralia Pennsylvania, which are recovering from an underground coalmine fire - Coalmine... | ecosystem: Environmental > Terrestrial > Soil > Unclassified ...
GCTGCTGCAGCACCTCCCAGACCTCGGCGCCGGGCCCCGTTGTCGGCGGTGAGGGCTGATTCCCGCTGCGAACGGCGGGCAGCAGCCAGGCGAGGTCGCCGCGAAGTGCCAGCGATATCGGCGCCGCGCTGGACGGCGACGAGGTATGGCGGCCGCTATCGCCGCTTTGTCGGAGCGCGAAGCGACCCCAGGTCGCTTCGCCGCTGAAGCAGAGCTCGTCCAGCCAGGAGCCGCGATAGTCCGGCAGCCGCACCGGCAGGATGTGTCGCTCCCAGGCCGCCACCGCGACCTCGAAGCCCTGCAGCTGGCGGATGACCTCGCGCAGGCCGTGCCGTCCCGCCAGGTGCGAGTCCGCTGCCAGGTGCTGCCAGCGCAGCAGGAAGCGCATGAGGTCTTGCGGCGAAACCGGCTCGATCTCGGCGCGCAGGCGGTCCATGGTGTGGCGGTGGATACGAGCCAGCAGGCGGCGGTTGCACCATTCTTCCTCGCCCAGGCCGGGCGTGAAGTGGCCGCGCAGGATGAGGCCTTCGCCCTCCAGCCGCGCCAGCGCCGAGGCGACCTCCCCCGGCGCAAACGCCAGCATCTGTACGAGAGCATCGCGGGTCACCGGCCCCAGGTAGTCGAGGTGGCCGCGCAGCGTCTCCAGCACGGCTTCTTCTCGTGGCGGCGCCGGCCGCTGCAGGTGCACCGGCAACGAGATTGCGGGAGCGATCTCCGCGCCGGCATAGAGAGTAGTTGCCGTGGGCAGGTTCTCGGCCGCGAACCAGAAGCGGTCACCATTGGCGGTGCGCGCTTCGGCGGCGCGGCCGGATAACGCCAGCTGGTCGAACCAGTCGTGCCAGTCCGGCCGCGCCGGCTGCGCGATGACGGCCAGCAGCACGTCATGCAACTCCTCTGCGTCGCGCGGATCGGGCGCCGACTCGTCGCGCACCAGCTCGATCGCTGCGACATCGAGCACGCCGAGGTCGCGTGCGCTCTCCGGCAGCGTGCGCCGCACGGAAAGCGCCCGGGTGCGGCGCTCCTCCAAGGGAGCGTCGTCCAGGAAGGTGTAGGGCTTGGCGTTGAGGATCTCGTGCGAGAACGGCGATGGCTCCGTGGTGTCGCGGGCGTGCAGCCGCACCTCTCCGCTCTCGATGCGAGTCAGCAGCGTCTTCAGTCCGTCGATGTCCATCGCTTCGTGCAGGCAGTCGATCACGGTCTGGCGCACCAGCGGCTGGTCCGGCAGCTCGATGGGCCCGCTGACGTTCTCCTGGCAGGCCGCCAGGTCCGGGAAGACAGCCGCCATCAGGTCGTCGGCGTTCATGCGCTGGATCGGCGTCGGCACTCGCTTGCCGCCGCGCTGGCGAATGATTGCCAGGGCGCGCGTCGCGTTCCAGCGCCAGCGGCTGCCGAAGACCGGCGCCGTCAGCAGAGCCTGCGTGAGAGTCGGCTCGACGCTGGCTGGCGAAAGGAAGCGGAAAGCGTCTTCCAGCGGGAAGCTATGCTGTTCGCCCAACGAGATAACGATGGCGTCGTCGTTGGCGGCCGCCTGCAGCTCGAAGTTGAAGTTGACGCAGAAGCGCTTGCGCATAGCCAGGCCCCAGGCGCGGTTAATGCGGCCGCCTAGCGGGGAGTGGATGACCAGCTGCATGCCGCCGGCGTCGTCAAAAAAGCGCTCGAGGACGATGTCTTCGGCCGTGGGCAGGATGCCCAGGCCCTCGCGGCCGGCCCGCACGTAGGCGGCCAGCTGCGCGGCGCCCGACTCGTCGAGGCCGCATTCCCGCATCAGCCAGGCTTCGGCGGCCGGCAGGTCGTCGAGCAGCGCGGCGACGTCTCGTCGCAGTGAATCGACCTCCTGCGATAGTTCCAGCGTTCGCGAGGGCGCCTCGCCCAGCCAGAAGGGGATGGTCGGCGGCGCACCACGGGCGTCCTCGACGCGCACGGTGCCGCCCTCCACGCGCCGGATGCGCCAGGAGGTGCTGCCGAGCAGGAAGATGTCCCCGGCCATCGACTCGATGGCGAAGTCCTCGTTCAGCGTGCCGACGACGGTTTCGTCCGGCTCGGCCACCACGCGGTAGTCGGCCAGGTCCGGGATCGCCCCGCCACACTGCAGCGCCGTCAGGCGGGCGTTGCGGCGGCCGCGCACGCTGCCGGAAAGTCGGTCGCGATGCAGATAGCGGCCGCGCCGGGAGGGGCCCAGGCCCTCGCCCAGCATCTCCAGCACCTGCTCGTAGTCGCCGTCTGATAGCTGCTCGTAAGGCGCGGCCTGGCGGAAGAGCGCCAGCAGGCCGTCTTCCTGCCAGGGCTCGCAAGCCGTTTCGGCGACAATCTGTTGCGCAAGGATGTCGAGCGGCGCCAGTGGCGGGTCGATGCGATCCAACCGGCCGACGCGCACGGCCCGCACCAGCGCAGCGCACTCGACCAGCTCGTCGCGGCTGGTGGGGAAGAGGCGGCCGCGCGGCACCAGGCCGAGGGCATGGCCGGAGCGACCGACTCGCTGCAGGAAGGTGCTGATGCTGCGTGGCGAGCCGATCTGGCACACCAGGTCGATGCTGCCGATGTCGATGCCCAGTTCCAGCGAGGCTGTCGCGACCAGGGCGCGCAGCTCGCCCGCCTTCAGCCGCTCTTCCAGAGCTAGCCGCTTCTCCTTGGCCAGGCTGCCGTGGTGCGAGGAGACCTGATCCTTGCCCAGGCGCTCCGAGAGGTTGTGCGCCACCCGCTCCGCCAGCCGGCGCGTGTTGACGAAGATCAGCGTCGTGCGGTGTTCCTGGATGAGTTGCGCCAGCCGATCGTAGATCTCCGCCCACTGTTCGTGTGTGCCAACGGCGCCGAGGTCGCTGGGCGGCACCTCGATGGCGAGGTCGATGTCGCGCTGGTGCCCGAGGTCGACGATATCGCAGGGCGGCTGGCCGCTGCCAACCAGGAAGCGGGCCGTCGCCTCGATCGGCCGCTGTGTCGCGGAGAGGCCGATGCGCTGTGGCCGCCGCCCGCAGACGTGGTCCAGCCGGGCCAGCGAGAGCGAGAGGTGGCTGCCGCGCTTATCGCGGATCAGCGCATGAATCTCATCGACGATGACAGTGCGGACGCTGCGCAGCAGCTCGCGCGTGCGCTCGGCCGTGAGCATCAGGTAGAGCGACTCCGGCGTGGTGATGAGAATGTGCGGCGGGTTGAGCACGATGTCGCGTCGCGCCGACTGAGTGGTGTCGCCGCTGCGCACCATCGTGCGGATGTCTGCGACCGGGTGCCCAAGGTCGGCGGCCAGGGCACGCAGCTCTGCCAGTGGCTGCTCCAGGTTGCGGTGGATGTCGTTGCCCAGCGCCTTCAGCGGCGAGACGTAAAGGATCTGCAGCTCGTTCTTCAGCTCGCCTTGCTCTGCCTGGCGCCACAGCGAGTCGATGCTGGCCAGGAAGGCGGCCAGCGTCTTGCCGGAGCCTGTCGGCGCCGCGATCAGCGTATCGTGGCCGGACTGGATGGCGGGCCAGGCAGCCGCCTGGGCGTCCGTAGGTGCGGCGAAACGGCCCTTGAACCAGGCCTGGATAACCGGATGGAAGCTCGCGAGTGGGTCTGACATTGGGAAAAGCTCGAACGCTTGTGCTGTAAGTCTACCACCGGCAAGGCGGCTGTCAATTGACAGCGCTGAGCGGCGCGCGCTATTTTGCGGCTGCTATGGCGAACGAGATTGTCCCCGGTGTCTACGAGGTGTCGTTCCGTTTCGTACATGCCTGGGTCATCGCTGACGACGGACTGACCATGGTCGATACCGGCCTGCCCAAGCGCGCGCAGGTGCTGATGCGGACAGTGCAGGACTTGCGCCGCCAGCCGACGGACGTGCGCACGATCATCGTCACGCACCACCACACTGACCACATGGGCAACCTGGCCGCGATCAAGAATCGCACCGGCGCTCGAGTGATCGCGCACGCCGCCGATGTGCCTGTCATTACGGGTGATCGTCCGCACCCGGGGCCAAGAAAGGAGGGCTTCGTCAACAAGCTCCTCGGCGCCACGATGGGCCGCGTCGGCGCCGCGGAAGCGGTCTCGACGACGGTCGATCAGCAGGTGGAGGACGGCGAAGAGCTGGCGGTGGGCAACGGCCTACGGGTGGTGCATACGCCCGGCCACACGCCGGGTCACATCTCGTTGCTCATGCCGTCGCGCCGCCTGCTCTTCGCCGGCGACGCCGTGGCCAACCTGATGGGCCTGCGCGAATCGCCGGCTCTGTTCACGCAGGACATCGAGCAGGCGCGACAGTCGATCCGCAAGCTGGCAGAGCTGGAGTTCGATACGGCGTGCTTCGGCCACGGGCGCGTGCTGCGCGGTGAGGCCAACCTGCGCTTTCGGCGGCTGGTGGAGCGCCTGTCCCGCTAAAGGAGCTTGACAACTTTTCCGCGAAAATGGTACAGAATCCCTAGGCCTAACCCGGCGAGAGCCGAGGCGGGGGAACCAAACACCAGGGGTGTATCCGCCAGGTGGCGGAGGGGCAGATCTCTTTCAGCCCTAACCCGTCAGCTAACTCCGTAGGCCACTGGAAGAGGTACATAGTGCCGGAAATTGGGCTGGGGCCTATGTCCTCAGCCCGTTTTTATGCCGGCCCGGGATGGAGCAAGCGGCTATGCAACAGCGGAGCCCGCCCCAGTCCTGCCCTTCCTGCCAGGGTATCCTGAGCATCTCCAGCGACATGTGGGGCCACTACTACTTCTGCGAGGATTGCGGCTTTACGGCGGAAGATGACGACGAGATCGCTATTACACGTGCGCAAGGCCCGCAACTTGCCGGCGAAGAGAAGACTATCAGTATAATGAGTGCCCTGGAAAGGAGTGAGGTCGCATGAAACTGCTGATGTTGGGAATGATGATGATGCTTGGAATCGGCGTCGTCATTGGCTTGCTCCTGGCGCCGCGGCCCGGGACCGAGATGCGGAGCCAGCTCAAGGAGCGCGCCGAGCCGATAATTCGCTTCAAGGACCGCCGCCGCGAAGAAGCGGCCTGAGCACCGCTGCCGCGATCAAAGAGCCCCGGGTCATCCCGGGGCTCTTTCTCATGGCTTGAGCCTGCCTGCCGGCGCTGCTAGCATGCGCGCCGCGAGGCAAGGGGTGCGAAGAAGATGACCTGGGGAATGCTGATTGTCCTGGTGGTGCGGCTGCTGGTGCCGCTCTCCATCTTCCGCTGGCCGTTGTGGGGAGCGATCGCATCGTTGCTGGCGGATGCGCTGGACGTCGTCTTCCTCACGCTGGTCGGTGGCAGTCACCATTACCACTCGTTCGATAAGTACCCGGACACCTACTACTTTGCGATCGAAGCCTTCGTCGCCTATCGGCTCTGGCCTGGCACGCCGCGTAAGATCATCTCGGTGCTCTTCGCGATACGCTTCACCGGCTTCCTCCTCTTCGAGATCACCGGCATCCGCAAGATGCTGTTCTTCTTCCCCAACATCTTCGAGAGCTTTTACCTGTTCATGGCAATCTGGGACCGTTTTGGGCGCGACTGGTATCGCTTGACCCCGCGCTGGCTGGCGTTCTGGCTGCTGCTCCTGGGGTCGCTACGCTTAGTCCAAGAGTATTTCCTGCACTGGCGCCAGTCTCTGGACAACGTGGTCGCGCTCGAGGTCATCAAGGACATCGCGCGATTCGCCTTCGGCGATGGCTTGCCCCTGACGGTGCCGCTGCTGCCGCTGGCCGTGCTGGCGGCAGTAATGGCGGTACGCCTGGTGCGCCGTCAGTTCGATAGCTTGCGGGCGCGAGCGCTCTCGTCTTCGCCATGAGTGCCGGACTGCGCGGCCTCTACGTCATCCTCGACCCGCAGGTGGCCGGCGCGCGTGACCTGCAGGAGGTGGCCGCGGCCGCCCTCCGGGGCGGCGCGAAGCTGCTGCAGCTGCGCGACAAGCTCTCCGAGAAGGGTAAACAGCTGCCACTGGCGCGAGCGCTGGCGGCCATGTGCCGCCAGACTGATGCCCTGTTTCTGGTGAACGACCACGTTGACCTGGCGCTGGCTGTGGATGCGCACGGCGTCCACCTGGGCCAGCAAGACCTGCCGGTGGACGCCGTGCGGCCGTTCGTGCCGCGCGAGTTCATCGTGGGCTGTTCCACCAACAACCCGCAGGAGGCACGACAGGCCGAGGCCGCCGGCGCCGACTACGTGTCGGTCGGCCGGCTGTTCCCTACGGAGTCGAAGTTGAACACACGGCCCGCGACGCTGGAGACGCTACGCGTGGTCAAGGCGGCTGTGAGCCTGCCCGTCTGCGCGATCGGTGGCATTAATGAGGCCAATATCGGGTCGGTAGTGGAGGCGGGCGCCGACATGGCGGCGGTGATCGCCGCTGTGGTCTCGGCGACCGATCCGGAAGCCGCCGCGCGCAAGTTGGCGGCGGCATTTAGCTGAAGCGGTCCGTCCGGTAGGGCGTGAGATCGGCCTCGCTGCGGCCGTCCGCGATAAGCTGCGCCATGATGCGGCCCGTGATCGGCGCCAGCAGGATGCCGTTGCGAAAGTGTCCGCCCGCAACCGAGACGTTGCGCCAGCCCGGCAGCGACCCGAGGACGGGCAGCCCATCAGGGGTCGCCGGGCGCAGCCCGGCCCAGCTCGCCTCGGTGCCCGCGGCTCGCAGGCCGGGCACGAGGCGATTGGCGGCCGAGCGGATGCGCCGCAGCCCGGCAACTGTGGTGTGCGGCCGGAAGCCAGCCTCCTCCACCGTGGTGCCGGCCCAGAGACTGCCGCCGGCCTTCGGCGCCAGGTAGCCGCGGCTGCCCCAGATAATGTGCCGCAGCGGCGGCTGCAGCCCCGTTAGTGACATCAGCTGGCCGCGCACCGGCCGCATCGGTATCGTCGCGCCCAAACCGGCGGCGACCTGACCGCACCAGGAGCCGGCCGCCAGCACGATGTGCTCAGCAGGCAGGGTGCCGTCACTGGTGCGAACGCCGGTCACTCGGCCCGCCGACGTCTCGAATCCGGACACTGCGATGCCCTCGCGGAGATCGGCGCCCAGACGCCCGGCTGCTTTTGCCAAAGCCTGCGTCAGTCGCAGCGGATCGAGCTGCTGCTCCGCCGGCGACAAGATCGCCGCACGCACCCCGGGCGAAAGGCCCGGCTCCAGCGCCAGTGCTTCGCTGGCAGAGAGCCACTGGGAATGGCCGCCACCAGCCTGCAGCCACTGGTAGCGCTTTTCGAGTTGCGCCAGGTCGGCGTCGTCCAGCGCGACGCGCAGAACGCCGATGTGCTGATGCTCGAGGTCGATGTCCGGGGCCAGGTCTCGCAGCTCTGCCAGCAGTTCCGGGTAAAGCTGCAGACTCGCCATAAGCAGGTCGAAGAAGGGGCCGGGACCGTGCGCCTCGGAGAGTGGCGCCAGCATGCCTGCCGCTGCGCCGGAGGCGCCGCCGCCGATGCGACCGCGCTCCAGCACCGTCGCCCTGAGGCCGGCCCGCGCCAGGTAGTAGGCGATGGCACAGCCGATGACGCCGCCGCCGATGATGACCACGCCTGAGCGGTCGCTCCTCATCCGCCGCCCACCATCCGCACGACCTCAATGATGTCGCCCTCCTGGATCGTGACCTGCGGCCAGCGCTCCTTGGGTACGACGTCGCCGTTGCGGGCGACCGCGACGAAGCGCTGCCTTTGGGGCAGGGTCGCCACGAATCCGGCGACAGTCAGTCCGTCCGGGAGCGACCGAGGGCTGCCGTTGACGGTGGCGCTGATCATCTGGCCTCGGCTGCGGCGCCGGCCATTGCGGCCTTCAGCTGGCCGGCAGCCGCTCGTGGGTCCGGCGCCGACAGGATCGCCGAGATGACGGCACAGCCGGCGGCGCCCGCCGCCAGCACTGAGCCGACGTTAGCCGCTGTGATGCCACCAATGGCCAGCACCGGGATGCGCAGCCGCGAAGCGGTCTCGTGGAGGACATCGAGGCCCTGCGGTGTAACGCCGGGGTGCGAGCGCGTCGGGAAGATGCTGCCGAGCTGCACGTAGTTTGCGCCGGCGACCTCTGCCCGCAGCGCGCCTTCCAGGGAGTGCACCGAGCGGCCGATGATAGCGTCCTGCCCGAAGAAGCGGCGCGCCTCCTCGATGGAGGGCCCGTCCTCGGGCAGGTGAATGCCGTCCGCTCCGGCCGCGGCCGCGACCGCGAACGGCCCGTTGACGATGAAGAGGTTGCGCCCCTTGGTGATGTCCCGCAAGTCCAGCGCCAGTCGCAGCAACGCCGCTTGCGGCATCTCCTTCTCGCGCAGCTGTACCAGGTCCACGCCGCCGGCCTTGGCCGCGCCATCGACGGCGTCCAGCAGCGTAGTGCCGGGCCTCAGAGAGCTATCGGTGATGAGCGCCAGGCAGGGGTAGGGAAGAGTCACAGCGGACATGCTGGCCTGCGCTCAAGCGCGGGAACGCGTTGCCGGCGGCGCCGCCACGCCCTCGACCGGGCTAGAGGCCTCCGCCAGCTCTTTGCGCGGGATGCGACCCGACAGGTAGGCCTGGCGACCAGCCTCGACGCCGAGCCGGAAGGCCCGCGCCATGCCGGCCGGGTCGGTCGCCTGGGCGATCGCGGTGTTGACGAGCACGGCGTCGGCGCCGACCTCCAGCGCCAGCGACGCCTCGGACGGCGCCCCCAGGCCGGCATCGACGACGACCGGCACATGGGCGTTGGCCACGATGATCTGGATCTCCTCCAGCGTGAAGATGCCGCGGCCGGAGCCGATCGGCGAGCCTAGCGGCATGACGGTCGCGCAGCCGATTTCCTCCAGCTGTCGCGCCAGGATGGGGTCAGCGTGGATGTAAGGGAGGACGATGAACCGCTCTTGCAGGAGCTGCTCTGCAGCGTGCAGCGTGCCTATGGGGTCGGGCAGGAGGTACTGCGGATCGGGGATGACCTCTAGCTTCAGCCAGTTCGAGCCGGTGAGCTCGCGGGCCAGGCGGGCCGTGAACAGGACCTCATCCACGGTCTTGCAGCCGGCCGTGTTGGGCAGGATGTGGTAGCGCGACCAGTCGATGTAGTCCATCAAGTTCGTCTCGTTCGGCTTGTCCAGCGGCAGGCGGCGGATGGCGACGGTTATCATCTCGGCGCCGGACGCCTCGACAGCCACGACCATATCCTCCATCGTCCGGTACTTGCCGGTGCCGAGGATCAGGCGCGACCGGAACTCTTTGCCGGCGATGACCAGTGGGTCTGGGATCTGGGCACTCATCTTCATCACTCCGTTTGCCGAGACCTCTGCCAAAAAATAAAGCTGCCGGGAGAACCAGCAGCGTGCGTCTTTGCGGCGTCCCTGCGCTGGCATTACCCAGATCAGGTTCATGCGGTCGGCGGTCGGGTCCTGCCGCCCTCTCAGCCCCGGGCCCGGGGCTCCCGCGCGGTATTCGGCTAACCTCAGGGTAGCACCAGCGCTGAAAGGCGGTCAAACGAGTGCACCAGGCCACTCCGGCCGTTAGCGCCCGCTAGGTTTGCCAAAAACGATAGAAGTGGTGCACCGGCCCGTGGCCCGCGCCCAGCGGGTAGGCGTGCTGCAGAGCTTCCGTCAAGTAGGCCTTGGCCAGGCCGACCGCCTCCGGCAGTGGGTTGCCGCAGGCCAGGAACGCCGCGATGGCCGAGGCGAAGGTGCAGCCGGTGCCGTGGGTGTTCGTGGTGTCGATGCGCGGCGCTGAGAAGACATGAAACCGCGCGCCGTCGTAGAGGACATCGATGGCGTGCTCCTGGCCGGCGCGATGGCCGCCTTTGACGACGGCCGCCCGTGCACCGAGGCCGACGATCGCCTGGGCGGCTTCCCGCACGTCCTCATCGGATTCGATCGCCTTGCCCACCAACACTTCGGCTTCCGGCAGGTTCGGCGTAACCACCGCGGCGAGCGGCAGCAAATCGTGTCGCAGCGCCTCGACGGCCGCCTCCTGTAGCAGGCGGTCGCCCGACTTCGCGACCATCACGGGGTCGACCACGACGTTGGCCAGCGAATGCTCCCGGATCTTGGCTGCGACAACCTGGATTATCGGCGCGCTGGCCAGCATCCCCGTCTTCACTGCGTCGGGCCGGATGTCGCTAACGATGGCATCGATCTGCGCTGCCACCATCTGCGGGTCGACCTCCAGGATCGCGCTTACGCCGACGGTGTTCTGTGCCGTCAGTGCCGTGATCGCGGAAGTCCCGTAGACGCCGAGGGCCGCGAACGTCTTGAGGTCGGCCTGGATACCGGCGCCGCCCCCCGAATCGGAGCCAGCGATTGTCATAACGCTTGGCACAGCAGGATTAACGTATCGGGATCGCGGGCGGCGGTCAACGCGGAGAGGGCTAACGGAGACGCTTCAGGTGCGTTGTATTGTCGAGTGCCGTGTAAGATAATCTCAGCGACCAAATAGGGAGAATCGAATAATATGTACGAGCGGCTGAGCATTGTCACCCGTTCCCAGGAGCGGCTGGAGGACATTACCACGCGCGTGAACGATGTCCTCAGGAGCCACGAGGTGAATGAGGGCATCTGCTACCTGTTCGTCCCACACACGACCGCCGGCATCATGGTCAATGAGAACGCCGACCCCCACCTGGCTACAGACTTCCTGGAGCACATGCGAGCGCTGGTTCCGGCCAGCGAGCACTTTCGTCACGCCGAGGGCAATTCCCACGCCCACATCAAGGCCGCGCTGGTTGGCCATTCGCTCGTCATACCGGTCGAGGATGGCCAGCTGACGCTCGGCCGCTGGCAGGGCGTCTTCCTGGCCGAGTTCGATGGGCCGCAGGAGCGCACGGTCGTGATCAGTATGCAGTCCACGTCGCCGATTACCAGGGAGGAGCCAGTGACGCGGGCGCCACGCCGTCGCTAGAGGCGTAGCAATCGCAGTCGCGGGCAGGGGCGTTAGGGGTGGGGTTCGGCAGGAGCCGGCTCCGCGACCTCTGCCGTAAGGTCAGTCAGCGCCGGAGCAGGGATCGGGACTGGTGCGAGCGCTCGCGCCACGTGGCTCGCCAGGCTGCTTTGCGATACGGCGAAGACTACCACACCGGCGGCAAAGTAGACGGCGAAACCGACTGTTGCGGCAGCCTCGAAGATGTGGCCGCTTTCGTGCTGCTGGTTATCGATCCCCGGCAGCCCGAAGAAGGGACGGAGAAGGAACTCGCTGTAGGCGTAGGCCTGCTGGATGATATTGCTCTCGTGGTCGGCGGCCAGCAGCAGGGAGAGCCAGCGCCCGAATATCAAGATCAGGACTGAGGCCCAGGCCAGAGAGATCGCGAATTGCCAGTAGCTGCGCATGCGTAAATCGTTCCCGATTGCTAAGTGGTAGGTCAGAAGCGACGCCGTTTATTATAGCGGTCCGCTGCTCTCCGGAACCTGGCGGCGGAACCCTTCCTAAGAAAGAAGCCTCTGCGCACAGAGGCTTCTTTGACGTTCCGGCCGGCGCTAAGCCACGTTCAGAAGCGGGCGCCCTTTGGTTGGCGTGCCCCGCCACCGCAGTGGTTTGGGCAGGTTGCGTCGTTGCGGCCAGGCCTGACTTCAATATCGCCCAGGCAGACCGGGCAAGTCAGCACGGTCCCGGGGAACCTTGTGGGTGCGGTGTACGTCTCGATCATACCTTTGCTGCCTGCTTTCCGAAGTGCCCCAGGTGCTGGGCTAACATTACCTTGCCGTTACTAAAAAACCCGTATCGCCCGCTGCGTTGACGGATTACAAAAACATAACAGCGGGCACTTTTTCGGTGCCCCGTGCGTTATGCCTGGCCCGGCCAATCACGGATTGCAAATGCGTATCAAAGACCACCTGGACTGCTAGCCAGGCAGAACGGTTTGACGGCGAACGATAGAATGACATGAGGACTTGTTTATGTGGCGATGCTCGTTAAGGGTATCGGCCGGCGGATGAGTCGAATCACCTATGTCGATATCGAAGCAGGAGCCAGCATCTACTGAAGCGCTAGTCCGCGCCCTTCCCGAGGGGGACGGGGCGCTGGACCTGCTCGCACGTTTGGGTGAACAACAGCCCCAGTTCACACTGGCCATGGAAGCCGGCAAGATGGGGCTCTGGCAGTGGGACCTGACGGCTAACCGTATCCAGTGGACGCCGGGTTTGGAGGCCATCCACGGCCTGGCGCCGGGAACTTTTGACGGCACTTTCGAGTCTTACGAGTCGAACATTCACCCGGAGGACCTGCAATACGTCCGCGCCAAGATTCAGGAAGCGCTGGCGTCCGGCCGCATGGATCTCGAATATCGCATCCTCTGGCCGGACCGCAGCACCCGCTGGCTGGCCAGCCACGGCACGCTGTTGAAGGACGCGGAAGGACAGGCAACGCAGCTGGTTGGCATCTGCCAGGACATCACCGACCGCAAGCTCGCCGAGCAAGACCTCACGCTCTCAGAGGCCCGCGCCAAGGCGCTCTTCGAGTCGGCTCTGGACGCGGTCATTGGCCTGGACCGCGACGGCCGCATCTCCGAGTTCAACCCGGCGGCTGAGCGCATCTTCGGATATCGCAAGGAGCAGGCGATCGGCCAGATCATGGAGGAGCTGTTACTCCCGGAGGCCATGCGAGAGGAGTTCCGCATAGAGCTGCAACTGCTGGCCGGGCGTCGCGAGACGGCGGCCGCTCGCTCCGAAATCACTGCCCGGCGGGCTGACGGCACGGAGTTTCCGGCGGAGATATCGCTGGCTTCCACTCAGACCCTCAAGGGCCCTATCTTTAACGCCTATCTGCGCGATATTTCGGAGCGGCGCCAGGTTGAACAAGAGTTGAAGATGCGCCTGCGCCAGCAAAGCAGTGTCGCTGAGCTGGGCCAGATGGCCGCCGCTGGCGCCAAGCTGCCGGCCCTTCTGGATCGCGCGGTGCAGCTGGTGGCGCGCGACCTGCGGGTGGAGTTCGCCAAGGTACTGGAGCTTCAGCCCGGCGGCGAGTTCCTGCTAGTCGTCGCCGGCGTTGGCTGGAAGGAGGGCGTCGTTGGCCAGACGCTGGTCGATGTCAGCCCGGATACGCAGGCTGGCTACACTCTGATTTCCAACAGCCCCATCATCGAGGACGACCTGACGCAGGAGACGCGGTTCCGCGGCCACCCGCTGCTCTGGGACCATGGCATCAAGAGCGGCATGACCGTCATCATCCCAGGCCGTGGCAGCCCCTGGGGCATCCTGAGCGCGCACACCGCCAAGAGCTGGCGCTTCACCCAGTACGACCTGCACTTCCTCAATGCCCTTGCCATCATCATCGGCCAGGCAGTGGAACGCGAGAAAGTGGAGGCCGAGCGAACGATGCTTCTCCAACATGAGCGAGCCGCTCGTTCTGAGGCCGAGCAGGCGCTACTGGAGCGCGAGATGGCGCTGCAGCAGCAACGGGACGTGGAGGACCGGCTCAACTCCCTGGTGCACGTCTCCAGCGAGATGATCACCTCGATGGAGATCGGCCACGTCCTCGACGTGGTGCGAGATCTCTCGATCGGCCTTGTCAAGGCCGACGCCTTCGCCGTCTGGCGCTACGACGAAGCCACCAGCGCTTGGCACGTCATCTCAGACTACGGCCTTTCCGAGAAATACCCGCGTCAGACCGAGACCAGCAACATGCGCATGCTGGCGGAACCCCTGGCGCTGGAGAACGTGCTCACTGACGAGAGCATCATCCCGTCGCAGCGCCTCCCCGCGCTGGAGGCAGAGGGCGTGCATTCGCTTCTCGTCATGCCGCTGAAAATCAAGGGCGAGAACACCGGTACGCTCACCTTTTACTTCAGGACATCGCATCACTTCAGCGACGTTGAGATTCGCCTGGCGACAGCACTCGCCAACCTGGCTTCTTCGGCCATCACGGTCAGCGAGCTCTACGCGGAGGAGGCCTCGCAAAGGCAGCGCGCGAACATCGCCGGCTCGCGGGCGACCTTCATCGCCGAGGCGACGACGATCTTATCGTCCTCGCTGGATTACGACACGACTCTAGACCAGCTGGCCCGGCTCTTCGTGCCGTTCCTTAGCGATTGGTGCTACGTGAGCGTACTCGACTCCGGCGACGAGCCTCGACCGGTCAGCATCGTCCACCGGAATCCCAAAAAGGTCGCGCTTGCCACCAAGCTGGTGAAGACGATGTCCGACGACCACATCGTGTCAGCGGGCGTCCGCAAGTCCATGGAGACCGGCAGCCCAGTGCTCTTCTTCGACATCAACAGCGACCTTCTGGAGAAGGCCGCGAATAACAAGCAGCAGACCAGGATGTTGAAGTCGCTCGGCCTGGTGAGCTTGATGGTGCTGCCTCTGCAGGCCCGCGGCCGTCTTCTCGGCACCATCACCCTGGCGACAGCGGAGTCGGGCCGACGATTGGACGCTGACGATCTCTCGTTCGCCCAGCAGGTCGCCAGCCGGGCCGCCATTGCCGTGGATAACGGCCGCCTCTATAAGGAGGCTCAGGAAGCCCGGGCAGAGCTGCAGCTGGCCAACGAGGCCAAGGATGAATTCCTGGGGATGCTCTCTCATGAGCTGCGATCGCCGATTACCGTGATCTACGGTGGCGCCAGAATGCTGAAGTCGCGAGCGGACCGCATGGACACGGAAAGCCGGGAGAGCGTCATCGCCGACATCGAGCAGGAGTCAGAGCGGCTCTATCGCGTAGTCGAAGACTTGTTGGCGCTGGCCCGCGTTGAGCTGGGCTGGCCTATCGATACTGTGCCAATCCAGGTTGCGAAGTGGCTTGAGAAGGTCGTGAATGCGTTCGGGCAGCGGCGCCAGAGCCGCGAGATCATCCTGGACGTGGAGAAGGACCTGCCGCCCGCGACCGGCGAGCCGGTTTACCTGGAGCAGGTCCTGCGCAACCTGCTGGGCAACGCCGACAAATACAGCCCGCTGGATAAACCGATCACTGTAAAGGCGCGCCACCAAGGGGATGAGATCATCGTCTCGGTGATGGATCGTGGCCCCGGCATCGATGAGAGCGAGATCGACTTGATTTTCGAGCGGTTCTACCGCTCGGAACGTACCTCGCGCCAGGCGAAGGGCGCCGGCATCGGGCTCACGGTCTGCAAGCGGCTCATGGAAGCACAATCTGGCCGGATTTGGGCAGAGCAAAGGGAAGGCGGCGGCCTAATTGTCTCGTTTGCCCTGCCTGCTCAAACGGAGGATACCATATGACGACCAACGCACCCATGGTCCTGGCAGTGGACGACGAGCCAGGTATTCTGCGACTGATCAAGCTGGAGCTGTCTTCACAAGGCTTCCGGGTAATCACCGTAGGCACCGGCGAGGAAGCCCTACGGGTGATCGAGGAGCAGCGACCGGACGTCTTGCTGCTGGACATCATGATGCCGGAGATGACCGGCATGGAGGTCATGCGCAAGCTGCGCGAGATGTCCAACATGCCGGTGCTCCTGATCACCGGCAAAGACTCCGATGCCGATAAGGTGACGGGCCTGGAGATGGGCGCCGATGACTACATCGTCAAGCCGTTCAGCCCAGAGGAGCTGGCCGCCCGCGTCAGGGCTGTGCTGCGCCGGAGCATCGGCACGCAGGAAACGGAACGCCTGCTGCAGGCCGGCGATGTCGAGATTGACCTGACCCGCCGCCTGGTCGTCAAGAACGGTGAGCCGGTCGTCTTAACCCGCACGGAATGGATGCTGCTGCAGCACCTTGCGGCCAACGTGGGGCGCGTCATGCTCAACTCGGAGCTGCTGAGCAAGGTCTGGGGCCCCGAGTACAGCGACGACGTCCAATACCTGCGGGTCTGGATATCGCGGCTGCGTAGGAAGCTGGAGCAGGACCCCAGCGAGCCGACAATCATCAAGACCATGCAGGGCATTGGTTACATCCTGCACGCAGAGCCTGTCGCCGCCGGATCGCAGTCGTAAAAGGAAAGCACACAGAGAGCGGCCCGCCCTTCTGGGGCGGGCCGCTCTCTGTCCGACTTGGCTTTCGCTAGTGAGCGTGGCCGCGGCGTCCAAAGTGGTGGATGCCGCGTGATGAGTATGACCGGGGCACGATGCCCCGCTCCGCGACGCCAATCAGCGCCACAACTATCCAGGCCGCTGCGGCGTAGACAATAAACGCGATGATGCTGTCCGGCTCCAGTATGCCATTGGCTGCCGCGCGGTCGCTGATGATGCCATCGAACGGGTGCACCAGCGGCTGGCTGATGTCGTATATGAAGTCGACGAAGCCGTTGCCGGCGTTAGCGCTCGCCAGCAGGAAGAAGAATCGCAGCCCGATGATCAACTCGACGATTAGCAGGCCGACGCCGACCAGCGCCTGCATCGCCGCTAGCGTCGCATGCATCGGGTCGTACGGCTCTGCGACCTCCCTGACCATAATGTCGTCGTGCGTGTCCATCCCTGTCGCATGGGGATGTTCGGCAGTCGTCTCCTGATTACGTCGCCAGAACACAATCAATCAACTCCCCTCGTTCCTATCGCCGTGCCTTTCGGAGGGTCTGGCCCAGCGTCTCGGATGTCGCCGGGCCGTGGAAGCCGCACTGCAGGCAGACCAACTCTCCGTGATACCAGTCCTCTTCGAAGATAAGGTCGCCTCTACATTTGGGGCACTGCTTGAAGAAGATCACTTGTAAGTTCTCCTTTCTGGAGCTTTGCGGCCCATTGTAGCCAGGCGGTATCGCGCCCATATAAAGCCCTGAGCCTTGGCCGATTGCAAAGGCGTAACAGGCATTCGCTTTCGCCAGGCGGCCCGGAAGCTTTCGCGCTTGCGTTTCGGGAGCTTAGGCGGCGCGGCGCTTGCGCCGGCGACCGCCGCTCCTGCGAACGCGCACCGGCTCCCGCTGCTGCGGCGGGTTGGCGCCGTTAAGCTCCTCCCAGCGCCGCATCATGCGCTCGCCCAGCTCCCCCGGAAGTTTGCCGGCGAACTTCTTGAGGATCTCCGTCTCTTCCTCTTCAATGTGGTGCTCGACGTTTTCCTGCATGACGGTGAACTTCGCGGTGTACTCTTCGTCAGCCGGATCCATCCCGACGATCTCTTCCATGATCGTGTCGACGACGTGGTGCTCCTCTTCCGCCTCTAGCAGCACGTCCTCCTTGACGCCGGCTTCACGCACCGCCGGGTAGAACAGCTCTTCCTCCAACGTCGTGTGGTTCAGGAGGTTGGTGTGCACCGCCTCGAAGATATCGCCGCGCTCCAGCGGCGTCTCGACCTTCTCGAACTCCTTGAAGAGTCCCTGCACTACCTTGTGCTGGTCTCGGATGATGCTTACAGGATCCATCTTGGGCATAGTGTTGTCCTCCCTTCTCTCTGGAATTCTCGAAACTAGGCCGACCGCTCGCGGCGCTCTTCGTAGTCGCCGCGGGAGTCGCCTTCGGCGTCCTTGTGCTCGCGTGTCATCTCGTGGATGCGTGCCCGGATAGTCTCGACGCTCTCGCCGGTGCGCTCCTTGATCTTGCCGATGAGGGCCTCCAGGTTACCGCGCGCTTGCTCGAAGTCATCGTCGCTGAGCTTGCCCCAGGTGGCACGGATCTTGCCGCGAATCTGGTCAAACTTGCCTTCGGTCTGTGGGTCGTGCATGTTACCTCCTCTTAGTCTCAAACCTATGTCCCACGATAGGCCGAAGCTCCTTGCGCGGGCATACAGGAGCTACGTGCGGCGCTAACAATCCCCTATCAGAGCTTTTGCGGCGGCGATTCCAGGCTGTGATGGCGGCGCGCGCCGCTATACTGGTGGCATGAGAACCGCCGAGCTGTTCCTGCGCTGCCTGGAGAACGAAGGCGTCGACTACATCTTCGGCGTCCCGGGTGAGGAGGTACTGTCATTGCTCGATGCCTTGCTGGATAACGAGCGCATCCGCTTCATCTCTACCCGGCACGAGCAGGGAGCGGCCCTGATGGCTGACGTCTACGGCCGCCTGACTGGCCGGCCGGGCGTTTGCCTCTCGACCCTGGGGCCCGGCGCCACCAACCTGATGACCGGTGTGGCGGACGCTTATCTGGACCACGCGCCGCTCGTCGCGATCACCGGCCAGGTCCCATTCGAGAGGATTCACAAGGAATCGCACCAGTACGTCGACACGATCGACCTCTTCCACGCGATCACCAAATGGCAGGCCCGCGTCGCCTACCCGGAGGTGCTGCCGGAAGTCGTCCGCAAGGCCTTCAAGGTGGCGATCGCCGAAAAGCCGGGCCCGACGCACATCGAGATCTCGGAGGAGGTGGCGGCCCTGCCGGCGCCGCCGGCCGAGCCGCTGCGGGTGACGCCTGTCGCTTATCCGGACCCCTCGCCGGCGGCAATCAATGCCGCGCGCGACCTTATCTGCGCCGCCCGCCGGCCGATGATCCTGGCCGGGAACGGCGTCATCCGCCGTCGCGCGGCCCAGGACTTGCGGGCGTTCGCGGCCCAGGCCGGGATCGCGGCGGTCAACACCTTCATGGGCAAGGGAGTGATGGGCTACAAGAACCCGCTGGCCCAGCTTACCGTGGGCCTGCAGAACCGCGACTACGACCTCTCCGGCCTGGCCGATGCCGATGTCGTGATAGCTGTGGGCTACGACTTGGTGGAGTTCGCGCCCCGGCTCTGGAATCCGTGGCGCGACAAGACGATCATCCACATCGATACGCTGCCGGCAGAGGTCGACGAGAACTACCTGCCGGCGGTCGAGATCGTCTCGGAGATCGGCGCGGCCCTGCGCGACCTCAAGGATGTCTGCGAGCCGCGCTCCGCGCCGGAGGGCCAGACCTCGTTGAAGTCGCTCGTCCTGACGGAGCTGCAGGCCCACGCGAACGACGACTCCTTCCCGATGAAGCCGCAGCGCCTCCTCAGTGACTTGCGGCGCGTCCTGGCGGACGACGACCTGCTGATCAGCGACGTCGGGGCGCACAAGCTCTGGGTGGCGCGGCTCTTCCCGGCGGAGACGCCGAACAGCGTCATCGTCTCTAACGGCTTCGCCACGATGGGCATCGCGCTGCCCGGAGCTATCGCGGCCAAGCTGGCCGAGCCGCACAGGCGGGTAGTGGCGCTGACCGGCGATGGCGGCCTGTTGATGAACGTGCAGGAGCTGGAGACGGCGAAGCGGTTGGGGACCGCGTTCGTGCTGCTTGTCTGGGTGGACGATGGCTATGGCGTCATTCGCTGGAAGCAAGAGACGCGCTTCGGCCGCACCTCAGGAGTCGATTTCGGCAACCCGGACTTCGTGCAGCTCGCAGCCTCCTTCGGGCTGCCGGGGTTCCAGGTGGAGCGACCGCA
>Ga0070741_10009376_pt1 | contig 19065 bp, 15 predicted proteins | sample Coa_R1_4_FD_66440 | JGI IMG/M metagenome (GOLD analysis project Ga0070741, IMG submission 66440) | Surface soil microbial communities from Centralia Pennsylvania, which are recovering from an underground coalmine fire - Coalmine... | ecosystem: Environmental > Terrestrial > Soil > Unclassified ...
ACCGCGCTCTTCCGCAACGGCGCGGGCCTCGCCCATCCGGAGTCGATCACACCCGACTTCGAGCTGGTCCTGAGCTTCACGTGGATCCACGTGCTGGTCTTCCTCCTGATCGGCATCGCCGCCTCACGCTTCATCGCGCTCGCCGAGCGGAATCCGAGCTTCGGGTTCGGGATCGTGCTGCTCTTCGTCTTCTTCGAGTTCGGGTTCGTGCTGGCGTGCATGGCGTTCGCCGAGCCGGTGCTCCGCGCGCTCACGTGGCCGGAGGTCCTCGTCGGAAACCTGCTCGCCGCGGGCGCGATGGGCATCCTCTTCTGGCGCCGCCATCCGCGACTCGCGATCCGACCGTAGCCTCCAGGGCTCGGCACGCTCGCCCCCCGTGACCGAGCCCCAGCGGACGATCGCCTCCCGACTCCGCCAGCAGGCCACCTGGTGCGCGCGTCTCGGCTCGCCGCTCTACGCGACGCTCCTCGCGGCGGGCGCCGACGACGTCGAGGCGGGCGGTCCCTGCTGGACGGTACTCGCGGGACACGACGCCGATCCCGAAGGCTCCGCGCTCGCCCTCCGCTTCATGGCCGGCGTCCACCGGCTCGTCCTCGAGGGCCGCGCGCCGCGGCTCGCGCGCCACTATCCGTCGGCCGGCGGCGACGCGACGACGCCCGGCGCGTGGGACGCGTTCCGAGAGACGGTCACCGGGTCTCCCATGGCGATCGACGCGCCCGTGCAGACGAACGAGGTCGGTCGGTCCGCGGCACTCGTCGGCGGCTTCCTGCTCGTCGCGCGCGAGACAGGCCTGCCGCTCCGCGTCCTCGAGCTCGGCGCCAGCGCCGGGCTGAACCTCCGCTGGGACCACTATCGCTACGAGAAGGGTCCAGACGCCTGGGGCGATCAGTCATCGCCGGTCCGGATGGTCGACGTCTTCGTCGATCGCGCGCCGCCGTTCGAGGTCGCCGCACGCGTCGTCGAGCGCGCCGGGTGCGATCGGGCGCCGATCGACGCGACCTCCGCCGACGGCGAGCTCACGCTCCTGTCGTTCGTCTGGCCCGATCAGACGGCGCGCATGGCGGCGCTCCGCGGTGCGATCGACGTCGCCCGGCGCGTGCCGGCGATCGTCGACGCGTCCGACGCGGCGGAGTGGGTCGCGTCCCGTCTGTCGGCTTCGCACGATGGCGTCGCGACCGTCGTCTTCCACTCGATCGTGATGCAGTACCTCGGCGACGAGACGCGCGCGCGTGTGGTCGACACGCTCGCCGACGCCGGGCAGCGCGCGAGCCGCGCCGCACCCCTCGCGTGGCTCCGGATGGAGCCCGCCGACCGCGGGATGGAGATCCGGCTGACCTCGTGGCCCGGCGGCGTGGAGCGGCTCGTCGCGAGCGCCGGCGCGCACGGCCGCCCGGTTCGCTGGCTCGCCGACTGACGCGCGATATTTTCCTTGACAGCGCCGAAGGCGCCGCGCGATAGCCGGAGAAGCGTCTCCGCGCATCCGCGCTGCCAGAGAGAGGTGTTCCATGACGTTCCGCCGACTCGCCCTCGCGTCCGTCGTCGCTGCGCTCGGCACCGCCCGCTTCGCGGACGCCGCTGCGGTCACGGTGCGCGACCCGGCCTTCACCCTGCCCCACATCTACGCCGACACCGACCTCGAGCTCGCGCGCGAGAACGGACGGGAGATCGCGAAGGACCGTCTCGGACAGATCGTGCTCCTCGCGCGCGTCGGCCGCGGCACGCTCTATCAAGCATTCGGGCTCCTCGACCCGACGACGCTGAACGACGACATCGAAGCGCGCCGGACGGCGTACACGTCGTCGGAGCTGAACAACATGTGGGCGAAGCTCCCGGCGCCCGATCGCGCCGCGATCCTCGAGTACTGCAAGGGCGTCAACGACACGATCGACGCGGTGTACGCCGGGACGCTGCCGCTACCGATCGAGGTCGAGCTCGAGAAGGAGCTCCTCGGCCTCGCCAACGATCTCTTCGGCAACCGGACGAACATCTCCGATCAGAAGGACCCGTTCTACCTCGCGCCGGGCGGTGCGGATCCCGAGCATCCGAACGGCGGCTTCCAGTTCACGCCGGAGCTCGCGATCGCGATCGCCATCCTCGAGGTGCGGAACTTCGGTCTCGAGGGCTTCGACGAGCCGAGCCGGCTCGCCGAGTTGCAGGCCCTCATCAACAAGTTCGGCAGCTCGGCCGGCACGGAGATCTGGAACGACCGGAACTTCCTGAACGACCCGCTGGCGCCCGTGTCCGTCCCCGATCCGACGACGCCGGGCTTCGGCGGCCCGCTCGCCGCGGTCGCCGACTCGACCCGGCTCGCGGGCCTCGCCGCGCGCTTCCCGCAGTACGACTGGGCCGCGCTCGCGCGCCGCCGCGACGCCGCGCGCGAGCACCGCGCGGCGTTCGCGAAGCGCTTCGGCGCCTGGCCGATGATGGGCAGCTACGCGTGGTTCATCGCGGGCGGCAAGACCACGACCGGCTACCCGTGGCTCGGCGGCTTCCCGCAGACCGGCATCCAGGTGCCGTCGATCATGCACTTCGTCGAGAACCGGAGCGGCGAGGGCGCGGACCACCGGATCAACGGCATCGGCATGGAGTTCGCCGGCGCGGGACCGGTCGTCCTCATCGGCCACACGGACACCGTCGCCTACACGACCACGACGGCGCAGCTCCGCGTCCTCGACACGTTCTTCGAGCAGCTCGCGAGCGAGGACACCGACGCGCTCCGCTACAGCGACGAGGGCACGCCGGCACCGCTCTCGAAGCGGACGGAGATCTTCCGCGGGCTCCCGAGCGCGACGCACGTCTTCTGGCGGAGCCACGAGCGAAACGGGAACAAGGGGTCGCGCGCCGTCACCGACTTCCGCGGCGACGCGGAGGGCAGCGCCGAGGCGCCGTTCGACGCGAACACGCTGACGCACAGCGGGGCCTTCAGCGCGAGCTTCTCCGGCGGCCACGTCGCGATCGTCGACGGCACGGGCGCAGGCCAGATGCGCGCCGTCGGCACGGCGGACGCGAACACGCTGACGCTCGTCAATCCATGGACGACGGCGCCCGACGCGAGCTCGGTCTTCGTCGCGGTGAAGCCCGGGAATCCGATCGTCGCCGCCGCGCTCGACGGCGCGACGTGGCTCGAGGAGAGCACGACCGCGATCGGCTTCATCCGCTTCCAGCGCGCCGAAAACGTCCTCGACATCCGCGCCGGCACGCGCCTCATCCCGAGCACGCACAACTTCGTCGCCGCGGACAACCGACCGCCGAACGGGATCGGCACGGCGAGCGGTCTCGGCGGCAACGTCGGCTACTGGTCGTCGGGCTTCTCGCGGATCGCGGACCCGTCGCTCCGCCCCGATCCACGGCTCCCGATCGACGGCACCAAGCCGAACCCGTTCGTGGTCGCGAGCGGCACGGTGGCGAGCGCGACCGACACGACGCTCACGGCGAGCGGCCCGGACTTCACCGGCAAGGACTTCTCGCCGGAGCCCATCAACTTCCGCTACCTGAACCCGACGCAGCAGGGGAAGGAGTACATCGTCTCGATCACGAGCGGCACCGGCTACAAGCAGACGCGGCGCATCGCGAGCAACACGGCGACCGACCTCACGCTCGAGGCGCCGTGGGGCGTCGTGCCGTCGACCGGCGACACGTACGAGGTGCAGCCGATCGTCGCCATGCCCGAGGCGGTCAATCCGGCCGAAGGATACACGTCGAACTGGAACAACAAGGCGGCGACCGCGGACGAGGGCGACAACTTCGGGCGCGAGTTCCGCCACACGTTCATCCTCGAGCGGCTCGCCGGCGACAACGGGTGGGACCGCGCGAAGCAGCGCCAACTGAACAAGGACGTCGCCGGCCTCGACGGCAACGGGAAGATCGGCCGCTTCCTCCTCCCGCGGCTCCGGCAGGCGGTCGACGCGGTCGGGAACGGCGGCAATCCCGCCGTCGACACGGTGCTCGCCGCCCTCGAGGCGAACAACGCCAGCCCGAACTTCGGGCGGTTCTTCATCGACCCCGTGACCGCGACGACGACCCACGGCGAGCCCGCGTTCCTGAAGACGCTCTTCGACCGTCTCGCGCTCGACATCTACGGCGACGAGTTCAGCGGCGCGATCGCCAACGTCACCGGCTCGCGCGGGATGAACCTCGTGCAGCACGCGATCGACTCGGCGGCCGGCGACCTGCCCGGCGCGTACGCGCAGTCCTACAGCGGCGACTACTTCAACGGCGTCGACTGGCGGACGCAGCTGCGGAACACGCTCTCGACGCTCGCGAGCGGCGGCATCCCGGCCGACGCGCCCCGTGGCGTCAGCACCTACAACCACCCGCTCGCGGCGCTCTCCCCGGCGCTCTCCTTCGAGCCGACGCCCTTCGGGAACCGCGGCACGTACGAACAGATCGTCGACGTCGGGCCGATCGTCAACGGGGAGTTCATCTTCCCGCTCGGGCAGAGCGGGCTGATCGAGGGCGACCTCGATCACCAGACGGTCGACCCGCAGTTCACGAAGCTCCAGCCGATCTGGCGCGACTGGCGCTTCGTGCCGATGCTCCACGTCGGTCAGGACCTGGCGAGCGGCAACGCCGACGCCGACGGCGACGGCGTGTTCGACGGCTACGAGCGCTGGTACTTCGGGGACACGTCGCGCAGCGCGAGCGACGACAGCGACGGCGACGGCGCGACCCTCCTCCAGGAGTTCCAGGCCGGGACCGACCCGACGAATCCCGACACCGACGGCGACGGCATCCCCGACGGCCAGGACACGATCGGTCAGGACCGCCTCCGCTCCGGGTTCCTCGACATCCACGGCTCGATCAAGTTCGGCACGACGTCCGGAACGGATCGCCTCAAGCTGAAGCTCGAGACGGGCACCGGCGGCACGGAGTTCAACCCGTCGTCGCGTCCGCTGACGCTCACGGTCGCCGACGACGATCAGATCTACACGGTCACGATCCCGGCCGGCACGATGCAGGTGTCGCCGCTCGCGCAGCGCTTCACCCTCCGCGACAAGAGCGGCGCGAACAACGGGCTCATCTTCGCCCGTTTCAAGCGCGGCCGCCCCGGCAAGACGAGCGTCGTCGAGTTCCGGACGAAGGGGATCGACCTCTCGCACGCCGATCGCACGGATCACACCATCACCATCACGGTCGTGTTCGGCGCGCACACGGTGAGCGGCGCAAGTCAGTTCGAGGTGCACGGGCGGCTTGGCCGCATCCTCAAGACGTCGTAGTCGACGCCGCGTCCGCGCGGCGCTCCTCGTCGCGCTCGGCGCGGTCTGCTACGCGAACGCGCTCGCGAACGATCTCGTCTGGGACGACCGGCTGACGGCCGCCGCGCCGGTCGTCACGCAGCGGACGGGCGCATACTTCCGGCCGCTCGTGATGGCGAGCTTCGCCGTCGACCGTGCCCTCTGGCACGGTGCGCCCGCCGGCTTCCATCTGACGAACGTCGTGGCGCACCTCGCCGTCGCGTGGCTCGTCGGCACGCTCGCCGACGCGCTCGGGCTCGGGCCCGGCGTCGCGCTCGCGAGCACGCTGGTCTTCGCCGCGCACCCCGTCCAAACCGAAGCCGTGACGTACGTCTCGGGGCGGACGGACGTCTTCTGCGCGCTCTTCGTGCTGCTCGGCGCGCTCGCGTGGCGACGGGCGGCGGGAGCCGCGGACCGGTTCGCGGTCGCGAGCGCGGCGGCGATGGCGGCCGCCGTCCTCTCGAAGGAGGCGGCGATCGCGATGCCGCTCGCATTGCTCGTCCCCGGCGCACACCCAGCCGTGCGCCCGCCCCGGCCCGTGCTTCCGCTCGCCGTCGGTTCAGCGGGGCTCCTCGGATGGACGCTCGCGGCGCACCCCGGCATCGGACTCGCCGGGCTCCTCGGCCGTCTTCCGGCGATCGCGGTGGCGGCGCTTACGTATCTGCGGCTCCTCGTCTGGCCCGCGGACCTCCACCTCGAGCGCTTCACCGCGGTGTCCGGATGGCCGCTCGCGACCGTTGCCGTGTGGGTGCCGATCCTCGCGCTCCTCGTCGCCGCGGCGCGGCGGATGCGCGGCGGCTGGTTCCTCCTCGCGCTTGCCGCACTCGCGTACGGTCCCGTCTCCGGCGTCGTGCCCGTCTACCCGGCGATCGCCGACCGCGCGCTCTTCACGCCGGAGCACTTCCTCTACCTGCCGCTCGTGGGACTCGTGCCGCTCGTCGCCGGCGCGCTCGCGCCGCTCCTTCCACGCCGCCCGGCGGCGATCGCGCTCGCGCTCGTCCTCGCCGTCTGGACCCCAATCGTGATCCGCCGAAACCGCGACTGGCGCGACGACGAGACGCTCTTCCGCCAGACGCTCCGCTACGATCCGCCCGCCGCGCGCGTCTGGTTCAACCTCGGCAATCTGTCGCTCGCCGCGGGACGGCTCGACGAGGCCGAGCGGCTCTATCGCGAGGCGCTCGCCCGCGAGCCGCACGACGCCGCCACGCATCTGAACCTCGGCATCGTGTTCCAGCGCGAGCGAAAGCTCGCCGACGCCGAAGAGCAGTATCGCGATGCGATCGCGGCGAACCCGCAGCTCCGGGACGCGTACCGCGGCCTCGCCGCGCTGCTCGCCGCGCGCGGCGAAGACGCCGCCGCCGCGCGCGTCCTCGACCACGTCCGTTGAGCGCGCGCGCCCGGGATGGTAGCCGGTCGGGTCACCGGATGTCTCTGGCCCCGGAGCAGATCACGCACGCGGGCGCCGTCGTCGTGCGCCGGACGGGCGACGGCGAGCCGCTCTACCTCGTCATCCAGGCGCGGCGGAATCCGATGGACTGGGTGCTGCCGAAGGGGCACGTCGAGCGCGGCGAATCGACGCTCGAAGCGGCCCAGCGCGAGGTCGCCGAGGAGGCGGGCGTCGCGGCCGGCGACGGACCGTCGCTCGGGACGATCGCCTGGTCGCAGAAGGGGAAGCGCGTCCGCGGCGAGTTCTTTCTCCTTCCCGAGGTCGGGACCGCGCGGCAAGAGGAGGCGCGGGCGGTGCGCTGGTGTCCGTTCGCCGACGCGCTGGCGCTCCTCTCGTTCGAGGCCCCCCGCGAGATCCTGCAGCGCGCGCGCGACGCGACTAGAACTTGAGCGTCACCTGCGCGGCGACGAGCTGCTCGCCCTGCTGGAGCCGCCCCTGCTGGTGGCTATACGCGTACTGGAGCTTCGTCTGGAGGTGGCGGTTCAGCCGGTAGCCGACGGCGGCATCGACGCGCCAGATGTCGCGGTCCCAGGCGACGTCGCCACCGTGCCCGTCGGGGACGTCGCCGAAGAACTGCTGGTTCCAGCGGAGCGCGCCGTAGAGCGCGGTCGTGAGCTTGTAGCGGCCCTCGAGGTAATACGCGGCGCTGTCGGCGTCGCCGACCCGCGGCACCTCGAAGCGCGTCGCGAAGAACTCGCCCCACACCTGGACGTGGCGCCACGCCCAGCTCGCGTCGGCGCCGACGAGCCACTGGCGGAAGTCGCCGAGGCCCTGTCCGCGCGGCAGCGTCGCGATCGCGTCTTCGTAGAGGTACGGGCCCGTGCTGAACGACGTGCCGAACGTCCAGGCGGCGCGCGGGTGCCAGCCGACGCGCGCACTCGTCGTGGGATCGTCCCAGCCGCGATTCACCGGGTTCCACGCGACCGGACGGGACGCCAGCGCGGCGTTCTTCACCTCGACCGCGTACTCGAAATCGGTGATGCGACCGAAGACCGCGCCGCCGCTCGTGTAGTCCGGCCCCCAGATGATCGGCACCCAGGCGCGCTTGCGATCCGGCAGCTGCCGGCGCGCGAGGAAGGCCGCCGGACCCGCCGGGGCCATCGTGCCCGAGACGATCGTGACGTTCTCGTACGGCAACGGCGCATTGACGAAGGGATTGTTCCACGAGTCGTGGCGCGACACCCAGCTGCCGACGATCGTCGCGAACTTGCCGAACTGGAGGTTCACGACCGGCGTCTCACCCGGGGTGTAGCGGACGAGGTACTCGTCGACGTGCGCCGCGACCCGCCGCTCCCGCGGATCGAAGCCACGGTCGAGTCGCGCCTGAACGAAGCCGTAGAGGTGGCGGCCGAAGCGCGTGTCGAGGAACAGCGAGAGGCGCGGGTTCACGAAGCTCGCATCGCCGCCGAAGATGAGGCCGGGCGGTCGCTGGTCGATGTAGTAACCCTCGACGTCGAGGAGGCCGCTCAGGTCGGCGCGAAAGAGCCCGCGCTGGACGGACGGCACGCGGTCGAGCCATTCCGTCCCCGCGCCCGCGATGCCGCACCAGACGACGAGCAGGGTCGGGGCGAGCCACGACGCCCTCATGACGCCGCGGCGAGCGGTCGCACGTCGACGACGCGGAACGCCGCCACCGGCGCGCTGAACCCGCGGAGCTCGAGTGCCGGCACCGCGTCGACGGCGACCGCGTCGCCCGCGCGCTCGCGCGTCGTGTCGTCGATCAGCACCTCCATGCCGCCCGCCTGTGCGGAGAGACGCGACGCCAGGTTCACGCGCGCGCCGAGCACGGTGTAATTGAGGCGATCGGCCGAGCCCATGCAACCCGCGACCACGGCGCCCGACGCGATGCCGATCCCGATCTCGACCGGGTGACGCGCGGTCGCGTTGAGCGCCCGGCGCGCGGCGATCATGTCCCGCGCGGCGCGGACCGCGTGGTCGGCGTCCCGGCCGGTCGGCCGCGGGACGCCGAAGAGCGCGAGCAGCGCGTCGCCGACGAATTTATCTACGATACCCGCGTGCGCGTGGACGATGCGCGTGAGTGCGGTCATGTGCTCGTTCAGGAGATCGATCACGTCGGTGGGTGCCATGTGCTCGGTGAGCGCGGTGAAGCCGCGGATGTCGCAGAAGAGGACGCTCGCGTCGCGCACCTCGCCACCGAGCGCGATCTCGCCGTCGACGAGCTGCTGCGCCACCCCCTTGTCGGCGACCATGTTGAGCACGGTCCGGTACCGCTCCTTCTGCGCGAGTCCGCTCGTCATCTCGTTGAACGACGCGGCGAGGCGGCCCACCTCGTCTTGTGTGCGGACCGGAACCCGGACGTCGAGGTTCCCCTGCCCCACCTCGCCGGCGGCGGTGACGAGCTCGGCGAGCGGGACGGCGAGGCTCCGCGCGATCACGTGGCTCGCGACGAGCGCGAGGAGCAGCGCGAGCGCCCCGAGCCCGAGCACGCCGGCGTCCAGGCGCCGCTGTCGCGCCCGTGCCTCCGCGATCGAGTAGAGGCCGACCTGGTACGCGGGCGGGAAGTCCGCACCGGAGACGAGCGCGTGCCGGAAGACCCGATGCGGGACGCCGTCGACCGGCACGATGAGCTCGCGCCCGTCCTCGCCGGCGTCCGCGATTGCCGGACGGACGGCGTCCGGGATGCTGTTCGAGTAGAGCCGGTCGTCGAGCCAGACGCCGCCGCGGATGCCGCCGAGGCCGTCCCCGAAGTCGTGGACGGCGAAGCCGATCGCGAGCGCGCCGAGCGGACGCGCGGTCACCGGATCGACGATCGGCGTGACGACGACCTCGTGGAGCGCGGACTGTCCGTTCACCTCGGGCGCGAGGTAGCCGACCTGCTGCCGGTCGCCGGCGAGGTTCCGGGCGGCGCGCGCGAGCGCCGCCTCGAAGCGGGCCGCGCCCGCACCGTCGCCGAGGCCGGCGCGCTCGTCGGTGGGGGTGAGCACGCGTCCGTCCGCGTTCACGAAACGGAAGAACGTCGCCGGCACCGCGTTCGGCGCGTCCGGGCTCGGACGGAGGACGTCGCGCAGCTCGTCGAGCGCGATCCGGTAGAGGAGCGCCGGGTCGCGCTCGGCGATCGCGGCGATCAGGCGCACGGAGCGCGCGAGGCCGACGCAGCGGTTCTCGACCGCCGCGAGACGCGCGCGTTGCAGGGCGGCGAACACCCCGACGTCGTGCGCGAAGCGTTCCTCGAAGAGCCGCCGGTAAGTCGCGGCGACGCTCTGCTGGATCACCGCGAGCGTTGCGCCGGTCGCGCCGACGACCAGCGCGAGCATCGCGACCTGGAGCTTCAGGCGGAAGCTCGGCGCCATCACTCGAAGTCGACCCGGAGGGTGGTGCCCGGGTCGAGCTCGACCGGACGCGACGGCATCGTGTCCTCGTCGATCCACGCCCGCAGGACCCACCGGCCCGCCGGCAGCCCGTCGAGCCGGTACCGGCCGTCGGGGTCGGTCTTCACGTAGTACGGCGTGTCGAGGACGAGGATCGTGCCCCGCATGTGATCGTGGATCTCACAGAAGAGACGGACGACGCCGGGCTCGTCGAACGCGAGCTCTGCGGGCGTGTCGTTCCGGTCGTAGCGGCCGAGGTCGAAGCGCTTCGCCTTCGAGTACGAGAACACGCTGTGGTACTCATCGTCGAGGTTCGGGAACGCGACGAGGCTGCCGCGTCGCACCGCGATGAGCCCCGGCGCGAACTGATAGTGCTGCTGCGCGACCTGGACGAGCGCGGGCGTGCGCGGCGGCGGGAAGTCGCCTTCGAGGTAGACGATGGCGGCCGGCGGATCGGGCAGACCGACCGTGTACGACGCGGCCACGGGATAGCGCGGCTTCGACACCGGCACCGCGACCGCCGGCGGCAGTGCGACCCGGCCCTCGACCACCGCCTGCGCCCGGCCGAGCCCCGCCGACGCGACGATCGCCACGCACGCGAACGCGACGACCCGGCTCACGTCACGCCGGGAAGGTTGCGACCAGCTCGCGGAGCCGTGCCTGCGCCTCGCGCAGGATGGGCACGCCGTCTCCGGGCAGGATGCAATCGACGTCGAGCTCGGCGAGCACCTCGACGCTGGCGCGGAGCCGTGCCGGGTCGTCCATCACCTTCTCGCGGAGGAGCGAGAGCTTGCCGGGGGGATTCCCGATCAGCGCGTCCCCGACGACGAGGATCCGGCGGTCGAGCGAGTGAAGGGCGATCTCCCCGGGCGACTTCCCCGGCACGCCGATGACGCGGAAGCCGGCAACGCGCGCGCCGGTATGGAGCTCGTCGTCGATGGTGGCGCCCTGGCTGCGTGCGTAGGCCGCGTCGGCAGGATGGATCGCGGTCCGCGCGCCGGTCCGCTCGCGGACGGCGTTCGCGGCCCGCACGTGGTTCCGGTTCGTCAGGACGATGCGCGCGACGCCTTCCGTCGCCAGGCGGTCGAGGACCTCCGGCGGCGGCTCGACCGGATCGACGCAGACGTTCCCCTCGGCATGGCGGAGGAAATAGCCGTTGAAGTCGTAGCCATGCGGCTCCGAGAGCCGCGACCACGTGAAGATCGCGTCCACGATCTCGCGCATCGGCGGATACTATGCCAAGGCGCTCGCCGTCGTAACCCCACCGCGCGTTGACTGCCGCCCCGGGACGGGGAGTATGGGCGGCGGCGATGGGAGCGGGGTGGAGGGCAACGGTGCTCGCCGGCACGGCGATGCTGCTGATCGCGGTCGGCACCGGCCTCGCCAAAGGCCCAAAGGGGGACGACGTGCACCGCCCCGACGCGAGCTGCCCGGTCTGTCACGTCGCCGAGGCCGCGACGCTCCGGCAGGACCCCGCGGCCGCGCGCGATCTCCTCGTCCCCGACGTCGACGCCCGGTGCGCCACCTGCCACGGCGATGAGGGCCCGTCGCACCCGACCGGCATCCACGTGGGCGTCCGTCCGGAAAAGCCGGTGCCCGCGAGCCTGCCGCTGTCGACGTCCGGCACGATCACGTGCGCCACCTGCCACTTCATGCACGGCGAGAGCAACGCCTTCGGCGACTTCCTGCGCGTCGACAACCACCGCGGCGCCCTCTGCCTGTCCTGCCACACGCTGGCGGAGCTCGAGCGATGACGCCGTGGAAGGAGGACCGATGAGGCTGCTGCACCACCACCGCACGCACCGCCGCCGTCAGCTGCGCTGGGTGCTGCCCGCCGTCGGCGCGCTCTTCCTCGTCGCGGTCGTCACGCTCGTCGTGCAGTATCGCGTGAGCGACCAGGCAGTCGGTACCGAGTTTTTCCGCGCGCACAAGACGATCCACCACACGGGGGAGCTCCTGCAGCGCGGGTTCGCGATCGGCGTCGGCGTGCTGACGCTGCTCCTCGTCGCGATCGCGTACTGGGCGCTCCATGCGACGCACCGGATCGTGCGGCCGGTGCACGCGCTTCACCGGGCGCTCGACGCGCTCGGGACGGGCGACCTCGCCGTCCGCGTCGCGCTCGACCGCGGGGACGAATTCCACGAGGTCGCCGACGCGCTGAACGCCCTCGTCGCGCGGTTCGCCGAGACGCTCGCGAAGATCCACGCGCTGGTCGACGAGGCGGACGGGATCCCGGCGCACGACCCGGACGCCGAGTCGCGTCTCCACACGCTCGTCCGCGAGCTCGACCGGACGATGGACTTCTTCCGCGTCGGGCCGCCCCGCGTGATCGGCGAGCGCGACGCGTGAGGCGCCGCGTCGTCGCACTGCTCCTCACCGGCGGCACGGCCTGGGCGGGACCGACCGGCCTCAACACGATCCCGACGACCGACCTCGTGCCCTACCACCAGGTGAGCGCGGCCCTCCAGAACGGCAACACGACGCTCCGCGGGAACTCCTCCCTTCTCCACGAGCCGGAGCCCGTGCCCCAGGCGCAGGTCGGGCTGCCGTGGAACCTCGAGGGCGGGATCGACGTCGTGCCCGAAGATCGGCCCGAGGATTACCGACCGGTGCTGAACCTCAAATGGAAGCCGCTGCCCGAGGGCTACCGCTGGCCGGCGGTCGCGGTCGGCGTGTCGCAGCTCGGCGTCGGCTTCACGCCAAACGAGTTCCTGGTGCTGAGCAAGACGCTCAACTACGACCAGATCGAGTACCAGAAGTTCCGCGCGCACCACCGGAACATCAAGCTGCGCGGCATCCGGATCCACAGCGGCATCCTCCGGACGGCGAGCGCGTGGCGCGCGCTCGTCGGTACGGACGTCGAGGTCTCGGACCACTTCGTCGTCTACGCCGACTGGATGTCCGGATCGACGAATGCCGTCTCCGTCGGCGGCGTCGTCGTGATCGACCGCGAGGACAGCATCCAGGCGGCGCTCCTCCGCGCCAACGACCAGGACCGCGTGACCGGGCTCCTCCTCATGTACACGCACGTGTTCACGTGGTGACCCGGCCCGACGGCCCGGTCCTCTACACGTCGACGTTCTGGACCGCGTGCGCGATCCACTTCACCGGCGGCATGAGCTTCGGGATCTTCATCCTGTTCCCGCTGTTCATCCGCTTCCTCGGCGGCGACGAGCTCCGGATCGGGCTCGTGCTCGGGACGGGGCTCGCCGCGAGCGTGGCGCTCCGGCCGACCGTCGGCGCGCTTCTCGACCGGCTCGGCCGGCGACGCGTGCTCCTCTGGAGCGGCGTCGCGAATGCGGCGTCCTACCCGCTCTTCCTGCTCGTGGGGACGCCGGGCCCGGCGCTCTTCGCGCTCGCGACGCTCCATCTCGTCGTGCAGGGCGCGCTCTTCGCGTCCTTCTTCACGTACGCGGCCGACCTGATCCCGAGCGAGCGGCGGGTCGAAGGGATCGCGATCTTCGGCGTCGCCGGCATGGCGCCGAACGGCCTCGGGCCGGCGCTCGGCGAGATCGTGATCGCACGGAACGGATGGCCCGGGTTCTTCCTGACGGCGACCGGGTTCGCGCTTCTCTCGACACTCCTGACACTGCTCGTCCCGGAGCACGGACCGACGCGCGGCGGCGCGGTCGCGTCGGCGCGCGCCGCCGTGCGCGAGCTCCTCCATCTCGTCGGGCGGGGACGGCTCGGCGCCGTCATGGTCGCGACCGTCCTCTTCGGCGCCGGGATCAACGCGGCCTTCTTCTTCGTCGCGCCCTTCACGCGCGACCTCGGCATCGCGCGCGCCGCGCCCTTCTTCGCCGCGTATGCCTCGACGACGATCCTGCTCCGCGTCTTCGGCCGGCGGCTTCCGGATCGCGTCGGCGCCGAGCGGATCGCCGTGCCGTCGTTCGCCGTGTTCGCCTTCGGCCTCGCCGCCCTGGCGCTGCTTCCGCGTCCGGGCATCCTCGTGCTCGCCGGTGTGGCGTGCGGTGCCGGACACGGATCGCTCTTCCCCGTCCTGAACGGCCTCGCCGTCTCGCGGACGCCGGCGCCGTTCCGCGGGACGATCGTCGGGCTCTACACCGCGGCGCTCGACGGCGGCGCCGTCGTCGGGACGCCGCTCTGCGGGGCGATCGCCCGCGTCGCCGGATATCCGACCATGTTCGCGACGATGGCGGCGACGAGCGTCGTCGGTCTGATGCTCATGGCCGCCGAAGCGCGCCGGCCACCGCCCGGGCTCGTGGGGATGGACGGCCTCGCCGTCGATGGCTAGCGCCATCGGCTGATGCGGCCGTCCGTGACGCTCGCGGCGCTCGGCCTCCTGGCGCTCGCCCCGTCGGTTCGCGCCGGCGAATCGCCTGGCCCGCGCTCTCGTCCCCGATCCAGGACACCTCGTTTCTGATCGAGGAAGCGTACAACCAGGAAGATGACGGCGCGTCAGCCGGCTCGCGTCAGCACGAGCCCGACGATGCCCGCGGCGACGATCACGAGCGGCTCCGGCACGCGTCGGAGGTACACGAGCGCGCCGAGCGTTCCGAGTGCGATCGCCGCGGTCGGCACGTCGACGATCGCGCGCCTGCCGAGGACGACGGCCGCGCCCGCGATCGCGCCGGTCGCGGCGGCCGTCACGCCATCGACGAACCCCTTCACGCCGACGTTCGCGGCGAAGCGCCGGAAGTACGGGGCGGGCAGGATCACGAAGAGGTAGCACGGCAGGAACACGCCGACGGCGGCGACCGTCGCCCCGAGCGGTCCGGCGACGAGGTAGCCGATGAACGCGGTCGTGATGACGACCGGCCCCGGCGTGATCATCGCGACCGCCACGGCGTCGAGGAACTGTCGCTCCGTGAGCCAGTGGAAGCGGTCGACGACGCCGCCGTAGAGGAACGGCACGATCGCGAGGCCGCTCCCGAAGACGAAGGCACCCGCTTCGGCGAAGAACCACCAGATGCGCCAGAGGACGTCGCCGCCGACGGCGCCATGCAGCCCGGTGACGAGCCACACCGGCGCGACGGCGACCGCCGCCGGACGCGCGCGCAGTCCGGGAAACCCGCGCGCGAGGAGGCCGAGCACGCCTCCCGCGAGGAAGACCCACACGACCTCCGATTCCGTCCACGCCGTGATGACGGCGGCGGCTCCGAAGATCGTCCAAAGGAGCGGGTCCGTGCCGAGCGTCATCCGGACGAGCTTCCACGCGCTCCGCGCGATGATCGCGATGACGGCGGCGCCGATGCCGTAGAAGACGCCCTGCATCCACGGGAGCCCGCCGAACCGGACGTAGAGCGCGGAGAGCGCGAGCACCATGACGAACGACGGTAGGACGAAGGCGAGCGCGACGAGCGTCGCGCCGAGGACGCGCGCCCGCACCCATCCGAGGTAGATCGCGAGCTGGGCCGCGAGCGGCCCCGGCGCGAGCTGCGCGAGCGCGAGCCCTTGCTTGTAGTCCTCGGGCGCGACCCATCGGCGGCGCTCCACCAGGTCACGCTGCATGTAGCCGCAGAGCGCGATCGGGCCGCCGAACCCGACGCTGCCCAGCCGGAGGAAGTAGGCGACGAGCTCTCCGAGCCCGTACTCTTCGCGCGCGGCCGGCATGCCGCGCGTTCTAGCACGCCCGCGCGGCGGGCTACGACGTCGCGAGCTGCCTCGCCGCGAAGAGCGCGCCCTCGGTCACGACCTCTTCGCCGACGTGGAGCCCCGAGTAGACCTGTACCTGCCCGCCGAGCTCGGCGCCGACCTCGACCTGTCGCGACTCGATCGCGCCCGCGCCGGACCGCACGAGCACCCGGAAGCGATCGCCGTCGGAGAGGAGTGCCGACGTCGGCACCACGACGAGACGGAGGCCGGGCGCGGCCTCGAGCGTCACCCGCGCGTACATCGCCGGCTTCAGCAGACGGTCCGGGTTCGGCACCGTGCAGCGCACGGGCACGGTCCGGGTGGCCTCGTCGACGACGTCACCGATCGTGGCGATTTCGCCGGGGAAGTCGGTCGCGTACGCCTCGACGCGGACCGCGACCGTCTGCCCCGGTCGCACGAGCGGCAGCTGGCGCTCCGGCAGCCGGAGGAGGACGCGGACGCGCGACAGATCGGACACGACGACGAGCGGCTCGGCGCCGGCCGCGCTCGCCTCCATGCCCACGAGCGCCTTCCGCTCGACGACGGTGCCGGCGAACGGGGCGCGCAGGAGATAGCGGCTCGCGCGCTCGCCCGGCGACACCCGGAGGCGCTCGATTTCCGTCTGCGCCCGTTCGAAGTCGGCGTCGGCCTTGCGCGCCTCCTCGGTCGCCTGCTGGTAGTCCTTTTCGGCGATCGCCCGGGCGGCGCGGAGCCGCTCGGCACGCTCCGCGGCCCGTCGCGCGAGGCGCAGGTCGGCCTCCGCGCGTACGTAGTCGGCCTCGGCGGTCTTCACCTCCGCGCTCTCGATCGCGATGAGCGGCTGGTCGGCATCCACCCGGTCGCCGACGTGGACGAGGAGCTCCGCGACGCGCCCGTCGACCAGGGCGTTCAGCCGCGCCGTCCGCTCCTCGTCGAACTCGATCGTGCCCGTCAGATCGGCGACGTTGGTCGCGTCGACCTCGGTGACCGGCGCGAACTTGAGGAACGAAAGCTGAGCCGGCGTGAGCTCGTGCTCGGCGGCGGCCGCGGTGCCGTCCACGCCGGGATCGTGCCGGCAGGACGTGCCGGCGACGACCGCGAGCAGGACGAGCCAACCGATCTTCATGGAGCAACCTCCAGCGCTGCCGCGCGGATGACGTCGAAGGCGGCCGTGTTCGCGTCGCGGAGGGCGTCCAAGTGCTCGCGCTCCGTCTGGACGTACGTGCGTTCGGCTTCGAGGAACTCGAGGAGGGACACGGCGCCTTCGCGATAGGACGCCTCGGCGGCGAGCCGTGCGCCGCGGGCCTGGTCGAGGAACGCCTCCTCGAAACGCCGCGCGCGCTCGCGCGCGATCGTGTACTGCGAGACGGCGGCGCGCACCTCCTGCGGGATCTCGAGGCGCAGCTTGTCGACCTCGTGCCGCGCCGCGAGCGCCTCGGCCTCGGCGCGCTCGATCTCGCCCTGGTTCCGGTTGAGGACGGGAAGCGGGACGGAGACGCTCGTCCCGAGCTGGTTCGCGAGGTCGCCCGAGATGAGGAACTCGCTGTGCGTGTACTGCAGGCCGACGGTCGGGTTTGGCCACCGCTCCGCGCGGGCGAGACGCGCCGCGGCCTCGGCGGCTTCGCGGCCACGCTCGGCGGCGCGCAGATCGGGTCGGCGCGCGAGCGCATCGGCGACGAGCGCGTCGGCGTCTCCGGGAGGCGACGGGATGGCGAGCACGCCGGCCGGCTCGACGTCCGCTGCCGACATGCCGATGAGGGGCAGGAGCGCGGTCATGGCGGCGCGTCGCTCGGTCTCGGCGTCCGCGACCTCGCGCTCGAACGTTCGCTGCTCGAGCGCGATCTTGTCGAATTCCGACGGTGCGATCTCTCCCTCGCGCGAGCGCGACTGGCTGACGCGCACGGTCTCGCGGTAGCGGTCGAGGTTGTCCCGGGCGAGACGGAGGCGCTCGGTCGCCTCGAGGAGATCGACGAAATGCGACCGCACCTCGAACGTGAGCTGTCGCTCGAGATCCGCGCGCTCGGCGACCGCCGCCGCCTCGCGTCCGCGCGCCGCGCCGAGCCGCGCGCCGCGCTTCCCCGGCGCCAGGATCTCCTCCTGGACGCCGACGGTCCCCGTCACGGTGTCGCCGACGCCGAGGCCCCGAGGGTTCGTCCGTCCGACTGGCAGGTTCCCGACGCCGGCGGAGGCGACCGGGTTCGGAAACAGACCCGCCGTCGTGACGTCGCCGTGGGCCGCGCGGACGCGGAGCGCGCCGACGAGCAGCTCTGGATTCTGCCGGCGGAAGGCGCCGAGCGCGTCGTCGAGCGTCAAACGGACGGGTTCCTCGGCCCCGGCGGTCGACGTGGCGGCGAGGAGGAGTGCGACCATGAGCACCGTTCCCTTCACCATGCCGCCATCATGCGACCTCCGCGGCCGGTGTGGGAACGCCGCGGCGGACGACGCGCGCGCGTCGGTCCGGAAGGAGGATCGCGTAGAGCACCGGCAGGACCAGGACGGTGAGGAGCGTCGCCGAGACGAGGCCGCCGATGACGACGACCGCGAGCGGGCGCTGCGTCTCGGAGCCGATGTCGGTCGAGAGGGCGGCGGGCAGGAGGCCGAGCGCGGCGAGCAGCGCGGTCATCAGCACGGCGCGGAGCCGCCGGGTCGCCCCCGTCTCGACCGCCGCCCGCACCCCGAGTCCCTCGGCGCGGAGCCCGTTGATCTGCGAGACGAGCACGACCCCGTTCAGCACCACCTGGCCCATGAGCGCGATGAAGCCGATGCACGCCGCGACGCTCAGGTTGAGTCCCGCGACGTCGAGGCCGACGACACCGCCGACGAGCGCGAACGGGATCGTCGCGAGGATCATCAGCGCGCACGTGAACGAGCCGAACGTCCGGTAGAGGATCGCGAGGATCAACGCGATCGAGACGGGGATGATGACCGCGAGCCGGGCCATCGCGCGACGCTGGTTCTCGAACTCGCCGCCCCAGGTGAGGAACGAGTTCGGCGGGAGCTTCACCGTCTGCGCGACCCGCCGCTGCGCCTCGGCGACGAAGCCCCCGAGGTCCCGTCCGCGGACGTTCGCCTTGATGCCGACGAAGCGCATGTTCGCCTCGCGCGTGATCGACGACTGCCCGGGCGCGATCTCGACGCGCGCGAGCTCCGCGAGCGGGACCTGCGCGCCCTCGGGCGTCGCGACTCGGATGTCGGGGATGCGATCGAGGGTCGCGCGCGACGCCTCCGCGAGCCGGACGACGACGTCGAAGTGGCGCTCGCCTTCCCAGAGCGTCGTCGCCGCCTTGCCGCCGATCGCGGTCTCGACGACGTCCTGGACGTCGCCGACGTTCAGGCCGTAGCGCGCGATCGCCTTCCGGTCGACGACGATGTGGACCTGCGGCAGCTCGGCCGACTGCAGCACCGCGACCTCCGCCGCACCCGGGACCTGCTCGATCGCGCGCTTCACGTCCTCGGCGGCGCCGCGCATCGCGTCCAGGTC
>Ga0070741_10009377_pt1 | contig 19063 bp, 13 predicted proteins | sample Coa_R1_4_FD_66440 | JGI IMG/M metagenome (GOLD analysis project Ga0070741, IMG submission 66440) | Surface soil microbial communities from Centralia Pennsylvania, which are recovering from an underground coalmine fire - Coalmine... | ecosystem: Environmental > Terrestrial > Soil > Unclassified ...
TGGCTTGCACCGTCCTGCTTGTAGGCATGAGGCCAGATGGAAAGCGAGCTGATTGTGGACAAAATGGCTTGCAACAGGGATATTTTCGTGGGGACGAGCTGATTGCGAATGGAGCGGATCATAGCATGATGATTTTAATTTGGGATAACCATATTGGTAACGGTTGGGCATTGAGGGCGAGATTTGAGGGTTGCGAAGGGTGGGTAGGCGATAAATCGCGCCGGTCGCGCTAAAGCGGGACCCTACGAGGGTTACGACGAAGGTTGCGTTGATATAGAAAGGAAAGACACATGACTAACATCATAGATCTGGAGAATACCTACACCAGCGGGGTGTACAGCAAGCGCCCGGTGGCGATTGTGCGCGGGGCGAAGGCGACGCTATGGGATGATGAGGGGCGAGCGTATATTGATTGCGCGGCGGGGCATGGCGTGGCTAATATCGGGCATGGACGTTCTGAGATAGCGGCTGCGTTGTCGGCTCAAGCGCTGCGGCTGGTGACGTGCCCCGAAATTCTCTATAACGATACGCGTGCTCACTTGCTGGAACGGCTCGTCCGTCTGACGCCGGAGGGACTTGATCGGGTGTTTCTGTGCAATAGCGGGACGGAGGCGATTGAGGGGGCGCTCAAGCTCGCTCGTCTGGTGACGGGACGGACGGGGATTGTGGCGACGTTGCGCGGCTTTCATGGACGCAGCATGGGCGCGCTTTCAGCAACGTGGGAGCCGCATTATCGCGAGCCATTCGCGCCGCTGGTGCCAGGGGTGACGCATATTCGTTACAACAATCTGGCTGCGGCTGAAAATGCCATCACTGAAGAGACGGCTGCCGTACTGATCGAGCTGGTGCAGGGCGAGGGCGGTGTGCATATCGCGACGGATGACTATATTCATGGGCTGGCGAGGCTGTGTCGCGAGCGGGGCGCGCTGCTGATTGTCGATGAGGTGCAGACTGGCTTTGGGCGCACCGGTCGCCTCTTCGCCTGCAACCATTATGATCTATCGCCTGACATCCTCTGCCTCGCCAAATCGCTGGCCGGCGGCGTACCGATGGGGGCGATCTGCCTGGGGCCGCGCGTGACCGAGAGCGGGCGCATCAGCAAAGGCGTGCATGGCAGCACCTTTGGCGGCAATCCGCTGGCCTGCGCTGCTGCACTGGCAACGCTCGACATTATCGAGAGAGAGGCGTTGCCGCAGAGGAGCGCCGAACTGGGTGCGTATGCTCTGGAGCGGTTGCGCGCATTGCAATCGCCGCTCATTCGCGAGGTGCGTGGTTGCGGTCTGATGATCGGCATCGAACTAACGCGGCGCGTCCAACCTTATCTTGAGACATTATGTGAACGCGGCATTCTCGCGCTGCCTGCCGGTCCCAACGTCCTGCGCCTCCTGCCCCCGTTAGTGATCGAACGGGAACAGCTAGATCATGTGCTGGACGTTGTGGCGGAACTATTGCAGGAGGGGGCGCGTGTAGGGGCAGGGCTTGCCCCTGCCCAGCCCCCTGACGTTGTGGAGGAACTATTGCAGGGGGCTGCGCGTGTAGGGGCAGGGCTTGCCCCTGCCCAGCCCGTTTCCCCTATCCCAGATGCGCCCGCCCAGGGTACATGCCTGCTACCCAGCAGGGCGGGGGCAAGCCCCGCCCCTACAGAAAACAGGGAGATCGCGTTACTGCATGGGATGCTGACCATTCCGAGCTATTCCGGTCAGGAGGGGGCGCTGGCGCATTATCTGGTTGAGCAGGCGCAGCAGATGGGGTTGCATGCATATGTGGATGAGGCTGGTAATTTTGTTGCCAGCACGACGGAAAGCCATGCAAGTGAGCAACCGTTGGTTCTGCTGGGGCATATGGATACCGTGCGGGGCCATGTTCCGATCAGGTTCGAGGATGGCAAGCTGTATGGGCGCGGCGCGGTCGATGCTAAGGGGCCGTTGGCAGCGTTTATCTGTGCGGCGGCTCGCATCGCTCATTCGGGGGCAACGCAACGGCCCGTGATTGTGATCGGTGCGGTCGAGGAGGAGGCGGCGACGTCGCGGGGCGCGCGTGCGGTGGTGGCGCGGTATCAGCCGGTGGGCTGCGTGATTGGCGAGCCGAGTGGGAGCCAGGCTGTGACGATTGGCTACAAGGGCCGCTTGCTGGTCGAATGCCATGTGACGCGTCCGCTGGCCCACACTGCCGGTCCGCTGCCATTCAGTTGCGAGGTGGCGACGACCTTCTGGGAGCGTGTGCGTACACACGCCGACGCATGGAACCGGCGTCATGCCAGTGGTGCGGACAGTAGAGGCTTTATGGCTCTTACGCCTTCTTTACGCAACATCAATAGCGTGCAGGATGGGCTTGAAGAGCAGACGCGGCTATTGATCGGCTATCGGTTGCCGCCAAATTGCGATATAGTAGAGATACGCACGCAGCTAAGCGATTGGGCCGATGAGCTTGACCTGCGCCTGATGTTTTCGGGGGAAGAGGCCGCGTTCCAGACGACGCGCACAACGCCACTGGCGCGGGCCTTCATCGGCGCTATTCGAGCGAGCGGCGGGCAGCCAGGCTTCAAGTATAAAACGGGTACGTCGGATATGAATGTCGTGGGTCCGGTATGGTTCCAACATGCGCAATTTCAGTATCCTCAAACGGATCGTGCTTTGGCACCGGCTCTCACCGCTCCTGAGGGAGAGTATACTCATGAAACCTTGAGGAGTCAAGCGGAGATGCGTAGGGGACCGAACATCATTGCATATGGGCCAGGAGACTCGCGCCTGGATCACACTCCTCAGGAGCATATCGAGCTTAGCGAGTATCTCCAGGCTATCGATGTGCTTGAACATGTACTGATGGGCGTTGCAGCGCAGAGGGAGATAGGTCATGAGATCGCCAGCTATTCTTGATTCGACATTGCGCGAGGGGGAGCAGTTCGTGGGCGCTTACTTCACCCTTGAGCAACGCCTGAGCATCGTGCGGCTGCTGGACGCTATCGGCGTGGAGTTGATTGAGGTGCCTTCGCCGATTGCTTCGCCGGAGACGCAGGGTGCCGTACAGGCCATTTGCAAAGCTGGTTTGCGCGCTCGCATCGTCGCGCACGTTCGCTGCATGGAGGCTGACGTGCAGGCTGCCCTGGCGACGCCCGTGTATGGGCTGAATCTCTTCTATGGCACCTCAAGCGAGCTGCGCAGCTATAGTCATGGCCGCGACATCGATCAGGTCATCGTCGCTGCGGTTCCGCTGATCTGCTCTATTCGCGCCGCCGGTCGGTACGTGCGTTTCTCGGCAGAGGATGCCTTTCGCAGCGATCTGGTAGACCTGCTAACGGTCTTTGACGCGGTGGTGGAGGCAGGCGTGCAGCGGATCGGGCTGCCGGATACTGTCGGCATCGCGACTCCTCGTCAGGTGGAGCACCTCGTGCGCCTCTGCGCTGAACGCTATCCCAACGTCGGCATTGAGTTTCATGGGCATAACGATACCGGTTGTGCGATTGCTAACACCGTCGCGGCGCTGGAGAGTGGCGCGGATTGCCTTGACGTGACCGTGCTAGGCATTGGTGAGCGCAACGGCATCGCCTCGCTTAGCGGCCTGGTGGCGCAACTCTATTCGCACCATCCCGAACTACTGGCAGCGTACGACCTGACCCGTCTCGTCGAGCTTGATCAGTACGTGGCGCGGTGCCTCAATCTGACCATTCCCTTTAATATCCCGATCACCGCTCCAGGCGCTTTTACGCATAGAGCAGGTGTGCATACCAGAGCCATCCTGCAAAATCCGCGCGCGTACGAGGCGCTCGATCCGGGCGATTTTGGCCTGGAGCGGCAGATCGATATCGGCTCTCGTTTCACCGGACGCCACGCCGTCGCCCATCGCGCGGCCATCCTGGGGTTCAGATTGAGCAACGAGGAAATCGCCAATCTCACCAGCGCGCTCAAGGCCAGAGCCGAGCGGGGCGCGCTCAACCTGGAAGAGGTCGATGCTTTTATGCGAGAGTGGCATGCATCCATTCATGCCGTAATTCCGTAGGGACCCGATTTATCGCGTCCGGCGCGATTTATCGCGTTCCCCAACATTAAAAGAAGGAGCCAATCATGGGAACGCTAACGGAAGAGATTTTTAGTTACAAGCTGGGTCGCGCGGTTCACGAGGGGGAGACGGTGGTGGTGGATGTCGATCATGTGATGAGCCATGATACTTCGACGCCACTGGCAATCAAGGCTTTTCGCGAACTGACGCGGCACACTAACGGGCGCGTCTTCGCTGCCGACCGCTCGCATATCGTGTTCGATCATATTATTCCCGCCGCTACCATCGCCGCTGCGACCCTGCATCGCGATATTCGCGGTTTTGCGAGCGAGCAGGGGATAGCGGTCTTGCAAGAGGGCATCTGTCACCAGGTCATGCCGGAGCGCGGCTTTGTGATCCCCGGCTCGATCATCGTTGGCGGCGACAGTCATACCTGCACCTATGGCGCGCTGGGAGCCTTCGCCACCGGCATGGGTTCGACCGATATAGCCGTGGCCTATGCCACCGGACGCACCTGGTTTCGCGTCCCCTCCACGATCAATGTGCATCTCACCGGGACGCTGCCCTTCGGCGTCTATGCCAAAGATATGACCCTGGAGATCGTGCGCCAGGTCGGCGTGGACGGAGCTAATTATCGCGCCATCGAGTACACGGGGGAAGTTGTTGAGCGCATGTCCGTGAGCGAACGCTTCACCTTCTGCAATATGGCGATTGAGATGGGCGGAAAGGCTGGCCTGATTGCGCCCGATGCGATTACGCAGGAATGGCTCAAGGGGCGAACTGAGCGCGAATATCCCATGCTGGCCGCGCATAACCCGCAATACGAGCGCGTCATAGAGATCGATGTGTCGAAGCTGCCGCCGCTCATCGCCTGTCCGCCTGATGTCAATAATGTCGCGGCGGTAACAGAGGTCGAAGATGTCAAAATCGATCAGGTCTTTCTTGGCACCTGCACCAATGGGCGGCTTGATGATCTGGCTATCGCTGCCAAGCTGCTGCAAGGGCGGACGATTCATCCGAGCTTGCGCATGGTGGTGATTCCGGCTTCGCGCGAGGTGTATCTGGAGGCGATGAGGCTTGGCTACCTGGAAACATTCGTCCAGGCGGGTGCGTCCGTGGGGACGCCTGGCTGCGGTCCCTGCATTGGTCGGCATATGGGCGTGCTGGCCCCAGGAGAGCGCGCGCTCACGACGATGAACCGCAACTTCACCGGACGCATGGGCGACCCGACGGCTGAAATCTATCTCGGTAGCCCCGCCACAGTTGCCGCGACCGCGCTGACCGGTCATATCACCGACCCGCGCACGTTTCTTTAGAAGGGAAGGGAGAATACTACCATGAGCCGTATCTGGATGCTTGGCGATAATGTCAATACCGATGTGATCATTCCTGGGCGCTATAATATCACGACCGACCGGACGGAACTGGCGCGTCATTGTCTCTGCGAAGTCCTGCCACAGTTCCCGCAGCAGGTGCAGGCGGGCGATGTGATTATGGCGGGGCATAATTTCGGCTGCGGGTCGTCGCGCGAGCATGCTCCGATTGCGATTGCGGGCTGTGGCGTACAGGTAGTCATCGCACGCAGCTTTGCCCGCATTTTCTATCGCAACGCCGTCAATATCGGCCTGCCCGTGCTGATCTGCGAGGATGCTGTGCTGGCAAGCTCGGATGGCGACGAGATCAGCGTCGATCTGGAGACGGGCGTCATTCGCAACCTGACAACGGAGCGCAGCTTCCAGGCAGAGCCGCTCAATCCCTTTGTGGCGCGCATTGTGGCTGCGGGCGGGATTATCAATTATGTCATTGCACAGGGAGGAACGTTGCAATGAATCATCGCATGTTTCAATCGCCGCCCCATGTGTGCGTGATTGGGGGCGATGATGCCGCACCGGAGGCCATGCGCCCCACGGTGGCGCTCTTGCGCGAACTGGTGCCTGCTATTCGCTTTGTGGAGACGCCAGGCGGGCGCGAGGCGCAGGAGCGTTACGGCGAACCGTTTCCGGCAGAGGTACAGGCCGCCATCGATGCCGCCGATTGCACCCTCTTTGGCGCGACGGGAGGACCGAGCAGGCCGATTTTGTGGTATCTGCGCTGGAACAAGGAGACCTATATCAACGTGCGGCCCGTGCGCTGGTCGCCTGGGTACCGCAGCCCGATGGCGCATCCAGAGCGCATCGATTATGTCATCGCCCGCGACAACCTGGAGGGCATGTACCCGCCGCGCGAGGGCGATATTGTGGAACTGGCGAGCCTTGCCAGCAGCGCGACGTGGTGGCAGGCTCCTCCCGTTGACAAGGCGGGAACGTATGCTTTACGCGTTGTGACCGATGAGCAGATGCAGCGCCTGGCTCAGGCTGCCTGCGAACTGGCATTGCAGCGCCAGGCCGAAGGCTATCCCGGTCGCGTCACTCTCGGCGCGAAGTACTCGATCATGCCGCGTACCGATGGGCGTTTTCGCACGCTGGTGCGGGATACCGTCAGCCAGTACCCCAGCTTGAGCTATCAGGAATATCTCATTGACGATCTGGGCCGTCGCATGGTTGCTGCGCCGGAGACGCTCGATGTTGTCGTGCTTTCCAACGAGCATGGCGACATCCTGGCAGACGTTGCCAGCGGCACCATCGGCGGCCTCGGCCTCTGCCCAAGCGCCTGCTATGGCGAGGATTACGCGTATTTCGAGCCGGTGCATGGTTCCGCGCCCGACCTCGCCGGTAAGGGCATCATCAATCCCACCGCTATGATGCTGACCGCCGCCATGATGTTGCGCTACCTGGGCTACGCCGATGCAACTCGCCGCCTGGAACAGGCCATCAAGCAGACCTACGGTGAAGGGAAGATGCTGACAATCGACCAGGGAGGCAATGCCAGCACGATTGAGTTTGTTGAAGCGGTAAGGAGGCATTTATGATTCCCTTTTAAGACGTGGCGGGTTGAGCGGCGAGCAGGTAGCCGATGCCGACTTTGGTGAGGATGTAGCGCGGGTGGGTGTGGTCTGGCTCGATTTTGCGTCGCAGCCGGTTGATATTGACCTGGAGCATGTGGCCTTCGCCTACGTACTCGCCGCCCCAGACGTGCTCCAGCAGCAGGTCTTGCGTCACCACGCGCCCAACGTTCTGCGCGAGATAGGCGAGAATGCGGTACTCCGTTGGCGTCAATGTGACCTCCTGCCCCTTCATCGTCACCAGGTGTTGGGAGTAATCCACCGTCAGTTCGCCCACGGTGGCGGTCGTGCGCAGGGCCTGGGATTGCTCATGGGAGGTAAACTGCGCACGACGCAGCACGGCCCGCACGCGCGCCAGCAGCTCATCGATGCTAAAAGGCTTGGTTAGGTAATCGTCCGCGCCCAGATCAAGCCCACGCACCTTGTCCTGGTCCTGTCCGCGAGCAGTGATGATGATGATGGGGACGGGAGAGAACTCGCGCACGCGATGGCAGACGGTAAAGCCGTCCATGCGAGGCATCATCACATCAAGCAGCACCAGGTCGGGCTGATGGGTCTCGATCAGTTCGAAGGCTTGCTTGCCATCGCTGGCGGTAATCACCTCGTAGCCCTCAAGTTGCAGGTTGCGCGCCACCAGTCGCAGCAATTGCGGGTCGTCATCGGCAGTCAGTATCGTCGTTTTTTTCGCAGGCATAAGCAACAATCCTTTTCATATAGCCAGAATTACCATCAATCATCACGCGTCAGGGTGCATTGGCAGCCGGACATGGAAGGTGCTGCCCTTGCCCAGGTCGCTCTCCGCCCAGATGATACCGCCATGCATTTCGATAATGCGTTTGCAGATCGTCAGTCCCAGCCCCAGCCCGTTCACTTCACGGGTGAGCCGTGTATCCACGCGATGGAAGCGGTCAAAGATCAATCTAAGCTGCCCAGGAGGAATACCAATGCCATTGTCATGCACACAGATCTCCGTCATTCGTTGTGCGGCTGGCTGTATAGTGCGCTCGTTAGCTCCAGCTTCATGCTCATCTATCCTCGCGGTGGGGTCAACGAGCGGGCGGATCACAATCTCGACAGCGCCGCCATCTGGTGAGTAGTTAATGGCATTTTCCAGCAGGTTGTCAAGCACCTCGCGCAGGCGTGACCGGTCGGCCTGGATGATCGGCTCAGTCCTGGTGGGCTGGCCGTTGCCATCTTCTACGCGAATGGGGAAGCGAAAACGCTCTTGCGCGGTCGATGTGCGTTCCTGGTGAGCAGGGTCGGCGAGACGCTGCTCAATGGCAATGATGGCTTCGTGGGCCAGGTGCAGCAGGTTCACCTGAGAATAGGTGATAGCAATCGAGCCGGTCTCCAACTGAGACATCTCCAGCAGGCGATTAATCACCACTTCCAGGCGGTCGCTGGCCTCATTGATTGCCAGTAAGAACTCGTGTCGCTCCTCGCGCGAGATGCGCCGTTCGTGGCGCAATAGTGTCGCGGCATAGCCTTTCACTGAAGCCAGGGGGCTGCGTAACTCATGACTGACCGTGCCGAGCAGCTCAGCTTTGAGCAGTTCCATCTCACGCAGCGCCTTGCGGTCCGTCATAATTTCTAGTTCATGAACGCGCTCGGTGAGTAGCGTATTCAGAACGACCGAGCCGGCTGCGTCCAGAACGGGGGGAAGCAGAGCCTGCGCTTTTTCAGCGAAAACGGAGCCATCCCGCTCCCCTTTTTCATTGCTGCCCAGCAAGAGAAGGGCGTGATATGGCATTGTGGTAAGCGGGGGCGGCCCAGTGATATCATCGGGTGATGGAGAGGCCTGTTCAGCAGCGAGCGGGACCGATACGGGTAATTTACACGTTACCCAGCAAGGGTTTCCTGGAGCGATTTGAACAGCAGCACCTTCCAGAGGGAACAGGGGAAGCTGCAGCAAAGCCTCTTCCTCGCTCATACCCAGCAGGGCAAAGGGGCGGAATACCTTCTTCAGCGAAAGCGTCTCGGTGGCAGATTGCCTTGCCAGGTATTGCGTGGTCAGGAGGATCGCACCTTGATGAGCGTTACAGAGAACCGCGAGCCGCTCTAGCAGCCGTAGCGCGCTGGAGCCAGGCACTTCCAGCACAGCGGCGCTAGTCTGCTGCGCCATCCGTGCCAGATCCAGCAGTGCCGCAACCACTGCTGACGGAAAGCGATGTATCTGACCGTCGTATGACTCCATCATATTTCCCGCTATATTGTTGGTGTGATGAGCGTGCTGATATTCCATGTTCGACTCAAGACCCCTTGTACAGATATGTATATGTGATCTATTATAAAATGGTGATGCTCACAGAGAAAGCACATAATCGGCGGAGACATCACAAACACATCACAGTCCAGGAACCCTGTAGGGGCAAGCCTTGCGGTTGCCCTGCGCCGGAAGGGACGACAGGGGTCAGGTAGGGACAAGCCCTGGCGGTTGCCCAGTCGCGATGTGGTTGCCCTATTCCTACAACCAGCATTCAGGAGAACATGCATGACGCAGCATGAGATCAGTAAGCAATCGTCAACGGCGGAGCGGTTTGCAGCCTTAAATCGGATTGGCACCGCGCTAATGAGCGAGCTGGACGAGGTGCGCCTCTTACACATGATAGCGGAGACGGCGTGCGAGTTGACCAGCGCATCCTTTGCCACCTTCACGCTGCGACCCATAGATGACGAGGGCAAGCCACTCGTGCCGTCGGAGGGCAATCTGTTCCACCTGGCAGCGGTGGTGGGGGTAAGCAAGGAGCAGGAAGAGCTTTTCCGGCGTATGCCTCTTGGGGGCGAAGGATTGCTTGCACCTATTTTCCGTTATGGTGTACCGGTGCTGGTGGACGATGCCATAGCACATATGTATAAGCCTGGGGAAGTTGGCGTTGCCAATCATGCAGAGCCGCACGCGTCAGCAACCGAGCCACGCGATTCCGCTCGGGAGCGAGCTTTTGCCTATTCGCATGGCTCCCTGCCTAAAGAGGAGCTGCGTTCGATGGGGGTGCCGCGCGGGCATCCGATCATTCGCAGCTTTCTGGGCGTGCCCGTGTTAAACCGCGAGCAGGAAGTGCGTGGAGGGCTGCTGCTGGGGCACACCGAGCCAGGATGTTTTACAGAAGAGGACAAGGCGCTGCTGACCGGGCTGGCAACCCAGGCATCGGTGGCGCTGGAGAATGCCCGCCTGTACCGTCTCTCGCAGATGCGTGCCCAGGAACTGAACGCCATCTTCGACAGCATTGCCGATGGCGTCACCCTGGTCAATAACCGAGGCGATATCCTGCGGGAAAACGCCGCCGCGCGCCAGTTGCGTGAGCGGCTTCAAGAATCTCCTGAAGGAGAACGCGCCATCGACGCACTGCTGTATCAGCCAGCGCAACACGCGCTTAAAGAAGAAGAGAAGCAAAACGCGGAAGTGCAGGTGGTCGATGGGAACAGGGAGATGCGTCAGTTCATCGTCAGTGCCTCGCCGCTCCATGCGCCCAAAACGCTGTCCAGCCCGCTCAAGTTCGGTCACGGAGACGCTGCCAACGATCAGGATTCCACCACCAGGGCCGTTGTTGCCTGCCATGATGTCACAGAGGTTCGTCGCATATTAAAGGAGCGGCATCTTTATGCAGAAACCGAAGCTCGTCGCGCCCTGCTCCAGATGCTGCTCGACGAACTGCCCAGCAGCGTCTATCTCGTGCGTGGGCAGGATGCCCGCCTGGTGCTCGCCAATCATGCTGCGACCGCATTATGGGGGGCAGCATGGCAGGTGGGGGAAGCGATGGCTGACTTTCTCAAGAGAAATGGTATTCGTCTGCTAAAGATTGATGGGCGTGTGCTAACGCCAGAAGAGTACATCACCTTGCGAGCGGTGCGTCATGGCGAGACGGTGCGTCACTCTCAGGAGATCATCCGTTATGCTGATGGCACAACCGTACCGGTGCTGGTCAACGCCGTCGCTCTTGATGCTAGCGAATTGAACCTGGTTCCCTCAGACGCAACGGGAGGGACTCATGAAGCGGAGCCAGCCGCGCTGCTCGTTCATCAGGACGTCACCGCGCTCAAAGAAGCTGAACGGCTCAAAGATGATTTTATCGGCATTGCCGCGCACGAACTGCGCACCCCGCTCGCTATTTTAAAAGGCTTTGCCCAGATGTTACTCGTCCAGACCGCGCGTGGCAAGGGGGCGGATCTCGCGGATTGGCAGATGGAGGCACTGCAAGGTATCGATCAGGCAACACTACGCATGGTCGAACTGATCGAGGATCTGCTCGATGTCACGCGCTTGCAGGGGGGACGGCTCGAACTCTATATCGAGCCGGAGGATATGGTGGCGTTGCTGCAACGCGTCGTCGCGCGTCTTCAGATCACGACGGAGCGGCACACGCTCGCCCTCCACTCTGATTTAGCGCATTTGGTGGTGGAGGTCGATCCGCGCCGTATCGAGCAGGTATTGCACAATGTGCTTAACAATGCCATGAAGTATAGCCCGCAGGGTGGTCTGATCGATATCAGCATTAGTCGCGATCCCGAGACCTCCGACGCTCTGATCAGCGTCAAAGATCACGGCATTGGTATTCCCGCCGATCAGCAGGCAAGAGTCTTTGGTCGCTTTGTGCGAGCAGAAAACGCGCGTGAACTTGGCATTGGTGGCACAGGACTGGGACTGTATCTCTGCCGCGAACTGGTCGAGCGCCACGGCGGTCGCATCTGGTTCGAGTCTGCCGAAAACCAGGGCACCACCTTCTTTATCACTCTCCCCTCCATGTCCGACGAAGGGTAGGGGGCAACCCTCGCGGTTGCCCTGGAAGACCCAGGACCCCACAGGGTAACGGCACTGGGTGTCTGGAAGACCCAGGACCCCACAGGGCAGCCGCGAGGGCTGCCCCTACAAGTCGGGCTGTGACGTATTCGTGATATTTCCTCATACGATTTGTGCCACGCCTGTGATCTGCGCACTTTAAGTTAGTTGCTGAATGAGATGAAGGTAATGATAGCATTGCTATCAATGATAGGATCATCATAAAGAGGTAACAATCATGCTACATCGAACTGCGCGGTACTTATTAGCGGCAATCCAGGGCATTATCGGCTGGGAATGGTTTATGTCGGGGGGCAACAAGCTGTTCTCGGGACAATTTCCCCAGGGGCTTGCCGACATCCTCAATAAGGGCATTGTTGATAACCCCAACGGTTGGTATGTCTCGATTTTGCAGCATGCCATCATTCCCAGTAGTATCTTCTGGGGCTATGCCATCGAGTGGACAGAAATCATGATCGGGCTTGTCTTGATCGGTAGCGCCGTTCTGCTTTTGAGCGGGCCGCGCATGCCAGGGGAGCCGCAGCATCGTCTGGGCGTGATCTATTGCATTGCCACCATCGCCGCCGCCGCGATGGGAGCGTTCCAGAATATCAATTTCCACTTCTGGATGGGTGGCTGGGTCATCCCGACCTTTGACCCCGGTACCCCCTTTAACGAAGGCGTTGACCTGGATGCGTTGCTCCCGCTCTTCTTCCTGACCATCATCGTGGCTAACATTGCCCTGATCCAGGATCTAACGGGGAAGAAGCTATTCAGACGCAAGGCCAGGAGCCAATCTGCCGAAGTCGTAGCTACACCTGGGGATGCTCAGGACCCATCTGCAGCGCCCAGATAGCGAGCGTCTGCATGTGGAACGGTTCCACCATTGCCAGGTGACCCATTGACAGGGCCGTTTTATTCGGAAGTTAAGAAAAGAGGTGCATGGAATTTATCCGGTTGTTGAAACCGGTACTGTTTAGACTGAGATCGCTAACATTACCAGTGGTGAGGAAGGAAGCACCTGTCTCATCAGGTCCGTCGAATGAACGGACGTGGATACAATTATGAAACACCAGATACGAGGAAATGCCATTGTTAAAGCCGCTTGGCATCTGGTCGATACGATATCCCGAAAGGTCACAGGGGCCAGTGCCGCCAAGGAACTGAATGGAATTGCCCGAAAAGTTGGCACCTACAAACACAGTTATTAGAAGAGTATTGGTAAGCGAAGTCGCCAATGATTGATTCCCCTGGACACACTGAGAGGACAAGACGCGCGAAGTGTGTTCACCTGGCTGAAGCGGGGCAAGCACGACCGCACAGCGCTTTGCTACCGATGGTGATGCTGCATGGGCTGCTGGCGCAGCAGAAAACGTTCCGAAGCTCAGTATCATCACCAACAGTGTTCCTATCAAAAGTGTACGCGAGTTTCTCCTGGACACACGCTCTAGGCGGAAAGAAAATGCTTGTTGCATACTCATTTTCCCTTTCTTGAAGTGAGGTTCAAGCAGCTCCCATGCAAAGCTATTCTGTACATGAAATGTTTGTTCGCACTGATCAGAAGCGGCAGAGGCACACCAGAATGCGAACGATCAGAAAATGAATTCCTGGCTTTTCTGTTGTTTGAATGCAGGTTTGATTCAAATGATATCTTTTCTCCTCTATTATACACTACAGCATTGTACATTACAAAAACGTCACTGATTGTCACTGGGAGTCACGGTTCCTTGTTCACGAGAGCGATCCCGCGCCATATCCGTGCCCTATTGGTACGGTCAGCACGACAGCCGTGGGCTTTCAACTGCGCAGTAAAGGCGTGTCGCGAGAGGGGAAAGCGTTCCTGATGCTGTCGTACCCAGCGTTCATAGGTTCCCCAGAGATCGGCAGCGCGGCACCAGGCGTGTGGGTGGAGTTCACAACAAGCATCAAGAAACGGTCGAAGCTCATCGTTTTCAATGCGAGAACGAGAGAAGACGTTATGAAGAAGAGAAAAAGCCTGTTCGTCGGAGCACTCTTGCCCAAGGCGCGTCAAGAGCGCGCGTGTCATGATCGTGTGAGGATGAGCATCTCCTAGCACTTGCGAACGGATCGAGAGCGCACGCTGCGCCAGAGGGGCTGCCTCGCCCCTGTTGCCCTGTTGTTGATACAACAGGGCCAGATTATGGTGCGTTTGCGCCGTCATCGGGTGGCGCTGCTCTAACCGCTGCTCCTGGATATGCAAGGCCCGCTGATAGAGCGCTTCGGCCTCTGCGTACTTGCCCTGGTCTCGGAAGAGGGTTGCTAGCCCATTGAGTGAAATGGCCACATCAGGATGCTCCGGTCCAAGTGATTGTTCGCGGATAGTGAGTGCCCGGCGGGAGAGAGAAAGCGCTTCCCGGTAGTTTCCCTGCCTCGCTTGGAGTTCAGCGAATTTATGGAGCGTTTCTGCCGTTTCTGGATGCTCCGGTCCGAGTCGTTGCTCTCGTATGAGCAAAGCTCGCCGAAAAAGCAATTCGGCCTCCTCATACTTCCCTTGTTCACAGTAGAGGTCTGCTAGATTGGTGAGGGCATAAGCCACATGGGGATGTGCCTCGCCCAACTGCTGCTCCCAAATACGCAAGGCCCGTTGAAAAAGTGGTTCTGCTTCCTCGTATCTGCCCTGCTTATAGTAGATAACTGCCAGTCCATTAAGAGATGTGGCTACGTGGGGATGCGCCTCGCCCAACTGCTGCTCCCGGATGTGTAAGGCCCGCTGATAGAGCGCTCCGGCTTCCTCATACCGGCCCTGCTCGTTGAAGAGATTTGCCAGTCCATTGAGAGATGCGGCCACACGGGGATGATCAGGGCCGAGCTGCTGCTCCCAGATACGCAAGGCCCGTTGAAAGAGTGGTTCAGCCTTCTCGTACCTGCCCCGCTCACGGCAAAGGATCGCCAAATTGTTGAGCGAAGAGGCTACGTGAGGATGCGCCTCGCCCAACTGCTGCTCCTGGATGCATAAGGCCTGTTGAAAGAGCGCCTCGGCCTCCTCATACCTACCCCGCTCACGAAGGAAGTCTGCCAGGGAATTGAGCAAGGAAGCTACCTGAAGGTGGTCAGAACCTAGTACTTGCTCCCGCACATGCAATGCTCTCAGCAAAAGCAATTCAGCTTCTGCGTACTGTCCGCGCGCGTCCAAATACCAGGCTGCTTTGAGGGCTAAGGACGCGACAGTGAGGGAGTTGCCAGTGGTCCCGATCCGCTCCAGGCACGCAAGGATGTGCGAAAGCAAGCGCTCTCCCTGTTTCCGGGTAGCATATTCGGTGTCAGCCAGCACTTCAGGAAATACGGCATCAAGCGCAGCAAGAATCTTCCACATCCACTGCTTCTGCTCGCCTTCCATCATAGTATCCAATAGAACCGCTTGTATTAGCCGATGCAACGAGAGCGTCCGCTCTTCTGGTTGTCGTTGCAGTAGTGAATAGGAACGGGCCACGGCAAGCAGCCGGTTCCACTCCAGTTCATCGCGACAGACGGCTGCCAACTCAGGACCCAGATGCTCAGCTCCCTGGCGAAAGAGTTCTTCAGGAATGGCATCTGGCTGGAGCAGCGCGCAGACTCGCAAAAGATCTCCTACTGCTCGGTGGCGCTCGGTCGTGGCCGCAATAGCTAACGCAAAGGTGGTAGAGACTGAGGCTGGGTGATCGCGTACCCCTTCGCCTCGCTGCTGGAGCAGGGCTGCTCTTCTGCTGCGGAAGAGATCAAGGTAGGCTGGCACCCCACACCGTGTCTCCTCCAGGTAGGCTCCCGCCTGATCGAGGGCCAGGGGCAAGCCTCCCAGAGCGTTGACCAGTTCTGCCACAGCGGCATACTGAGCGGGCATCTGCATGGCAAGCCGTTGCACCTCTTCACGAGTCGCTGCTGGCGCTAAAACTTTGGCACGGCGCAACAGAAACAGCATCCCTTCCTCCTGTTCCATCGGCAACAGGTCTACACCTTGCGCGAGTGTCCCCAACGTCTGGCTACGCGTCGTGATGAGGATCGCTCCTGAGCGCACTGCTGGCAGAAAACGCGGTACCAGATCCAGGTCTTCGACGTTATCGAAGATCACAAGCCACTGGCTATGAGTCGAGAGCCAGTGCTGAACGGCTGCGATCACTTGCAACTGCTCCTTGTTGTTGCGCTCAGGTAACTGAAGCACTTCGGCAATGTGCAGCAGGCTGGAGATCAGTTGCTCCTCCGTTTCGGCTCCGATCCAGAAGACAGCATGGTAGTCCAGGGCATGCTGATAAGCGTACTCTAGTGCAATCTGGGTTTTGCCAATGCCACCGAGCCCATGCAAGGCATATGATTGGGTCAGGGCGACGACCTGATGGCTTCCCAGTTGAGCGTGCAGTGCCTCCAATATCTCTTCGCGTCCGGTGAAGAACGGGTTGCGCGGAAAAGGCACGTACCAGTATGGGGAGAGCGCCGTGAGGCTGGCCTCCAGCAACTGGTGGGTCTCGTGCTCGTTTAAGCGTAGGGAGCGGGCGAGCTCAATCACTATCGTTTTACTCGCCGGGAGGAAGTCCCCTTGCTCCCAGCGACCAATAGCGTTGCGGTTCATCCCCAGGGATTGGGCAAGGTGCTGTTGTGTGAGGCGCTGACGCTGGCGAAAGGCTTTGAGGAGGGAACCAAAGGAGCCAATCTCGATGTTCGTTTGGGTCATCTTCTCATTCTTCTTTCTGAAACACGCTTCAAATGCACTCAAATGCTACGTTAAATGTGGCACACCTTCTTCTATACTGTAATCGATGGATGACGAAAAAAAGTCACATCGCATCTTCTGAGAAAGGAGGAAAGAGGAAGCCAATTCTAACAGTCCACATGATGCTGAAGCTCTCGTTCTTCATCAAGAAAAAACAGTAATCCCAGACATGAATGAACCCTGTGTGGAATCTCTTTAAGTGTTTTCTCAAGAAAGGAACACGAACCATGAAATCCCTGTTTCGTTCTCGCATGCTTCGGCCCTTCGCGTCACGAGCCCGCGCCGCCTGGATGGCATTCGTCGTGGTGACGGCACTCGCGCTTCTGTTGATCCCAACAGCTACCCCCGCTAGTGCTGCCTCAACGTCGGGAGCAATCCTGAAGCTCGCCACTGCATCAGACACGAATCACATCGCCTGCCCTGCGGACAATATCTGTCTCTACAGTGGGCTAGACTACAGTGGAGACGTCCAGATGAACACGTTTCCTGGCAGCAACACGTACGTGCCTGTCTTGATTCCAACTGTGCGTTCCTATATCAACAACGGCGATTTCCGTGGCTGGTTGAACCAGTTTCAAACCGGCAACCACGGCATTAGCTTCTGCATGTCCCCGAACTCCCGGAACCCTAACATCACAGGGCCCTGGGATAATGACCCGTGGCTCCTCCTGAGTGCAAACACCAGTAGCTGCTAGCTTGAATTCCTCCTCAAACAAAGAGCTTGCGCAAGGCTTTAGGCGGCGAATAACTGAAATGATCCTAAGGGATGAACCCACCAAGTGGATCGAAGCCTTCAGTGAGGAGGACTGATGCCGGAGGGGGACGTTGATTGAAAGAAACGCTTCCCCCTCCGGCATTAATTGGCTCCTATCTTAGCCCACCAACTGGAAGCGTTCTGCAATATCCTTCAGGCATCCTCTACAAAGTGCAGCAGCAGGTACATCAACGCATGGCTGAAATCCTCGCTACGACGCCATTACGCCTGGATCGTTCATCCCCTGGTAGGCCGTAGGGGCAGGGCTTGCCCCTGCCCTGTAACCTCCTCGCATTCTCGTTGTTGTGCTTGACATCTTCCTATGGGATACTTGCTGTTGTGCTTGACATCTTCCTATGCATACATATACAGTAGCATGATAAATTTATATATCCTTTCAAGAAACCACACTAGTAGTTCGTTACTGTCCTCGGGCGAGATTACTGTATCACGGCAATTTGGAAGACGAAAGTGGGTTCGAGTCGTCGGCTCGAACCATTTCCTCCTCACGGGCACGGATGAAACACATGCTAACGACGAGGTGAGTGATGTTTCTGGGAAAGTGGCGGTGGAGTACCCTATTATTAGCTTTGCAATGGATGACGAAGATCGCGAACAACGGATCAACTCTCCCGCAAACGACGCCTCATTTTGACCAGAATCGCTACCAGATGGCTATGGAAGCAGCGGGCGTTGGCATGTATGATTTTGATATCGTGCGTAAGCAGCATTTCTGGAGCAAAGAATGCAAAGCGCTTCTGGGCCTCCCTCCTGACGCTGAGGAGGATTTTACCTTCTTTCGCTCTCTCATTCATCCAGAGGATAGGGAGCGTGTGCTCTTTCTTTTCGCCGAGCATCATCACATGAAAACGCCACATAAGATCGAATATCGCCTTGTGTGGCCAGATGGAACTATTCACTGGATTGTCGATCATGGCAGGTTCTTGTATGATCAGCAAGGCAATCCTATTCGTCTCCTTGGGGTCGCCTGGGAGATTACTGCACTTAAACAGGCTGAAGAAGCCCGTTCTCAGGCAAATGAGCAACTACGGGAGTTTTTTTGCCAGATCGGTCATGAATTGCGCACGCCTTTAACGGCTCTGAAGGGGAATTTGCAGCTCAGCGAGCGACACCTGCGGCGCTGGCTGGCAGCCCACGAGAACTCGCTCGCGGAGAAAGAGAAGCTCTTGCTGCAACGGCTCAAGCGATGGAACGAGCAAGCTTTACGGCAAGCTAATGTCGAGAACCATCTGATTGAGAATCTCCTGGACGTCAGCGCGCTTCAGGCAGCAGGACTGTGTATATCGTTGGAACCTCGCAATCTGGTGCAAGTTGTGAGCGCTGCTGTCGATGATCTGCAAACGATCATGCCGCCATGCACGCTTTTCTGTGAAACCTGTGAGCCCTCCGACATTCCTGTTATGGTCGATGAAGTCCGTATCGGACAGGTCATCACACAATATATAAAAAACGCGCTACATGCTGCTGCTGAGCGTCCTCCCATCATCGTTGGTATTTCCCTGGAGGAGAAGGTTGCGCGCGTGTGGGTCAAGGATACCGGCCCTGGCCTTTCTTGCGAACAACAGGTTTCCATCTGGAAGCTGCTTCAGTCGGCCTCTGGCCTGACCGGGTCTCAATGTCCAGGCGGGAATAGATTAGGGCTTGGCCTCTATCTGTGCCGAGAGCTGATCCGGCTGCACAGGGGACAGATAGGGGTTGAAAGTGTGCCTGGCGAGGGTTCGACGTTCTGGTTTACCTTGCCTCTCAGGGAGTTGCAGCCATGAATTTTCACTCTACTGACGTGTCTTCGGCGAAACAGGAAGCATTGCCTTCAGTAACGCAAGATATGCTAGTAACCTTGCTTGATCTTGCACCGGACGCTTTGATCGTCGTTGA
>Ga0070741_10009378_pt1 | contig 19061 bp, 18 predicted proteins | sample Coa_R1_4_FD_66440 | JGI IMG/M metagenome (GOLD analysis project Ga0070741, IMG submission 66440) | Surface soil microbial communities from Centralia Pennsylvania, which are recovering from an underground coalmine fire - Coalmine... | ecosystem: Environmental > Terrestrial > Soil > Unclassified ...
GCGAGGGCCGATCGCACGAACCACGGGCTCTTCGCCAGCCTCGGCCTGGCGCTCCTCAGCCGCTACTTCCCCTTCCTGGGCGAGGCGCGGCGCTGGGCGGCCGAGGCCCGCCACCAGTTCCTGAAGACGCTCCGCGGCCGCCTCGGCGACGGCGTCTGGCTCGAGCACTCGACCGCCTACCAGTTCCTGGCGATCCGCGCCGTGGAGCGCTTCGTCGCCTACACCGGCGATCCGGTGGCCGAGCGCCTGCTGCGGCGGATGAAGCGCGCCGCGGGCTGGTTCGTCGAGCCCGACGGAAGGCCGACGCAGTTCGGCGACAGCTACCTGGTCCCCGTGCCCGCCTGGGGCAAGCGGATCGCCGCGCGCCAGCGCGGCCTCGAGGCGCTCTGGCATGCGGGCTTCGCGTTCGTCAAGGCGCCGGGCGCGGGCGGCTATCTCGCCGTCGCCAGCGACTTCCACAACACCACCCACAAGCAGGCCGACGAGCTCAGCTTCGCCCTCTACGACCACGGTCAGCGGATCGTCACCGACACCGGGCTCTACCACAAGGACCCCGGCGCGATCCGGGACTTCGTGCTCTCGGCGCGCGCCCACAGCGTGCTCACCGTGGACGGGAGGAGCTTCCCGATCTCGGACCCCGCCAACGCGTACGGCTCGGGGCTCGTGGCCGCCGGCGAGGGCGACGGGTGGTACGCGATCGAGGGGCGCAACCCGCTGCTCGCAAGCCAGGGCGTGCGCCACACCCGCCTCTTCCTCTACCGGCCGGGCGTCGCCCTCGTCGTCGTCGACCGCCTCCGCTCCGCCGCCACCCATGCCTACCAGCGCTACTTCCAGCTCGGCCCCCGGATCGCGGTCGAGCGCGCAGGCGCGGGGCGGCTCCGCCTCTCGGCGCCGGGCTTCCGCGGCTGGCTCTACGACGCGCCGCAGCCAGCGCCGGCCGCGGTCAGCGAGGTCCGGGGCTCGCGCCACCCGCTCGCCGGCCTCACCTCGCCTCGCTTCCGCGTGTTCCGCCCGCGCTGGACGGTGGAGCTCGAGTCCCGGGGCGCGACCTCCACGCGTTGCGCGACGATCTCGCTCGACCGTCGCTTCCCCCGCGCCACCGCAGCCCGCGCGCACGGCGGTGGCTTCACGGTGGTCCTGCGCGAGCGCGGCGCCGGCGCGACGCGGCTCGCGGTCGAACGCTCCGGGCGCACGCTGCGGGTGACCGCGGGGGGCGCGCGGTGAGGGCCCGCGCGCTCGTGGCCCTCGCGCTCTCGCTCTGCCTGCTCGTCGCGGCCTGCTCGGGCGGCGCGGAGCGCAAGCGCCCCGCGGCGCCGGCGACGGAGCCGGGCGGCGCAGCGAGCGCCAAGCGGCCCAACATCGTGCTCGTGCTCACCGACGACCAGGACATCCGCTCGCAACGGGCGATCCCGGCGACGATGCGGCTGATCGGCCACCGGGGCACGATCTTCGAGCGCAGCTTCGCGAACTTCCCCGTGTGCTGCCCGTCGCGGGCGACGCTGATCACGGGCCAGCTCGCGCACAACCACGGCGTCACCGACAACCACCCGCCGCGCGGGGGCTGGCAGGCGCTCACCCGGCGCCGCGACACCCTCGGCGTCTGGCTCCAGCGCGCCGGCTACCGCACCGCCTGGATCGGCAAGTTCCTCAACGGCTGGGGGATCGAGGGGCGCTACCGGATCCCGCCCGGCTGGTCGGACTGGCAGGTCCCGGTCGAGGAGAGCTACCTCCGGATGTACGGCTACACGCTGGACGTCAACGGGCGCCTCGTCCGCTACGGATCGAGCCCCGCCGACTACCAGACCGCCGTGCTCGCCCGCCGGGCGGAGTCCTACGTTCGCCGCGCGGCCCGCCGGCCGGCGCCGTTCTTCATGGTCTTCGCCCCGAGCGCCCCGCACCAGGAGGCCGACTACCTCGGGCTGCGTGGCCCGGACCCGCGTCCCGCCCCCCGCGATCGCGGCGCCTTCGCCGGCGCGCCGCTGCCGCGGCCGCCGTCCTTCAACGAGCGTGACGTCTCCGACAAGCCGCCCGCGGCGCGCGCGCCGCGCCTGGGGGCGGCGGCCCGGGCGGCGCTCCGGCGCAACTACGTGGGCCGGATGGAGAGCCTGCTGAGCGTGGACCGGGCCGTGCGCGGGCTGGTCGCGGGGCTGCGGCGAGCGGGCGAGCTTCGCCGCACCGTGATCATCTACACCTCCGACAACGGCTACCTGCTCGGGGAGCACCGGATGACGGGCAAGAAGCCGGTCCTCTACGAGGAGCTCGTGCGGGTCCCGCTCATGGTCCGCGGGCCGGGATTCACGCCCGGCGAGCGGGTCGCGGCCCCGGTCTCGAACGCCGACCTCGCGCCCACGATCCTCGGCCTTGCCGGGGCCTCCGCGGGAAGGCCGCTCGACGGCGTCTCGCTGGCGCGCGTGGCCGCGGACCCGCAGGCGTGGCGGCGCCGGGCGATCCTGCTCGAGGAGGCCGGCGCCCTGCGCGGGCTGCGGGCTGGGCCGTACGCGTACACGTCCTACGGCCGCGGCCAGCGCGAGCTCTACGACCTGCGGAGCGATCCCTACGAGCTCCGAAACCGCGCCGGAAGCCCGGGCCTGGCGCCGGTGGAACGCCGGCTCGCCGCCCTCCTGGCGCGTCTGCGCCGCTGCCGCGGGCGCGCCTGCGTCGCCCGCTGGTGATCGAGGGCGAGGAGCCCGCCGCCGGGACGAGCCGGGGCCGGCGGGCGCTCAGTGCTGCTCGAGCGGCGCCATCGTGAGCCCGGCCGCCTTGAGCTGGTCCCAGTAGAGCTCGGCGGGCTCGCGCGGGCCGGTCCACACGACGGCCTGGCCCCGGTTATGGATCTCCTCGGCGTAGCGGTGGCCCTGCTCCAGGCTCACGCCCGGGATCACGCGGGCGAGCGTCTGCGCGACGTGGTCGAAGGTGTTGTGGTCGTCGTTCAGGACGATCACCATCCAGTTGCCGCCCAGGCCGGCGCCGGGGCCGCCCGTCCGTGGTCGCTCGAGCGTCTCCGTGCTCACGGGCTGCGGGAGAACCTACGGCACGGCGAGCTTCACGGAGGCGAGCTGCGCGAGCACGTCGCTTCGGCCCTTGCCCGTCCGGCCCGCCCCGACCGCAAGCCGGGTGCCGTCCACCGCGCCCGCGTTCGCGTCCACGATCCGCGTCAGGAGCTCGCCGTTCGCGTAGGCTCTGATCACGTCGTTGCGGGCGTGGAGCTCGATCGTGTTCCGCTCGCCGATCCCCTTGATCGCGTCGCTCGTCCCCTGGGCCGGGAACCCGGTTCCCGCGGGCTCCCGGGTCAGCCGCCACTCGCCCCCCCGCGGGAAGACCCGCAGCTCGTAGCCGCCGTCCTTGCCCATCCGGACGTCAAGCAGGAGGTAGGCGTTGTCGCGCGCGCTCTTGGGAGTGCCCTTGGTGATCTTCCCCGTCGCCCGCAGATCGTGGTTGGGCTGCGGCCCGTCGCCGATCACCGGGAGCTTGTAGGCGCACGCGGCGGGGCCGCGGGTGACCGTGATCCGCATCGCCTGGCGACGCTGGTTCCAGCCGCTCTCGCAGCGCCTGCCCCCGCCCTCGAGAGCCGCCACCTGCTGCTTCGAGCCGAACGAGTTCGAGTAGACGATCGCGTTCGCGAGCGCGTAGGACGCGAGCGCGCCCAGCGCGCCGCACAGCAGTCCGGCCGCGAGCAAGGGCCGTCGCCTTGTGCGAAGCCTTGCCATGTGAACGTCGCAGGGTAGCTGAGCCGCCCCCGCCGCCGCCGATGGCCGAGCTGGGGCGAAACAGTTGGATCAGGCCGCCTCGCGTTTGCGCCAGTAACGCTCCAGGCCGAGCCAGAGGTGCTCGGGCGGGGCCGCCTGGGCGAGCCGCCCCGCGATGCCGGCGTCGCCGGCGCTCGCCGCCCGCGCGTCGAGCGCCGCGAGGAACGCCCCGCGGTCTCCCCTCCGCGCCAGATCGGCCTCCCAGCGCAGAGCCTCGTGGGCCCGCTCGATCTGCTCGGCCGGCTCGCCCGCGGAGCCGAAGTGGGTGAGGTGGAGGCGCTCGGGACGCCAGCCGGCGAGCACGTCGAGTGAGCGCTCCCAGGCCTCCACGTCTATCTCCGGCGGCGGGGTCGGGGCGATCGTGAGCGCCGCCGGCGGGATGCGCACGCCGGCCACGTCCCCCGCGAAGGCGTCGCCGCTGGCCTCGTCGAGGTAGCAGACGTGGTGGCCCGCATGGCCCGGCGTGTGGGCGACGCGCAGGCCCTCGGCCAGCTCGCCCCCGGCGAGCGCCGTGATCCGCTCGCCGGGCACGGGCACGACCTCCCCCCAGAGGCGATCCATCTCGTCGCCGTAGAGGCGGCCCGCGCTCGCGAGCAGCCTGGAGGGGTCCACGAGGTGGGGAGCGCCGGCCTCGTGCACGTAGACCCGCAGGCCCGGAAAGCGCCGCACCAGGCTCCCGGAGGCCCCGGCGTGGTCGAGGTGGATGTGGGTGAGCAGCAGCGCGCGCGGCTCCTCGCGCAGGCCGGCGAGCAGCGCGTCGAGGCACGATGCCGGGCCGGGGTCCACGATCAGGCCGCCGGCGAGCTCGTGCGCCGCGATCACGCGGTCGCGCCCCAGGTGGCGCAGGTCTATGCACCTGATCACCCCTCCGAACCTACAATCCGGGCATGCCCGACCACCGGCTCGCGGAGCGCGACAAGCCCTGGGTCATGCGGACCTACGCCGGGCACTCCGACGCCCGGCGCTCGAACGAGCTCTACCGGCGCAACCTCGCCAAGGGCCAGACCGGCCTTTCGATCGCCTTCGACCTGCCCACCCAGACGGGCTACGACCCAGACCACGTCCTCGCGCGCGGCGAGGTCGGCAAGGTCGGCGTCTCGATCGCCCACGCGGGCGACATGCAGGCGCTCCTCGAGGGGATCCCGCTCGGCGAGATGAACACCTCGATGACGATCAACGCCACGGCCGCCTGGCTCCTCGCCCTCTACGTCACCGTCGCCGAGCGCAATGGCGTCGAGCGCGCCGCGCTCAAGGGCACGGTGCAGAACGACATCATCAAGGAGTACCTGTCCCGCGGCACCTACGCCTTCCCGCCCGGGCCCTCGATGCGGCTGATCGCCGACACCGTCGCCTTCACGGTCAACGAGATCCCGAAGTGGAACCCGATCAACGTCTGCTCCTACCACCTGCAGGAGGCGGGAGCGACCCCCGTCCAGGAGATCGCCTACACGCTCTCCAACGCGATCGCCGTGCTCGACGAGGTGAAGGCGCGCGGCCAGGTGGCGGAGGAGGACTTCCCGAAGGTCTTCGGGCGCATCTCGTTCTTCGTCAACGCCGGCGTGCGCTTCATCGAGGAGCACGCCAAGCTCCGCGCGATGAGCCAGCTCTGGGAGGAGATCGGGCGCGAGCGCTACGGCGTGAGCGATCCCAAGCTGCTGCGGATGCGCTACGGGGTGCAGGTGAACTCGCTGGGCCTGACCGAGGCGCAGCCCGAGAACAACGTGCCCCGGATCGTGCTCGAGGCGCTCGCGGTCACGCTGGGCCGGAACGCGCGAGCCCGCGCGATCCAGCTTCCGGCCTGGAACGAGGCGCTCGGGCTGCCCCGCCCGTGGGACCAGCAATGGAGCCTCCGCATCCAGCAGATCCTGGCCTACGAGACCGACATCCTCGAGTACCCCGACATCTTCGAGGGCTCCAGGGTCATGGACGGCCTCGTCGCCGAGCTCGCGGCGGAGGCGCGCGAGGAGATGCGGATCGTGGCCGAGCAGGGCGGCGCGGTCGAGGCCGTGCCCTACATGAAGGCGCGGCTCGTCGAGTCGCACCGCGAGCGCGTGGCCCGGATCGAGCGGGGCGAGCTCAAGGTCGTGGGCCAGAACTGCTTCACCGAGAGCGAGGACTCGCCCCTCACCGCCGGCGCCGACGGGGGGATCCTCACCCCCGATCCCGAGGTCGAGCGCGAGTGCCGCGAGGCGCTCGAGCGCTGGAAGGCCGAGCGCGACGCCGGCGCGGTCGAGCGGGCCCTCGCGGCGCTGCGCGCGGCGGCCGAGGACGAGGCGGCGAACACCATGCCGGCGACGATCGAGGCCGCCCGGGCGGGCGTCACGACCGGCGAGTGGGCCGGCGTCCTGCGCGAGGTGTTCGGCGACTACCGCGCGCCGACCGGGGTCGAGGCCGCGGCCGGCGGCGCCGACGCGGAGCTGATCGCGGCCGCGCGCGAGCGGGTGGAGCGCGCGTCGCAGGCGATCGGGCACCGACTGCGCATCCTGGTCGGCAAGCCGGGCCTCGACGGCCACTCGAACGGCGCCGAGCAGATCGCGGTCCGCGCCCGCGATGCCGGGATGGAGGTGATCTACCAGGGCATCCGGCTCACGCCCGAGCAGATCGCGGCCTCGGCGGCGCAGGAGGACGTGGACGTGGTCGGGCTCTCGATCCTGTCCGGCTCGCACATGGAGCTTGTCCCGGAGACCGTGCGCCTGCTCGCCGAGCAGGGCGTTGACGCGCCCGTCGTGGTGGGCGGCATCATCCCGGCCGCGGACGCCCGCAACCTCGAGGCCGACGGGGTCGCCCGCGTGTACACCCCCAAGGACTTCGACCTCAACCGGATCATGGGCGAGATCGCGGACCTCGTGGTCGAGCGGCAGCGCAGCGCCGCCGCCGCGGGCTCGCGTGGCTGAGGGCGCGGCCCCGCAGGCACGGCGACGGATCCTGGCCGGGGAAGCAGGGCTCCGGCTCGGCGCCGCGGTCCTCGCGCTGGCCGGCATCGGCGTGTCCACCTACATCGCCCTGGCCGAGGCCGGCGGCGGCGCTCCCGTGTGCCTGGCCGGGGGCCATGGCTGCACCACGGTCGCGCAGAGCGAGTACTCGCACCTCGCCGGCATCAACGTGGCGGTGATCGGGATCGCCGGCTACGCCGGGCTGCTGGCGGCCGCCGCAGTCCCGGGCGACGCGGGTCGTTTCGCGGGCCTACTGCTCGCCATCGCCGGGTTCGGCTTCAGCGCCTACCTCACCTACCTGGAGCTGTTCGTGATCGACGCGATCTGCCAGTGGTGCGTGGCCAGCGCCGTGATCATGGCGCTGCTGCTGATCGTCAACGGCACCCGCGCCTGGCGCTACGCGGGAGCGGAGCTCGCCAGCGCATCGCCCAGGTGAGGGAAGGCTAGCCTTCGACCGTGGCCAGCCGCAAGGAAGAGAAGGAGCGCCTGCGCCGGGAGCGCCTGCGGGCCGAGGAGGGCGAGCGGGTCGCCCAGCGCCGCCGTCGCGCGATCCAGCTCGGGAGCGTCGCCGTCCTCGGCGCGCTGGTGATCGTCGCCGTGCTGATCGCGGTCTCGCAGTCCGGCGGCGGTGGCGGCAGCACCGACATCCAGGGCGCCGCGGACGTGGAGTCCCTGCTTCAGGGCATTCCGCAGCGGGGCACGACGCTCGGCGAACCGGGCGCCAAGGTCACGATCGTCGAGTACGGGGACCTTCAGTGCCCCGTGTGCAAGCAGTACTCGGAGACGGTCATCCCCGATCTGATCAAGGGGCCGGTGCGCAGCGGCGTAGCGAAGCTCGAGTTCCGGAACTGGGTGATCATCGGGCCGGAGTCGATGGACGCCGCGAAGGCGGCCCTCGCCGCCTCCCGGCAGGGGCGGTACTGGACCTATATCGAGCTCTTCTATCGCAACCAGGGTCAGGAGAACTCGGGCTACGTGACCGACGAGTTCATGACCGCGGTCGCGAAGGCGGCAGGGGTGCCCGACCTGCAGAGGTGGGACAGCGACCGCGCCAGCGGGCGGTGGGATGCCGCCATCGCCGCCGACGCGAGCGAGGCCCAGCGCTACGGATTCTCCGGAACGCCCTCCTTCGTCGTCGCCGGGCCCGGCGGCACCCAGCCGCTGGGCACGCCGGGATCGGCCGCAGCGATCGAGCGGGCGATCAAGGCGGTCGGCTAGCGCGGTCGTGGCCGGCCGCGCGATCGAGTTCCCGGTCGAGGGCCTGAGCGACGGCGTGGTCACGCTGCGGCTGCCGGCCGACGCCGACGTCCCGGCGCTTACCGAGATGTGCCAGGACGAGGCGGTCCAGCGCTACACGACCGTCCCCGACCCCTACGGGCCCGGCGACGCCCGCAACTTCGTGCGCATGGCCGCCGACGGCGTCGCGAGCGGTGAGGTCGTCTACTGCGTGACCACCGACGCCGCGAGCGGCGAGCCGCTCGGCAACTGCGGCATCCGTCAGCATCCCACCGATCCCGCCCGCTGGGACGTCGGCTACCTGGTCGCCCCCTGGGCGCGCGGCCGCGGCGTCGCCACCCGCGCCGTGCGCCTGCTCTGCCGCTTCGGCTTCGACGAGCTCGGCGCCGAGCGCATCGAGCTCTGCGCCGAGCCCGCGAACCTGGCCTCCCTAGGCGTCGCCCGCCGGGCGGGGTTCCGGCGCGAGGGGGTGCTCCGCCGCTACATGGAGATCAAGGGCGTCCGCCGTGACATCGTCATGCACTCCCTCCTGCGCGGCGAGCTCGGCGCCTGACGTCCGCTGCGCATCCGGCCCCGGGGAAGCTACGCTGATGAGGCATGAACGAAGCGCTCGAGGGAGAGCGGGCCGCCTGGCTTCGCTGCTACCGGTGCTGGTCCACGCGGCTCGAGGCTCAGGTCCATTACGACGCGATCCTCAAGGTCGATCCCGACACCGGCGAGGCCGCCGACCGCGTCGAGGAGGTGCAGGAGGCGGTCGTCCAGTGCCTCGACTGCATGCACGACCAGCCGCACCTGACGGTCGAGGAGGGCCGCGTGGTCCCGGTCGAGGACCGCTGGGAGCGGATGGTCGCCGGCAAGCCCTTCGTCGCCTCGTGCACGGTCACCGTGGACCAGGACCTCGTCGAGACCTGCTCCGGGCCCGACGCCGCCGACAGCCTCACCTACGGCGCCTTCGGCGACGCCGGGACGCGCGAGTTCTTCACCCACGTCCGCTTCCACAAGCACGACGACGACAAGATCGTCATCCACCTGCTCGTCGAGCTCTACTCGCGCACCGAGGAGGAGGCGGTCGAGGTGCTCGAGGAGGCGGCGCGCGGCGTGCTCGAGATCACCTCCCTCGCCGAGGAGTCCCGCCCGCCCGCCCACGCCCCGGGCGAGGCGCACTGAGGCGCCCGGCGTAGCGCAGCCCGGGTCGCCCGCAGCGCTCGGCGCGGCTGCCGCGTCAGCGGGCGAAGCGGTGGAGGAGCGCGCGGTAGACGTGAAAGGCGGGCTTCGCCGAGTAGTCGTCGCGCAGGAGCCCGTAGTGGTGCTGGAAGTTGGGCGAGCTCGTGCGGTGGTCCCGGAGGTCGAACCAGCGGTAGTCGGTCACGTTGTACGTACCCCGATACGCGTTGACCGCGCCGACCATCGCGCGCAGGGCGCGCGCCTGCTCGGCCTCGGTGCGCCCCGGGCCGGTCGGCCAGCCGTTCTCCTCCACGTGGATTGGCACCTGCGGCCCGAGCCCCGCGATCGGCATGAAGCATTTGCGGAGCTGGCTGATCGCCGCCACGATGCCGTCGTCGTAGCCGCCCGGCGGCTCGGCGGGAGGGAAGATCGTGCCCGGGTAGGCGTCGAGGCCCACCCAGTCCACGGCGCGCGCGAAGCGCCGCCCGCCGTGCCGGGCGAGGTAGGACCAGAAGCTCCGCTCGTTGGCGGGGTCGGTTCGCCAGAACCAGTTGAACCCGATCGCGAGCTGCGAATACCCGCGCCTTCGCGCCTCCCGCTTCGCCGCCTCGACGCCGCGCACCAGCGCCTCGCGCGCGCCGGCGAAGGCGCTGTCGGAGGCATCCGGGGCGATCGGGTAGCCTGGAGCCCGACCACCGCCGGATTGGCGCCCAGCGCGTCCACCGCCTTCCGCACGAACGCCAGCCAGGCCCCGATGTCCCCCTCCTGGCCCGGAGCCGGGTGATAGCGGAGCTGGACCTCGACCAGGTAGCCGTGGCTGGCGTAGACGCGGGCGAGGCGGCGGAAGCGCGCGAGCCCCCTCTCGCCCTCCGACCAGAAGAGCCGGTTCAGGCGAAGGACGAAGGGCGCGCCGCGGGGGCGCAGGCGGGCGAGCGCGGCGAGCGTCTTCGCGCGGCTGATCGGCGCCGGCTCGACCGGGGGGCCGACCGCCCCGGCGACCCCGGCCGGCGTGATCCCCCACCGCACGGGCGGCCCGGGCTCGGCCGGAACCCCGGCCGTCGCCGGGTCCCCGAGGCAGGCGGGCGGCGGAGCGCCGGCAGCGCGGGCCGCCGCCGCGAGGGCGAGGAAGCAGGCCCCCGCGGCGCAGCCGGCGATGGCCGAGTTGATCCAGCTCTTTCGCGTCAACTCGGCCACCGGGGCCTCCGTGGGCAGGTGACCTAGTCCGCGTTTCCCTCGGCCGCGATCGCCTCCGGGCTTCGCGGCACGAGCACCGCGCGCTTGAACTCGGCGACGAGCTCGCCGGTCTGCTTGTAGACGCGGGTGTGGACCTTGACCACGCCGCGGTCCGGCTTCGAGGACGACGGGCGCACCTCCAGAACCTCGGACTCGGCGAAGAGGGTGTCGCCGTGGAAGACCGGGTTGGGGTGGCTCAGCTCCTCGGTCGCCAGGTTGGCGATCGCCTTGCCGGACACGTCCGAGACCGACATCCCGAGGGCGAGCGAGTAGACGAGCGGCCCGACGACCACGTTCCGGCCCTGCTGCGACTGCGACGCGTAGACGTCGTTGATGTGGAGCGGGTGGTGGTTCATCGTCAGCAGGCAGAAGAGGTGATCGTCGGCCTCGGTCACGGTCTTGGCCGGCCAGTGCTTGTAGACGGCGCCGACCTCGAACTCCTCGAGGTAGCGCCCGTAGCGATGGGCTCCGGAGGCCTCGCGGCCCGCCTGGTCGGTGATCAGCTCGTGCGTCTTGGTGTCGTTCATGGGCGGCATTCTGCCCGCTTCCCGCGGGATGCCGCCCTCCCCCGGGCTACGGGCTCGTGTCCGTGGTCACGACGACGGGCTCCCGCGAGGGCGGGTTGTTCGGGAAGAGCGCCAGGATCGAGGGGTTGTCGCCCGGCGCCGCGGAGCCGTTCTCGACCGTGACCGGGTCACCCGCGTCGCAGGCCGGCCCGCTCCAGAACCCGCCGCAGGCGATCTTGTCGAGCGAGAGCGCCGGGTCGGCGGCGTCGAGCTGCGCCGTGTAGGTGCCCGTCCCCTCGTCGAAGCCTCCCGCCGTGTCGCAGATCTGCCCCGGCACGTCGCCGGAGAAGGTGCCGGTGCAGGCGATCACCTGGTAGGAGAACGCCGGATCGGCGTTGGTGAGGCCGATGTCGGGCGCGTTCACGACGAGCCCGAAGAGGCTCGAGTCGTAGTTCGAGTAGTCGGCGAAGTAGGTCTCCGCGCACTGATCGAACGGGTCCGCCAGCGAGAGGTCGTAGACGCACACCTCCCCGGAGGCGGGCGCCGGCAGCTTGACGATCAGGTAGTCGGCGTCGATCGGCGGATCGAGCGAAGCGCCGGCGAAGCTGCCGTCCGCGCCCGCGTCCACCAGCACGTCGACCTCCTCGGTCTCCGTGGTGTTGTGCACGCCCGCGGTCTGGACGCCGATCTCGACCGGGTCGTCGGGCGAGTTGTCGTCGGTCAGGAACTCCTGCCAGGTGAGCCCGACGAGCGGGTCGTTGCCGGGCGGGACCAGGCTCGCGTCAGGGGTCCCGTCCTCGACGTCGCTGCCGGTGAACGAGCGGGCGCCGATCGCGATGACGTCCTCCTCGCCGAGGCTGTTAGCCGGGTCGGTGGCGCCGAGCTGGTAGAGGTCGGCGGCGTCCACGCCGGCGCCTCCGGGCACGAGCTGGAGCGTGTCGCTGCCGCCGCCGGTCAGGTCGAGCGAGCTCTTGTCGAGCGAGTCGTCGGACGCGGCCAGCGGCGTGACCGCCCACGGCACCCGCAGCTCGTCCTTGCCGTGGCGCGACTGCCTGATCGTCACCTGGCCGTCGATTCCGCCGTTGAAGTAGTACCAGCCGTACATCTGCAGGGCGGCGTCGATCGCGCTCGGGGCGAGCGTCAGGCGCACGAGGACGCGCTTCGAGCTGTGGCCCGCGAGCTCGAAGCGGCGCGCGGCCCCGAACGAGCGGCCGCCGGCCGAGACCGCGACCGCGGCGACGCCGGGGCCGAAGTCCGAGTAGCGGATGTCCGGCCTGACCGAGTAGCGGTGGACCCGGTCGCTCGTGTTGGTGAGCCGGAAGCTCTGGACCCAGGAGGAGCGCCGCGGGACGTCCCTGAGGCCGAACGAGAGGCTCCCCGGGTCGGCGACAGACACCGCGCGCGCCGACTGGAGCGCCTGCACCCGCCCGGCGCCCATCACGGTGGCCGGCACCGGTCGGCTCAGGTCGTTGTTCTTCATCCGCGGGGTCGCCTGGTTCATGAGCGCGTCCTTGATCCGGGCGACTGACCACGAGGGGTGGATCTCGCGCAGCAGGGTGGCCACGCCCGCGACGTGCGGGGTCGCCATCGAGGTTCCGGACTCGGTCAGGCCCTCGGTCCCGGTCCCGACCGCGGTCGAGGTGATGTCGAAGCCGGGCGCCGAGATGTCGGGCTTCAGGTCGTTGGTCAGCCGCGCCGGGCCCTCGGAGGTGAAGTCGGTCATCGAGTCCTCGAACCCGGGGATCACCGACGTCGTGTGATGGAGCGTCCCGGTGACGGTGACCGTGTTGAAGTTGGAGTTCGCGGCGTCGGGGCTGATCGTGTCGGCGAGCGTCTCGGAGTCGTTCGTGCTCAGCATGACGGCCGGGACGTGGACCTGGTCGAGGAGGTCCCCCGCCCCGAGCGCGGACGGGAAGCCCCCGAAGCCGTTCCAGAGGATCACGGCGCTGGCGCCGTCGGCCTCGGCGCGCGCGACCTTCTCGGAGGCCGTGCAGTCGCCGTCGCTCGTCGAGCCCTTGAAGATCAGCGCGATATGGCCGCCGAAGTCGTTGCCGGTCGGGGCGCCGGAGCCGCAGAACATGGCGTCCGCGGCGGTCGGGTTCGCGGGGTCGGCCGGCGGGTCGAACTCGCGCCCGTCGACGATCTGGTCGGTTATGTCGGAGTCGAAGGTCCCCGACCAGCTCTGGTAGACCATGATCCCGTTGTCGGGCAGGTCGGTCGGGGGGTTGTCGATCGAGAAGGTCTGGGCGCTGAAGCGGTCGATCGAGGCGGCGACCGAGATCACGCCGCGCGCGTTCGCGGGGGTGCCCGTGATGTACGCCGAGCCGCCGGCCGGCTGGTTGCCCGAGTTCCCGGCCGCGGCGACGAACACCGTGCCCATGTCCACGACCCGCTGCGCGGCCCGCGCCTCGACCGAGTTCAAGGTCCCGTAGTCCACGCCGCCCGAGAACGTGATCACGTCGGCCCTGTCCTTCGTGGACCCGTCCTGGTTGGGGTCCATCGCGAACTCGTACCCGGCGACGAGCACGTCATCGGTCGAGTCGCCGACGTCCCAGACCTTGACCGCGAGCAGCTTCGCCCTGGGCGCCACGCCCTTCTCGATCTTGCCCGGGACGCCGAGCCCGCAGCAGGTCCCGGCCGTGTGCGAGCCGTGGCCGTCGCGGTCGAGCGGGTCCGGATCGGGGCGCGGCACGTCGTTGGTTGGATCGTCGTCGAGCACGTCGTAGTTGGAGCCGACGAAGTCGTAGCCGCCGATCACCTTCGTGGTCGGGAAGGTGCCCGGCTCGATGAAGTTCGGGTTGTTGTCCGCGTAGTCCTGCGGGTCCCCGGAGCCGCCGAAGTTGGCGTGGGTGTAGTCGATGCCGGTGTCCACGTCGGCGACCACCATGCCCTGGCCGCGAGCGCCGAAGCGCTGCCAGACCTTGTGGGCGCCGATGAACGCCACGCTGGTCGAGTGCGAGGGCGCCGCTCCCGCCTCGTCGAGCTTGCGCACGATCGAGACCGGCTGCACCGAGCGGACGTCGGGGCGCTCGGCGAGCGTCGCCGCGGCCCGCGGCGAGAGCTGGGCCGAGAAGCCGTTCACGAGCACGCGGTAGCGGAAGACGACCCGGCCGCCGAGCGCGCGCGCCTCCCGGATCGCCGCCTCCTGGCTGGCGCTGTCCGCGGCCGCGACCTTGCGCTGCGCGGCGGCGCCGCGCGCCCCGCTCGCCGCGACCGCCGGCCGGCGCATGACGACGAAGTAGCGCCCCAGCTCCGCCTGGCGCGCCGCGACCGGGACGTAGCCCCGCGGCGCGGCACCCTCGGCGCGCAGGGCGGCGCGCCCCACAGGGCGGCTCGACGAGGGCGAGGCGAGGGCCGCGCCCAGGCCGATCGCGATGACGAGGACGGCGCATGCCGCGACGGCGGCGAGCAGACGATGCATCAAGCTCTCCTCCCCAGCCGGATCACCGAGTGCCCGGAGTCCTATCCGACCGGGCGGGGCGCTGTCAAGTCCGCCTGGCCCCGGCCGTGCCCGGCCGCCGGTCGGCCGCGCTCACGACGCCGGTGGCCGGGCCTCTAGCGCGCGCGGCGCAGCCCGGCCCGGGCGAGGTGGCGCTCGATCACGGTGCCGATCAGGCGGCGGATCTCGGGGTCGCCCTCGACGCGGACCTCGCCCCGCTCGTAGGCGGAGCGCCACTCCCGCAAGCCACCCTTCGCCGCCAGCTCGTTGAAGCGCGGGCGGGCCACCGTGACGTGCACGCGCTCGTCCTCGCCGTAGCCCTTCGCGATCCTCGGGCCGGGAAGCTCGACCCGGTAGGGCTGGATGTCCCCGCGGCCCCGCAGCTCGAGGCCGAAGACGAGCTTGAGGCGGGCGAGCGCGGGCGCCTCGCGCTGGACCCGCTCGATCGCGGCCCGGATCAGCTCGGGGGCGGAGGGCACCGCCCGGCTCAGATCCGGTGCCGCTCGAGCAGCTTCTTGCCGATCACCATGCGCTGGATCTCGGACGTTCCCTCGCCGATCAAGAGCAGCGGCGCGTCGCGGTAGAGGCGCTCGATCTCGTACTCCTTCGAGTAGCCGTAGCCGCCGTGGATGCGGAAGGCCTCCTCGACGACCTCCTTGCCCGTCTCCGAGGCGAAGAGCTTCGCCATCCCCGCCTCGAGGTCGGAGCGCTGGCCCGCGTCCTTCATGCGCGCCGCCTTGAGCGTGAGCATCCGCGCCGCCTCGACCTTCGTCGCCATGTCGGCGAGCTTGAACTGGATCGCCTGGTGCTGGGCGATCGGCTTGCCGAACGTCTTGCGCTCCTGGCTGTAGCGGAGCGCCAGCTCGAGCGCGCGCTGGGCGATGCCGACGCCGCGGGCGGCGACGTTGACGCGCCCGACCTCGAGCGCGTCCATCATCTGGCGGAAGCCCTGGCCGAGCCCCCGCTCCTCGCCCCCGAGGATGCGCTCGGGCGGGCAGACGTAGCCGTTGTAGACGAGCTCCGTGGACTCTACGCCCTTGTAGCCCATCTTCTTGATCTTGGGCGGGATGTCGAGGCCCGCGTAGGGGCCCGTGTTCTTCTCCGCCCACGGCTCCTTCTCGGTGATGAAGCAGGTCATCCCCGTGTACGGCGGATCCGCCTTGGGGTCGGACTTCATGAGCACGAACACGACGCCCGAGCCGAGGCCGTTGGTCACCCACATCTTCTGGCCGTTCAGCTCCCAGTTGCCGTCGTCGCGCTTGCGGGCGGTGGACTTGATCCCCTGCACGTCGGAGCCGCACTCGGGCTCCGAGAGCGAGAAGGCCGCCCTGATCTCCCCCGTCGCCATCCGCGGCAGGAAGTGCTGCTTCTGCTCGTCGGTCCCGAACTTCATCAGCAGGTATGAGCCGATGAAGTGGGTGTTGACGACGCCCGAGATCGAGATCCAGCCCCGCGACAGCTCCTCGACGATCATCGCGTACGTCGTCAGGTCGAGGCCCATTCCGCCGTACTCCTCGGGGATCGTGACCCCGAAGAGACCGAGCTCCTTCATCTGCTCGACGATCGGCTCCGGGAACTTGTCCTCGGCGTCGTACTCCTCCGCGACGGGGATGATCTCGTTGTCGACGAACTGGCGGACCATCTCGGTGATCGCCTGCTGCTCGTCGGTCTTCTCGTAGAAGGCTTGCGTCGCTACGGCCATTGGCTCCTCGTGTTCGCTTGCGGGCGGTCAAGGATAATCCTCGCCCGTGTCCGCGGAGGCGGAGATCGTCCGCGCGCTGCGCGCGAGGATGCCCCCGAACCGTGCCACCGGCCCCGGGAGCCAGCCCGGCGAGCCGAACGTCGCGCTTGAGCCCGACCTGGCATGGCCGGGGTACGAGGTGGCGATGGTGACCGCCGACGGATGGGTCACGGAACGCGCCGGCGACGAGGGCCACGCCGAGAGCTGGCGCGACTGGCTCGCGCCCTTCGACTCGTTCCGGATCGAGTTCGAGGAGCTGGCCGAGGGGCCGGACGGGGTGGTGCAGATGGTGCGGCAGGTCGGCGTCCCGCACGGGTCCTCGGCCGAGATCGTCGCCCCGGGCGCGGCCGTGTTCAAGTTCCGCGACGGGAGGATCGCGCGGATCGAGTTCCACCTGAGCCGCGAGCGCGCGCTGCGCTCGGCCGGCCTGGAGCCGGGTCAGAGCTCCCAGCCGAACGTGTAGGTGCGGTACTGGGCGCCCTCGCGCTCGTAGAAGCGATGGGCGTCCCTGCGCGGCTCGGCGCTGTCGAGCTCGAGGTGGGTCGCGCCGCGCTCGCGGGCCCACGCCTTCGCCGCGTCGAGGAGCGCCTTCCCGATCCCCTGCGAGCGATGGGCGGGGTGGACGGCCAAATCCTCGACCCAGGCGCGGTAGCCGAAGCGGACCGAGTGGATGTCCTGGTAGGCGGTGCAGAACCCGACGAGCTCGCCGGCGGCGTCGGCGAGGAGGACGACGGAGTCGTGCGACTCGCAGGCCTGGCGCAGGGCCACCGCCGCGCGCCGCTCGTCCCAGGCCGCCGGCACGGAGCCGGGCGGCTCGAACAGCCACTCGTAGAGGGGGACGATGCGCTCGGCCTCGCGCGGCTCGGCGGCTCGGATCCGGAACTCCACGGAGGCGGCAGGCTACCGGGGGGCGAGCGCCGCTCAGCCCGCGGCGCGCGCCTTGAGCGCCTCCTTCACCTCCCTGGGGAGGCCGTAGAGGGAGTCCACGTCCTCGGGGGAGCGCAGGCCGCCGCGCTCGTCGCGCTGGGCGACGAACCGAGCCGCCTGGCTGACGGACAGCCCGAGCGAGCGAAGCTCCTCGAAGCTGGCCGCGTTCAGGTCGAGCCGGCCGCCCGATGCCTCGCCGACCGTCGCGCTGCCGCGCCCCGCGGCGGCGAGCTCGCGCTCGCGGCGCGCCAGCGCGCGGCGGGAGGCCTCCAGCTCCCCGCGCAGCCTGGCGAGCGCGGCCTCGGCCCGCTGCGCTCTCGCCTCCGCCGCCGCGAGCCGGCTTACGAGCCGCTCCGCCTCGGATGCCTGGCGGCGGCTTCGGGCCTCGGCGCGCTCGAGCCGCGCGAGCAGGTCGCGGACGCCCGCGCCGCCCTCCCCGCCGGGCTCGGCGGTCGCGGAGCCGCCGCCCGGGGTGGCCGAAGGCGGCTTCGGCGGCGGTGGCGGCTGCACGGCGGCCGGCAGCCACTCGCTCGCCGGCGGGCCGCCGTTGGGGCCCTGGGCGACGCCGCTGTCGCCGCTGACAGTGTCCATGCCGCCCACCTCGGCCATCAGGGTACCCGGCGCGGGCGGGCCGTGGGCCGCTACCGTTCGGCAGGTGATGACCGGACAGGAGGCTCAGTGAGAAACCCGCGCAGCTTCTTCGCACCGCTCGCCATCGGCGCCCCGGAGCCGCCGAGGGAGATCCCCTTCCCGCCCTCGCGGATGATCCACTTCCTCGACTTCTCGAACGAGAAGATGGCCGCGAAGGCCCCCGAGATCGCGAAGCAGACGGACATCCTGCTCGGCAACCTCGAGGACGCGGTGCCGGTCGACCGCAAGGAGGCCGCGCGCGAGGGCTTCATCAGGGCGGCGCGGGAGCACGACTTCGGCGAGACCCAGCTCTGGACGCGCGTCAACTCGCTCGAGAGCCCGTGGGTGCTCGACGACCTCACCCGGATCGTCACCGAGGTCGGCGACCGCGTGGACGTGATCATGATCCCGAAGGTCGAGGGCCCCTGGGACATCCACTACGTGGACCGGCTCCTGGCCCAGCTCGAGGCGAAGGCCGGGCTCGAGCGCCCGATCCTGGTCCACGCGATCCTCGAGACCTCGCTGGGCGTCGTCAACCTCGAGGAGATCGCGACCGCGAGCCCGCGGATGCAGGGCATGAGCTTCGGCCCGGCCGACCTGGCCGCCTTCCGCCGCATGAAGACGACGCGCGTGGGCGGCGGGCATCCGGCCTACCGCGTGATCGAGGACCCCGATCCGGACGACCCGGAGGCCCCGCGGGCGACCGCCCAGCAGGATCCGTGGCACTACTCGATCGCCAGGATGGTCGACGCCTGCACCTCGGCCGGGATCCTGCCGTTCTACGGCCCCTACGGGGACATCAAGGACGTACAGGGCTGCGAGACCCAGTTCCGCGCCGCGTTCCTGCTCGGGTGCGTCGGGGCCTGGTCGCTCCACCCGGTCCAGATCGAGATCGCCAAGCGCGTCTTCAGCCCGCCGCCCGAGGAGGTGCTGTTCGCCAAGAAGGTCCTCGAGGCCATCCCCGACGGCCGCGGCGTCCACATGATCGACGGGAAGATGCAGGACGACGCGACCTGGAAGCAGTGCAAGGTGATGGTCTCGCTGGCCGAGATGCTCGCCCGCAAGGACCCGGAGCTCGCCGAGGCCTACGGCTTCGCGGGCAACGGCGGCGACCCGGCCCCCGCAGGGGCGAAGGCGGGCTAGCTAGCCGCCCAGGCGCTCCTTGAGCGCCTCGAGCTGGGCCCGCACCTCGGCTGGGAGGTCGTCCCCGAACTGGGCCAGGTGCTCCTCGAGCTGCGGGAGCTGGGCCCGGACCGCCTCGGGGTCCACGGTCGTCAGGGCCCGCATCGCCTCCTCGGATATCTCGAGGCCATCGGTGTTGATCTCGCCCGGCGCGGGCACGAGGCCGATCGGGGTCTCGACCGCCTCGGCCCGCCCATCGCAGCGGCGGAAGATCCACTCGAGCACGCGGCTGTTCTCGCCGTAGCCGGGCCACAGGAACCGCCCGCCCTCGTCGCGCCGGAACCAGTTGACGACGAAGATGCGCGGCATCCGGTTCGGGTGGCG
>Ga0070741_10009379_pt1 | contig 19057 bp, 11 predicted proteins | sample Coa_R1_4_FD_66440 | JGI IMG/M metagenome (GOLD analysis project Ga0070741, IMG submission 66440) | Surface soil microbial communities from Centralia Pennsylvania, which are recovering from an underground coalmine fire - Coalmine... | ecosystem: Environmental > Terrestrial > Soil > Unclassified ...
GGTGATGCAGTTGCCGTTGATATCCTGCGCGCAGGTGTGATTATTGAGCACGGCGAACTTGGTGTTATGACTGAAATTGCCCAGCAGGTTGCCGGGCAGCGAATGTGTAAAGGTGTTGGTCACCACGACGCGGCGCACATGAACCGGCCGCGTATCGATCCCCAGCACCAAGGCCGCTTGCGGGTGCGGCGGCGCGCCAGGCGGAATCACCGCGGGCACAGGGATGCCGCGCATATACACATTGCCGTTATCGTCCGTCGAATCGGGCGGCAATAAACTGAACACGGCCAGGAAACTGTACTCCGCCGCTTGCTGATCCTCCGACTTAATGCCGGCATAGTAAACGGCGCCGGGCCTGGCATCACTTTTGACGATGACTTCGGTGCCACCGCGGCTCAGGGATTTATCCGCCCCGGCAATCGCGCTGGGCAATAAGTTCGTCAGGCCGGGAAGCAGCGAGACATACAGATCGATATCCGCCTCCGGCCGGGTGGCGTTGGCCACATCGCCATAATTGGTAACGCCCATGCGCGGCACGGCCTCGTTGGGCGGCATAAAGGTGACAAACGAGACGTTGGTGAAACCAAATTCATTGGATAGGACATAGAAATGCCACTGGTTGGTCATGCCCGCGGTAAGGACGGCGTTGGCGTCATTGGTCAACGGAACCTGGTTGGTTCCCAGCAACGGCGTATTGGCGCCGACGTGCTGGTGCTGCAAGAGCCCCCCCGAAATCGGATTCACTGGATCATTCGGAAACATGTTCGTCACGAAGAAAACGTTGGGCACGTTCAGCGTCAAAGTTTTGCCCGGGTCGCTGGTCAGGCTAAGGGCATTGGTGACCTGGCCGTCGCCGCTGGAAACCACCAGGGCGTAATCCTGGACCACGTCGTTGGGATTGGCCGTGACGGCGTTGACATTGACCCGATGGCCAATGACCGTAACCGAGTAGTTGGTGCCCAGCGGCGAATTGAGGTAAACATTTTCGACGTTGTTGACGACGTCGACCACCGCAGCCTGATTCGTATCCCAGGCAATATTGAAGTCATTTCCGGACTGGATATCGTTGCCGAAAAAGACGTCGCCGGTATCCATGTTGGTGACCACCAGGTCGAGGTCGTTGACCAGCTTGATGCTGGTTGCCGGGTTGCCGGGCGGATCGGTCCAGGCCAGTGTCACGCGCAAGGGCTGTGCCTGGGCGTCGGGTGTGAGCGAAAAAAATCGAGTGTGACTCTGGCCGGTAGCCAACGCCTTGTTTGGGTCCTGGTCGAACAGGAACATCGAACCCGAACTGCCGGCCGTGTCCTGGTTGGTGACACCCGGCGGCAGCGTCGTCGGCAGGAAAACCTGGCCCCAGCCCTGGTAATTGATGGTATTGCGGACCTGGAAATCGTAGGGGTCGCCAAGGGTGCGGGCGCCATTGATCAGCATGGCTTTCATCAGCGCCGGACTGTTGGTCTGGTGCTGGTGCACGGCGAAGAACTCCTCCATCAACGCGAGCATGCCCGAGACACTGGCGGCGGCGATACTGGTCCCGGATTCATAACGATAGTACGGGCCGAGGTCCTGGTTCATGTTGCTGAGGACCTGGAAGAAATCGCCTTGATCGTTGGTCGTAATCAACGTCGTTTGCCAATCAAAGGTAACGGTCTGGGAAGTGGTGTTGCTGATGGAATAGGTCCAGAACGTATCGACCGGACCGAGCGTAGCGTCAGGCGGAATCGAGACCTGGTTGTTGCGCGTCACAGTCGGCCCACCGGTAACGCTCACGGTAACCGGCAGATTGACCAGAGGCGTGACTGCGTTGGCCGATACTATCAATCCAACGGCATTGTTGGGGACAAAGATTACCGAATTGAAAGCCGAGCCCGGAGCCAGGGGCACCAACTGCTGTGAGTCGTAAGTGAAATTGGTGGGATTGTAATAGGCCGCTTGATCCCATTGCTGGGAGCGGGCCGACACGACGAATGTGCCCGGAGCGACCAGGTCTGGCTTAAACCGGCCGGAATCGCCCTCGACACCAATACCGATATTGCCGCGTCCGGAAAAGCCGGCCACCTGGTTGCTCGAATCCGTGCTCGGCAACCACGGCTGGTTGGTCATGCTGCCAAATACCGGATCGTTGATCACGGTCTGGTTGGTTATGCTCCGAAACTGCTCGACTGCCCCGACCGTAATTACGTTCTTGGCTGTCCCGGGCGACTCGACGCTGTCGGCATTGCCACCCGTGCCGCCGTCATTGCCTGTATCGAAGCCGTTGGCTGAACCGGCATTGCCCGCCGGGAAAACGTAAACGAGCGCCTGCGAACCAGTCCATTCCGGCACCGAATCGCGCACTGCCGCGTCGTAACTGGCGGCGGCGATATCATATTGAGCGACGCCGTAGGTCCAGGAATTGTTCGAAATGAGTGCGTTCGTCCGCGACGCGGTTTCTTGCAGGTAACTGTCCGGCGCGGTAAATCGCATCGAGAACAGGCTCGCGCCGGGCGCTTTGCCGCGGTATTGGCCGTTGGTGCCAGGGTTAATCGAGCCAATCGCGTTGGAAACGGTCGTCGATTGCACGCCGCTGCCGGCAATAACACCGGCGACGTGCGTTCCATGTCCGTTAGTGTCCAGCCCATTGAAGGGAAAATCGAAGGTCACACGCCCTTGCAGATCCGGGTGAGTGGCATCGATCCCGGTATCGTCGACGGCGACCAGCACATTCGAGCCCGAAAGGTTCAGGTAATTGGTCGTGGTGAGGGTATCGGCGGAAATACCGAGGGTAACGCGGCTCAGGTCATTGGCCAGGCGCCGCGGACGAGCCGGCTCGATTTCCTGCACGGCGGCCAACCCGGCGATAGCCGCCAGGGCGTTCACCGGCGGCCGGATCTTCAACACCGCACCGAAGGGAGAATGGTCCTCGCCCAGAATGGCCGCGCCGAGCTTCTGCAACGCCTCGGCGGCTGCGTCACGCGTATCGGGAAACGTCAGCACGTTAAGCACCGCATCGTCGGGCAGAGGCTGCTGCTGGATCGCCAGGCTCAGCAACGAGGGCTGCAGTTTGTAATACGGTTCGTACGGTAAAACGGTTTGCGTTTGAGGATCGGCCTGGAGCTGCTGAGCGGCCCCGGCCGATGCTCGCACCAGGTAGGCGTTGTTGGGAACGTAAGCCACTACCGTCGCGCCCGCCGCTTTGAGTGACGCGCGGAAACTATCGTCGATCAGGCTCCGCGACTGCACGATGTAACTGCCGGGATCGCCTTGGGAACGCAACGCATCCGGGATCGCCAAACTTCCGCCGGTGGCCGTGTCGATCAGCGCGTTTTGCAGCAGAAGCGCCTTGTCGCTGTGGATCAGTTTCGCGAGCGGAATCGTGGTATTCGCCAAGCGATAGGGGGACTGCGTAGGTGGCTTGGTTTTCGTCTTTTCACGGGGCGGAGGGGAGTTAACGCGGCCGCTTTCGCTGAGCAGATGCACGGGCAACGGGTAAGCCGGGGCCGCTTGCGCGGTCGATTTGGGGCGGACAGGCGCAGGTTGGACCTGGTTGGTACCGCTGTTGGTGTGACTGGCTTTTTGGGCGGCCCATTGATCTCCCAGATGCCAGGAATAAACCGCTCCCAGGAAGAACAGCATACTGAGGGAAAGCCACATCCAAGGTCGCCAGCGCATAAATTCGAATTCTAATTAATCAGACTCGGTCCCGAATAGCAATGACAGTCACCGCAAATGGATGCGGATGGGGGAGTTAACCGCGAATGGACGCGAATGGACGCGAAGGAGGCAACGGTTCGGAGTCGCGGCTTCAGCCGGAGAACCGGACCTGCCGCGCCTTGAGGCCTTGGCACTACCCGGAATTTTTGCGCAATAGTTAAGGGGCGTTCATGCGCGCGACTCGGCCCAACGGGCCGACCGAGCATAGCCCAGGGCTGAGGCCGCAGGCCGATGCCCTGGGATTGCGTCATTTGGAAATCAACAGCCGCTCGGTGTCGGACGCTGACGGCGTCCTTCATACCAGCCCAGGGCAACGCCCTGGGTTGCCCGATCAAAAAGCCCTTCCAGCGCTGAAGGCGCGATTCATCGCAAAATGAGGCGGGCCGTTGGCCTGCAGCCGAATTCAATCGCCCGCAAACCCAGGGCGTTGCCCTGGGCTGGTATGAGGCAGGCCATGGGCCTGATAGCCCTAGACTCCACGGTGGACCGCGCCTATCCGCCTGCCCAGCGCGGCCGACTGAAAGTCGGCGGTACGGCAGACTAAAAGTCTGCGCTACGTGGGGTTTGTCAAAATCGCGCAAAATAACCTCTTGGGCTGCCCGCTCTGCTCGTCGAGGTCTAATCCGGCGGGAGCACGCTGAAACTTTCGATGACGGTTCGCGGCTTGGTTGGCGCACCCTCGATGTGGACCACCGCCCGGGTGGCCACTTCGGCGGTGATTTGGTAATTGGTGCAGAGCCCAAGGTACGGGCCGCTAAAGGTATAAAGGGATTTAGGCGCGGGCTTGAGCGCCTGGCCCCAGGAATAGATCACAAAGCGCGGCGGCTGTTCGCTTCCGTGAAGCAGCCCGAGGATCTGCTGCGGGATGCGTTCCACGACCTCGTCGTTGAAGGTTTGGGCGCGGTTAGTGGAGACAATGTACGGCGAGGCCATCGTCAACTCGGGCGTGTACAGGATATCTCCCAGCCGGGGAAAGGCGTTGTTGGGGAAATTCGTGCGGGTATTGTTAATACCGTTGACAATTCTCGCCACCAGCTGAAGCGGATCGCGACCGGCCGGCAAAATGAATACCGCCTGGTTCGTGTCCCTCAGGTTCGGCAAGACACTGACTCCGCCGAGCACCGCCGACCATGCGGCCAGGTTGGTCTGGTTGACCGAAAGCTGGCCACGAGTGGAGTTGTCGTTAAACGCGGTGGTGAACAGGTCCAGAATGTTCCAGTCGTTCGTCGGCGACGTAAACGAGGCGTCCGTCACCGTCGGTATTCCAAATCGGTCGGCATAGAGGATTGTGCTATTAGTGCCCAGCAAGGAACTATCAACCATGTTCGTCAACGCAGGGGTCTGAATCAGCGCATTGTTTCCCGTCCAGATCGCCCAATTGCGCAAGCTTTGGCCATAGCCCTGCGGTCCGGGGACGCTCTGCATAATATTGGTGGATTTCAGGAAAACAGTTTGCCAGGGCGTGCCGCGGTGGACCCGGCCGAGCCAGCCGATGTTGGGATACTTGTTGGTGGGAAAATCCCAATCATCAGAGCGCGTGACAAGGGGGTCTTTCAGCGCGATCTGGGAGTCCGTGAGTGGATCGGTATTGTTCGGATTGCCTGGCCACGGCCGGTACCGCGTATTCATCTGGCCGATGTTCTGGACTCCCATTGGGATTATATTGACCCGATTGGTGTCATCGAACGTGATGCTGTCGATGAGATCGCCGATTGTGTAATGCACGAGCGGATCGTTCGCTTGCCACGAAGTATGAACATACACCGTGCGGACCGGATCGAATGGAGCGTAAAACACATTCGATTTGAAGAAAGTCTCGCCCGGGCTATATAGGGGGCTTAGCCCCATTAAGTTGTAACGGAAACCATCCACCGCTTTATTTGAGTCGAGGCCGGAGTACGGATCCTGGCTGAAGTTTAACCAATCCGGTGCGCCGTTAAATCCGTTGAGCCCGACTTGGATCTGATTATACACGCCCATGCTCGGGCCGTTCACGCCTCCGATCTGGTTGGTCAGCCACTGATTGGAAGGATTTCGGTAGTCGGCAGGATTCACCGGGCCGGTATTGTTCAGAGCCAGTTGATACGTGATATCGACCGTCCTCTCCCAATTGTTTAGGTTAACAAAGTCGACGATCCGATTAACTGTGGTGTCTACCAGGATATACTGCAGCTTTGTATTGAGGTTAAGCCACCAATGCGGGGGTAAGAGAGGCTGGCGACGCCGATCAAATATGTGCGTCAAAGGTAGAAAAGGAGGATTCGCCCCGCGCAAATAGGTTGCGTTGTTTAGAAAATTATAATTCGTCGTGCCGAATGGCAGCACCATCGAGCTCGGGACCGTATTGGGAACCGTCCATCCTTTCCATGTGCCGGCGGGAATATTCATGCTCCTGGTAAAAAAAATCCGGTTGCTGTATATGGGCACAACGGAGCTGAGTTCATTGGTAAGAACGCTGGCGGTACTGACGGAAGCGACCAACTGCAAATTGCGTGGATAAGGGTTCGAGTAGGAATTCCATGCTTCCAGGCCGAAGAGATTGGTGATGCCAATCACATACATCTGGTTGGTTTCGTTCACGGCGTTCTGATTGGGGTCTCCTCCCTGCGGGCGGCGGAACTCCAGCAACCGCGACACGAAAACCTGCGTTTCCATCGCGAGCTCGTTGAAATTGGGATAGCCCTTTTTCGCTCCGATGATCAGCGGCACGCCCGCGACCATAGGCTCGAGCTTCTCTCCACCAGAAGCGATTCGCGCGGGGGCGAAGGGCGTTCCGTAAACCGGAAAATCAGTCCACCTCCAAAACGGCGAAGGTACCTGCGGATCAATCATCTGAGGCGCCAGGTTTGCAAAGGCGAAATCCGCATTGAGGACCTCGCGGTACCCGGCGATAACGATGATGTTATTTGTGGGTCCCACGAGCCTCCTGAAGATGGGACGGAAAACGGACGGAAACCCGTTGGTCTGGCCGGCGATCAGCGCGCGATTGGTGGAGGCATCGTAGATATTAGCGGCGAGCTGCAGCAGCCGATGCACGCTCGGCGTATAAAAATTCGTGGGGTATACTTGGAGGTTAGTTACTGAGAGTTTGAGCCCCGCATTGGTCAGCAACATGTTCGCCGCGTTGGTGAAGAAGTCCACCGGTTGCCAGGCAAAAAAATTGGTGGCGCTGACAATACCGCGCGAGTTGGTCTGGACCTTATTGTCGTAGTTCAGGTTTAGCTTCGTGGGTGGATCGGGAGCGGAATCGGTACCGAGCTGCGAAAGCAACCGGTAGAAGGTGTAGCGGTCGTAGGTGTCGATATTCGTGCCGGCCGCCTGCAATCGCGTCGCAAAATTGAGCGAGGTCTTGGTCGGATCAAACAGATCCTGTGTCGAGAAGAGGTGATTCGTGTTATCCGCGCCGGGCCAGGGATAAACCGCCCGCGGCGTGGGATTGAGGTCGGGATCGTTGTAAAGACTAGCAGCAGTGAACATTAGGGGCCCGGCGGTATATGCGTCAATTGAGTGATTGGCGAACGCCAGCGGACCATTGAAATAAAGGTTTTTGACGCTGGAAAGCCGTGATTGATAATTCAACCAGCCACCATAACGATTGGTTAAGATGGAAGTGGCGTCAACAAACGCATTGCCGCCCACGAAGGTCCCGGGTTGATAGGTGTAGGGCCCGCCCCACGCGTAAATATTGGTGTTCAGGTCATACAGGAAGGAGGCGAGGTTTATTTCCCAAGTGCCAACGCCTTGGTTGCGAAAAAAATCGCCGCCGGTAGTATCAATGTTGGCTTTGGTAGGGTTGCGCGCCGCGTTGTGGATGTAATTAATATCCAGCCCCTGGCTAATAGGTACGGCGAGATAGGCATAGCGGTAGAGAAAGCGATTGTCGGCGGAGTGATTGCGATCGGGGAATTCCAGGCCGCCAATCCATTGCGGATCGCCCTGGACATAGTCCTGAGCGAAGCCGTTGGTCTGAAGTTGGATTCTCTGCCCGCCGTAGTTGGTGACGAAAATCCACCCCGTAGGTTCAAAAGCGCCATTGCGGTTCAAATCGAGGTAGTACCGGAAATCGTTGGAACCCGTGAGCCGATTCGTGACAATGAAGACCGGGGCGCGCGGGTTCAGCAGCAGATTAGTCAGGTTCTGCAAGGCATCGGCCTGGTTTAACCGCAGCCCGGTTGAATAGGCGTAGGCGACATTTGTCGGATTGGACACGCCGGTCTTGAACCCGTTCGCGTTTATGAAATTCGTCGACACCAGCAGGCCACCGCTGTTGAAGTTGCTGGAGGCCAACATGGGAGCGATTAATTCGACCTGGGCGCGTTCAAGCGCGTTATCGGCGCCGAGCCGGGCGATGGATTGATCGGTCGACGTGCCCACGGAGGTGCGCTCCCCACGGCTAAGGACCAGGAAAGCGATCGCCATGAAGGTGATCACCGAGAGCATGATCAGCGTTATCACCAGAGCGACGCCGCGCTCGCGCCCAGCGAGCGAAATCCGAAGGCCAGCGGAAACCCGAAATCCGAAGGCCGAAGGTCGAAGGAAATCCGAAATCCGAAATCCGAAATCCGAAATCGAAGCCGCGGATGACCGCGAAATAGAGGAAGCTCCGGCATGAGTGCAAGCTGAGGGCGGAGCTCCGACGCGCCTCCCTCTCATTAACACCGCGGCTTCAGCCCGGTGTATCAGACGACGGACGGTTCCCAGCCGTTTCAACGGCTTCCCCGGCTCCGGGCAAACTGTTGAAACAGCTCGGGATTCCTCCGACTCCTTCACACCGGGCTGAAGCCGCGGTGCTAATGAGAAGGCCCCGGTGCCCGGTTTTCTATAAACAACAACTTTCATGGGTAAGCACTCAGATCGAGATTACGGACAGGGATGCGCTGGCGAAAGATGTGGACCTGCCCGACGTGGTTGGACAGGTAATCGCGGGCGCTAGTGCTAATCGGTATCGAGCGATATTTTTGCAGCACACGCGGTTCGAGGATCCCCAACTCCAGCTCAACGTACCCGGGCAAGGCGTTGCTCACAAAATAACAGGCGGCCTGCTTGAGATCGGTATTGTTGCCAAAGGCGAAGGCGCTGCTGTAAGCGTAAGCATTGGGGAGATTGGTGTAGGGTCCGTTAACCTGCACCGGATAAGCGGCGTTGGTGCCGGTAACGTAATTTGTCGTGAGGAGATAACCATTCCTGGCAAACGCGCGCAAACGCAGATGAACGATGCCGTCCGCGATGCGGCTCATGTTGGTCGGATCGACAAATGATCGAAATTTGCCGCTCATATCAATGAGGCCGCCTCGAAAGTTCACGGTGTCAAACATGGCGCCCCGAGGATAATTCGTAATCGAGTAACGGTAGAGAGTTCCCACACACCCGTTCGTGTCGTCGGGCACCACTTCATACCCTGTGCCGAGCCAGTCCTGGTTGAGCTTGGAGAGAAAATAGAAGCGCTGAATCAAATTCGTGCGGAGAGGAATACTATTCACGTTGCCGGGCAAATCCTGCGTCAAAGGATTTCTCCAATCAAAGCCCGGTGAAGGCTCGGCGAAGAAATTGGTAACGCGGTAGCGGAAATTGCCGGCCAGCATGTCCGGAACCTCGCTCGGCGTCATCTGCTCGAGTTCCCTGGCCATAATGTCCATGGTGGCCCGGCCGGATTCCAGGACATCGGTCTGCGTCATGCCGGTGCGGAAGGCGCGCTGGGTTTGATTGAACATCAGGAGCAGGCCCAGGATGATGAAGGTCAGCAGGCCCACCGTGACCATGATTTCGATGAGGGAAAATCCGGAGGCCGCGTGCCGAAATCCGAAGGCCGAAGGTCGAAACCCGAAAGAAGGCCGAAGCCCAGAGGAAATCCGAAATCCGAAACTCGAGGGTTGCCGCGAAGGAACGCAAGGAACGCAGAGAATTGGATCTACTTTTGTATTCTCTGCGTTCTTTTGCGGCGATTCCCCACCGGCGCAGCCTTGGCGATGCAGATTCGGCCCTCTTTCGGCCTTCGAGTTTCGGATTTCGGGTTTAAATCGCGTGTTCACAACGGGCGCTTAGAAAAAGTTCCTCGGCTGAAAGAACCAGTAGTAGTACTGGCTATTCGGACTATTGGTCGGTTCGTACAGAAGGTGCCCCCCGACCGTGGTGCGGTAAACCTGGCGCCCGCTGCCGAGCTTTCCGCTGGGCAGGACGGGCCAGAGGAAGGTAAGCCGAACGTCGTGAAGGTTCAGTTGAAAATTTGTTATGACCCGGTAGAAGTTGGTGTTGATACCGTTTGTCCAGGAAGGATCGAAGAAGTTGGTACCGTACCCGCTGACGTCGGCAATGACGCGATAATTCAGGGCGAGTTCCTGCATCGTGGGATTGATCTGGGGCGGCTTCTCAGCGGCGGGCCCGCTCATGGAACGGAAGACAGCTACCACATGGTTGCTCTGGTATCCCACGCCGCTCGTGTGCGGAATGATCTTGGGAGTGCTGAGCACGCCGACAATCGTGTAACCGTTGGTCAGGGCCATGCGCGGATTGGAGCCCCCATTGACGTAACCCATTTGGGGCGTATAGGCCAAAAGCGTAGGCGTGCCGTTCGGCCGCCCCGCGGCTGAGAAATCGGTGATGTAATTGGTGATGCCGATGACGTAATTGGTCAGATCATCCAGGCCGCGTTCGCCGTTGCGGACGGAGTCCATGAGGATACTGGCGTCCTGGTTGATAATCGTTTCCTGCTCATTATCGCGCTGAGCGTTCATGGCGGTCGGCAGGATGCCGATGATCGCCACCAGCGCGAAGCCGATGATCGCCAGGCTGATGGCGATCTCGATCATGGTGAAGCCGCCGCAGCGCCTCGTAGCGCAGGCGTTCCCGCCTGCTGTATCGCAGGCGTTCCCGCCTGCTGTATCGCAGGTCTTCTGACCTGCTGCTCTCCGAAACTGTTGCGCCCCCAAACTTGCCAATTCGTCCATTCCCCCGCGCCGGCCGACTGAAAGTCGGCGATACGGCAGACTAAAAGTCTGCGCTACGGGCGCAGCGCAGTTCGTAGCGCAGGCGTTCCCGTCGGCGGTATCGCAGGTCTTCTGACCTGCTGCGCTCCGAAACTGTTGCGCCCTGGAATTGGCCAACCCATCCGTCGGTCTACCTTTCATTAACACCGTGGCTTCAGCCCGGTGTGACGGGGCCGGACGTGGGCTGAACTGTTTCAACAGTTTGCTTCCCGGGGGATAAGCCGTTGAAACGGCTGAAGCGCGGACCGGAAGCGCTACACCGGGCTGAAGCCGCGGTGTTAATGAAAGCGCCGCGCACCGGAGCGAATAATTGACCCTGATCTTCATCGGACCTCCTGTTGGAGGGCGCGAGCGCGTCCGGTAATGGTATCGACGTACACCAGGTTGTACCCGTTGGTGGTGTTGCCGATCGGTTGCTCGTTAAAGGTTGGGAGACCCTGGATTGGCTTTTTATTCACGTCATGGGCAAAAGCAACGCCACCGCGAGTAATCGGCAGGATAGCCCCCTGCCCTCTGCCTTGGTTCGACACCAGCCGGCCCATGTAGTCGAAGGCGATGTAAGGTAGAATTACGTACGGCCGGCTCGGAGTGTTCCTGAGCGTATTCTCGAGCGGAAATGGGATTACCGGGCTGCCCGGCGAAGGCGTGTTGGCATAGTCAAAACTGTACACTTGAAATGCCAGCTTGGTGCCGACGCCTGGGACATTGGTAAAGATGTTCATTAAGGGCAACCCGGAAACCTGCGGTGGCAGGAATTTCGTCGGGAATATGTAGCCGCCTTCCGGCAGTGTTTTCCACGACGAGAGGTAATGGACGGTCGGCCGGCCCGGCTGATCGCCCATGCTATGGAGGGAGACGAAGTTGTAACCGATGAGTTGTTTGTCGAAAAGATTCGTTGCCTGAGTTTTATCGGCGAGCGTCCAATTCTGGCCATAGGCCGGGTCTTTAAAAAAATTCGTAGGGACAAAAACCATGTAGACGGTCGTGTGCTGGCTGATGGCGAGCTGGCGAGCCCGGGCGAGATCGGTCAGCAACTGTTGCGTCACCGACGCGGTGTAATTGGGCCGGAAATTGTGCAGCACAGGCGCGGCCAGCGCAGCCAGGATGCCGATAATCGCGATGACAACCAGCAGCTCAATCAGCGTGAAGGCGCGTTGGAGGCGAACGATGGTTACAGGTTGCAGGTTACAAGTTACAGGTTGCAGGTTACAAGTTACAGGTTGCAGGTTACAAGTTGCAGGTTGCGGGCGCATCCGTGTCCATCGGTGTTCATCCGTGGTTTGCAACCTTGCGCCTGAAGGCGGGACTCCGGACCTGGGAGGACTTGTTTTCACGGCGTTACTTCCAGCTGAGGATGTTATCTTTGTTGACGCCCTGGTTGGCCGGCACCTTGTCACTGAATTTCTTATCCGGGCCCAGCGACCAAACCATGATGGGCGTCGTCGCCTCATACACGAAACCAGACGAAATGGACCGACCGACCAGGCCATTCAAGCCGGCGGTCGCACCGGCTGCGGTTTGGGACATTGCGGGATGGCAGTACGCAGCGTCACGGGCTTTCTCATCGTAATTGAGGTCCAGCGTGATGATATACGGGTTGCCCCACGGGTCGCGGTAAACGAGGTCGGGACCTACTCCAGGAGTGTTAATGGTGTTAACCATGTTCGCGTTCAGAAAAGCCTGGCGTTGCGGATTCTTAACATGGCCGAAATTCACCGTATTCAAACCAGTGTTCGGATATTTCTCGAGGTCCATCAGGATGGCGATGACTTCCGAGTTGTTCGTGAAATAGGTGAAGGCGGGTGAAGTCGACAAGTTGTTCGGAGCCACGTTTGTCCTGAGAAACTCGATATCGTAGGTGTAATCCTCTGACAGGGCAGCCGCGGCGGCCATGGCGTTGCTGGATACGGGAAAGCGGTTGTAAGCGGATTCGTATCCTTGAATGGCGCTAACAATCTGGCTGATCTGAACGCGAGCCATCTGGACCTTGGCTTTGGTTTTGGCGATAGCCAAAGCCGGCAGGATCATCCCGGCCAGGATGGCGATGATGGCGATCACAACGAGCAACTCGATCAGGGTGAAACCCGGGCGAGCGCGCCGCGCGAGAAGGCTCTGAAAATTCGTGGTTTTCATGATTGCTGAGAATTGTCCGGACGTGAGTAGTACGAGAAACGAGAACGCAAAAGACAGGCCGGTGGAATCAAAGGGGTCGGATGACTCCCGCGAGGGAATCTCTCCCCGAGCCTGCGATTAAATCCAAGTTTGGAAAACCGGGAGACGCGAACCGGTAATGTATCGGCCCAGGCGGCGCGGGCGGCCACCCGGCGCGAGCTCGAACGGATGACGATCCGCGGCAGCCAGGCCTGATCCTGCCATTTGATCGGCAAGCTCTTTTTTCCCGAGCCGCTTTTCTCGTTGCTGATCGTGCGCATCGCGCTTTCCTTTCTTATGGCAATACGACTACGGCGGTGGTCCAGTTACTAATGCGATTGGTCTTGCCGCTAATAACGATATCCACCCACAAATCGTACGAGTTGGGGTTGTTCGTCGGGTTCGACGAGACGTAGGAGATGTAATCGTACACTCCAGGAGCACTCGGCACTCCAGCGACCAGATATTTGATTCGGTCGGGCGGCGGATTTGTAATGGTGATGGTTTCGTCAGGCTTCAAGTTGTTGAGAAAAGTCGTGGCTGGACGGCTCTCATCCCCCGCGCCGCTCCGGGTGGTGTTGATGAACCCGCCGACCCCTCCGCCAAAAACCCTCTGGAGGTCCGACACTGCGATCTGCGCGCTGTTGTCCAAGGTCACATACGTGCCATTTGTCAGGGTGGTGCCCACCAACTCGAAGTACAATTGATTAATGTTCGGCAGGCCCGGGTTATCCGGCGGGTAATGGCCAAGCTTGGCTTTGTACAGGTCAATCGCGGTGGCCACGTGTTCAATCTCAGTCCGGGCCTTGGCTTTGATCCGATTGCGAGTGACCGCGCCGGAAATCGGAATGATCATCGCCGCCAGGATGGAAATGATCGCAATGACAATGAGCAATTCGATCAGGGTAAATCCGAAGGCCGAAGACCGAGACCGCCGGGAAACCCGAAATCCGAAACTCGAAGGCCGAAAGAAATCCGAAATCCGAAGGCCGAAGGTCGAAGGTTGCCGCGAAAGAACGCAAGGAATGCAAAGAATTGACTCCTCTTTTGTGTTCTCTGCGCTCCTTTGCGGCCATTCCCCTCCGTGCAGGTTCGTTTTTCGGGTTTCGGATTTCGGCCTTCTTTCGGCCTTCGAGTTTCGGCCTTCGGATTTCATAGGGACCTTTCGCGCAGTTCGTGTTCCATCCGTTCGCTGAGCCACTGTTTGATCATGCTCTGGTAATTGAGATAGCGCGAGCGGGCCACGCGTTTGATCCGCGCGAGCATCCGCGGGTCCATCCGCAAAGTGATGGTGACCGATTCGGAGGCTTCGCTCGAGCCGGCGACGGCCGACTCCATCAGGCGCAGGTCGGGCCGGTTCTCGGACCAGAAGTCCGCCTCGGCTTCTTCGCTATCGAAGATGGGGACGTCCTCCCATTTGGCAATTGCACGCATATCGAGCACTCGATAAACCAGTTAGAGGGGCTAAATCGGCCACTCAAAAACCAAGCCACCACCACGGGCCAGCGTAGGGGGGGCTTCACCTCTCGACCGATTTAACCCGTCTAACTTGTCTATTGGGCCAGCGCCTGGTCTAGCTTGCGCTGGTAGAAGAAGCGTTCTTCCGGCTGGAATTGCCGCGCGTGAATGACGCGAATCTGTTTCCCGTTGGTTCGGTAAACGCTGAAGATGCCGGTCCCGGAACTGGAGGCACCCAGGTTAAAGAACCTGGTCTGCGTCGAGAACCGCGGCGAATCAGGCAGTAACCGAATCGCGAAGGGATCTTCGAACGATTCCTCGATTTCCTGCAGAGTCAAAGAACTATCGAGATTGAAGGGCGGATTATTCCAATCAAACTCCATAGTGGTTCAATTGTATATCGTTCGCCCATGCAATGTCGTTACATTGTATTTACACGGGCGGCCGAGGCTTGTCAAATATTTCTTTTTGGAAGCAGCGGGGCAAAACCCGATATCGTCTTGAAAGTCGAAATCACGGGGGTGCCGCGGAAGCCCGAAACCCGAAGGCCGAAACTCGAAAGAAGGCCGAAATCCGAAAGGCCGGAAGCGGAAAAATTGCCGCGAAAGATCGCATAGAACGCAGAGAATCGGGTCTTCTTCTGCGCTCTTGGCGAGCAACCTCGCTTTCGTAGAACTTTGCGATGCAGATTCGGATTTCGGATTTCGGACTTCTTTCGGCCTTCGGCCTTCGGATTTCGGATTTCCGCGCCGCGGCGATTTCCCAAGGCTGCCTTGGTCATTCGTCTTTCTTGCCACCGCTGGTGTCGCCGACACGGTTCATGAGGTCGATGAGCGGCAGGAACATAGCGATGACGATGCTGCCGACGATGACCGCCAGGAAGACGATCATGATCGGTTCGAGCAAAGAGGTCATGGCGGCGACGGCGTTGTCAACCTCGTCATCGTAGTTATCGGCGATCTTGAGCAACATTTCGGGCAGCGCGCCGGTCTGCTCGCCGACGTCGACCATGCTGATGACCATGGGGGGGAAAATGCCGGACGCCTCCAAAGGCGCGGTGATGGTTTCACCCTCTTTGACGCTTTCATGGATTGAATTGACGGCGTTGCTGACGACGACGTTGCCGGCGGTCTCTTTAACGATCGTGAGCGCCTGCAGAATGGGGACACCGCTGCTGACGAGCGTGCCCAAAGTTCTCGTAAAGCGCGAGATGGCGACTTTGCTGATGACGGGTCCCAGGACCGGCATCTTCAGTTTGATTTTATCCCAAACCAGGCGGCCGAATTTGGTGCGGACAAAGAGATTGAAGATGACCAGGACGACCGCGACGATGACGGCGGTCCAGACGATATGATCTTTGATCATATCGCTGATGCCCAGGACCAGGCGGGTGAAGGCCGGCAGTTGCGAGCCTTCCAACATGCCTTCGAACACGGCTTTGAAGGAAGGAACGACCTTCACCATGAGGATCATCAAAATCGCCGTGGCGACCACCAGCACCGCCACCGGATAAAACATGGCGGCGATGACTTTGCCTTTGATCTTCTGCGCCTTTTCCATGAACTCGGATAGGCGGTTGAGGACGACTTCGAGCACGCCGCCCAGTTCGCCGGCCTTGACCATGTTAACGAAGAGGCGATTGAAAACTTTGGGGTGCTGCGCCAGGCCTTCGGAGAAGGTGCTGCCGCCTTCGATCGAAAGGGCCAGCTCGCCGATGATGCCACGCAGCGTGGAATTGCGTTCCTGCTTTTCCAGCACGCGCAATCCGCGCAGCAAAGGCAAGCCGGCGTCGACCAGCGTGGCCAATTGCCGGGTGAACGTGGTGAGAACCTTGGCTTTGACCTTGCCGCTGATTCCCGGGATCTTGATTTGGATACTGCCAGCTCCGCCTTTTTTGCCTTTACCACCCTTGCCGGCCCTGGCGGCGGGTTTGGCTTTTTTATCCGTGGCGGCGGATTTTTCTTTGTTCTTGTCGACCTCGACGATCTTGGTCGGGAACAGGCCCATTTCCTTTACGCGTCCGATGGCTTCATTTTGGCTGGCGACTTCGAGAGTGCCTTTGGTTTCTTTGCCATGCTGGTCCATGGCGACATAATTGAACTTGGGCATAGCGCTCTCCTTTACTCTAAGGGCTGAACTGGTCGGGTGGAGGCATCACGTATACTTCACCACTTCTTCAATCGTTGTATCACCGTCAAAGATGCTGCGCAAGCCGTCTTCGCGAAGCGTGACCATGCCCAGCTCGATGGCTTTTTGGCGCACGACCACGGTCGGGGCGCGCTCGTTAATCAGACCGCGCAACGTGTCGTTAATCACGAGCAGCTCGAAAATACCTTTGCGCCCTTTGTACCCGGTGTCGTTGCAGTTCGAACAACCGCGACCGTAATAAAATACCTTCTCGCCCAGGTCATGCGGCGACAGGTTGAGCATGCCGAGCTGGGCTTCGGTGGGCTCGAAGGGGGTGCAGCAGTTCTTGCAAACGCGTCGCACCAACCGCTGGCCCAGCACTGCCATCAGCGTCGAGGAGATCAGGAACGGCTCGACGCCCATGTCGATCAGACGGGTAACAGCGCCCGGAGAATCATTGGTGTGCAGGGTGCTCAAGACCAAATGCCCGGTGAGCGAGGCTTGAATGGAGATCTGCGCCGTTTCCAGGTCGCGCATTTCACCGACCATGATAATGTCCGGGTCCTGGCGCAGAAACGAGCGCAGCGCTTTGCTGAAGGTCAGGCCTACCGATTCGTTAATCGGCACCTGCATGATCCCTTCGATATCAAACTCCACCGGGTCCTCGGCCGTGAGCAGCTTCGAATCCATGGTATTGACTCGGCGCAAGCACGAATAGAGCGTGGTCGTCTTGCCGCAACCGGTCGGCCCCGTGACCACCACGATCCCATTGGGACGCTGGATGGCTTCCGTGATGTAATCGTAAATTAACTTAGGCAGGCCCAGGCTCTCGACTTCGAGATTAACCGCCGTCCGGTCAAGCACGCGCAGCACTACGGATTCGCCGAATTGCGTGGGCAGGGTCGAGACGCGCAAATCGATTTGTTTGGTTCCCAACTGGTAGGCAATACGTCCGTCCTGCGGAATGCGCCGCTCGGAAATGTTGAGATTGGACATGACCTTGATACGGGAGATGACCGGCAAGGCCAGGTGCTTGGGCGGAGGCGACATCTCGTAGAGCGCGCCATCAACGCGGTAACGAATGCGAAAGTCGGTTTCGAACGGCTCGAAATGGATGTCGCTGGCGCGGTCCTGCACGGCTTGGTACAGGATGAGGTTGACGAAGCGAACGATGGGCGCCTGGTTGGCCAGGTCTTTCATCGCGTTGGCGTCGTCTTCCACATCGGCCGTTTTGACGCCTTTGGCCAGGTCCTGATCGGCGCCCAGCTCCTTTAAGATTTCCGAAAAGCTGCCGTCGTCTCCGCCGATGCCGCCGCCGGGGTAGAACTTCTCGATCGCTTTTTGGATCATCACCGGGTCGGACACGACCACCTGGACGTCCTTCTTTACGACGAATCCCAATTCGTCAATCCGGGCGGGGTTGAGCGGGTCAACCAGCGCAACGCGCACGGTCGAGCCGTCGTAACTGACCGGGATACATTGGTACATCCGCGCGGTTTTGGCCGGGATGGTGGCCAGGACCTCCGGCGTAAGGTCGGGCTCGCGAATTTTGACCACCTCGGTGCTGAGATGGTCGGCAATAACTCCGAGGATGTCGTCCACATCCATAATCCCGAAGTCCTGCAGGATCTGCATGACCGGCTTGCCGCTGCGCTTGAACTCGCCCAGCACTTCTTCGTACTGCAAATCGTCAACCAGCCCCCGTTCTTTGATCAGGGACAACAAGGGGTTTGAAATGTCTTCCGCCATAGGAGTTAAAATCCGAAATCCGAAAGCCGAAGGCCGAAGGAAACCCGAAAGCCGAAAGCCGAAATCGGAGCCGCCAAGCGCCTCGAACGGCAGGTGGCCGCAAAAGAACACAAGGAGCGCAGAACGTTAAATTCTTCTTTGAGCTCTTTGCGTTCCTTAGCGGCAATCCCTTCCCTTCGGCCTTCGGCCTTCGGATTTCGGATTTCGGATTTCCGCCGCGTCATGTTCGTGCTAAGATTCATTTCGCGGCGGCGGCCGCCGCACCGGAGTCAATTCCCACCGCCTGGGCCAATTCGAGTTCCTGGAGTTTGGCCTGGATGGTCACCGGGTCCTGGGCTTTGGTAACGACCTCCTCGCGAGCAATCATGCCGGCCAGGTACTTCTCAATCAGGAACGAATCGAGTGTCACCATGCCATATTTGGCGCCCGTTTGAATATCGGACTGAATCCGGAAGGTCTTGTTGTCGCGGATGAGCGCGGCGATCGACGGGGTGTTGACCATGATCTCGAAGATTGCGACGCGGCCGGGTTTGTCAACACGCGGGATGAGCAGCTGCGAAATGACGGCCTGCATGACCGTCGAAAGCTGAATCCGGATTTGCTCCTGCTGGTTGGTGGGAAACGCGTTGACGACACGATCGATGGTTTTGGCGGCGCCAGTCGTGTGCAGCGTGCCGAAGACCAAGTGCCCGGTTTCGGCAGCGGTAATCGCCGCGTCGATCGTTTCCAAGTCGCGCATTTCGCCCACCAGAATCACGTCCGGGTCCTGGCGCAGCGCGCGGCGCAGCGCCTCGGCGAAATTCGGGACGTCCACCCCGATTTCCCGCTGAGTGACCAGAGCCTTTTTGTGTTTATGGTAATATTCAATCGGGTCTTCGATCGTGATGATGTGCGCT
>Ga0070741_10009380_pt1 | contig 19054 bp, 18 predicted proteins | sample Coa_R1_4_FD_66440 | JGI IMG/M metagenome (GOLD analysis project Ga0070741, IMG submission 66440) | Surface soil microbial communities from Centralia Pennsylvania, which are recovering from an underground coalmine fire - Coalmine... | ecosystem: Environmental > Terrestrial > Soil > Unclassified ...
TTACGGAATCGGCGTCATTTGCATCGGCGTGTGGACGTTTTCGGGGGCGAAGCGGACAGGACGATTGCACTGCGAAACGGGTTCACGATCCGGCAGATCGGGACAATTTCCTCTTCCTGGATACCTGGCCGGACAGCTAGACTGCTTCTTCGGTGGCTCGTTCTTGACCCAGCGGAGCGCTGCCGTGGCCACTTCGTTTCGAGCAAAGCCGTCGCGAAACCGGGTGGTCATTTCCACGCGGGATCTGGCGCGCCGGATGCGCAAACGTCTCAACAAGGCAACAAAGCGTCTCAACGAAGCGACAGAGGAAATCGAGCTGGCGGTGGCCAAAGTCGGAAACAACGCGGAGCCCGCCGGCAAAGAGCTGGACGCCAAGCGAACCTGACGGGACTGCAGACGTCCGCGGCGGATGACGAAGCGGACATGACCTGTCACGGCGTCAATGCCGCCGGCGGACACTCGCAGCGGCGTTTGAGTTCGGTTCGCTTTTGTGTTCAGCTTTCGCGGGGCGGCTTTCCCGGACGGGAGGGAGACGATGCCCTGTCGCCGACAACTGTTTTTCGCCGTTCTCGTTGCAACGATGCTCGGCCCCGGCGCGAGGCCGTGCGCGGCCAGCGAGGCGGCAATGCATAAATTCACCGCCGACGAGCTCAAGCGCGCCTGCGACAAGGCCGGCGGCAAGTTTTCGCAGGATCCGGGCGGCTACGGGTGCGGCACGAATTGCCAGGGAAAGCCCGGCACCGATTGCATCGTCGCGTGCAAGAACAACGACAAGAACTGCTTCGCGCAGGTGCCCGGCCGCGCGCGGCCCAGGAGTCTCGACAATGCGCTGACGCGGTCGCCGCGCGGTTAGGTCCGGCCTCGCGATATCGGCTCGGCGGCCTTCGCCCTATTCAGCGGCGATGCGCCCTGCCGCATTGTCGCGCGCTGCAATCCTCCGTCGAACGATGTCGATGTGGCTGCGCAGCTCGTAAAGCTGGTCCGTGAAGGTCAGCGGAAAACGGATCCGGCTCACAGCGTCTTCGCCTCCGCGATCTATGCAGCCGCGCCCACTCCGGAGGCGATACCGTCGCCGGGCTCCCCGGCGGCCAGTCGGCCGGGCACGAGCGAGGCCACGCAACACCGCGACTTGCCTTTCGACTTCGCTTCATAGAGCGCCGCATCGGCGACGATCAAAAGGTCTTCGAAACCGGAGCCGTATTCCGGCGCCATTGCGATTCCGACGCTGACCCCGACCTTTACCGAAGCGGCGCCGCCAAGATCATACGAGCTTGCCACCGCGGCAATGAGCCGCTGCCCGATCTCGACGGCCTGCTCGCTCGAATGAACCTTTGCCAGCACCAGGAATTCGTCGCCGCCGATGCGGGTCGCGACATCGGCGGTACGCAACGTATGGACGAGACGGCCGGCAACCATCTTGAGCAGCCGGTCACCGGCGGCATGACCGTATGTGTCGTTGATGGTCTTGAAGTCGTCGAGATCCAGAAAAAGCAGCGCGCATTTTTCGCCTTTGCGCTGTGCGACGGCGAGAGTGGATCCAATGGCTTCGGCAAAGCCCTCGCGATTGGGCAACCCGGTCAGCACGTCATGCCTCGCGCGATAGTCGTTCTCGCGCTCCGCGCTCATCGTCGCGATCAGCATCTTATTGAGCTTGAACGCCGCCAGGGTCATGGCGAGGACGTACATGGGCACCTGCGCGAAAGCGACGTAGAGCACCGGCTCGCCGGCCAGCGCGGCGCCCGGCAGAGTGGGGCCAAGGCTCGTGAGGATCATCACCGCGGCAAGACGCGGCGCGCTGAAGTGGCGGAAGCATATGCCGCCCACCATCGCCGCCGCCGACACGCAGGCAAGCGTGGCTATGACCCAGTCGCCGCTCGTCATGCTGACGAACACGCCGTACCCGACGCTGCCGCTCCAGGCCAGGCCAAGAACGAGGTAGATGTCGGTCGGCGTCTCGCATTCCCGGACCGCTGCCCGGCGGGCAACGATCAATACGCCGAGGCGGGCGGAGCAGATGAAAATCTCGAGGATCAGCCACGCGATGAACGGCGCCGTCGGCATTCGCATCGCGATCGCCGCCGACACCACGAGCGTGTTGGCCACGCCCGCGGCAAAAACCGGCAACGTTCCGAACAGGCCGCCGATCAGCGCCACGCGAATCTTGCGTGGCACCTGGGGGCCTGCATCGGCCAGCCAACGCGTGAGGCGCCAGCGAGGCAGGCTGTACACTCGGGTTTTGTCCTGCATGGAAAGATTGCCGCTCGCGCTTTCACATAAGCGGACGGCTGTTAATGCACGCTTAGACAAAAAGCCCGGCTTTTATGCGTTCTTAATAAAGCATGAATTTTGCGGAGAGCTACCTTCCCGTCGCAGCGATCAGGCCTTCGAGCTCGCGGTATTCGCGGCACGACGTGCCGCCGCAGGCCGCCTTGATGCGCTCGAGCTCGCTGCGGGCGTTTGCGAGGTCGCCCTGGGCGGCGTAGAGCGCACCGGAATTGCCGAGGGTCGCGACGTGATTGGGATCGGCGGCGAGCGCCCGGGCATACCAGGTGCGCGCTTCGTCGAGACGGCCGAGCCTGGCATTGGCAAAGCCGATGGAGCCGGCAACGTCGGGATGATCGTCGTAGCCGAGCGCCTTCATCGCGGCGATGCCGGCTTCGTATTTGCCCGAAAGGATGAGCGCGCGCGCCGCGCCGAAGCTCGCCTGCTGCTGCGCGGTCGACGCCGGCGGCTGCGCGGCGGCAGGCGGCGCCGGTTGCGCGGCGGCAGGCGGTGGCGCGGCGGCAGGCGGCGCCGGCTGCGGCTGCACCGTCGCGGCCGGCGGTGACGGCGCAGGCGCCGCGCGCTCCTGCCGTTTCGGCTTTGACTCGCTCTTCGGCTCGCTCTTCGGCCCGCTCTTGCGTTCCCGGCGCACGGCCGGCCGCTCGGGCTCCTCATAGTTGCGGTTGCAGAACCCGCCGACGCCGCTGACCGCCGCCAGGCATTGCTCATACGTATAGAAGCCGCAGTTGTTGCTGCCGTTGCGGTAGGCGGCGCACCACGGCGCCGCCGGCACCGCAGATGCACCGAGCAAGAGCACGCTTACGGTCGCGGCGAAGGCACAGGCTTTCGGCGACACACAATACAATACGCGCGCAATGCGCGCGCGAACGGCCTTGCAAAATCCCAATGCGGTCGCCCCCGTTATCGGCGTTCCTTGCCGCGGAGGCAGTCTAGGACGTCCGCGGGCCCGCGCGCCAGCTACCCGCAAATCGCCTTTTCCCCGTTCGGACGAGCGGCACGAACCGCTCCCTCGGCCCCGGTCTGGAGCCCGCTTTCGCAGGGTGAGCGGAGGTCGAGGCGACCGGCGCAGATTCCTGCTCGAGAGATGGCGCCAGACCCGGATTTCCATGACCGGCAGCACAGCGGCCGTATACCGCCGCCTGCAAAAATGCGAACCTAGGCGGCCTTGCAGGGCATTCGCGGGCAGGGGGTGAACAATGAGGCGGCGCGATTTCATCACGTTGCTCGGCGGAGCGACCGCGTGGCCCCTCGCCGCGCGTGCGCAGCAGTCGGCGCAGGTGCGGCACATCGGCGCGCTGATGAACATTGCCGAGAACGATCCGGAAGCAAAAGTGTGGGCCCCGGTATTCGAGCGCGCCCTGGAGAAATATGGCTGGAAGAACGGCGGCAACCTGCGGATCGAATATCGCTGGGCCAACAACGACAGCCTTTACAAGCGATTTGCGCGGGAACTGGCCGGGCTCAATCCCGAGGCGATTCTGGCGGTCAGCGGATCAAGTGCGAGCGCCTTGCAGGAGGCGACCGGCGCGATCCCGATCGTGTTCATGGCAACGAGCGACCCCGTCAGCCGCAGACTGATCACGAGCATGGAAAAGCCCGGCAGCAATATCACCGGCTTTGTCGAGTTCGAGCCGGACATCGGCGCGAAGTGGCTGGATTTGCTCAAACAGGTTGCACCGAACGTGACACGGGTGGCCGTCGTGCATGATCCCATGCGTTCGACCTGGACGCGTCTGCTGAGCGGCATCCAGACAGCGGCACCGTCGTTCAAAGTCGAAATCAGCCCCGTCGATGCGCGCGAGAGCGCGGAGGTGGAGCGCGTCCTGACAAATTTTGCCGGCAGCCCGAATGGCGGGCTGATCGTGACGCCGAATCAGTTTTCTGCGCTGGGCCTGCAGCGGCTCATTGCGCTTGCGGCGCGCCTCAAGCTGCCCGCGGTCTACTTCAGCCGATTCTTCGTCGCCGAAGGAGGCCTGATGTCCTATGCCCCCGACATGACCGACCAGTATCAACGCGCGGCCGGTTACATCGACCGTATCCTCAAAGGCGAGAAGCCCGCCGACATGCCGGTCCAGACGCCGGCCAAATTCGAGCTCGTCGTCAACCTGCGGACCGCGCAGGTGATCGGCCTCACTGTTCCCGCGCAGGTGCTCGCCGCCGCCGACCACGTCATCAGGTAGCTGCGGAATGCCAGCTTAAGTCCAAAGCTGCGTTCTCGTCCGCCCAGCCGAGTCAGTGCGGGCTGATCGCGACGGGAAGCCTTTCGATGGCGCGCAGGCCCGGCCGCCTTCGCCAGCGGATGGACCCGGGCGGCACGGCCAGACCGAGCTGCGGCCAGCGCCTGAAGAGGGCCTCCAGCGCGCATCTGGCCTCGATCCGCGCGAGCTGATGGCCGAGGCAGAAATGGATTCCCGTGCCGAACGACAAATGGCGGTTTGGCTTCCTCTCCAGATCGAGCTTTTCCGGGTGCGGATTGGCATCCGGATCCATGTTGGCGGCGGCCAGCATGGCCATGACCTTGTCGCCGGCCTTCAGCCGGACGCCGCCGAGCTCGATGGCTTTCCTGACAAAACGCGGCTTGGTGAACTGGACGGGCGAAACGAAGCGCAGGAATTCCTCAATCGCCAGACCGGCGCGGCCCCAGTCCGCCTCGAGCCAGTCGCGCAGCGCCGGCGTCCTGATCAGCTCGTAGATCGACCCGCTGATCAGATGCGCGGTCGTTTCCGACCCGGCTCCGAGCAGCAGGAAAACCATCGCCACCATCTCCTCGGCGCTGATGCGTCCTCCTTCCTTCTCGACGCGCACCAGTTCCGCGATCAGGCCTTCGCCGCCGCTGTCGCGCGCAGCCTGCAGGCGCCGCTCCAGATACCGCTTCATCGGCCCGATGCCTGCAATCATGCGCACGACGCCCAGCGCCCCCGTGATGCGCGTGACCCTGTCTGCCCAGGCGATGAACATCGGCCTGTCGGCGCCGGGTAGACCGAGCAGCTCGCAGATGACCGCGAGCGGCAGCTTGCGCGCATAGCGCTCGACCAGGTCGGCCGGACTGCCGTCGGCGAACAGCTCGCGCGCAAGCCCGTCGGCGATCGCGAAGATTCTCGGCTCCATTCCGAGAATGGCGCGCCGGCGGAAGGCTTCATCGACGATGCTGCGCAGACGCGTATGGTCCGGCTCGTCCATTGTCAGCATGCTGACGGCGAGCGAGCGCAGCCACCCCGGCATCCACCAGCGGATACCGGCAACCGTGCCGCCCCTGCGCATCGTGAATGTCTCGTTGTCCTTCAGGACGAGGCTGGCGAGCTCGCTGGTCGTGGTGATCCAGGTCCTGCCGACGATCGGGAAGCGGACTTTCAGCAGGGGCCCTGCCGCTCTAAGCTTTGCGGTTCCGGCGGCGGGATCGCGCAGATACTCCTGACTCGTGAAATCCATGTGCGGCATGTGTGCCTTTCGGCGCGCAATGCCAATAGGCGGAAAGTCGGGGAACCCGGCCTACTGCGGCTGCAAGCCCGCGGCCTTCACCACCTGCGCGGCGGCGGCACGGTCGGCCCTGATCTGCGCGGCGAACTCTTCCGGCGTGTTGATCGCCGGCACCTGGCCGCGGCTGATGACATATTTCTCGACGAAGCCCTTGTCGGAGAAGACGCGCTTCACCTCGCCGGCGATCCTGTCGATGATCGGGCGCGGCGTGCCGGGCGGCGCGAAGAGCCCGTACCAGGTCTGCGACGGCGCGCCCGTGTAGCCGAGATCGGCGAGCGTCGGCGTCTCCGGCAGCAGCGGCGTGCGGATGTTGTTGACCAGCGCCAGCGCCGTCATCTTGCCGGCACGGATGTTGGAGATGACGTTGCCGAGGCCGAGCAGCCCGATCGGCGTCGAGCCGCCGAGGATGGCGTTGGTCGCCTCGCCGCCGCCCTTGAACGGCACGCGCACCCAGTCGGCGCCCTTTTCCTTCTTCAGGCTGTCCATGTAGACGACGCAGGGGATCGACGCCGTGAGATAGGAGAGCGTGCCGGGCTTCTCGCGCGACACCGCCACCAGCTGATCGACCGACTGTGCCTTGAGATCGGAATTGACGACCAGCACCTGGATCAGGTGGAAGAGATTGATGATCGGCGTCACCTTCTCCGGGTCGAACGGCAAATTCTTGAAGAGATACTGATTGTAGATCAGCGGGTCGGCATTGATGATGCAGATGGTGTAGCCGTCGGGCGCAGCCTCGGTGCAGGCGCGCGTCGCGATGTTGCCCTGGCCGCCGGGGCGGTTGTCGATGATGATCGGCTGGCCGAGGCTCTTGTGCAGTTCCTCGCCGAGCACCCGCATGAAGATGTCGCTGATGCCGCCGGCGCTCGAGGTGGTGAGCACGTGGATCGGCTTGGTGGGATAGTCCTGGGCGGCGGCTGGCGCAGCGAGGGCAACAAGAAGTCCTGCGATGAGAGCTGCAACGCGTGTCATTGTCGTCCCCATCCGATCGTCGTCATGCCCGGCCTTGTGCCGGCCATGACATTTTCCTCTAAGACAGCCGCGCCTTCACCAGGCCGCTTGCTTTGGCCATGTCCATCTGCCCGGCGTACTTGCCGCGCAGGACGCCGATGACCTTGCCCATATCCTTCATGCCGGCGGCGCCGGTTTCCTTTACCGCCGCCTCGATCGCCGCTTTCATCTCATCCTCCGACATCTGCTTCGGCAGATAGCCGGAGATGATGGCGATCTCCTCCTGTTCCTGCTTCACGAGATCGGCGCGGCCGCCCTTCTGGTAGAGCTCGACCGACTCCTGCCGCTGCTTGATCATCTTCTGCAGCAGGCCCAGCACCTCGGCGTCGCCGAGCGGCGGCTTGCCGGCCCCGCGCGCCTCGATATCGGCGTTCTTCAGCGCGGAGTTGACCATGCGCAGCGTCGAGACCGCCCGCTCATTCTTGGCCTTCATCGCCTCGGTCAAAGCCTTGTTGATGTCGTCGCGCAGCACGGTGCCTCCGCCAGTTACGAATCCGGTCGTTGGGCCGCATCATAATACAAAAGCCGGCCAATAAAGCAGGTGGTCGCTATACCGCGACCGAATGACGGGCGCGAGAATCGCGGAGATAGGCGTCGAAAGTCGCCGCTATCAGGCGCAGGTATGGCCGGCCGCTGTCGGCGACAATGATGCGGCGGCCATCGATTCGCACAAACCCGTCGGAAACGAATGGCTGCAGCGCCTCGATTTCCTGCTCGAACGAGTCCCCCGCGTCGTCGCCCTCTCCCGCGGCCCGGGCAACGACGTCATCGATATTGCATTCAAGATTGCACATCAGCGACTCGATGATGCGGCCGCGGACGCGGTCATCCGCGGACAGCGCGAACCCCCGCACCGTCGCGAACCGGCCCGACACGACGGCGCGCGAATACCCCGCCGTATCGGGAGCGTTCTGGACAAATCCCTGCCGCAGGCGTCCGATGGCCGACGCGCCGAGGCCGATCAGGGCGGCGGCATCGTCCGTGGTATAGCCCTGGAAATTCCGGCGCAGCGTTCCCGCGCGCGCCGCGACGGCCAGGCTGTCGCCAGGCATTGCGTAGTGATCAAGCCCGACCGGCTGGTATCCGAGCGCGGTCAGCGCCTCGTGGGCGGCGGTGGCCTGATCGAAACGCGCCGCCGCTCGCGGCAGCGCGGATTCGTCGAAAACCTTTTGATGCCTTTTGATCCACGGGACGTGGGCGTAGCCGAAAACGGCAAGCCGCTGCGGCCCGAGCCGATGCACGAGCATCACCGTTCGCCGGACGTCGTCCACCGTCTGCTCCGGAAGTCCATACATGAGATCGACATTGAGATCGCTTATGCCGGTATCGCGCAGAGTATCGGCCGCGCGCTCGACCACCGCGAACGGCTGCACCCGTCCGATCACCTGCTGCACGTGTGCGGAAAGATCCTGAACGCCGAGGCTGGCCCGTGTCACGCCGATGTCGGATAGCGCACGCGCAAGGTCCTTCGTGACGTATCGCGGATCCAGCTCGAAGGCATGTTCGCGCAGTGCCGTGAGGTCGAAATGAACGTCGAGCAGCGCGACGAGCTGGCGCAGCAGGTCGGGCCCGAGTATGGATGGGGTCCCGCCGCCCCAGTGCAGATGCACGACCCGGCGACAACCCGCGTGCCCGGCGAGCAGCTTGATTTCCCTGACGAGCCGGCCGGCGTAGGCCTCGACCGGTTCTGCCCGCCGCGTCGCCCTGGTATGGCAGCCGCAGTACAGGCACATCTGCCGGCAGAACGGAATGTGGATGTAGAGCGACACCGTATCCGGCCGGGACAGCTCGCCGAGCCATGCGGCATACGCAGCGGCTCCGATCGACGAAACGAAGTGTGGTGCGGTCGGATATGACGTGTACCGCGGCACGGTCCGTTCCGCGGACGCAACTTTGCCTAAAAGCATAAAATTCTTATCGGCCGGGCCCGCGCGAATTCATTGACCAAAATCAAACCCGGAAGTGGCACGTTGCGGCAATTATATCCATTTCCACTTTGCCGCAGGCACCGGCCGGTTGACCAGCCTGTTCATGCCGTCTACACGGTGCGCCGGTGCGGGACTCAAAGACCGCGAACCAGGACGGGCACATTAACCGGCGCCGCGTCCGGATTAACCCGAGAGGCCATGACCCAACAGCCGAAAGCTGCCTCCGCCGGAACCTGGGCAGAGCCCAAGCCGACGGCGCTTTTGGTGCTGGCCGACGGGACCGTCCTCGAAGGCTGCGGCCTCGGCGCGACCGGCCACGCGGTCGGCGAGGTCTGCTTCAACACTGCGATGACGGGCTACGAGGAGATCCTCACCGACCCGTCGTATGCCGGGCAGATCATCACCTTCACCTTCCCGCATATCGGCAATGTCGGCACCAACGAGGAGGATATTGAGAGCCTGAACATGGCGTCGCGGCCGGGAGCCTGCGGCGTCATTTTACATAGCGCGATCACGCAGCCGTCGAACTACCGGGCGACAAGGCACCTCAACGACTGGCTGAAGGCGCGCGGCATCATCGGGCTCGCCGGCATCGACACGCGCGCGCTCACTTCGCTGATCCGCGTCAAGGGCATGCCGAACGCGGTGATCGCGCACGAGCCGTCGGCCAAGTTCGATCTTGCGGCGCTGAAGAAAGAAGCAAAGGAGTGGCCCGGCCTCGTCGGCATGGACCTCGTGCCGATGGTGACGAGCACGCAGCGTTTTACCTGGGACGAGACGCCCTGGGTCTGGAACAGGGGCTATTCGCGGCAGACCAATCCGGAGTTCCATGTCGTCGCCGTCGACTACGGCATCAAGCGCAACATCCTGCGGCTCCTCGCCGGCAGCGGCTGCAAGGTGACCGTCGTGCCCGCAAAAACGTCGGCGGAAGAGATCATGGCGCTCAAGCCCGACGGCGTCTTCCTCTCGAACGGCCCCGGCGATCCGGCGGCGACCGGCGAGTATGCCGTGCCGGTGATCAGGAAGCTGATCGACTCGGGCACGCCGACATTCGGCATTTGTTTGGGTCACCAGATGCTCGGCATCGCGGTGGGCGGCAGAACGGTGAAGATGCACCAGGGCCACCACGGCGCCAATCATCCGGTGAAGGACCTGACCACGGGCAAGGTCGAGATCACCTCGATGAACCACGGGTTCGCGGTCGACAAGGACTCGCTGCCGAAGACCGTCGAGCAGACGCATGTGTCGCTGTTCGACGGTTCGAACTGCGGCCTCGCGCTGAAGGACAAGCCGGTGTTCTCGGTGCAATATCACCCGGAAGCCTCGCCCGGCCCGCGCGACAGTCATTATCTCTTCACGCGCTTCGTCGAGATGATGCGGCAGGCCAGGGACGCGAAGAAGCGCAAGATCGCCTAGCCTTTACCCGGACTTTTTCTCTTCCCGTTCATGCCCGTGACAGCGGGAATCCAAGGTGCAAGGTCCGCTTTCGCGGGGACGGACGGTTTGTTGAACCGTTTCTATCAAAGCTCGTTATACTGATATGCCTGCCCGCGACCCGCTCACCTTCCTGTTCAGGGACGACGGCAGCGTGCCGAACAATCCGGCACTGCCGGCGCTGATCTACAAAGGTGCGATCAATGCCGGCGCCGACGATCCGGCGCGCCTGATCGAGGATCTGTTCGCGCGCAATGGCTGGGGCCAGGGCCAGTGGCGCAACGGCATCTACACGTTCGTGCACTATCATTCGATGATCCACGAGGCGCTCGGCATCGCGCGCGGGACGGCGCGCGTGCAGCTCGGCGGGCCCGGCGGCAAGACGTTCGACTTCGAGCCCGGCGACGTCGCCGTGCTGCCCGCCGGCACCGGTCACCAGCGGCTTTCAGGCAGCCGCGATCTGCTCGTCATCGGCGCCTATCCGCCGGAAGGCACTTACAACCTGTGCCGTGCCGACAACCCTGCCGACCGCGAGCGGGCGCTCGCGACGATCCCGAAAGTGCCCGTACCGCGGAGCGATCCGGTGCTGGGCGAAGACGGACCTTTGCCGAAATTGTGGCGGGGATGACGCGCCCTGTTTTTCCGCTCATTCCCGCATAAGCGGGAATCCGGCGCCGGATCCCCGCTTTCGGGGATGCGCGGCCACTGCGCTGGTACTGGGTGACTCCGCACGATAGAAAGCTTGCATGAGCGACTGGGTCACGTTCTACGACTTCAAGCATTCGGTGATTTACGTGAATGCGCGTCACCGCGACGTGCATTACCGCCGCGTCGCGGAGGACATCCGCGCCTATGTTCCCTCACCCGCGGCGCACGTGCTCGACTACGGCTGCGGCGAGGCGACCTCGGCCGATCTCGTCGCGAATGCCTGCGCGCAGCTGGTGCTGGTGGAAGCCGCGCCGAACGTGCGCGCCGCGCTCACGATGCGCTATGCCGGGCATCCGAAAATTGCCGTGATCGCCGCCGAGCAGGCAGCGGCGCTGCCGAAGGCCTCGTTCGACCTGATCGTGATGCATTCGGTCGCGCAATACCTGACGCAGGCCGAACTCGACCGCCTGCTCGCGATCTTCCGCACGTTGCTCAAGCCGGACGGCCTTTTCATCCTCGGCGACATCGTGCCGCCGCATTTCGCGGCGCCGTCCGCCGCGTTCTCGCTGCTGCGCTTCGGCGCCGCCAACGGCTTCTTCTGGGCGGCGGCGTTCGGCCTCGTGCGGATCTTCGCCTCCGACTATCTGCGGCTGAAAAAGACCGCCGGCCTCTCGCACTACACCGAAGCCGCGGCACTCGAACGATTGCGGCAGGCGGGCTTCAGGGCCGACCGCGCGGCCCGCAACATCGGCCACAACCAGCGGCGCATGACGTTTCTCTGCCGGATCGCGTGAGCCGTGCGCGCATTTATGATTCGCGCATCATTTTCGTCGCGTGATCAGCCACAGGAACCCGGCGCCCCATAGCCCGCCGAGAAAGAGGGAACCGAACAGCCACAGGTGCGGATTCGGGCGCTGGTACCAAAGTAGTGCGTCCAAAACCAGGAAGACGATCGTCAGCGCCGCGATGTCCATTAACTTGCGCCCCCGGAAGAGTTTATGCGAAATTTATGCAATGGAAGCCAGCCAGCCGCCAGCAAAAAGGGCCTGTCCGGTGTGCGCCCGCGGCCAGATGGAAACGCTCAACGAGATTGTCCACGAGGACGGCGCGGTCACCACCTACTGGCGATGTGCGGCCTGCTCACACGTTCAGGTCACGCGCAGCCAGGCAGGCGACCGCAAGCAGGACAGGCCGCGACACCCCTGACGCAGGCCCCGCGCGCTGCACATTTCATCAACTGTTGAAATATTGCCCTTGACGCGCTTCAATATTTCAAATTCTATTGAAATATGAGGAAACGCGATGCCGTCGGCGTACTCGCGGCGCTGGCGCAGGACAATCGCCTGGATATTTTCCGTCTGCTTGTGGAAGCGGGACCGCAGGGCATGCCCGCCGGCCATATCGCCGCAAGCCTGCGAATGCCGCCCAATGCACTGAGCTTTCACCTCGATCGCCTGCGCGAGGCCGGACTCGTCTCCGCGCGGCGCCAAAGCCGGTCGGTGATCTACTCCGCGGAGTTCGGCGCGATGAACGCGCTCGTGTCCTACCTCAGCGACCAGTGCTGCCAGGGCCGCCCCGAGCTCTGCAGACCGAAATCCGCGCGCAACGACGCGCGCCGAAAAATGAAAGCGCTCTGAGGGACGACCGGCTGTGACAGAGAAAATCCACAACGTGCTGTTTCTCTGCACCGGAAATTCCGCACGTTCGGTCATCGCCGAAGCGATCCTGAACAAAATCGGCGCCGGACACTTCCATGCCTACAGCGCAGGCAGCCGGCCCAAGGGCCATGTGAACCCGAACACGATCCGCCTGCTGCAGGGCCTCGGCTACGACACGCGCGCCTTCCGCTCCAAATCATGGAGCGAGTTTGCAAGGCCCGGCGCGCCGGCGCTCGATTTCGTCTTCACCGTCTGCGACAACGCGGCGGGCGAGTCCTGTCCCGTCTGGCCGGGCCAGCCGGTCACCGCGCACTGGGGCATTCCCGACCCGGCGGAGGCGACGGGATCGCAGGCCGAAATCGCCCACGCCTTCAACGAGGCGTATCGCATGCTGCACCAGCGTATCGCGATCTTCACGGCGCTGCCGATCGCGCGCCTGGACAGTCTTACCTTGCAGGCAAGGCTCAAGGAGATCGGGCGCCTGCAGCCTGCAACCGCCGAAGCGCAACGCTGATGACCGCTCCGGGACGGCGCGCGGCGGCGGAGATGCTCGGCACCGCGTTCCTGCTCGCCGCCGTCATCGGCTCGGGCATCATGGCGGAACGCCTTGCCGGCGGGAACGCGGCGCTCGCCCTTCTCTGCAACACGCTGGCGACCGGCGCGATACTCGCGGTGCTCATCCTGATCCTCGGGCCGGTGTCCGGCGCGCATTTCAACCCCGCCGTAAGTCTTGCCTTCGCGCTGCGCGGCGCGCTGTCCTGGCGGACAGCCTCCGCCTACGTTGCCGCCCAGCTCGCGGGCGCCGTCATCGGCGTGTGGGTCGCACACGCGATGTTCGAGCTGCCGCTCTGGCAGCTCTCGACCCACGTCCGCACGGGTCCGGGCCAGTGGCTGGCGGAAGCCGTGGCAACGTTCGGACTGCTGCTGACGATCTTCGGCTGCCTTGCGCGGGCCCCGGAGGCGACCGCCTACGCCGTCGGCCTCTACATCACGGCGGCCTACTGGTTCACGGCATCAACGTCGTTCGCCAACCCTGCGGTAACGGTCGCCCGCGCGCTGTCGGATACGTTTGCCGGCATCGCGCCCGCGGGCGTTGCCGGCTTCATCCTCGCCCAGCTCGCCGGTGCGGCGGCGGCGGTGCTGCTGGCGCAATGGCTATTGGCGGGCAGGCATGCGCGCAAATAAGCGGTTTTCGCGGCGGTGGAGGGCACTTTCTTCGCCCTTCCCTGCCCGGTGATTCTGGTCTAAGCACCCCTCGCGCGCGAGGCCCGGCCTCGGCGCGGTCCGGGGGACGCGCACCAGGCGCGCCCTTTTTTTGTGCCCAGTTGCGCGAGAGCGAATGCCGAAACGAACCGACATCAGCTCGATCCTGATCATCGGCGCCGGCCCGATCGTCATCGGCCAGGCCTGCGAGTTCGACTATTCCGGCACGCAGGCGTGCAAGGCGCTCAAGGAAGAGGGCTACCGGATCGTGCTGGTGAACTCAAACCCGGCGACGATCATGACCGACCCCGATCTCGCCGATGCGACCTATGTCGAGCCGATCACCCCGGAGATCGTCGCCAAGATCATCGAGCGCGAGCGACCTGACGCGCTGCTCCCGACCATGGGCGGGCAGACCGCGCTCAACTGTGCGCTGTCGCTGCGCCGGATGGGCGTGCTCGACAAATTCAATGTCAGGATGATCGGCGCGACCGCGGACGCGATCGACAAGGCCGAGGATCGCGAACTCTTCCGCGAGGCGATGAAGCGGATCGGCCTGCCGACGCCGCGCTCGCACCAGATCAAGACGCTGCCGCAGGCACTCGAGGCACTCGACGATATCGGGCTGCCGGCAATTATACGTCCCTCCTTCACGCTCGGCGGCACCGGGGGCGGAGTGGCCTACAACAAGGCCGAGTTCATCGAGATCGTCGAGCGCGGTATCGACGCTTCCCCAACCAACGAGGTGCTGATCGAGGAGTCGGTGCTCGGATGGAAGGAATTCGAGATGGAGGTGGTGCGCGACAAGAACGATAACTGCATCATCATCTGTTCGATCGAGAACGTCGACCCGATGGGCGTGCACACGGGCGATTCCATCACCATCGCGCCGGCGCTGACGCTCACCGACAAGGAGTACCAGATCCTGCGCGACGCCTCGATCGCGGTGCTGCGCGAGATCGGCGTGGAGACCGGCGGATCGAACGTGCAGTTTGCCATCAACCCGGCCGACGGGCGGCTGGTCGTGATCGAGATGAACCCGCGCGTGTCGCGCTCCTCCGCGCTGGCTTCGAAAGCAACCGGCTTTCCGATCGCCAAGGTCGCGGCCAAGCTCGCCGTCGGCTACACGCTCGACGAGATCGCCAACGACATCACCGGCGGCGCGACGCCTGCCTCCTTCGAGCCGACCATCGACTACGTCGTCACCAAGGTGCCCCGCTTTGCCTTCGAGAAGTTCCCCGGCGCCTCGCCGGTGCTCACCACGTCCATGAAATCGGTCGGCGAGGCGATGGCGATAGGCCGCACCTTCCAGGAGTCGCTGCACAAGGCGCTGCGCTCGCTGGAGACGGGGCTGACCGGCCTCGACGAGGTGACGATCGAGGGCTTCGATCCGGCGAAGGGCATTGAGGACAACGACAACAAGGCGGCGATCCGCGCTGCGCTCGGCACGCCGACGCCCGACCGGCTGCTCAAGGTCGCGCAGGCGATGCGCTTCGGGGCGAGCGACGACCTGATCCACAGCGCCTGCCGCATCGACCTGTGGTTCCTGGCGGAAATCCGCGGACTCGTGGATGCCGAGGCGGAAATCAGGGCCAAGGGCCTGCCGGCAACCGCCGGGGCATTCCGCCGGCTCAAGGCCATGGGCTTTTCCGACGCGCGCCTCGCCCGGCTCACGGGCACCAACGCCGAGACGGTGATGGCGAGGCGGCGCAAGCTCAACGTGCGGCCGGTGTTCAAGCGCATCGACACCTGCGCCGCCGAGTTCGCCTCTCCCACCGCCTACATGTACTCGACCTATGAGATGCCGTTCGCCGGCACGGTCGCCGACGAGGCGGCACCTTCCGACAGGAAGAAGGTCGTCATCCTCGGCGGCGGGCCGAACCGCATCGGCCAGGGCATCGAGTTCGACTACTGCTGCTGCCACGCGGCGTTCGCGCTCAAGGAGGTCGGCTACGAAACGATCATGATCAACTGCAATCCGGAGACGGTGTCGACGGACTACGACACCTCGGACCGGCTCTATTTCGAGCCGCTGACGCCGGAAGACGTGCTGGAGATCATCGACACCGAGCGCTCGAACGGCACGCTGCACGGCGTGATCGTGCAGTTCGGCGGGCAGACCCCGCTCAAGCTCGCCGAGCCGCTGGAAAAGGCGAAGATACCGATCCTCGGCACCTCGCCGGACGCGATCGATCTTGCCGAAGACCGCGACCGATTCAAGACGCTGCTCGACAAGCTCAAGCTGCGTCAGCCGCAGAACGGCATCGCCACCTCTCCGAACGCGGCGCGCGCGATCGCCGACGAGATCGGCTATCCGGTCGTGATCCGCCCGTCATACGTGCTCGGCGGGCGGGCGATGGAGATCGTGCGCGACGGCGCGCAGCTCGATCGTTACGTCGCGAAGCTCGCCAGCGACCTTGATCGCCCGAACGAGCTCGTGGTGTCGAGAAAAAGCCCGCTGCTGATCGACCGGTACCTCTCCGACGCGACCGAGGTCGACGTCGACTGCCTTTGCGACGGAAAGGACACCTTCATCGCCGGCATCATGGAGCACATCGAGGAGGCCGGCATCCATTCCGGCGACAGCGCCTGCGCGCTGCCGCCGCACTCGCTCAGCGAGAAAACGATCGCGGAGCTCGAACGGCAGACGCGTGCGCTGGCGCTTGCGCTCGACGTCGGCGGACTGATGAACGTGCAGTACGCCATCAAGGACGGTGAAATCTATGTGCTCGAGGTCAATCCGCGTGCCTCACGCACCGTGCCCTTCGTCGCCAAGGTGATCGGCCTGCCCATTGCAAAGATCGCGGCGCGCATCATGGCCGGCGAGAAGCTTGCAGCGTTCGGTCTCAAGCGGACGCGACCGAAACACCGGGCGGTCAAGGAGGCCGTGTTCCCCTTCGCGCGCTTCCCCGGCGTCGACACCGTGCTGGGGCCGGAGATGAAATCGACCGGCGAGGTGATGGGCATCGACGGCTCCTTCGAGATCGCCTTCGCCAAGAGCCAGATCGGAGGCGGCACCAGCCTGCCGCGCAGCGGGACGGTCTTCGTGTCGGTGAAGGATGCCGACAAGCCGCGTATCCTGCCCGCGGTGCGGCTGCTGGCCTCGCTCGGCTTCAAGACGATCGCCACCTCGGGAACCCAGCGGTATCTGGCGGAACAGGGGGTGGAAACCGCCAAGATCAACAAGGTGCTGGAAGGCCGGCCCCATATCGTGGATGCCATTAAAAACGGCGGTGTTCAGCTTGTTTTCAACACCACCGAGGGGGCCGCGGCGCTGGCCGACAGCCGCTCCCTCCGTCATGCGGCCCTCTTGCATAAAGTGCCGTACTACACCACTCTTTCAGGGGCCGTCGCCGCAGCGCAGGGCATCAAGGCCTATCTTGAGGGCGACCTCGAGGTGCACGCGCTGCAGAGCTACTACGGCGGCCGGGACTGAAGGCCTCAATCTGGCTGCGCAGGCCCGGGCGACGGACGGTACGAGTGCCGGAAAATCTACGGTCGCGGCATCAGGTGAGGCTGGCCGCGACGGGGCTTTTTTGGCCGGCCCTCGTCGCATGTGACTCCGGTTTCGCGGGCGACCGTGGCCGGAGTCGTATTACGAGTCGATTGAACGGGAATTGGGACTGAAAGGCACCTGGCGGCGCTGCAGGTCGCTCAAGATTGGTTCGGGCGTCCGCCAGGGGGAGATAGAGACGATGGAAAAAATTCCAATGACGGCCGCCGGCTATGCGGCGCTCGAAAACGAGCTCAAGCACTGCCAGCAGGTTGAGCGGCCCCGCATCATCCAACAGATCACCGATGCACGCACGCACGGCGACCTCTCGGAGAACGCCGAGTATCATGCCGCCAAGGAGGCGCAGTCCCTGAACGAAGGCCGCATCGCCGAGCTCGAGGACAAGCTCGCGCGCGCCGACGTCATCGATGTCTCCAAGCTCTCCGGCGATACCATCACCTTCGGCGCGACGGTCACGCTGGTCGACGAGGACACCGACCAGAAGAAGGTCTGGCAGATCGTCGGTGAGCCCGAGGCGGACGCCAAGAAGGGGCGCATCTCGATCACTTCGCCGATTGCGCGCGCGCTGATCAACAAGAAGAAAGGCGAAACCGTCGAGGTGAACACGCCCGGCGGCGCCAAGGCTTACGAGATCAAGAAGATCGAGTGGAAGTAGGCAAACCGTCGCCCAGGCGGCGCTATGGAACAAAACACCAGGTTCTGCACGTCCTCCGATGGCGTGAAGCTCGCCTATGCCGTCACCGGCAAAGGCCCGCCTCTGGTGATGTCCGCCACATGGCTCAGCCATCTCGAGCACCAGTGGCGCAGCCTCGCCTGGAAACCCTGGCTTGAGGCGCTCTCCGGCGATCATACGCTGCTGCGCTACGACTCGCGCGGATGCGGTCTCTCCGACCGCAACGTGGAGAATCTTTCGTTCGAGACCTGGGTGGCCGATTTCGAGAAGGTGGTCGACGCCGCGGGCTTCGGGCGATTTTCGCTGGTTTCGACGTGCTGGGGCGGGCCGATCGCGATCGAGTACGCGGCACGGCATCCCGAGCGGGTCGACCGTCTCGTGCTCTACGGCACTTATGCACGCGGACGGCTGCGGCGCGACGACCAGCCGAAGGAGATCGAGAAGGCGCGTGTGCTGCTCGATCTGACCCGACTCGGCTGGGGCCGCGAGAACCACGCATTCCTGCAGGTGTGGGCAACGCATTTCCAGCCCGGCGGCAGCATCGAACATCTGCAGTCGTGGTGCGACCAGCAGCGGGCGGCGACGTCGGCGGAGATGGCGGTTCGCCTGCTGCGGATCGGCTGGAGCGTCGACGTGCGCGAGGCGGCGCGCAGCATCAGATGCCCCGTCCTCGTCATGCACCCCGAGCGCGATGCAGTGGTGCCGATCGACGAAGGCCGCCTGCTCGCAAGCCTCATTCCGGACTGCCGGTTCGTTACCCTCGACAGCGAGAACCATATGCCGCTTGCCGAAGAGCCGGCATGGCCGCAGCTCGTCGGCGAGATGCGGAAATTTCTGGCGGAGCCGGAGATCACGACCCGCAGCGCCCTGCCGCTCGACCAGCTCACGGCACGCGAGCGTGCGGTGCTCGAAGGCATTGCCGGCGGCCTCGACAATGGCGAGATTGCCGCCTCCCTGAAGCTGTCCGAGAAGACGGTGCGCAACCACATCACGCGCATTTTCGACAAGATCGGCGTCGAACACCGTTACCAGGCGATCGTGCGCGCACGCGAGGCCGGGCTCGGCCTCGACAGCACGCTCGGCGCTCGCTGAACCGGGACAACCGTCCCGTGGTTTTGTGCCGGAAATCGGCACCTCCAGGGGCTTTCGCCTCAATACGCACAGTCGGGACAGGCCTAGCCTCGGCAAAGGTCGTGCATCCCGCATGGCCGCTGAAGCGGAGGAC
>Ga0070741_10009381_pt1 | contig 19054 bp, 26 predicted proteins | sample Coa_R1_4_FD_66440 | JGI IMG/M metagenome (GOLD analysis project Ga0070741, IMG submission 66440) | Surface soil microbial communities from Centralia Pennsylvania, which are recovering from an underground coalmine fire - Coalmine... | ecosystem: Environmental > Terrestrial > Soil > Unclassified ...
AAAGCGCCGATTCAAAAACTCGCGGACTGGGTGGCAGGACATTTCATTCTCGGCGTGCATCTCTTGGCGATTCTCGTCTTTGTCGCGTGGTTCTTTGTCGGCTATCAATTGTTTTTTGACCCAGACACGCGCTTTATGCTGTCACCGTATACCTTGGGCGAAATGGGCGTGTTTGGGTTTTCGCTGCTCTTGAGCGTTACCGTCCTCGTGATTTCTTGCCCTTGCGCGGTGGGTCTGGCGACGCCGAGCGCGATGATGGCGGGAACGGGCAAAGCGGCAGAATACAATGTTCTTTTCAAAAATGCAGAGGCAATTGAAAACACATCGAAACTGCAAACAATTGTCTTTGACAAAACGGGAACACTGACAAGAGGGGAACCGTCAGTTACGGAAGTCATCAGTCAGCAGTCAACAAATCACACTGGTCAAAATGAAATTCTGCGGCTTGCGGCGATCGCGGAAAAGAACAGTGAGCATCCGTTGGGCGAAGCGATAGTGCGCGGCGCAGCAGCGCGAGGGCTGAATGTGGTCGAACCGCAGTCCTTCAATTCGATTCCCGGCTATGGAGTGGAAGCGCACGTTGAAGAACGCGAGATTCTCTTGGGCAATCGCAAGTTGATGAAACAGCGCGGCGTGGACATAGGTGAGCTCTTGCCGCAAGCTGAGCAACTTGAGCAAGAGGGCAAGACGGTGATGTTTGTCGCGACCTCAGGTGTCCAACCTAACAACCCATGGAATCTGGGGCTTATCGCAGTCGCGGACACGCTCAAAGAACATTCCATCGAAGCCATTCGCCAACTGCACAACCTTGGAATTGAGACGGTGATGATTACAGGCGACAATGCGCGTACGGCAGCAGCGATTGCAAAACAAGTCGGCATAGACCGCGTGCTTGCGGAGGTGCTGCCGCAAGACAAAGCCAACGAGGTAAAGAAATTACAAGCCCAAGGCAAGCGCGTTTCAATGGTCGGCGATGGCGTGAACGACGCGCCGGCCCTTGCGCAAGCCAACGTTGGCATGGCAATCGGCTCGGGCACAGATGTTGCCAAAGAGACGGGTCACGTCATTCTCATCAAGGACGATTTGCGTGATGTCGTCGTCGCTATCGAAATCGGCAAAGCGACGATGCGCAAGGTAAAACAAAATCTGTTTTGGGCGTTCATCTACAACACCTTGGGTATTCCGATCGCGGCGGGTTTGTTGTATCCGTTCTTCCAGGTGGTCATTAGTCCGGAAATCGCCGCCGCACTCATGGCAATCAGTTCTCTCACTGTAACGCTCAATACGCTGCTTTTGCGCGGTTTTGTGCCATCCCTCAAACGCGGGAATGGTACCGGAATTCCATCCGAACGCGCAGCGCGACGCGCATTTGTAAATGCTGTGCCTGCCACAAGCGGCGGTGCAAAATAGGGTTAGAGCGCATTGTGAGAGAAGCAAGACAAGCGAGTGTGCCAACCAACAACGAGCAGACGAATGACGCAAATTCTCTCACACGTTCGTCTGTTCGTCCAAAAAAATTTCGGGGTGAAAGCGAAATGTCCAAGTATCTTCGAATCGGAATTGCATTAGTAGCAGTACTCGCAGTCGCGCTTGGTGCAATCTGGCTGAACGCGTCGGCGGCAAGACGCTCTACACTGTCCAACGTCGTGAGTGCGAATCAACCCAATGCGCAGGCGACTGCGACGCCTATGCCCAGTTCGATGGGTGGAATGAACATGGGCACTCCGACGCCAATGACGCAAAGCGAAAGTGAAATGACGGGCATGAACGAAGCGCCCGTTCCGGATGAGAACGTCCCCCTTGCGACCGAAAAGCAAGGCGCGCAGCCGCTTGAGTACAAACTCGAAAACGGCGTCAAAGTTTTTAACCTCACAGCGAAACCCGTGAAATGGCTTATCACAGGCAACACGACTGTAACGGCGTGGACGTACAACGGCACAGTGCCCGGTCCGCTGATTCGCGTCAATGAAGGCGACAAGGTGCGAGTAATTTTAAAAAACGAATTGCCCGAAGCCACCAGCATTCATTGGCATGGCATTCCCGTGCCGAACAACCAAGACGGGGTCGCTGAACCTGCCGTAACGCAGAAACCCATCATGCCAGGAGAGACGTACACGTACGAATTTGTAGCAAAACCGGCAGGGACGTTCATGTATCACTCGCATGTGCAAACGGATCGCCAAATCCCCATCGGCTTGTCTGCGCCGTTCATCATTGATCCTGCGGGCGCGAAAACATATGACAAAGATTTTGTGGTGATGCTCAACGAATGGCAAGTCCGCGATGGCAAAACCTATGCGGCAATGCCCGGCATGAACTAGCCGAATTACTTTACAGTGAACGGCAAAGCGTTCCCCGACATTCCGACGATCAATGTCAAGAAAGGTGAACGCGTGCGCGTGCGATTAATCGGCGCGGGACAGTTTGAACATCCAATGCACTTGCACGGCATGTCGTTCAAGATTGTGGCGACAGACGGAAATCCTGTTCCCGAAGTTGCACAGTTGACCAAAGACACATTGCCCGTCCATCCGGGCGAACGCTTTGACATTGAATTTACGGCGGACAATCCGGGGCAATGGGCGTTTCACTGCCACATCTTGCATCACGTCACGAATGATAACGTGGAACCGGGGGGGCTGCTGTTCCTTGTGAATGTGGAGGGATGAACCATGGAACTCGAACGCAAAATCGCTCTAACGAGCGTACTGATTTACGCGACAATTTCGGTAACTGCCGCGCTCCTCTTTTTTCTCGCTGCAACGTCAGTTGGCAAGTACCCCGATGTCGCGCGTTTCGGAGGCGCGGCGTGGGTGATGTTGTTGTCCTTTATTGTCACAATGCCGCTTGTGATTTCATCTGTCAAAAAGCGGATGAAGGTGTGAAGAAAACGTTGTGGGCTCAAGTGACGAAGCGGAGTGACCATTGCCTTGCCATCTGTCACTCGTCACTTGTCACTCCTAACAGGAGGTTATCATGAACAGGCGATTCAAAGCATGGCTGCAAACTCACGACACGACGATGCTGCTCACAATCTTTCTCTGGCTGTGTGCGCTGCCATTCGTCCTGCTACTCACTGTGCCATTTTTTGGCTGGCAGCTGGGCATTCTTGCCAGTGCCATCGCCCTCCTGATGACACTGGCTGTCTGCTACGCGCTATGTTATTTCCCAAAAATTTATGTGGAGGATAAATCAAATGTTACACGATCCCGTTTGCGGTAAGCGGATCACGCGCAATCATGCGCATATTGCGTACGATTATCAGGGCATCACGTACTATCTCTGCTGCCCGCGCTGCCAGGCAGATTTCGAGCGCGCGCCAGAAACATTTAGCAAACCCGAATTTGGCGAAAAAACATCCAAACAGCCACATGTAAAACATCATGTGGGTGAACACAAAACCCCTGCGAGTCTAACCATCGTGCAAGGACCGCGCAGTTAACTTTCAATTAAAAAAGGAATAGGTACCGGATGAATCACAATCACTCCTCAAACGGCGGACCCACTGGACATATGCTGCTGATGCTTTTGTGCTGTCTCATTCCCATTGGACTGATTGCCGCTGTTGCGATTTTTGGGATCTCGCTCGGCGCACTCACGCCATATCTTCCATTCGCTATCGTATTACTCTGTCCGTTGATGATGTTCTTTATGATGCGCGGAATGGGACATGACGACAACGCAACGGATATGCGCCACGACGAAACAACGTTGCTGCGAGACCCGGATGCGCCGCGCAAAGTGACAACAAACGCAGCAATCGAATCGAAACCGCATCATTAAAATCCCCACTCTTTATAGAGGTGCGCCAAATGGCTTGCCCAAAACAGGTGGACCGGCGCTTGTGCGCCAGGCAGCATTCCGGTAGACTCGTTTCAAACAATATTGAAAAGGGAGTTGAGATCTGGAGGGAAAATCACTATGGCTCAAGTGCAAAGCGCTCTGCCAGAAACGCAGGGCAAAGGTTTTTGGGACAACGTGTGGGAGCAACTCGATGAACGGCTAGCCCTACACGCACTTGCGTATCCAGTACCCGAATACGCGAATAGCATTCCCTATATTCTCGGCGGCATTACTCTCGTCGGCTTTGGCATCCTCTTTGCTACCGGGATTTATCTCACCCAGTTCTACCATCCAGAGCCCGCCGAGGCGCACGACAGCGTTACCTATATCATCACTCAGGCACCCTTTGGCGATTTTGTGCGCAGCATTCATTTCTGGATGGCGAACCTCGTCGTCGTTACCGCCGTGCTGCATATGATTCGCATTTACTACACCGCCTCATTCAAGCGCCCGCGCGAGTTTAACTGGCTCGTCGGCGTGGGTTTGCTCGCGGTCTCCTTGGGTTTCATCTTTACCGGCACCGTGATCAAATGGGATCAAGAGGGCAGCGAGGCGCTGGGGCACTTTAAGGAAATCGGCGAAGTGCTGGGTAGCTGGGGCGCGTGGTTTTCCCCCGAATTTGCGCGCAGCACCCCGTTGCTCGCGCGGCTTTATTCTACGCACATCACGCTTCTTCCGTTCATTTTTCTCGGCTTGGCAGCGGTGCATCTCTTTCTGATCAAGATGCTCAAGATTTCGCCCAAGCCCACCGAAAACGCGCGGGCAGGCGACGGCTATCCACTGGAGCAGAAGATGGGGCGCTTTGACACCCATCTGCGGCGCATGATCGGATTCGGACTCATTTTGTTCGCGGCAGTCCTGGTTCTCTCTTTCATCGTCCCCGCACCGCTGGGTTTGCCCGCGGTGGCGGGCACAGAGGTTACCAAGCCGCCGTGGATGCTGCTTTGGTTGTATCCGATTGAGAATGTCGTGGGGGTCGCAGGCATTTTGTACGGCGGGGTTGTGTTCTTTATACTGCTTGCGCTTGTGCCCTTCATGGATCGCAGTCCATGGCTCGCGCCGAACAAGCGACGCTTCTGGTTAATCGCCGGCGCATTGGTGTTGGTCATACTGATAGCGTTAGTCATCTTTGGCGAATTGAGTGCCCCTGTGACGCACACCATGGGAGGTGGACAATGACAACATATAACATCACGATTTCACTCAAGTTTCTCGCGTTCCTCGCGCTGGCCACGCTGAGCGCGGGCGTAGCGTATCCAAACGCGCTAATCCTCCTCGGTGGGCACGGAGATTGGTCAAACGTACTGCTGCTGCTCGTGAGTGTTCCACTGTTCGGATTCACAATGCTGGTGTTGGCGCGCATCCTTTATCTGACTGCGCCCAAGCACAATCGCGCGGAGGCTCCAAAATGAAAATTCGAATTGTCTTGGGACTAACGTTGCTGGCATTGACCCTGCTATGGGTCCCAACGCAAGCCCTCGCCCACGGCGCACCGGCGATTTCGGTGACGCCGAACATCGTAGCTCCCGGTGGCACGATTACGGTCAAGGGCACAACCATGGGGGCGAGCGAAGATTTCAAAATGTCATTGGAAGGGGTGAAATTTCGGGCAGATTTTGGCAGCGCGTCGTCCGATGCCAATGAAAACATGACCGCTCAATACACCATTCCCGGCGACACACCCGCCGGAGATTATCAAGTCAAGGCATTGAGCGGGGATGGGGATGCAGCGACGGCGGACCTGACAGTCACTGCCACCGCAAACGTTATGCCGACTCCCGCACCGGGCACTATGGCGGAGCCCTCGGCAGCTCCGCACGAAATACCGCGCAGCCGCACCCCCTTGGAGATCATTGGTCTCATCGCGGTCGCGCTCTTGAGCGCGGGAGTGGGAGTTGTGCTGCTACGGTTGAAATAACAGATACCTTCCTTCTTTCCGGCGCATCTTCAAGCGCTCCAAGGATTCAAAGACCCATCTCACCGTTTGAGTGAGATGGGTCTTTGTCACTGGCGATTCTTCAAGCAACTCAATCAACCCCGACTTGCCTTTACTTTTTACCGCGCCATTTTGCCTACCGGCAAATACGCCAATGTACTCTGTTGTCTTGGAACCTTCCAATCCAAAATAGCTATAGAAGACTGCAAGGAACGGAAAAAGCACATGATGGACGACGTGACCCGTGAAGAGTTTTTGAGCGATCTCTGCCCACGCGTACGCCCACTGATTGTGCAGTTGATGGATTGCAAATGTGGCTGCGAGGCGCTCGATTTCTTTCGTACGCGCTCGCGCACCTGGCTTGAAGCGGAGGACATCGCCTATCACTTGAGCCAATCGGGGCAAGATGTTGTCGTGGCGTTGAGTGCACTAACGCAAATCGGACTGGTCGAACGTCAGGAAATCCTGACCACCGCGTTTTATAGTTTGACCCGCGATGCGGAGATTTTAGATGCCCTCGATCAATATTGGGTCTGGCGCGATACATGGAACACGCGCTGGCACCGAGTTCGTGAAACTCTCAAATTCTAAAGGAGACGATCCCATGGTCAAGGATGTTGTATGCGGCATGATGGTGGATCCCAAAACCGCCGAGAAATCGGAATACAAAGGGCAGACCTACTATTTCTGCTCCAAGGGCTGCAAGGCGCAGTTCGACAAGAATCCTGAAAAATACACTACTGCGCAGGGGGGCGAACACGCGGGCCACCAGCATTAACAATGCGTGATGTCCGAGACACGACGTACGCTTGACGCGCGAGGGCGACCATAATGTTTTTAATGGACCTCCCGACAGCTCCTGTCCTTTTCATTGCGCTCGGAGTGATTCTACTTTGGCTTGACGCCCTGTTTTTTGGCGGCGCGATGATGGGCGGGATGGTGCACGGCGCAGCAAGGCTAATGGGCAGCCCTTTTGGCTGGACGCTCATTGTCGCCCTAGTGATTTTCATCCTCATCGTGTTCGGACTCGTTTTTGCTTCAAGATAGAGTAAACAAGGATAATCAGATGAGAACTAAATATTTTACTATGTCCATTTTGTTGATTTTCGTGCCGGTATTACTCGCCGCGTGTAGTGGAACGAGTGCCGCGCCCGCGTCGAATTCGAATACCAGCCCGAATCAAACCGCGGTCACTTCGACTACAGCGGGCAGCGCGAATTCAAGTGGCATGGAGGCGCAGACGGTCGAGGGTGGAAGCGTCAGCATCAAAGTTACACCGACGGCTTTCAAGAGGGGGCAGCCCCTTGAATTCGACATCTCAATGGACACTCATTCGGTAGACCTTGCCAATGATATGCTCAAGGCAGTCGTCCTGCGCGACGATAGCGGCATGGAATTCACGCCCACCGCGTGGAATGGTCCTGGGGGCGGAGGGCATCATCGCGAGGGTAAAATTGAATTCGCGCCATTAACAATGAGCACCAAATCGCTGACCCTCGTCGTCAAAAATATCGCGGGCGTTCCGGAGCGAATTTACAAGTGGGATGTGGCACAATGATTCGTTTTGATCTTGATCCGATCATCGTCCAATTCGGGCATTTGCAAATCGGCTGGTATGGCGTCTTTATGGGGCTGGGCATTGGCATTGCCGTGTGGCTGACCGCGCGCGAGGCGAAACGCCGCGGCATCTTGCCCGACGCCATCTATGACGCTGCGCTGTGGGTTGTTATTGCGGGGATCGTTGGTGCGCGCTTTTTTCACGTCATTGATAACTGGTCACTGTACGCGGCGAATCCTGCCGCGATCTTTGGAACGGCCGGCTTGGCAATTTACGGCGCGCTCATTGGCGGCTTGATTGCCGTGGTGATTTATACAACGCAGCGGCATCTGCCATTCTGGCGCATTCTCGATGCGGCAGCACCCGCGATACCGCTCGCTCAAGCCATCGCCCGGATCGGCTGTTTCATCAATGGTGACAATTACGGTGTGCCGACAAATCCACCGCTGCCGTGGTCAGTGACGTGGACGAACCCCAACGCGATGGTACCTGACCGCACGGTCGCGTATCAACCCGCGCAGTTGTACGAAGGGCTGTGGGATTTGATTGTATTCGCCATCATCTGGCGCTTGCGCACGCGCGTCAAAACTGATGGGGTGTTATTCTTGATCTATGCTGCGCTGTACTCGTTTGGACGCTTTTTCATTTCCTTTGTGCGCGAGGACAATATATATTTTGCGAATTTACGCCAAGCACAAATCATCGCGCTGGCGGTAATGGCGTTGGCGATTCCGCTCGCCTTCTGGTTGAATTGGCGGCAGCCGAAAGGGATAGTAAGCCATGCCTGAAACGAATACACCGTCCTGGCATCAACGTCCTGCGTCTTGGACGCGCGGCAACTCTATTGCCGGAGCAGTGATTTGGACGTTCATTGTCTTGATGACGTTTGTGTGGACACATCGAGACGCGATTATCGCCTGGCTGATCACACTGCGTTGAATGTACAGGCACAAGAGAAAACGCAAGCGCAATTGCGCTTGCGTTTTCTCTTGTGCCTCGCATCGTTTGCTCGCGAACAGACTTCGCACACATCCTTCACACATCCTTCACACCCTTCGAGTACCCTTTGAGCAGATAAACGGAGTGATCCAAATTCAGATCAAAAGGACAATCAAAATGAAAACTTTGCCAAACTACGGCTTGACAACAAAACTCTTCACTTTAGTCGGCATCGCGGCCTTACTTGTAGTTGCTTTGGCAATCGGGGGCTGGTTTATCACCACCGCCTTTGCGCAAGGACCCTGGCAAGGCGGCTTTATGGGCATCGGGTATAACAACCAAGTCGTGCTCACTTTGCTCAAGACCAACGAAAGCGATTTGCTCAAAGAACGGCAAGCGAGCACAAGTTGGCTTGACATTGCAACAGCAAAAGGTGTGAGCGAGCAAGCCTTGACGGACGCGCTGCTCCAACCAATGATGCAGATGCAAACTTGGATGACCCAGAATTATCCACAGTTCAACGCTACGCAAATGACCGAATGGATGCGCCAGCAAATCGCGCAAGATATTCGCGTGTCTCAATATGGCACGATGACCGATATGGACACCTTTGGCGGTTCGATGATGAGCGAAATGATGGGCAATGGGAACAGCAACAATGGTTTCGGTGGCATGATGAACGGCAACGGGATGATGGGCGGCGGCATGATGGGCGGCGGCATGATGGGTGGCTGGAATAACACCCCGAACGTCAACGCAACGCCCGTCCCGTCCACACAAAAGATTGACCGAGAAGTAACGCTCACAGCGCGCAATTTCAAATTCTCTCCGGCGACCATCACGGTAAAAAAGGGCGAGACTGTGAAATTCACCATCGTCAATCAAGATTCATTCGCGCACAACTTTGTTAGCCGGGATGGCAGTATCACCTATACCGAGCTGCCCGCGAACTCAACACAGTCGGTGACGTGGGTTGCGCCCGCTCAAACTGGGACGTTTACCGCGATCTGCACGTATCATCCGGGAATGCAGTTACAAATCGTCGTTGAATAAATTTTAGATTCGTACCCTATCGTTGAAGTGAACACGACGAGCTCTGCTCGTCGTGTTCAATGTACCCCCCATATATGGAACAGGTGCGCGATACTTTACAAGTAATATCACTTTGCTATGATTCACGCAGCTTGTGTCTCTATGGAGGCAATACATGACTATCGAACGTTCAACCACGCGGAAAAGCTCGCTGCAGAGACTCCTGCTCATCGCTCCCGGTGGTGCAGTCATTACAGTCCTGATAACTTTTGGCGTTTTCTACTTGGCAGGCTGGCTCACCTTCGCACCAGAAAACCGCCTAAGTGCATTCACAAAAATTATGTTGGATGAGAACCAATAATTGAAAGGATACGCTGCGGACATAAATTGTAACGGTCAAAGAAATTGCGGGCGGCAGTCAAGAGGGGGTCAATGCCTTCGAACAATTCACAGTGGGTCACTTCGCGTCGAAAGTGCCGCCAGAGCATCTCAATGGGGTTGAGCCAAGGACTATACGTCGGTAAGTACAGTAAGATGAGTTGTCCTGCCGCACCGCGCACCACCGCTTCAACTTCATCATCTTGATGCGTGTCGGCATTGTCCCATACGACATAGATGGTTTCGGTAGGATGCTTTTCTACGAGTGCTCGTAACAGTTCAGCAATTTCGCGCCGCCGTTTGTGACGGCGAAAGAGCACGACCGTTTCACCCGTATGATAATTGACCGCACCAATGCCATAGCGTTTGGTCGGTTGCCCGGGCGTGGGAATCATGACTTGTTGCCCAATCGGACTCCAGAGTGCTCGCAGGGTAGGCAGCCAACTAACATTGAATTCATCGGCGTAATAGAGCACTTCGGTTGGTTTCAGGCTCGCTCGGATCGTTTCAATCGTCTTTTTTTGACGGCGTATTCGGGATCGGGACTGCTGATTTTATGTTGCGGACGGCTCAGCACAATCCCACCTTGTTTTAAAGTGCGGCGTACGGTTTCGATGGGCACCCGAATCCCAGTTTGCTCTGCTAGATAATCGCCTAACCGTTGCAGCGTCCACAGCGAGTAGGGCTGATTCAAACTGCGCGGGCGGCGGCGCACGCATTCAAGCAGGTGCTGACGATACTCCGGCGTGACCGTCGTCGGTCGTCCTGGTTGGGGCGCATCGGATAGACCAGTGATCCCTTCGGCGTGGTAGCGCTTGAGCCAGCGCAGCACTGTGACTTCGCTCTCGCGCACAAGCGGTGCAATCTCGGGCACTTTCAAGTGCTGTTCGGCAGACAGAAACACCATTTGGGCACGAATCCGTAAGCGTGGCACCTTGCTCGTGCGATACAGTTTCTCTAGCTCATTCCGTTCGCTTTCAGTCAGTGGGGGCAGGCGAAAAGGCTGCATGCCTCTAGCTTACTACTATCCGTCAATACTTTTGTGAATGCACTTAGTAATGGTACACGAAATGGGCAGCCAAGTTATGCCCATTGATCTCAACAAAACTACACACATATTCAAATAGACGACCCTCCCAAATGGAGCACAACTTGTCTACAAAACCCAAGACCTGATTCTGGTTCCCGCGCTGCATCAGTGGTTCGGTGCCCAGCTTTCTGATCGCGGGCAGGATGCCGCCATCCAGTAGCTAAAAATTGAGAGTTAGAGGGGCAGTGTAAACCAAAACGTCGTTCCCACATTCAATGAACTCTTTACACCGATTTGTCCTCCATGTGCTTCAACCAACTGTTTCGCAATGGCTAAACCCAAGCCGGTGCCACCATGTGAACGCGAACGGGATTTCTCCCCTCGCCAAAATCGTTCAAAGACGTGCGTCAGCACGTCGGGCGCAATCCCCATCCCCGTATCGCGCACCTCGACGCTCGCAACATTTCCCTCCTGCACAAGTTTGACTGAAACATTTCCATGCGCGGGCGTGTAGCGCAGTGCGTTCGATACAAGATTTCGCAGCACCTGTTCGATCCGCTGTGCATCAAGATTCAAGAGCGGAATGTTTTCGGCAAGCAACGTGGTCAGCACGATTTGCTGTTCGTTCGCTTGCGGTTGAAACGCGACAACAGTACGTTCGATCAGGGCGCGCAAATCGGTTGGTTCCCGCGTCAGGGTTAGTTGTCCCGCATCCGCAAGCGCGAGTTCACGCAGGTCTCCCACAAGGCGCGCAAGCAAAAGCGTTTCATCATGCAAGGAGCCAACCTGTTCTACATTCATTGGAAAGATTCCATCCATCATCGCTTCGAGATGGCTCTGAATCACGCCAATTGGATTTCGTAATTCGTGCGCGATGTCGGCAAGCATGTGGCGTCGTGCAGTTTCCGACCGCGCGAGATGGTCTGCCATCGCGTTGAACGAACGAGCGACGCGCGCGATTTCGTCATCGCCGCGCACAGGCGTGCGCGCGTTCAGGTCACCCCCTGCGATTTTGTCAGAGGCGGAGGCGAGCGCATTGAGCGGCGCAGTAATTTGGCGAAAGAGGACAAATCCCAGCACAAGCGCAATCGTGGCTGCTGCAAGTCCGGCGAATAGAATCGAGCGATTGACTTGAGCGAGAAAATCCTGTGCGGCAGCGTCCGTCATACCATGCATCATTTGCGGGTCGGCGACCAGAATGCCCACAATTTGCCCGTCCAGTTGGATTGGCATATCGTCTGCCCGTTCACGCGTGGTGATGGCTTGACCGAGCCGAGTGTCATCTGCTGACGCGAGAATGATTCCATTCGTGTCTGCCAGCCACAAACCACCCCCGCCCATCATCCCACCCGTCATCATCCCACTGGATGTGCCGCGCAAAATGGTATTGACGCCCTCCCAATTTCCGTGCGTACGATAATAGACGGCGAGTTCGCCCGTCAGGTCTTGGGCGCGCACCATTTGCCCACGGAGCATGAATTGTTGAAATTCGGATGTGGTGGTTTGATTCGCGACCAGCGAAACGACGACAACCCCAACAACGATGATGACCGCGAAGGCGCCCATTAAACGAAAGAACAGACTTTTGCGAATCATGCAACCTCTGCAAATTTATACCCGATGCCAAACACGGTGAGCAGATAGCGGGGCTGTTTTGGGTCATCGCCGATTTTTTGACGCAAGTTTTTGATGTGCGCATCAATCGTCCGCTCATAACCTGCGTACGCTTCACCTTGAACCAGATCCAAGAGTTGCATCCGCGTAAAGGCGCGCCCCGGGTTTTTCATTAACGCGACGAGCAGATCAAATTCTGTCGGTGTGAGATCGATGGATTCGTCTTGCACAGTGACGACGTGTTTTGTCAAGTCCATCTCGATCTCACCTGCGCGCAAAATTTCGACAGGCGCGGTTTCCCCTTCGACGCGCCGCAGCACCGCGCGCACGCGCGCCACCACCTCGCGGGGACTAAATGGCTTCAGGACGTAATCATCCGCGCCAAGTTCTAGACCAATGAGCCGATCTGTTTCTTCGACTCTCGCAGTGAGCATGATAATTGGCACGTTCGACTCTTTGCGAATTGTGCGCGCCACGTCGAGTCCATCCATTTCGGGCAAATTCAAATCCAAAAGGACTAGATTCGGTTTCTCGCGACGAAATGCAGCGAGCGCGCTCTTGCCGTCATACGCGGTAACGACGGCAAAACCTGCCTGCTCCAAATAGGCGCGCAGGACGTTCACGAATTTCTTTTCGTCATCCACGACCAAAATTTTCTTGCTCATACGGTTTATTTTATCAGATGTAAGAGTTCTTGCGCAGAGTATTCGCTTCATTGATGAAAAAGCTGTCAAGATTCATACAAGGTATGTTCGCGACGCTTCATGTGGAGGGTCAAAGTTGGCGTACACGAATAACGGTCACCACTGGGGCGACCGTTTCGATTGCGGCGAATTGTCCAAGAATCCATGTATGGAACGAACGCCGTTTCGTTCCATTTGCCATTTCAGTCACGGGGTCCCAGGGCAAAGCAAATGTGACTTGCACTTTGTCTTTGCCGCAGGATGCATCTTTGGTAATCATATTGTGCCTTCCTTTCTCTTTTTCACGTCCATTCTGCATCCGAAAAATTCCCGCTCCGCACGATCCAAGTCGGCGGAGCGGGAATTGATATTTGGTGCTTGTTTCGATATCCCCCGTTTCAGCGTCACTTTTTGTTGGCGCACTAGCGCATGCTCCTCGTATGAGGGACGCTCATTTCCTCATAAGGAACCTTCGACGCCTGTGTTGCGGGTGATCTTTCGCACCTGTTATTGAGAACCTGATGTTCAACTCCTCCAGCGTTGCTCTGAATAGCTGTGACGTCACTGCCACTCAATTTTCTAACCCCAAAATAACACCTTGCGCAGACAAGGGCTACCGCCGAATCGCTTGTTTTCTTACGCGCCATTTGGCGTATTGACAAGCAGCTTTTTGCGCCATCGGATGTTTGTCACGATATAGATGACAATGGGGTGCGTTGACTCTTTCCCGCTGCAAGCGACAGAAGCCCAATGCCTATCACGATAGTCACCGCGCCCATGATCTCGAAGATACCGATCGTTTCTCCAAAAACGAGTGCAGCGAGAATCAATCCAAACGTGGGGGTCAGCAAGAAGAACAGACTCAAACGGCTCACATCATCAAATTGTAAGAGCCAATACCATGCTGCGTTCAAGAATGCCGTGCCCACCAGTGCGAGAAAAACCAGCAAGACGATAAACTCGAAATTCCAAATGATGCTCGTATTGCGTTCTGTCCATGCCGCGAGGGTAAACAATGGCACGCTGCCAAAAAGTAATTGCCATGCGGCAACGACAAGCAAATCACTTTTCAAGTTCATCCGTTTCGCGATAACATTGCTCACCGCAGCACTGCCGGACGCCCCGAGCGCTAACGCGGCGCCCGAAATGCCATAGGCGTCCTTTGCAGAAAACGTGGGAATCGCAATCAGCGTCACGCCTAGCAATCCTAAAACGAGCACAATCACCTTGCCGCGCGTCAGTGTTTCACCCAAAAAAATCGACGCGAGCGCAACAGTGAACAATGACTGAATGTTTCCCAACACGGACGCAATTCCTGCCCCCGTCCGTCCCGGGCTCAAAAACATCGCGCCAAAAGTCAGGGTCGTGGCGAAAAAGGCGAGCGCGAAAATTCCGCGCCACATCGCGCGCGGTGGCACTATGGATTCGCCGCGTATACGTAACACACTCAACAAGGCGATACTTGCAATCAATGCGCGCAGTCCAGCAAACGTGAGAGGCGGGGCAAATTGCAGACCTGCCTTTATCACCGTAAAGCACAGCGCATAAACGAGGACGATGCCAAGCAGGCAAGTAAATCGTAGCAACCTCTTGCGTCTAGATAGACTCATGCGCTTGCCTGAGCGGGCTGTGTCCAGACGCAACCCGCGAGCCGATGCCCCGCCATGACACGATGACGCGAGTCTATTATGCCGAGTTGATGAAACGCGTCAGCAATCTGCCACAAATCGTGAGCAACGAAATCCACCGTTCCATTTGGCTGCGGTGCTCCGGCTGATGTTACCCAAATCGTTTTCCAACCCAGCGTATGCGCAGGCACGAGATTCGACAACGCATCATCCACCATTACCAGCGCGTCGCCCGGCACATCCAACGCGCGTTGCACTTTTGTGTAAACTGCCGCACTGGGTTTGCCCGAGCCCTCGCCAAATTCATATGCGAAAAGACGCGCGAACTGTTGTGAGATGCCTAACCGCGTGAGGACTCGTTCAGCATACGCGTGCGGTGCGTTTGTAAAAATCACACGCGGGCTTTGAATGCACTCGATCAAACAGCCCAAATCCGCATCTGGCGCGAGATACTGCTCGATGTTCACGTCATGCGCGTACGCGCTCAAGTCGCCAAGGTCGAGACCCCCAAGCAACGCGACCCCATGGAAGAAAGAGCCGTAGCGGCGCTCGTAATCGCGCCGCAGTGAATCCGCGGCGGGGTGTGTGAGTCCCAAATGAGCGACGAGATACGCGTTGATGCGCGCGCTGATCGCTTGCATCAGGCCCACGCTAGGCGGGTAGAGCGTTTCGTCCAAATCAAAGAGAATATATTCAACCATCATTTATCCTTTTGCTGGCTTGAACTGTTTCATCAAACCAATCACAGATTGCGTTCGCTGCCTCTTTCGGGTGAGACAACATCCAATAAACACTGCCGTCCGCTTCAACCATTTTTTTCTTGCAGGGGAGGCGAGCATACAAATCGTTCAGATATCTGACAGGCACCGCGCCTCGCATCGAAACAAGAAACATTGTAGGAATATCTAACGAGCAGAGCGGATTGGGCGGAGGAGTTGAAACAAGTGACATGATCGCTGCCAGTGGATACCACCGATCAAAATCCGGGTCCTTCAAATAGCCCTGCTTTACTAGAGGAGCTTCCTTCTTTTTGTTTTCAGGATTGGTATCTATGAGTTCTTCCCAGTCCAAATAAGACGAAATGGGAAGCCGCAGTTTGGGAAAGACGGGCTGCAGGAGTTTTATCAATGGCAACATGAGTTTTCTTCTTTGAGCAGTACCTTTGCCTTCCAGCATTGCATCCAGATACTCTGGTTCCGTCGTGATAGCGGGAGAGTTTTGACAGATGACACTTTTCAAGGGTCCATGTGCCAATGCCAGATAAAAGGCCACATAGCCCCCCAACCCTTCGCCATAGACGCCAATCCTATCGTTAAAGTGGCTTGAAATGTGCTTGAGCGCAGCGTCATGGCGCGGCATGAGCTCGGGAAGAGTATAGCCGCCATGCTTTGGCATGATAAACACGTTGAATCCTCGCAAACGTATTTGATATGCCAGTTCGGCAAAGATGTACGAATGACCACCCGAACCGGGCGAAATCAGAACATTCGGCGCATTCTTGTCCGACTCTAACAACAGCAGCTCGAATTCCTTACCCTCGAAGACAAAGTGCGATCGCTTCAGATTTCGTTCAATCTCTTCGGGATCGGTTTCATTAACATAGTGGGATTTCCAGTAAGCTGCGTTTTTCATGACGCGTACTCCAAACAATGTGACCGATGTAGGGCGATGAGCAGCAATGCAATGCCCTCAAGTGACGGAAGGGTTTTCAACGGAACTCTCACGCCTTCACCTTGCCGTCTCGCCGAAATTTTTCAGGCATCCGCTCAAATTCATCGCGACATTCTTTCGCGCAAAAGTAATAGAGTGTCCCTGTATACTCGAATGTCGCAACCGCTTTTTCGCGCTCAATGCTCATGCCGCAGACCAGATCAACCACCATCGTTTGCACTTGCTTAAACCGTCCATCTTCCAGCCACAACACGCGGTCGGCAATGTCTTTGATGCGCTGGTCGTGCGAAACGATGATGACGCTGCGATTCTTTTCGCGCCCGATGTTCCGCAGTATGCACATAATATCGTGTCCAATTTTGGAATCGAGATTCGCGGTTGGCTCGTCCGCGAGGATGAGTGTGGGATCGTTCACTAAGGCACGGGCAATCGCCACGCGCTGTTTTTCGCCGCCCGATAATTTTTCGGGAAGGAAATGCAATCGCGCGCCAAGCCCCAGTTCAGTCAAGATTGCCGCTGCTTTTTTTCGCGCGTCGCCGCGTCTCACCTCCGCAAGTTCCGCAACGAGTGCGACATTTTCGAGCGCGGTGAGTGCCGATAGCAAGTTGAAATCTTGAAAGATGAAACCGAATTGCCGCAAACGAATATCGGGCAAACGATTTTCCGCGAGCGCACTAATCGTTGTTCCGTTCAATGCAATGGTGCCTTCGGTCGGTTTTAACAGCGCACCGAGCATCGAAAGTAAAGTCGTTTTGCCCGAACCCGAAGGACCCATAATCAATACAATTTCGCCCGGCGCGACGGAAAGCGAGACATCCCGCACGGCTGTCACTTCGGTTGCCCCTGCGCCAAACCGCTTGGTGACATTGCTAACTTGAAGGGATAGGTTTGTCATGTTCATTTTCCCCGAAATACGCGCGCGGGGTCGAGCCCCGCGATCTGTTTGATCGGCAGGAGCGCGGACAGTGAAGCAATTACGAGCGAGACGCTTCCGACTTTGAGGAGTGACGCGCCGCTGACTTCCAACGCGATAGGTAGCCCCAGTCGTGGGACTAGCGCGACGAGTATGAGCGTGATGCCCAATCCGACGCTAAATCCAAATATGACACTGATGAATGCCTGCGCAAGGACGACAAGATAAAGATGTCCATTGTGCGCGCCCAAGGCTTTCAGCACACCGTATTCGGCACGCCGCGCCAAAGTTGCCGTATACACCGTCAGCGCCATCACTGCGACGCCGATGAGAAAACCAACCAAATTCATGATTGCCACAATATCAGTGCTCATATCGTTGACGACCTGCCGTTCGCGTTCCGCAAACTGCTCACGTGTCTGTGCCGTCACCTTGTCAACGCGCTGTTCGATGCGCGCGGCGACTTGGTCTGGCGATTCCCCTTGCTTGACGCGGACGAAAAAGAAACTGACGCTCCCCGTAACATGCCGTGCCTCGGTAAAATCCCTTTGTGCAATGAACGCCACTGAGCCGCCGCTCACTGTGGATGTCCCTTCACTCAACCCCGCGACCCGGAATTCTTGCCCCAAAATTTTTACCGTGTCGCCGATACCCACACCGGAATTGACCGCGACGCCGCGATCAATAATTGCCTCGCCTACCACAGGCAGCGTTTTGCCTGCGACGATCCGCCACGGACCGCCCACGCTGCCGTCGCGCGGTAAGCCTATCACATACGCCAGATTCCGCGTGTCGCCCACCTCAATCAAATTTGTCAGGTAATGAATTGGCGTCACTGCGGCGACCCCCGCGACGTTGCGGATGTGCGTTTCATGGACAGCGGGTAGCGCCGAGTATGCCATGTGCATATTGCGCACATCCTCTTGCGCGACGATCACATCCGCACCCGAATTTTCAATGTACGCCGTGATTTGACGCTGGACGCCCGTCACCACCGCGTCGAGCACCAAAATCAATAGCAGCGCCAGCGCGACGCCGCCAATGGAGATGACGAACCGCGTCTTGTTTTGAAAGAGATTGCGAACCGCGAGCCAGATCATTTCCGAAATACCTCGGCGGGCGCAAGGCGCGCCAGCACACGCACCGGAAAGAGTGCCGCGAGCAGCGCGATGCCTAAACCGCTCACGAGCGCCTGTATCACCGCGGGCGGCTCGAGCACAACCAGAAATTGTGGATAGACCATCATAATCAGTTGCGCTGCGCCAAATGCCACCGCGACCCCAATTGCCGCTCCAACTCCCGTTGCGATAAACGCCTGCAGGGCGACGACACGATACAACATCCCGTTATGCGCGCCAATAGCTTTTAGCACGCCATACTCTCGCTGTCGTTCCGTAGTCGCCGTGTATATCACCAACCCCACCACCAGTACGCCGACGAGAAACGCGATCGCGACCATCAATTGCAGCGGCGCGCTAAAGAACTTACCAAATAGTTTGACATCATTCGCCATCATCTCTTGCTTGGGCACTATTTCGACCTTTGTGATTTCGCGCAGTCGCGCCGTCATTTCTGAGTCGTCGAAACGCGCGGGTGGCGAGACGAGCAGGAAACTCGTCTCGTTGGGCGCCCGCAAAAGATTTTCCGCGGCGGTTTTGCGGACAAAAATAAAACTCGTCATCCACGAACTGGTTCCCTCCGAGAGACCGACGACGGTGAAATCGCGATCCAGAATCTTCAGGGGTTCGTCGAGCGCGATGCCGTGCCGCTGCGCGAGGGTGCGATCAAAGATCACTTCTTTGTCATTGCGCGGCACGCGCCCCGCCGCC
>Ga0070741_10009382_pt1 | contig 19053 bp, 11 predicted proteins | sample Coa_R1_4_FD_66440 | JGI IMG/M metagenome (GOLD analysis project Ga0070741, IMG submission 66440) | Surface soil microbial communities from Centralia Pennsylvania, which are recovering from an underground coalmine fire - Coalmine... | ecosystem: Environmental > Terrestrial > Soil > Unclassified ...
CCCGGCAGCGTTGTCCAGGATGACCATTGGGCAGATTGCGTAGGATCGGTGATACGCTGCACCTGAAAATTGGAGGTGAAGCCACTACGCGTCACCTGAACACGAATGATACTGTTATCACTGGCAATACAGGCGTCGTTCCAGGCATCGGTGGTACCAGGAGTCTGGTAAGAAGCATAGTGGACGACGTGATCTTCGATGGTCAGGGTAAGAGCGGGACGGCGAGTCACGTTGTTGAGGGCGGTCAGGAGAGCGCTATCGAGGGTGCGAACCATGAGTGAAAACCTTTCGTTGGGAAGAGAGAAGGGACGATGGAGAAGATGACTCTTCTCAGAGTCATTGAGGCGATTGTAACAATTGTGATGATTGTGACGGTTGTGACGATATTTTTGCTGATGAACAATCATGTTTTGTAACAGTTGCGAAGGTTGTGACTACTGTGAAGGTATTTTTGTTGATGAACAATCATATTTTGTAATGATTGTGACAGCTGCAGTAGCAACTTTATGTTGAGTAATCGTGGGTTCTAATGATTGTGACGATTGTGACAACATTTTTTGAAAAATGTCGAGAAGAGATTGAGATGTGCCTGGATAGTGGTGAGAACGCATCTTCTCTTACTATGTATTATACTTGAAAGAATGGGAAATAGCAAGCGGGTAGTGTAATATGGGTGGCATTCATTGGTTTACGGGCAAGGCAGGGTCAGCCTCAAGGGCTGGCGCTACGCGTGCCTGTCCGCAAGCAAATGAACTGCACCCGATTTTCAAGGCTTCCAGAGCGCGTCTGTGGCGCTGGATAGTGGTAAATATGACAGGAGATGGCATGTTTTTCTGATATAATAATGATTGTAAATGGTATGAAAAGAGAGAGGCTTATGCGCGCGGATCGATTGCTTTCTATTTTGTTGCTGTTGCAGGTACATCAGCGCTTGACGGCACGCGAACTGGCAAAACGGTTGGAGGTGTCTGAGCGCACTATTCACCGCGATATGGAGGCGTTGAGCGTATCGGGTATTCCGGTCATTGCCGAACGCGGCCTGGGCGGCGGATGGGGTCTGCTGGAGGAGTATCGCACGAATCTGACGGGACTTACGGAGGCGGAGATTCAGACGCTTTTCTTGACCAGACCAGCACGCCTGCTAGCGGATCTGGGGCTGCATAAGGCTGCTGAGGCGGCACTGATTAAGCTGCTGGCCGCGCTACCTACGATGAATCGGCGAGATGCCGAGTATGCGCGCCAGCGCATTTATGTTGATGCGGCCGGGTGGCATAGTACCGAAGAGGCCGTGCCACTGCTACCGACACTACAGGAAGCTATCTGGCAGGAACGTAAATTACGTTTTACCTATTCACGCGGCGAGGCAACTTTTGAGCGGGTGGTTGATCCACTGGGGTTGATAGCAAAAGGGAGCATCTGGTATCTGGCAGCGGCAGTGGAGGGACAGGTAAGGAGCTATCGCGTCTCACGCATACAGGAGGCATGGGTGGAAGAGCAGGCTTGTGAACGCCCAGCGGATTTCGACCTGGCAGAGTACTGGATACAATCGTCCCGCGAGTTTCGGGCGAATATTCCACGTCACGCAGTTGTAGTGCGGGCAAGGCAGGAAGCGCTTCCACGTATGCTCCATGCAGGCAGATTCATTCAAGTTGAGCAGATAGATCAAGCCGATGAAGAGGGATGGACTACCGCACGGTTGCTATTTGATGCTAAGGACGAAATGTGTGGCTACCTGCTCAGCTTTGGTACGGATATTGAGATTCTGGAGCCGCAAGAATTACGGGAACAGGTTGTACGACTCGCGGAGAGCGTAGCAGCATTCTATACACAAAAAGTGTAGAAACAAGCATATGCTCCTGCCAATTTGGCAGGAGCATATGCTTGTTTCTACACTTTTTGTGCGTATATGCCAAGTTGTCGCCTGGCAGCCTGTATGCACTGCTTAAGGAGCAAGACGTTGGTAAGGGGACCGACACCGCCAGGAGTGGGTGTGAGAGCCCCAGCAACTTCGCTGACGGAGGCAAAATCAACATCGCCGACGATGCCGCCCTCGGGAAGGGCGTTGATGCCTACGTCAATCACGGTCGCACCGGGCTTGACCATGTCGGCAGTAACCATGTTGGGTCGCCCGACAGCAGCGACGAGAACGTCTGCCTGCCTGGTAAAAAAAGATAGGTTTTCTGTGCGCGAGTGACAGATAGTAACCGTGGCGTTTTTCTGGAGCAGCAGCATGGAGAGCGGTTTGCCAACAACGTTGCTTCTGCCAAGAACTACGACGTGTTTACCAGCAAGCGGCGTCGCGGTACGCTCTAATAGCTCGATGACGGCTGCCGGGGTTGAGGGAAGAAAACTGGGCAGGCCGAGGAAGAGATTACCCGCGCTCTGAGTGCTGATACCGTCGATGTCTTTCTCAGCGGCAATGGTTTCGATAACCATTTGCTGTGAGAGATGAGGCGGCAAGGGCATCTGGACGATAATGCCGTGCACAGCATCATCACCGTTCAGGTGTACCAGGGTGAAGCGCAGTTCGTCGGGCGCGGTCTGCTCGGGAAGTTGCTCCAGACGAGCCTGGACTCCAATGTCTTTGGCGATACGAAGGATGGCTTTGCTGTATACGCCCGATGCTGCATCGCCGCCAACACGCACGATGACCAGACCCGGAGGCTGTCCCCGCTCCTGAATGTAACGCTGCACGTCTTCACGCAATTCCTGGCGAATTTCCATGCCCATCGCCCGCCCGTCGATAATCGTTGCCGTCACGCTCTCTCTCCTACCATACTAACTACCTGTTGACTGCCAGTGGTAATAATGTCGAGGGCTATGCTCAGACGACTGTTTAATTCGCTGGCACGTTCAAGGTCTTTCATGGCCTGTAGATTGGTACGCACCATCCAGGATGCCCCGGTGCCAGCACTGGAGGCAAGCATGGCAGCGACCCCGATATCGCTGAGAACGTTGGTGTTACCTATCTCGGCGATGCGTTGACAATGTTGCATCAGTTCTGCAGCACGCTCGGCCATTTCAAGGGGTACCAGAGCTGCCTCGACGAGTTGCGCTTGAATAGCGCTGGTACGCGCCGCTTTCTCTTCGCTGGTAACACGAGGCATTTTGAAGCAGGCAGAGAGTCGCCCGTAGGCATCGATGTCTTCTTGCATGAGCTGCTGGAAACGGCTACGCAATTGTTCTGCTTGCTGTACGAGCGTTGCGATCTCCTCCTGCACATCGGCATAGTTGGCCTTGCCCAATGTGAGCCGGGCAACCATGCAGGCAAGAGCGGCACCCATCGCGCCACTGAGGGCGGCAGCGGAACCACCACCCGGTGTTGGTTGCGATGATGCTAGATCGTCTAAGTACTCTTGTAAGGGTTTATCTAAGTACATGTTATCGCTTTCTTTTTGATAAGATTAGGGACTATGGAAAAATCCGCGAGGAATATATTATCCTTATCCTCTCAGAATTTTAGCACAGAGCGTCGAGTCTCAAGATGATCCCCGCCTGCGACGGGGCTCACGGAAACCCACTTCACACGGCAACAACTGTCTGCGGCAGTTGTTGCCGTGTGAAGTGGGTTCCGGTTTTTTAATGCTGAGTGAGATATACGTTTGACCAGTCGCCGAAGTAGAGGCCGTTGCCGTTGAGGGTGACACCGTGAACCCAGGATGAGATTACGGCGGTTATGGCTTGATGGTCGAGCGGGAGCCAGGCAACATCGTTAATGGCGGTCTGCTCGGCTTTGTCGTAGAGGGCAAGACGGGCATTTCCGGTCAGGGTTTCGGCCTGGTTTATTGCCTGATCAAATGTGGAGCTGTGCCATTGGGCAGTATTATCGTCCGCTGTCGAGACAAGGTTCAATGCCAGGCAATCGTAAGGGTCGGGGAAGTCCGCGGACCATTGGGTAAAACCGAACTGGATCTGGTGATTGCTTACTTCCTGGTTGTAAGCTCCCAATTCTATAGGATGCAAGTCTACCGGGATGCCCAGGGTTGTTTGCCACATATTTCGCAAGGCACGAGCCTCCCCAAGGCTGATCAGAGCCGTGGGATATGAGAAAGTAACAGGAGGAAATGTAGTTACATCGGGATAGACAGTGCTCAGAAGCGATTTCGCCTTCGTTTGGTCGTAGGCAAGACCTTGATCGTTGGGCTGATAACCTGGCATACCAGGCGGCAGGATGGTTGGGGCAGCAAATGCAGAGTCTGCTAAGACTTTATGCGCTAGAGTTTGCTTATCGATAGCATAGGCAAAAGCTTGACGTACAGCAACGTTATCGAATGGAGGACTGGTGGTATCAAAGAAGAGAGCATCTGTCTGTAAGAGAGACACACTGAGAAAGCCGCTCAATCCCTTTGCCGCCGCCATATCCGATGGAGCCATACCCCATACGAAGTCGTATTGGCCCGCACGATATGTCTTGAAGGCTATTAAGGGGTCATTAATGAAGAACATATCTACCTCGGTCAATCTGGTCTTGTTCCCATAGTAATGAGGGTTGGGCACAAGGATCATTTTGACGTTGTGTAGCCATTCTTTGACCATCAATGGACCAGTACCAACGGGATTTTTGGCTACATGCCACGACCAATCCTTTTGACCATAGAGTGCGATTAGTTGCGAATTCAGCGGCGAAAAGAAAGGATTGGTCAACATAGAGAGAAAATATGGCGTGGGCTGCGTTAATGTGACCTGCAAGGTATGAGCGTCAAGGGCTTTTACGCCTGCTAAGGTCTGCGCTTTGCCATTGCTCACATCAACGGCTCCAACAATAGGACGCTCAAAGTCAAGAGCGACAGGAGATGCAAGCGAGGGGGATAAGGCACGCATCCAGCTATCAACGTAGGTCTGTGCGGTCACCGGAGAACCATCAGAGAAGGTGATGTTTGGCTTGAGAGTGAACGTGTAGACCTTGTTATCAGAAGAGATTTGCCAGGTGGCCTGATCGGGCAAAATATGTAAGTTCTGGTCAGTTTTCACCAGACCAGTGTAGAGCATACGGGCAACGACAGCCGAGTTCTGGTCCAGTCCAAGAGCTGGATCGAGCGTCGTAAGATCGGTCGTACCGACATTGGGGAATGTCAATATTTGCTTTGCGGCAGGCAATGGAGTTTTACCAGAGGATGTTGTGGTCCCAGCACTGCCACTACTGCTGCTATTACCGCCCCCTGCGCATGCAGCAAGGATGATTGTTAGAAAAAGCATGAGCACGACCAGGAAACCCCGAGATTTTCTCTGTGAGAGATGCAAGCGACGGTGCAGCATAAGCTAAAAATACCTCGTTATGTTAGCGTTTCAATTGAGAACTCAAAGGGAAGAGAAAAATAAAAGGAAAATTTTGAACTGCTCCCTGGTTCTTTCTTCCTTGATGTACGCAAGCATATCATATTTCGTGCTGTAGTACCACTATCGCCAGTACTACTACAGAGTTGTTGCAAGGTAAGTGAAGAGCTGATGTATGCTCATGAACACACGATTCGGAGAGAGGTTTTGAGGGACACGCATGGCGAGGAAAAGATGGTGCCCCTCAGCCAGATGATGATAGCTCCTCTACACTTGTGAAGCGAGAGAGAGCCATACCGTAGCCAGAATCAGGAATGTTATACCAATAAAATGCCTGATAGGCTGACCGACAGGGATGGTTTTTTCGATGAGTATGAGTATTGACAGGGTAGATATGTAGAGGATGTTCTTCATGCCTATGGCAAACATGATAAGCATGAGCGCCCAGCAGGAACCAACACAATAGCAGCCGTACTGCAATGCAAAATGCCAGGGCTTTATTTGATGATGGGACTGGGGATCGACGTTGCAGGTGGTCTGACAGCATTTGAGGAAATATCGCTTGAAGGGACTGAATTGAAAGATGGCCGCGATGATGAGAACTGTTATACCAATAAGCCAGGAATGCTCGTATAACCAGAACCAGCGCGTCACAAGTTGATGGATGAGCATGTCACCGAAAAAAGCCACGAGAGCAAAAATGGTCCAGATCAGGGCATAACCAAGAATGAAAATGGCCTGGATGAGCCAGAGAGATCTTTGCCCAAGATTGGCCGAGACGATCACGGATAACAGCGGAAGCGTAGAGGGAAGCATCATGGCAAGCGTCATGATCTGCCACGAGGGTAGGAATACGATGAGCGCTAGCAACCAGGGAAGATGACTGGTTTGTAGCAAGTAACCATGGTCGAGGAAAGATAGATGGTTGGTTGATGAGGCAATGAGGAGGATCCCCCATGCAATAATGACAAGCGTCCAGGGCCAGAGGACATGTATCCAGTAAGAAACTGTGGAGTTCCCACCTTTGCTTGCACGCAACAAGGCATGATAATCGCGCAGCATCCGGTTCCTTTCCATTAGAGGGCTTGAAGTCATCGAGGAACAGCTTCTCACCTGCATATTGCGCTGGGGCAACATGCAGGTGAGAAGCTTTACCTGATATTTTACGCTTTTGCCCAATGTACCTGATAATGATGAGTTGTTCCAGTTGATTGCTGCTCAATAGCCCGCTCTATGACCTGGGGCTCAATAGCCTGATTGGCCTCAAATACGACGACTGCTTCATCCTGCGGAGTTCGCAGCAGTTCAATCTGCTGTGCCCCAGGGAGTTCTTCAAGGGCGGCACGTACGCGCGCTTCGCATTTTTCACATGTCACATCTTCAACGCGAAATTCATAACGATGAGCCATTGCGTTCAGCTTTCCTTTCTTTGAGGGCGGGACTTCCACACACACTCAACAACTATTTCCACATTTACCAGGGCAAACCGGTACTCATAATACCCGGTCTTTGGAGTTGGAACAGGGATAGGGCGCTATACTACGAGGCCAATATACAGGAGAATTGGCAGAAAAGATGAAATACAGATGTATATAGTCGGACAAAACCCCTACTGTAATGCAATATAAACGATCTTTGCAGGTTTGTCCATTAGTATAAATACCTATTTTCCCTATAAGCACCTTAGGGGGCTACAAACTTCATCCAACGACCATGACCCTGGCATTCAGCCAGTTTCTCGTGCTGCATCTCGTTGCTGCGATACCAGAAAAGCTCCAGTTCTGCCTGGGGCATCTCGTTATACCACTCTTCTGAGACACGAAACAGTTCTCGCGTCTTCGCAGCGTCAGCAATCTGCGCAAAAATGCGCTCGCGAACAGGCTCAGGAGTCTGATTCATCGCATAGCTATGATAGATACACAGCGTCGCCTCTGCAGGCACCTGCGCCAGCACCTCTGGGAGCCGATCAACCGCGTCACCAGCCACAATTGACAGATGGTGCTGTCGTGCCATTGCAATAGCAGCTTCAAGGCGCTGTGCTCGATCCCGGTGCTCAGGCCAGACCAAAGCCCGCAGCCAACGTGCCGCCCCTTCATCATGCACATCAATAGGATTCAGGTCAATTCCCATGCGCCAGATTACCACCGGCATCGCTTGCGGCAGAGGTGGCAATATATCACCTCGCAGTTCACAACGTAACTGTACAGGAGCCGCGCGGTTCCCTATATAGCCTGCAACTCCATAATCATATCCATAGTGATCCCAGAGCATATTCAGGCCCGCACTCGCTCCCAGTTCAAGCATAGCCAGTGACCTGTCACCCCCCAATTGTGCTACCCGATCAAAAGCCAGCACCAAATCCGAACAACGCCCTACCTCATTCGTCTGCACGCCATAGTTGGTTACCAGCCGACGAATTTCGTCAGCATGCTTCAAACAAAAGGCCCGAAAAGAGGGATAAGCCTCCTCAGGAGGTCGTGGCTCTGGCGTCAAGTTGGGATAAAATGCAACGAGTTCATCACTCACCTCATTGAACAGCAAATATTGGACTGCGGCGAAAAGCGTATTCGGTCGGTGTCGTTTTGTACTTGTGTACAAAACGAGCCGCAAGATCTCCTTATCCTCAGCCGCCCGCAGAGCCAGCGACGAGTACAATGGTGAGCCATCGGGAAAAGTTGAACGGCCAAAGCTGTAGATCGCATGCTGAGTAAAAATTTGCTGCAAATGGGCCAGTTCTGTTTCTTCAAACAAGCTTGCGTCCATAGAAAATCTCCCAATAATTTTACACTACAGTAGTTCTACTCTATCATATTATTCCCAACCCTGACCTTACCAGGACACAATGGTGCCAAAAAAGTGCCCGGTCTCCTACAGGAGCGACCTGGCTCTTTTTTACGCTATAGGTGCGGTTCATTTGTTTGCGGCCCAGCCCAGTCACCCTCAAGGGGTGGCGCTACGCGGTGCTACGTGGGCTGGGCCGCAAACAAATGAACCGTACCCTTACGCTATCAATAGCTAGACTGCCTGGTTCGCAATTGTCTATACTTATTAACGGTGATAGATTTAGCTTGAGAGAGGAGTATATGTGCGTTATCTTGTGCTTGCAAGCGATTATGATGGGACACTCGCCAGACATGGTAAGGTAAGCGAACAAACGATAGAAGCGCTTGAACGAGTGGTAGCTTCAGGGCGCAAGCTGCTGCTGGTTACAGGACGCAGATTGCAAGATGTACAACGCGCCTTTTCACGAACTGATCTTTTTAGCTGTATTGTCGCAGAAGATGGTGCAGTACTCTACTTCCCGGCAAGCTCTACTGAGAAGCTGTTGGGAGAGGCACCACCTGAACGGTTTATTCAGGCTTTGCAGGAGCGCGGCGTCGAGCCAGTGGTCGTTGGGCGGGTCATTGTGGCTACTCTGCATCCATATGAGACGACGGTGCTGGAGGTAATTCGCGAGTTGGGGATTGAAAGGCAGATCATTTTTAATAAGGGAAACGTGATGGTACTGCCGAGCGGGGTGAATAAGGGAAGCGGGGTAGCTGCGGCTTTGCAGGAGTTGGAGATTGAGCCGCATCAGGTTGTCAGCGTTGGCGATGCAGAAAATGATCACTCATTTCTGGCACAGAGCGGCTTTGCAGTGGCGGTAGGGAACGCTCTCCCCGCACTGAAAGAGCAGGCCGATTATGTTACGAAGGCGGAGAATGGTGAGGGCGTTCGCGAGTTGATTGAGTTGCTTCTGACGGATAATTTGCCGAAAAAAGAAGTTTGAAAATACATAATAGCAGCAAGCATGCAACAATGGTACTGAGAAGCATCATTGTTGCATGCTTGCTAATGTTATGCGGTTTTTATAAAGTGTAACAGGCGACAACCGCAAGGGGTTGTCGCTACGCGTGGGACCTGAGTAATTAATTCAAAATTGCATAGCTATCAATGCACGCCTGATGCCTGCTAAGGCGACATCGATATGGTGGGATTCGATACCGTAATGGGTGACGGCACGAATGACGCCAGGTTCCCAAGGTCCCATGAGGACGCCGTGTTCGCCCGCTTTTTGCAGGAATTGGCTGGTTTCTGCTTCTGAGAGCTTTTGTTGTTGGGCGTTACGCACTGTAAAGCTCACGATATTGGTCTGCACATGATCCGGGTCGAGGTCGATCTGGGGGAAGTCGGCTAAACCACGCGCAAGACGCTGGCAATTTTCGTGATCTTCGGCCAGGCGATCCACCATTTGCTCTAAAGCGATGATACCAGCCGCAGCAAGGATACCAGCCTGACGCATGCCTCCACCAAGCAATTTACGCGCACGACGCGCCCGGCGAATGAATTCTGTGCTGCCAACAAGCAGCGAACCAACAGGAGCACTCAGGCCCTTGGAGAGACAGAACATTACTGAATCTACACTGCGCACCAGGGTAGCGACAGGCACACCAAGAGCTATCGCGGCATTGAAGACACGAGCACCATCCATGTGAACCGCGAGGCCACGAGCATGAGCTAAGGCGGTGATGGTTTCGACCTGTTCAACGCTCAATGCCCTGCCACCACAACGATTATGCGTGTTCTCAATGCAGATCAGCGCAGTCGCAGCAACGTGCTCGTCGCTCTCATCAGCGATGCTGGCCTCCAGCTTTTGCAAGTCAAGCATACCATCAGGATGGGTTGGGATGGCATACATTGGCGAGCCGCCAAGCGTCGATGGGCCACCCGCTTCATAGAGGTAGATGTGAGATTGATTGCCGACAAGAATAGCTTGCCCACGCCCGGCATGAGTCAGGAGTGCTGCGGCATTGCCCATCGTGCCACTGGCAACGAAGAGAGCTGCCTCCTTGCCCATACGCTGCGCGGCCAATTCTTGCAGATGGTTGATTGTAGGGTCCTCGCCGTAGACATCATCTCCAAGTTCCGCACGGTACATGGCCTCTCTCATGGCTGGCGTCGGTAAAGTAACGGTATCACTGCGTAGATCGATGATCATGGTATGTTGCCTTTCAGGATAGGGTCAAATAGGTGTGCATTTACGTTTCTTTTCAAGTATCGAAACTAGTGTTTGAAAATCTAGCGATTTCTCGCGTTTCATAGCGCTTTATGCAGTTTTTTCACAATGCTTGACAATGTGTTCAAGGGAAAATATACTCTTCCCTTGAGCACATTGTCAACGAGATAGTGTTTAAAGCACTATCGGAAGATAGGTGGACCCTATCGTGGCTCACGTATGCCCGATGCGTCAGCAAAGGGAGTAGCGGCCTATGTAGTTCAGCCTTTACGGCAAACTTGCCGTATAAATCAAACGAAAATTCTGGCGTGTGCAATAGAACGCAAGATTTTTTGGAACTATATCGCACCGACGAGGAGAACGTCTTCTTTTCAAGATGTTTCTGTTTGCGCGCAGGCGCAAACAAAAAGGAAAACCACTCATAAAATGCGCGAAGCGCATTTTATGAGTGGTTTTCCTTTTCAGGTGAGAAACCTCAACTGCGAACAGGGTAAGAACTGTGCAAAGGCGGATTATTGATTGTATTGGCCTATGCGGTTCTCGGTTTCGCGCAATTCGGCCAGCGTGGCCTGAAGCTGAGATTGGGCATCCTGGAGCTGCTGGTGCATCTCCTGGTAACGGGATTCACGCTCACGGGCTGTACGAAGCTGGGTTTCACGATCCTTGGCGGCCTGAAGGCGCGACTTGGCATCTTGAAGTTGCCTTTGTGTCTCCTGGAGTTGCGCCTGGAGATCCTCATAACGAGCCGTGTACTCTTGCGTAGTCGTAGCAGGCTGCTGTGGCTGAGGCGTTTGGGCCTGCGATGGCTGGGACTGCGATGTTTGCACAGGTGGTGTTTGTGCCTGTAATGCTTGCGCTTGCTCATCAGCAGTAGCAGCATTGTCCTGGGTAGATTCCCTGTATGTTTGCTGCGCGTAGCCGCTGGGCATCTCCACTGTGTTTGCTGAACTGTAATCGTAGGAACCATAGCTATGCATGACATCCATAGCTTCCCGCTCATGACTCGGCGCTTTCACCGCAACGATGGAATGTCCGTTATTATACTCGTTGGCGTAGTAACGGGCTTCCTCTTCCGAAAGACCCATAGTTGTCAGGTCATTAGCAAGGTCACCACCGCTAGCGACCGGGCCAGTGAACAGGCTTTTGATACCTTCAAAGAAACTGTTAGAAGGCCCGGTACCGGCATAGCGGATTTGATCACGGCTAAAGCCTGCATTATAGAGCGCTTGCATAGCCTGCTCGGCCAGAGCACGGTCTCTGAAAACACCGACTACAGTTGCACTTGTACTGGTTGACATATATTTCCTCCTTCGAAACTATCCCCATATGCATTCAAAAACGCTCCTCTCGGAGCTAGCGCTTCGCGCTCATTTGAATGCAAGGAAAGATACATATCCGTAGAAAGCTTATTGGTGCCCTCTGCTGTAATTACACAATACTCTACCGTAAATTGAACAATACAAGGTACGATCTCAAAGTCGTCGTCTTATAAAGTCATGCATTTACACATATACACAGAGTTTTCACGTAGTTGCCCGTAAAAAAGTTGCAGGTAGAGGAGCAGAGAAACGAAGGCAGAGGGGTTGTGAGGCGGAGATAACAACAGAATCTATTGGTATGTCTCATTCGACTAGCGATAAACTTCCAATTTGCCAGTTTCACTACGTATGAGGAGCATTTATCCTGGTACTTTATAGGGATTTTTTTCTGTATTGACAATTATCTAGTGTATATTTATACATACCTGGGTAAGGTAGACGTTATTGCAGTCATCAGGTAGATACTGCTTGATTGGTGGATATGACGAATTGGCCCTTTTCGCCAAAGCACTGTAGATGGATTGGACCAGCAAACTCTGGGGAACAGAAATCTGTGGTGTGGGCATAAACACTCTTTTATGCCGAGCAAGTAGAAGGGCGACGATTGCAGATAGGCAAGGGAGAGCAATGATATAATGCATGATCTCCACGAGAGCGTTATTCGTATTTTGAACGGCCAGGGCCAGACATTAGGTGCAGGCTTTGTGATATCTGACCACCTGGCCGTAACTTGTGCACACGTAGTGCAGGCTGTAGGAAGTGATGCAGGTCAAACAGTCCATATTCAATTCTTCGCCAACGATTGTCAACAGACGGCGTCAGTACTCAGCGCTGGCTGGTCTGCACCAAATGCTGATGATCTTGCCTTTCTACAACTGGACTATCTCCCCCAAGGAATAATACCAGTGGTACTTGGATCTGCGGAGAAATGCAGTGAACATTCTTATCTTTCTTTTGGCTTTGCCAAGATAGCAGGGTATGACAATCGGTGGGCGAGTGGAACCCTCGATGGTGTTGTCTACGTACCTGATAGGCATAAGCAATCCATGCTACAGCTCAAAGGCAATGAAATAAAGGGGGGTATGAGCGGCGCGCCAGTTCTCGACACGCAGACGGACCGTGTGGTGGGCATGGTGAGCGAATATGGATACGATCACGACGCTGACTACGATTACTCACGTCGTATTGCCTGGGCAACGACCTCTGATACGCTGCTGCGTCTGGCCTCTGCTATTTTAGCCGATCACCCCACGTTACGTCTCTGGCCTACCGCATATGGCCCAGTGGAACTGAAAACGTACCTTCAGCATCTGATTACCAGCAATGAAAAACTCTTCTTACCCGATGGCCGCGACGTTTTGCTGGAACGTATCTACGTTTCACTGCGCGCGGATGAGATGAATGCAGCGGAGAGGCAAGCTGAACATGATTTGTATCTTGCAGATGTAGAGGCAATAAAGAAATTGGCCCACAATGGGAACGAAGACCACTACGCAAAGTTCGACGCGATACATAGAGCGATTATTCGCCAACCGAGAATGCTTCTGTTACAGGCGCGTGATCGGCCACGTCTTTTTGGAGAGCGCGAACACCGCTCGCTCAACCTGGCAGAGGTGGAGAAGCGTCATCGTTATGTGGTTGTCTTAGGTGATCCCGGCTCTGGCAAAACAACCTTAGGCAAATGGTTAGTCTTACAGTTTGCGCGAGCGCTTCTGGAAGGGCAGACCTTTGTGCAGGTCCGTGCCGATCTGGTACAGCCAGGGGCCAGGGCCGATAAGCCGATAGATCTAGGCCCGGCGCGTCTGCCACTGCTCATACGTATTGCGGACTACGCACGCGTCCGTTGGGAGAAAGAGCGTGTTGATAATCGTATGTCGCTGGAACACTTTATCAGCTATCACTGGAATTCGAATGATTTACCGGTTGATCTGCCACCTGAAGCGGTCCACGCAATGGTCAAAGATTACCTGACTCAGGGGAAAGCGCTGGTTGTACTGGATGGTCTGGATGAAGTAAGTAATCCTAATCAGAGGCGTGCCGTTATGCAGACGGTCAAGAATTTTATTCAAGCTCAACCGCCAATGCCAAAGAATAACGAGTGGGGAGGGAACAGGCTCTTGCTCACATCGCGTATCGTGGGCTATCAGTTTGATCCATTAACAGATCTTCCCCACTATACGGTTGAAGATATGGACGAGATAGCGATTGGAGCATTTTGTCGAGCGTGGATGGCGCATGTGGCCGGGGTTAAGGAGGCCGAGGAGCAAGGAAGAAAGCTCAAGGATGCCATTTTTGATCATTCGCACCCGGGAGTACGAACGCTGGCAGGTAATCCCCTCTTGCTTACCATCCTTGCTCAAGTCTATTGGTCCAGCGCCAGCCGTTCACTGCCCACGCGGCGCGTTAGCCTTTTTGATGCTGCGGTAGAGGCGTTATACAACCAGCGCAAAGATCTCTGGGAAAGTGCAAACATTTCACTGCGTCGGCTTACTCAGGCATTGGGTGCGGTCGCTGCTCATATCCATGCATTTGAAAGAACGGGTTTTGCAGAGGGAGGGACGGTACGAGCGCAGTTAATGGAGACCCTCTGCGATTGGGATCAGGTCGAGACGGTCCTGCATGCCGCACGTCAGGTATCAGGTTTTCTAGTGGAGCGAGGAGAGGGAGTTTATGGTTTCCTACACCGAGCAGTACAGGAATATTTTGCGGCCAGGTATCTCGCCAATGATCCTTCTCAGGTAAGCGCCCATATTGCCCAACGGCTCCTGGAGCCGACCTGGCGCGAGCCAATCACCTTAGCGGTTGGTATTGTCAGCCAACCGCGTTACCCGAACAGTCTGCGGCATCTAGCAGAGGTATTTGATACCGTACTGCACACTACTGATCCAGCTGGAGACTTCTTACCACGTCGTGAACTACTGGCAGTAGCGGCTTGTATCGAGTGTGAACGCCTGCCATCACAGATTGGACGGCATATTGCGCAAAGGCTACTGACCTTGTATGCGAATCGCGAAGGAGGTCGTCGCTCCCCCGTCTTGCGGAAACGCATTATTGATGCGTTTCTAACGCTGCGTCAGAACGAAACAAGCACGCAGGCCGAGGCCACGCTATGTGACACCCTCTTATCATCAGACTTTGAGATGCGCTACACCTCAATTGATATTATTATCGAAACGAAGTGGGATTCTACGGCCATTGCTCAGGCTCTAGTGAAAGCCTGGTCGCAATACGCCGATCCTGCGGTCTCGCTGCTGACAGCACTTGATGAGATGTTCAAACGCAGCCCCGACTGTTTCCAGGCGGAGTTTCTCCCCCTCAGACAGATCCTCACGACCAACCCTCTCCTGTGGGAAAAAGCCAGTATCAATTTGCAGTGGAAAGCCATCTTCCGTTCGCTTTATCTGCCACTTGGTGCTTATTTTAAAGCTGACCGTATCAACCGAGATTCACCACTCACCCCACATCTGGTAGAGATGTTGCAGACGCCGAATCCGTTCCAGCCTTCTGTCTTTGAAGAACTGCGCCGTCGCCTTGTACCTCTAGCATCTCAACCTGGTTGCGCTCTGGCACGAGATGCCGCTCTGGTATTGAGTGTTCTTGGGGACGATAGCTGGATATCCCCGTGTATTCAAAATGCCGACAGTCAGGGACGCCAGATCCATCCAATAGTGGCCTGCTTAGTTCTGGCCCTGAGCCTTGTTGAACTCACCTTAGATAGCAACCAGAATAATATCCAGATGCTGGCTAATGACCTTGATCACGCGCTCAACCTCGCTCATAGTTTCACGCAATCATGGAATGAATTCAGTGCCAGAACACAATTTTTGCAGGAGACCAAAACACGAATTCAGATAGTCGAGCCTCTCGCCAGTGAAGGGCTGGCACAGATCAGCGCATATGTAGCAGATCTTATCAATGACCCTGGCCTTGCAGACACCTACACGTATCAGCTTGCTACGGTGCTACAAAGGGATCTGGAACGTGCCTGTGAGCAAATGCAGCAGCATGCCAGTTTCTCCTCTATTGCTTTTGATCCCGATTTCAATACTAAGATCAGACGCATTCATGAGTTACAACGATTATTAGAGGATATAGATGATTTGGACCGTAAATTTTTTGATATGAGCAAAAGATATAATATAGGACAAAAGAAGATAAGTGAGGTGGAGAATCAGCTTAGCAGTCAATGTGTTCATGCCAATAAGCTAGCCTCTGATCTAGGGATCTCCCTTCCTCTTGATATCTGGAAGACGCGTCAGCAGTCTAATCGTTTTATCTATCGTGCAGAAACGAAATCGCAGATGGCACAAAAGCTCTATCAAGCGCTTGTAAATAGAGATAACCTCGATCCTACAGAACTCAAGAAGATATCCTGGAAGTTGGCAACTTTCTTAGGGTCAGCACTCCCTCTTGATAAGCAGAAACTGAGCGCCCTCATCAGTTCTCTCAGCCGTCTGAAGGCAGGCTCATTGAAGGGTAAGACAGCATCTAAGGGCAGCAATAACCCAGTTCTCTCTATCGACCTTAGCGACCCTGATTGCCACGAACTGGCTAAATCGCTGCGAAGTAATCTCATGAGGTTAGAAAGCCTCATCGCCAATTATACTGATATCAGCCAACGTAACGGTCATAATCCTGCTGACGAACTTTCTGCTAAAGTTGATGTTTATACTGGAAAAATTGCACTCCTCATACCTGAGATCAACGCTGCTGCTTATAGATTGAACATTCTGCTCCCTATAGATTGGGAGCGAGCCTGTGACCTTGTGTTTGCGGAGACTCGAAGCGCTCAAATTGTTGATGAATTGCTTGCGACCCTGGATGCCATGTCTGATCTGAAACAACAGCATAATCGTGAACTTGCAAGCTCTCACATTGCAGCGGATTACACCCTGGAAACTCAAGGTCAGGAACGGGCAAAAATCCTGGAAGAGCAACTGGTGCGGGCAAATGAACGTGCTCATAGTCTGGCTGCCAGCCTTGACCCTGGACTGATTGCACTTGATATTAGTCGTGGGCTAGAATATGTCAGGAAACAGGAACGCCTTCTCTCTCATAGTCATGTTCAAGCCTTGAAGCGGGTACGAGATCTCGAAATCGAATATGCTCGAACCCTCACACGAGTCCTGGACCAGTGGGAAGAGTTTGAACTCGCAGTTTCACAGGAGCTACCTCATAGGAGATCAACGGGCAAACTGAGCCGTAGTCGTGTTTTTTCACATGCTCAGGAAATTATCCAGTTGCGTACCCAGGTACACGAAGAGAAAGATAAAATTATCTATTTGCGCGACCTTGCGCAGCAAAAAGCCAGCGATTTTGCACTTGCACTTAACACTGCAGAGGAGCACGCACGCCAATTACCACAACAGTTTGAGCGTGCGCTCAGGAGCGATACAGAGCTTTCTAGCCAGATTGATCTTGCTCTGGTGCGTCACCTGGATCTGACGCCCGATCTCGACTCTACATTTGGTCTTGCCCGTCATATTGCCAATATCAACGAAATTATACGCTCTATCCGTGTTTCGCAAGAAAACGTCGTTAGCGATACTGAAGTCAAGTATCATCTCCAAAACTCGTTTCATTCTGCTAGAAATGTTTTGCAATATCTTGCTACTTCTACTCCTATTGCACGTACAATAAATATGCTCATCTACATATATATGAATCGCTGGCCCAGGGAAGCCAGAGCATTGGATACGCCACGCGAAGAGGTTCATTTAAGTGCTGACACCATTGCGGAGCTGGTAGATGATCTCTCTTCACCCAATGATGAACGACGAGAGCGAGCAAAAAAGAGTCTGGTTGCCAAGCACCAGGCTTCTGATCTTGGCCAAGAGGTCATAGAAGAGATCGCCAAACTGACAGATCGTTATGCCCAGGACCCGCAAATAGCGACTCAATTAATCTGGACCTTAGAAGCCATTCTTCATGATCAGCCATCCTGGTTGGCGGCCTGGATTGAACAAAGAACCAGGGAATCTTGCCAGAAAGAGATCCAGACCATTCTGGATTCTGTGCATAGTGTGACGGCAAAAGCGAGTAAAATCATACTAGACGCCTTGCCAAGTCCTGCATCAGAGGTAAACAAATCGCTGCTCAATTCGCTTAGCTGGCTGGTGCGTTTGAAGCATATTCCACGGGGCAGACTACCGATGCTGCGGGAGAGGCTATTTGTCTGGCTAGCGGACGAAGAAGATCCTGATATTCGCGCTAACATCATCGAGATTTTGGGGCATTGGAGGGAGGATTCAGATGATGTTGGTCTGAAACTGCTTGCCCAACTCAATCAGCGGACAATGAGATCAGACCGGCCAGCCTTATATAAGGCGTTAGCACGTCAGGCAGTGCAGAGACCAAATATCACCGAAAAAGTCTGGCAGAGACTGCGGGACGTTTGTTTCGATATCGATGCCGCTGCTGCATTGATACGTCTACATGTAACAAAAAACAAAGGGACAAAGGACGCCCAAACCCAAAAAGGGCTTGACACTATCCTCAATACATTGTCAAGAATGTCACCTGACAGGTCTCAGTGTCTGAACGCACTTTTAAAGGCCGGGGTAGATGATGACATATGGGATGATAAATATCATGGCGTGCTCGTTGATGCCGCGCGTGCACAGCTTGAACTGCAAATTAACCAGTCACCAGATCAAAACTTCTTAGCAGATTTGCTAGCTCAATTTGAGGAAGCACTTCAGAGTCACAATTGGCCGCTGCGTCGCTTTATTCTCGCCGTTGTAGCCGCATGTACAGAAGTGATGCCAATGGCTGTACAGCACGCGTATCATGGCAACCTTGAAGCATTGCTTGTCAAGGCGACAACGGATGCAGAAAGTTTCAACTCTCGTCGTTTTGCACTGACCGCCCTCAGTTATCTGCGCACCGTCACACCGGCTATCATACCCGCCTTGCTGGCTGGTTGCCAGGATACAGAAGATGTGCAGCAGGATACAATTACAGCTGCCAGTCACTTCCAGGCTATTGAAGGGAACCTGTTACCGATACTCATGGAACAGATTAGCGGCGAGAGCGTCACCAGGGCCTATACGGTTGCGCGTCTGCTAAACGCGTTGAGTGGTTCAGCGGCGTCCGAGGCATCAGATCTGTGCAATCAGATCATCGAGGCAGTTGTAGAGGCACTAAAAAATGAAGGTAGCCAGCGCGAAGTCTTCATTGCAAGTGAGTCTAAAGGAAAATTGGAAGATGTTCTCTATACTACTTTGCTGCGCGTTGCAGGCTGGATGGGATAGAGAGCAGAGAAAGGAAGTCAAAAATGGCAACGTATATCGAGTATCTTCAGGAAGATGGCAATGTATTGTTGGTTGAAGTGAGTGCTTCAACAGGGCAGGCAGTCAAAGCCAGCGGCACAGGCGGCAATATCATCATCAAAGCAGAGAATAGCTTTAAAGACGCATTGAAATCGATTAGAAGTTCTGTGACCACTTTATGGCAAGGATTAGC